>Ga0207699_10001695_pt1 | contig 10432 bp, 10 predicted proteins | sample LARL51metaG_FD_184344 | JGI IMG/M metagenome (GOLD analysis project Ga0207699, IMG submission 184344) | Corn, switchgrass and miscanthus rhizosphere microbial communities from Kellogg Biological Station, Michigan, USA - LAR L5-1 metaG... | ecosystem: Host-associated > Plants > Roots >...
TAGACTTCAGCGCGGAAGAGGGGCTCGGGGCGGAAGTCGAAGTAGCGTAGGCGTTCCACGGGAAACAACAGCTTTTCCAGAGGCTAAACCTCCAGATCCTCAATGATGGCCGCTGCTGTCAGTCCGTTCATTTCCCGGATTCCCAGCGCGTGAAACCGGGCGCGCGCCTTCTCTTTGAACAGCTCCCCGCCGTGCCGTAACGCCCTTCTGATTCCCCGCTCGATCACTGTTCCGCGATACGTCCGCATGTAGGCCGCGCGGCACGGACGGCAGTAGCGTTGACCCTCGGTTGTCTCGTTGGTCTCGCACTTCGAGCAGATCACTGATTTTACGATTCTTACATAAAACAAATAGACGTGCTTATGTTTCGATGCGCACAATCGGGCCAATGGCTCTCAGCGTGGCGTTTAAGCTCGTGGCTGCCAAGCTCCAGGAAGCGGCAGCCACCGCCCAGCTCTCAGCGAAGGATCTTTGTCGCTGGCTGTCTGAGGCGTTGCAGGACAAGGGCTGCTACTACATCGATCACATCGGCGACAACGAATCCGGCGACGTAATCTACTCCAGCTACAGCAGCGGCCTGCAACGAGCTCCGTACCTAATCACCACGGTCAACGAGAAACCATTCGCCCACATCGACGATGAGAAAGCCGTCGACGTCCTTCCGCGCACGACCTACGAAGAGGAAGTGGACGACCAGGACCACTACGCTTCGATGGAAGCAGCCGGCCTTTATCTTCCTGGGCAAGCCAAATTCGCCGAGCGGTTCATTTCCAAAGATGAGCGCGACAAGGCCGACGAGGGCTCATTCGCCGGCAAAGGCAAAAGCTTCCCGATCCTCAAAGCAGGCGATGTCAAAGCCGCCGTTGCTTCGATGGGCCGCGCCGGAGCAAAGAACCTGGGCTCGGCTGCGCTGAAGCGCAACATCACGGCCATTGCCAAAAAGAAAGGCTTCGCCGCAGAGCTTCCCGACTCCTGGAAAGACGATGCGAAAGAATCCGTGGACATCGAAATTCTGGGCGACGTGATTCCGCTGAAGGAAGGCGCCGTAGGGCAGGACGGCACCGCCTACCTGAAGCTCATCGCACCCGGCCGCGGAGCCTCCGGTTTCTATCCAGCCGAAGTGCTGAAGCGCGACGGTCCCTCGATCTTCAAAGCCGGCACCAAGAACTTTTGGAACCACCAGACCGACGCCGAAGAGTCGGCCCGTCCCGAGGGAGACTTGCGCGACCTGGCCTCTGTGCTCACCGAAGACGCTCACTACGAAGACTCGGGACCCGCCGGACCGGGGCTCTATGCGCGCGCGAAAGTATTTGAGAATTTTCGGCAGCCGGTTGACGACCTGGCGAAACACATCGGCATGTCCATTCGGGCCTCCGGCAAAGCCAAGGAAGGCAAAGCGCCAGACGGCAAATCGGGGCCGATCATCGAGCAGCTCACCCGCGGCATCTCGGTCGACTACGTGACCACGCCGGGAGCGGGTGGAAAGATTTTGCAGTTATTCGAAGCGGCTCGCAAACCAGCGAGCAATCCCACAGAAGGAGGCGAGTCCGATATGGACGAAGCCACAGCAAAGAAACTCATCGAGTCCAACCGCAAGCTGTCCCAGCGGTTGGCGCTCCGCGAGGCGCGCGACGTCGCAACCTCGGAACTCGGCCTCGTGCGTCTTCCCGACGCAACCAAAACCCGGCTCATCGAGCGCGTGGTCGGCATGGCGCCAATCACCGCCGAAGGGGAACTGGATGCGATCGCTTACAAAAAAGTGATCGAGGCCGAAGTCAAGGACGAAGCGGCCTATCTGTCCAGCTTGACGGGCGGGCAGATCGTAACCGGCAACGGCTCGGGCGATGGCGCGCAACCGACAGCGGCAGAATTGGCCGAAGCGGAGAAACAGCGCAAGATCGATGCCGACCGGCTGGCCATCTCGCTGGGCTTCTCCGGACCGGCTCACAAGGTCGGGCGCGACATCCTGCGCGAAGGCCGCGCGGCGTTCGATCCCAACTTCAATTCGGCGCTCAATGGCGTCGGCGTTTCGGCGGAGGAAAACTAGCATGGCCACCAACGAATACAATCGCCGCGGCAATAATCTGACCATCGCCGCTCCGTCTGCGCCGCACTCGGGAGCCGGCCCCGCCTCTGGCGACCCGATCGTGATCGGTACGGGCGACTCTCCCGACTTCGGCCTAGCCGCGGTCGTCGAGAACTCCTACACCCAGCCCGGCGGCCTGACACCCACCGGCAATATCCCGGTGCAGCTCGAAGGCGTCTTCCTGCTCACGGTCACCGCCAAGACCGACGTGCACGGCGGCGGCAATGTGGCCATCAATCCCGGCGACCAGATCTTTGCCGACACCGATGGGACGCGCGATGCGACCACGGGCGTCTACTACGGCTTCACGCTGGATGAGAACGACGAGAGCGGCATCTACTTCGGCAACGCTCTTGACGCTCTGGCCAGCGGCACAACCGGCACGATCCGCGTGCGCTTGAAGGTTACCGGTTAAGGAGACCCAACATGAACTTTGAACAGCTATTGGCGATGCGCGAATCCGAGCGGGACGGCGGACGGCGCGGCCTGACCCTCACCGGCTCTCCGGTCACTTCCCCGGCCGATCTGCGCGAAGGCAATTTCCGCGCGGTGCAAGCCCAGCGCTCTGCCCTTTACACGCGCCACTTCGACGAAGCGCGGCGGCTCTACGATCGGGTGCTGTCGGGCGACCGCTACGCCGGCATCCTGTTTCAGGAAGCCTTGGGCACGGCCGATTTCCCCAACCTGTTTGGCGACATCCTCGACCGCTCAGTGCTGGCCAATTACGCCGAGACGCCCTACACTTGGACGCGCTATTGCAAGCGCGCGACTATCTCCGATTTCCGGCAGTCCAAAATCTTCCGCATCGACCGGGGAGCTGGCGTTCTCGATGGGCCGATCCTGCCCAACTCCTACGGGGCTACGGGATCCGGAGCTACGGGTCTGGAGGAAGTCACCGAGTACCCCATGCGGAAACGGGTCGATTCGAAGTACACCGACCAGCTCTACAAGTTCGGCTCCCGCATGGATTTCGCTTGGGAGACGATCTTAAACGACGATCTCGATGCGCTCAAAGACACTCCGGCGCTGTTTGGCCGGGCCGCCCGGCGTACCGAAGAGAAGCGCGCTACCAAGTTGTTCGTGTCCTCGACGGGGCCGAACGCCACGTTCTTCTCGACCGCGCACCTGAACAAAGTGACGGCGGCGGTCAATGCGGTGGTTACCACCGACAATCCGGTGCTGTCGATCACGGCGCTTGCCTGGGCCATGATTATCATGGCTTCGCAGCTCGATCTGGATGGCGAGCCGATCGCCATCAACGGGGCGACTTTGGTCGTGCCTCCGGGCCTGGAGATCACCGCCAAAAACATCATCCGCGCGACACAGGTGTGGATGAACGATCAGGGCGGCACGGTGGGCACGGTCGGCGCCACGCCGTTCTCCGGTGTCTCCCTTCAGCGCCTGCTGACCACCAACTGGGCGCAGGGCGTGGTGGACGTGGCGGTGAATTATTATCTGCCGATAGTCGACACCACGCACGGACAAACCGGCTGGTATCTGTTCGCTAACCCGGCCAATGGCCGGCCGGCGTTGCAACAGTCTTTCCTTCGCGGGCACGAGGCCCCGGAGATGTTCATGAAGCTGCCGAACAACGTAGCGATCGGCGAAGGGCGGATGGGACCGGGAGCGGGTGTAATGCCCGGAACGCAGAGCGCCAACCCGATGGAAGGCGACTTCGATACCGATGCCATCTGCTACAAAATCCGGCACGTCTTGGGCGGCACGCTGCTCGACGAAAAGATGGCGGTCGCTTCAAACGGCTCGGGCTCCTAACTCGGTGAGAGGTGCAAAATTTCATTCACCTACGACCCAACCGATCAGTCGCCGTTCACGGTAGTTCGGCTGCTGATCCCGGATACCGACCCGCTCAAACCCATCTACGAGGACGCGGAGATCAATATGTTTCTCTTCGCGACTTCGAGCCAAGGGCTGTTTGTCAGCGGGCAAGCAGCGGCCGGAATCGGCGTAACGACTCCGCTAACCAACGTGCAGTCTCCGCTGTTTGCCGCGGCTTTGGCGCTCGACTCAATCGCCTCCAACAAAGCGAGACTCGCAGCCATTTCGCAAATCCTCGACGTGAAGCTGGGCCACGACGCGGCAGCAGCAGCTTTGCACACGCAAGCCGAAGCCTACCGGAATCTGGAGCGCAACAGCGGCTCGTTTGCGATCGCCGAGATGGTGGTCGATCAGTTCTCGGCTCGCCAGCGCATCACCAGCCAGTTGCTGAGGCTCTTTCAGGGGTAGCCATGGCCTATCAAGGATTGAGCCAAGAACTCGCAGCGGTGATGCCCGAAGCGCGCGGCACGGGCTTGTTTATCACCACGCTCTGCTCCGTGCAAATCCCGTCCGGCACGGTCGGGCCCTCCGGAGCGCCGGACGGGCTCTTCGTGGACCTGACCGGCGTGACCGCGATCCCGTGCATGAGCGCCCCGCCGTCGAGCGCGCGCATTCAGGCGACCGACGTGAAATCGCTCGAGGAAATCATGAGCATCGGGCTGCGCCACGTTTTACTGTCCGGCTACTTCCCGCAGATCGTCGCGGCTGTTCAGGCCGGGGCGCGCGCGGTGCTGACTACTTTCGATGCCGATGGCGCCACGGTCGATACGACCGCCTTTGACATTCTTGGCGCAGAGGCGGACTCACAAACTCAAATGACAAGAATGGAATTAAAATTCGCGAGCATCTGATGGGTTTTCAGATCAAAGCCACGGCGCAGTACACCCCGCGCAACACGGTTGGGCAATTCATCGCCCAGCGCATTACGCCGGCCGTTTTGCAAGCGACCCAGGAAGCAGGCGACGTGGTGTTGCTCGAAGCGCAGGCTATCGTACCCGTGCGGTCTGGGGCGCTGCGAGACTCGGGCCGCGTCGAAGTGCGCGAGCTCAATTCCCGCGCAACCGCCGACGTGGTCTTTAGCGCCCCGTATGCGGCCTATGTGGAGTACGGCACCGGCATCCGCGGCTCCCAGTCACCCGGGGCTGGTCCATATCCGTACAATCCGGCTTGGCCCGGCATGGCGGCGCAGCCTTACCTACGTCCGGCGCTCGATACCGCCCGCGGGGAAATGCTCGGCATCTACCAATTGAGGCTGGCGAAGTGAGCCATGTCAAGCGCAATAGTCAAGCTACGAACGCTGGCGGCGGCAAATGCAACTTTGCAGGCGTTTCTTGGAACGCCTCCCGCAGTGTTTCGCTGGTGGGATACCCAGCACAATCAGGGTTCTGCGTTGCCGGGGGTAACGGTGCGCATCGTCTCGAAGGCGATCGATTATCGCATGACGCCACCAGGAAACAACATCAACGGCGTGCGCTTGCAGATCGATGTACGAGACACCGACCCGGAACACGCACGCAGCATAGCGGCGTCAATCGTCGCGTTTTTGAACACTCTCAATTTGGCAGTGAGCGGCGGCACGGTGACCGGCAAGCAGGCCCCGACGTTTTTGCTGAACCAGCGGGATGGCCTCGATTACAACTTGACGCCACCAGTCCCAACGCAATCGCTGGACGTTCGACTTTACAACTTAGAGGAGTAACCGTATGAGCATCGCGCAGGCACAGCCCGCCATTAACACCCTTTTCAAGCTGGCCAATATGGGCAGCCCGCAGACGTTCAACGTGATCGCCAACGTCGGCGATCTCACTGGACCGACGATGAGCGGCGCGGTCGTGGACGTGACATCCCACTCGACAAGCGCTCCGTGGCGCCAGAAGATTGTGACGCTGCTCGATAACGGCGACGTGACGCTCCCGCTGTATTTCGTGCCCTCGTCTTCGGGCTCGGATGGAACGCCGGCGACTCCCGAGGGCCACAACGGGACCAATGGTTTGCTCAGCGTGTTCACCTTGCGGCAATTGCGCGAGTACGCCATCACCTTTCCCGATCCGGCCGCGACCACCTGGTATTTCCAGGGCTACATCACCAAGTTCTCCATGACGGCCAAAGTCGCGGGTGTGCTCGAAGCCACCGTTACGTTTACCTTCACCGGCGAACCCATCTTGGTCTAGGAGCCAGACGCCCCGCGCGCCGATTGACAAGGCAGCGCCGGGGTTTTCGCTGGAACAGTGCGAGGCGATTCTGCGGGATAATCCGCCCGAGACGGCGGCCTTCTACCGCCGGCTCATGGTGGCAATCCAGAGTAAGGGCGTGTGGAAGCGCAAGCCGCGCAAGCGAAAACTGGCGGCGGTTCCTTAAAACATTCCTTCCATTCTTTGTTTCGTGCTATGGTAGTGCGCATGACGCACACCAATGGAGCAACCGCTCCCCAGCCTGAGCCAGGCGTACCGATTGAGTACCCCGTAATTCAAGTCGCCGGCCGGTTCTTCACCCTCAAATATTCGCTCTTCGCCCAATATCAACTGGACAAGCGCGGCGAGAACGTGGCCGAGATCATGAACGCACTCATACCCCGTCTGCCTGACGGGAAGGCGGACCCGAGCCCGCCCATGAAGCCAGGCCGGATCGTCGCTATGATGTCGCTTTTGTCGGCCTGCGCCGCGCACAACTTCACCGAAAATCACGAGCCGATCTGGACTCCGGACGATTGGGCGGCGAAGATCCCGGATCAACTGTGGGGCGAATGTTGCAAAGCGGTTGCCCAAGCCGTGATAAAAGCACCGCAGGCGGCGACTCCGAGCCCAGCGCAGCCAGCGGAGCCGAGCGGGCCGACTCAGACCGGCGGGCCGGTCCAGTAGACCGGGAACAGTACTGGGTCGACGCCTGGGCCTTCGGAACATCGCCCTACGGTTTAGGGCTGAGCGAGGAACGGTTTTGGAGATTGACGCCACGCGAACATCGGGCTTTGGTCCGGCAGTGGGAAAACTCCCGTCTGCTGCCCCTGCAATTGCACGCTTCGATACAGGCCACACTGCACAATGTGGCAGGCAAGACGTTCAAGGACCAGGTGACGGCGGATATGTTCATGCCCGGTTACAAAAAGCAGCCGCAGAGCTTGGAGCAAAAGATGGCAATCCTGGCGGGGATGATGCGTAGACAGGTGAAGTGCCCGGACTGCGGAGAGCTGGTCCGAGCGCGGGAAGTGCACGCCTGCCACGGGAGCGCTCTTGCTCGCTGAAAACATCGTTCGCTCGATTCGCGCCGCGCTGGTGGTTTCGCAAGCGCCCGACGCCCAGACCGCGGCTCGTGTGCTGGACGTCGTGCTCGAAGAGGTAACGGTGACCACCAACTATCCGCCGGTCGTACCAGCGCCGCAACCAGCCGGAGACGCGCCGTGCGGGATGACCAAAGCACAGGTCGAGAAGATGGTGGCCGATTACGAGTTTGCTTTGACAGCCACGCGGCAACGGGCTGATGCAGCCGAGCTGAAAATCCTGGAGCTGAAGCGTGGCGGATAACACCGAAAATATCGGCTCGGTCAGCGTCTCAATTGTAGGCGACTATTCCCAACTGGCATCCGACTTCGATGCAGCCGTAGCGCTGGCGGTCAAAGAAGGCGCTACCCTCGCCGAGGCGATCAATAAAGCCTACGACTCGATCAACGTCACCCCACTAACAGAAGCCTTCGTCGGGGTAGGTAATGTGGCGGAAGTCGCAGCCACTCAGCTCAAGCTCTTCGACGAAGCCGCGCACGTCGATTATGCCGATGCCGCAGGGCAACTGAACCTCTTTGCTACCGAGCTGGAACGCATGGGTCCGGCCGCCGAGCAAGCGGTTGCGCCCGTTGCCAAGTTGCCGGACCAGATCAAACAGGTCGGCGACAGCGCGGCCAAAGCCGATCAGCAGTTGACCGACATGCTGGGGCCCCTGCTACGCCTCTCTGGGGTTTCGCTTTCCGTGGGTGGACTGGTCGCGCTCGGTGGCGACGCGCTTTCGGCCTTCGGCGATCTGCAAAAAGCCGACATTGCTCTGACGGCGATTACCGGAGACGCCAGTCAAGCGGCCGCCTCAATCGAGGGCCTGAAATCGCTCGCGCTCGACGACGCGCTGTCGTTCCCTAATCTTCTCACCGCCAATCTCCGGCTCACCGAATTCGGCATAGAAGCCGGGGCCATCCCTGGGGCCTTGGGCGCTATTGCCGATGCGGCCGCGGCCACCAATCGAAGCTTTGACCAGGTAGCGACCTCGTTTGAACGCATCGTAGAATCCGGAACGGTCATGAACCGGACGCTGGTTACCTTGGGAATCACAACCCAGGATATGGCCGACGTGATGGGCGTTTCCATCGACCAGGTCAAGAAAGTTTTTAGTGAACTCGATCAAACGCTACGAGCGGAAGTCCTCACTGCCGCTCTGCAAAAACTGGAAGGAACCGCCAAGCAAACCGCCAGCGGCATTCTCGGCCAGTGGCAGACCTTCAAGACACAATTTTTACTGCTGCTGACCGACATCGGCAGCGGCTTGGAGTCCTCTGGGTCCGGCTTCCTGAGCTGGGCCGGCTCCGCGCTATCCTCGCTCGATGGAGTCGTTCAAAAAATAAACGCCGCTTTCGCCATCACGCGAGCCAATCACTTAACCGACCTCGGCTTTGAGGCGCCTGAGACTGGCCCCACTACTTCGAAGAGCGGTGGCGAGGGTCCCAACCAGGGCAGCGGTGAAGGCTCCGGCCCCGCCGATCCGGCGATTCTGAAAGCGCAGGTCGCTTTGCAAGTGGCCGCCGATGCTGCGAAACAATCGTACAAGGAGATGGAAGACGCGGCCACGTCCTTCCACAATTCGGCAGTCAATCTATGGAATTCGCTCCCGGCGAGCTACGACCAATATCTCGCCAATCTCCAGGATGGCGGCAAAACAGCTAAATCGATCGCCAGCGAAATCGAAGCGGACCTGAACCGGGCCGCCAGCGTGATGATCGGCATGAGCGGCACGCCGCTCAAGAACATGCAGGCGTGGGTGGATGGGCTGAAAGATGCCCTGGCCACCATGCAGCAGTTCGCGGCGACCGACGCGTTCTATCAGGCGGCGGTCAAGATCAACCTGGCGATGGACAAGTTTCCCGATCAGGTCAAAGAACTCTCAGACCTGGACGCCGGCTTCAAAGAGTTTTTCCAAACGATGGCCGATGGCGCGGCCAATGTGCCGGATGCGCTGAACAAGATCAGTGTTGAGGCGCTGGCCTCGAAACTGCTCGAAGCGCAAAAGCAACTGGACGACTCGGGCAAAAAGCTCACCGACACTTTTACCAAGTTTTACGATCAGTACGAAGAGCGCACCCGCAAAGCGATTGGCATCACCGACGACTTCAAAGTCAAGTTCGGCGAGTTGGCGACCATCAACGCGGATCTGACTCCGGGTGGCCTAGCCGCGCGTGGCTTGTCCGACGATCTGCTGGCGGCTTACCAGCACGCGCTCGATCTGAACAAGGCTTACAAAGATCTAGGAATCACGGCGGATGACACCGGGCAGTTGATGTCGAAGCACATCAAAAACTTAAACCTGGTGCTCGGTGACAGCAGGGCGACGCTCGACGTGGTGGAGCTGGCTTGGAGCAAATGGGGCGGCGACATCGCCAAGCTCGCCAAAACGGACCTGCCCGCGGCTGTTGATGAGTACGAAAAGCTACTGGCGAAGTTGCAGGCCCTGGGCGCCGCGCAGGGTGCTCTCAATGCGTTGCAGGAAGCCAGCCTCAAGGTTCAGATCAACATCAAGGATCAGACTGGCACCGATGCGACGGCGGAAATCGAAAGGCTCACCCAGCTCCAGTACGAAACCAAAGCGCTGAAGGACGCCACCGAAGGATTGGGCGAAGTCTACGTTGGGCTGCGCAAGGATTTTGATTCGGCCTTCGGGCAACTCTCGAAGGGCTTGGCCGATGCGATCGTCAACGGCAAGAACCTGGGCGATGTGTTCGTCAACGTCGGCAAACAGGTTGCTACGTCGATCCTGGATACTATCATCAAAGGGGCGCTCTTACCTCTCCAGGATGAACTGAACAAGACGGGCGGGCTGTTCGACACGCTGGGGAAGGCCATCACCGGCAGCTTGGGGAAAGTAACAAAGGGCGGCTTTTCGCTGCCCGGTTTGGGCGGTGGCTCCCCGGATGCGCCGACCTGGGACCCAACGACTGGCGGCTGGGCACTGGGAGCTCCTGGCGAAGCCGGAACCGTTAGCGATATAGCAGGGGGCGCTCCCCCAATCTCCGGCGCAGTGGACTGGGCGACTTCCGGTGGAAGCGGCGCATCCTCCGACCTCGTAACTGGCGCCGCATCCTCCGCTGGCGGTGGCCTTGGTGATTTTGGCAGCCTGTTAGGCGGCGGCGGCGGCGGTAACCCTATCGGCGTCATAATGCAGATGATCCAGGGCATCGTGCAAGGTTTCCAAATGGCCCATCTGGAAAACCTCACCGGCGAAATCGAAGTCACTACCCGAAAGATCGAAGCGGAGACCGGC
>Ga0207699_10001697_pt1 | contig 10418 bp, 11 predicted proteins | sample LARL51metaG_FD_184344 | JGI IMG/M metagenome (GOLD analysis project Ga0207699, IMG submission 184344) | Corn, switchgrass and miscanthus rhizosphere microbial communities from Kellogg Biological Station, Michigan, USA - LAR L5-1 metaG... | ecosystem: Host-associated > Plants > Roots >...
GCGCGGTCACGGTGATCGTGGTCGTGACCATCCCGGCCGGCCACATCAGGCAGTCCAGCAGCCCGGCCAGCACCGCCCGGTTGCGGGCCTCAGCCTGCACCAGGAGCACGGCGAGGACGTTCTGCACTAGCATCGCGACGGCAGCCCACACTGGAGACACGGCGGCCTCAGTGCGGCTCAGATCCGGGCGTTTGCTGGCGTCCGAGCGCGGCGGCACTCGCCACCAGGCACGCGAACGCGGCTAGCTGCAGGACGGCTCGTATCCCGTGCGGCAGCCTCTGGCCGGACAGCACGAACCTGGCCGTGATCGGGACCGCGTTGGTCATGATCGCCGTGGTGCGGGCGGCGGTCAGCATGTCGCCCCGCTGGTACGCGGACTGCAGGACGCTGGTCCCGGCGGCGTAGGTCATGATGAGCGCGGCCAGCCGCAGCCCGCCGTAGCCGGCCAGCTTGGCGGAGACGTCGCCGTCGGACAGCAGGCCGGTGGCCGGTCCGAGGGATGCGGCGGCGCGGCCGGATCGGGCCGGTGTGGCGGTGAGCAGCGCCGCGCCGCCATATGCCGCTAGCCAGATGACCACCCCTGGGACGGGTGGATGATGATCGGATGGCGTGGTCCCGGCCGGAGAGAGCGGGTAACCGGCCTGCCGGTGAGCGGCAGCGCCCGGTGCCGGGTGATCCGGTGTCAGCACCGGCCGCCGCACACTCATCCGCTGCGGCGAAGGCTGGCCCCGGTCGCGGCCACCGCGACCAGTGGCGGCAGCCACCACGCGGCCACGCCCGCGGTGTGCAGCAGCCAGGTCACCGCCAGCGCGGCCGCCACCGCAGCCGCGACGGTCCAGTCGTCGCCGATGATGAACCCGTACCAGAACTTTCCGAATGCCACGAGCCCGCGAAGGCTCAGGGTCGCTGCCCGGTTGAGCCAGGAAATGGTCATGGTTCACCTCGCTTCTTGGGGAACGAGCCTGTCCTGCGGAGTGAGCTGCCTGGCGTGCCGCCGCAGCCGGCCGATGTAGGCGGCGGCGGCGATGACGTACCAGGCGGCCAGGGCGATGATGGCTAGGTCTTCGCCGGGCCAGGCGATGCCGAGCCCCTCCACCGCCCAGAAGGTGCCGAAGGCGGACAGCAGCGTGCCGACCAGGAGTTGCAGGGCGCTGCGCGGGATGCGCTCGACGGCCCGGCGGGCGAGCGCGCCGGCGCCGCCGATGACCACGAGGGCGGCGGCCGCGGCGAGGGCCGCGGAGGGGAACGCCCGCGCGGCCGCGCCGAAGGTGACGACGATGATCGTGACTTCCAGGCCCTCGAGCAGGACACCCTTGAACGCCAGGAGCCACGCCGTCCAGTCCATGCCGTGGGTGGGGATGTCGTCGTCGGTTGCGGCCCGCGCGCCCATACCGCGGAAACCGTTGGCGGCGACCCGGCGGATCCCCTTGCGGAGCCATTGCAGGCCGAACACGAACAGCAGCGAGCCGACTACCAGCCGCAGGACGCCGATGGGCACGAGCGTCAGCGCCATGCCGAGCGCCAGGATGAGGGCGGCGAGGATGACCAGTCCCGAGGCGGCGCCGACCAAGGTCGATCGCCAGCCGCGGACGGTGCCGACGCCGACCACGATGATCACCATCTCGACGATCTCGACGGCCGCGGCGAGGAACGTGGTGGTAAAGACCGCGGGATTGATCATGACGACGTCGCTCCCTTCCTGGCACGCCTGAGGCCCGGGCGGCCGGGTGTCGTCACCGCCAGCACCCGCGCGGGCGCCACGCTGGCCGCCGGCGGCGGATACCGGCTAGGCAGCAGGATGAAAAACGGGGACAGGGCGCCCCACGGCCCGGTCACTGTGCCGGGTGCCGCGGCTGCCCGGGTGGCGGTGTCGCGCCCGATGGCCGGGAGCAGGTACCTGGCCGTGGCCGGGCCGGCCGGGACGGCCCGGGAGGGCCCGCCGCCGGTTTCCGGGCGGCGGGCGAGCGAAGTGGTCATGGTATGTGCGTCCTTTCCGTCGGCGGGCGATGACAGTCGCCCGTGACTTGGCGGGCGGGCCTGCCCGGCGCAGACCGGGCCTCTGGCTGTTCTCGGCCTGGCACGCTCACCTGCGTCCTTGCTTGTGAGCCTCGGTCACAGCAAGGTGAGCCGGTGTACGCAAATCAGGGTGATTGGCGCTGCGTCCCCGTGTCCCGCCGCCTGCCGCCCGCCTGCACCGGCTTCGCTTGGCCGCGCGAGAGGATCGCAAGCCCGGCGCCCACCGTGGCAGGCTGGTGCGGTCATCTGCTTGCAGGCGATTGTGTGCAACTGCTGCTTGTACCGGATCAGCTTCGGCGGGCGCAACCGTAACGCAGCAGACCTGCCCGGACCGCCGGAGCGGGCCGGCGCAGCCGCGAGGACCTGTATGCCCGCCCGAGTCGATGCCGGTACCCGCACACGCGAGCCCAGCCGGCCATTCATTCCCGGCGAATTGCTCGTAGATCGGCTGACACGCCGGGCATCCTGATCCGGATCACCGCGGGACAGGCGGGCCGGGCGTGGGTCAGCGCCGACGTGGGGAGGGTGCGAGCAGGCCGAGGGCGCGGGCATGCTCGACGGCCTCGCCGCGGCGGTGCGTGCCAAGCTTGGTGTAGAGCCTTTGGATATGGGTCTTGACGGTGTTCCTCGAGACGTACAGTTCGCTCGCGATTTCCGGTACCGACAGGTTGGTCGGCAGGTAGCGCAGCACCCGGATCTCGCTGTTGCTGAGCGGCTCGAGCGGCGGCTGCGTTGTGACGGGAGACGGCGCGGGCGTCCTTCCGGCCAGGAGGCTGCGGATCTCGGCGATCAGGGCGGCGTGTGCGGTGCGGTGCCGGGCATGGCGCTCGAGCAGCCCTGGCGCGGGGTGCAGCAGGAACGGCAAGAGCACGCCGTCGGGTTCGGCCAGATCGAGCGCGCGCTCCAGGGCGTGTTCGGCCGCGGCGGCGTCACCGAGCGCGTCCCGGGCGATCGCCTCCAGCAGGTACGACTGAACGTGCAAGGTCGGAGAGGTTACCGGAGTGGAACCGTCCAGGGCCGGCGCGAGCGCGGTTGTCGCCGCGCGCGGGTCGTCTTGGGCGAGTCGCAGCGCCGCCACGGCAGTGCGGATTTCCCGACGGTCGCGGTCCTGTTCGCCGAGGCCGGCGAGGGCCTGCTCGGCCTGCTCGGTCTCGCCGAGGCGCACCAGGGCCAGCAGCAGCCACGCTCGCGCTACCGTCACGAGGTAGTGCGGTGCGACGAGGAGCCCGCCCAGCCTCTCGGCGACCCGGAAGGCGGCCAGCGCGTCGGCGTCACGGCCGCGTGCCAGCTCGAGCAGCCCGCGGACGGCGTGGACCCTCACCCCCGCCGCGGGCTCGGCGTCTGGTCTGACAGTGCGCTCGGCGCGCTGGACCCAGGGTTCTGCCTCCTCCGGTCGCCCTTGCCCGGTCAGCGCGCCTCCGAGTGTCTGGTAGGCGATGCTGGCGGCTGGCTCGTCGGTCCAGCCGTGCCGTTCGGCCAGCTCGACCGCCCGCCTGCCGCGCTCGGCCCCCCGCGTATACGACCGCGAGACCTCAATCGCCGCCTGATACGCCAGGCCGGTGAACTCCAGATAGGGCCGCCCGATCCGGCGCGCCAGCGTGACGCCCTGCTCCAGGTGCGGCTCGGCCCCCTCGAACCGGGCCGTCCCGTACTCAGCAATGCCGAGGTTGATCAGCGCCAGCGCGCGCAGGTCCTCGCCCAGGCCGCGACGCGCCGCGCCTGGGGCCTCGGCCGCGGCCTGCAGCAATTGCCCCTCCTCGGCCACCGCCGGGAGGTTCCCGCGCTGGCGGGCCAGCAGCAGCCCGACCATCCTGAGCAGCACGTGCACCTGGCCGCGCCGGCCAGCCGGCGCCGACACCGATCCCAGTTCCGCGAGCGTCAGGTACCGCCCCGCCTCCTCCAGCGATCCCTGGGCCAGCTGGTCGGCCGCGGCCAGCGCCACGAGCTCGGCGTCCGCAGCAGAGGCTTCGGCCGGGAACCCGGACAGCAGCTCGTGTATGGTGGCGGCCTGCCCGCCCAGGTAAAGGCCGGGCCAGTGGTCGGCGAGCAGCCGGCCGGCTAGGCCCCAGTCCTGCGCCGCCTGGGCGTGCCGGACCGCCTCCACCGTGAATCCGTGCCCGGCAAACCACCCAGAGGCCACCTGGTGCAGCGCGGTGACCTCGCCCGGTGCGGTGCGCCGCAGCTCCCGTTGCAGCAGATCGGCGAACAGGTGGTGGTAACGGAACCATGACCGCGCCGCGTCAAGCGGCACCACGAAAGCGTTCGCCTCCTCCAGCTCCTCCAACACCCGCTCGCCGCCGGACCCCCCGGTCAGCAGGTCGGCCAATGGGCCGGACACCCGCTCCAGCACGCTGGTCCGCAGCAGCAGCCGCCGTACCTCCTCGTTCTGCCGGTTCAGCACCTCAGCCAGCAGGTATTCCGCCACCGTCCGCTCGCTGCCGGAAAACTCCGCCGCGAACCGCTCCGGGTCCGGGTGCCCGGCAAGCGACAGCGCCGCCAGCCGCAGCCCCGCCGCCCACCCCTCGGTCCTCTCGTACAACATGCCCAGCGCCGACTCGCCCAGCTCCACCCCCGCGGCCGCCAGCAGCTCCCGCGCCTCGGCCAGACTGAACCTCAGGTCGGCGGCGCGAAGCTCAGTCAGCTCCCCCTCCAGCCGCAGCCGGTGCAGGCCCAGCCGCAGGTCGTGCCGGGTGGCCAGGACGAATCGCAGCGTGTCCGGGGCGCGCATCACCAGCAGCTCCAGCTGATGGCGCGTCTCGTCCGAGCCCAGCTCGTGCACGTCGTCGAGCACCAGCCACACCGGCTCGGCCAGCGGCGCCAGGTCTTTCAGCAGCCGCTCGGCGATCGCCCACCCGTCTAGGTCCGGCGCCGCCGTCACCGGCCGCACCAGCGCCGACCCTGGGGTTGTCTGGCGCAGCGCGCCGATTACCGAGAGCCAGAACCGCTGCGGATCCCGCTCGCCGCGCTCGACCGGCACCCACGCGGCCTGCTCCGCCAAGCCCGCCGCGCCGATCCACGACCGCAGCAAGGCCGTCTTGCCGCTGCCCGGCGGCGCCGACACCACGGTCACCCGGGCCGACGCCTCCAGACGCTCGAACAGCCCGGAACGGGAAACGACACCTCCCGCCCCGGGGCGGGCAAGGCGGCCGGCGCCGAAGCCCGATCCGTCGGCAGGCCCCATGGCCAGATCATTGCACGAGCCCACCCGGCAAGCACGGCGACGTCGGCGACGTCGGCGAAACCGCTCCGATCAGGCCAGCCATTGCAGCGTCGCCGTGCCGCACCCAGCAGATCTCGGCTCCATCGGCATCGGCAGTCAGCAAGCCCCATCTCCGCCACCGGCGCCAAGCAGCCGAGCTGGACCCGCTGCCGCTGGACCCGCGCGATCCCGACCTCGTCCGCGCCAAGGAGCTCGCCCGCCGCCAGTCCCGGACTGGCGAACAGCCCGGCCTTCGCCCAGGCCTGGCGGCGGCGTTCGGCTTCGCGATTGCCCGCCTGCCTGATCGCCGCCCTGGCCCCTCGCTACTGCGCGGCGGCAGGTATGTCTACGGCGAACCGGCCGGTACCGCCGGACCGCCCGGCGAGGGCACCGCAACTGATTCGGCCTCGCCTGCATTCCGCCGCTGACGGCGCTGAAGCATCCCAGCCCGCCTCGACGCCAAGCGCATCGAGCGGCGAAAGTGGCGCGTCGCTGCCGGCGAGCCCTGGGAATGGTCCCGCTCCAGTCACGCCGCGCGGTTGACGGGACAAGCTAACCTCCCGCGAAATCACCCAAACCAGACGACACCTGTTCACCCGCCCGGACGCGAGGCTGTCCGGTGAGGAACGCAAGAAAAGACCGCATCAGCGTTTGCCCGCTGACACCACGACAGCACAGGAGCGTACCGCCATGACCACTGCTATGCCGCCCCCGAGGTTCCTGCACCTCGTGGTCGGGTACGACGGTTCTCCGCCCGCTAGCCGGGCGCTCGACGCCGCGGTCCGCCTGCTGCAGGGCCGGACTGGCCGCATCGACGTCGTCTACGTGACTCACCTGTCCAGCTTCGCCATGCTGTGACCCGGCGCCATCGCCGAAATAGACAAAGACTTCGACGAGATCGAGCAGGAGCTTCGCGCCCAAGCTGCTGGGCAGCTGTGTGCCAGCGGGTCGCCTGGCAGTTCGAGCGGCGCCAGGGCATCATCGCCGATCAGCTGAGCGCAGCGGCCACCGCCATCGGCGAAACCTACCCAGATGAGAACGTGGCGATCATCGCCGGCAGTTCGTCCCACGCCACCCACCGCGTGGTCGGCTCGGTCGCGGTCGGCCTGGCCCGCCACTCGCCGGTACCGCTCATCATCGTGCCGTAGACGTAGCCGAGCCCACAGACGCCCGATCCGCAGCGGACTACCCCAGGGCAAAGAGTTCCCTGGGCAACCCCCTCCCCGTCATGCTGGCTACCTGGCCCGCAAGCACCGGCAAGCAGCACAGATCAACCAGCACTGCATCCTTGCAGCCCGTCGCACCAAGAAAAGCATCAACGCCAGAACGGCGGATACTTGCGCACCGGTTGCGGACCAACCTCAATCACTGAGCGTAATCCGCGCATTCCGTCAGGGAGTGCCTGTGACGACAGGCCGTTGCCGGGCAAGCAACCCGCCAGCGCGCCATCGGCGCAGTGCCCGCGAGACTGGGTCAGGACCACCAGATCTCTCCCTTCTGGGTTCTGGTCTTGTTCACACCGAAGATCACCCGGCAAGCCCTCAGTCAGGCTTGCCGGCTTCTACACCAGCCGGGGGACGTCAACGCGAGGATGGTTTCCCATTTTAGTACCCAGCCCTCGCAGCGGCCGCTGGATGGTTGCATCCCCGGGTGTGGTCGCAACTAGTCTGTGTTCTACCTGAATCGATCGCCGTGCCCGTCCATGACCATATGATGAGGATTGGGTTATGGCGGTTAATAGCGGTAACTCGCGGTTCCTTCGGGCTTAGTCTGCTGGACCTGGTCGAGATTAGTTACCCCGCTGCCAGCATCCATGCCTGATATTGCCGCATAATCTTGGCGATCATTGCGTCACGACAGCCGGGTATCGTGCGAGTGGCCTCTGTCTGCGGGGCGGCCTGGGGATGCCGTCGGCTATGTTTTTGGTCTGCTGGCCCGGCGTGAGGCTGTGTGGCGTTCGGGGCTGACCGGCTCGCTGGGGGGCAAGGTGCTGTCAGCGAGCACGATGCCGTCAGGGCCGATATTGAATTGACGGATGCCGGGATCGTGATAGCTTGCGCGGGACTTGATGACTGCCATGGCCCGGCTGATCGATTTTTCCTCTTTGATGTAGCTGAGTAGCACTACGTTGTCGGACAGATGGGAAACTGCGGAGTCCGAGACGCGTTCGGCATGGAAAAGTTCGGGGATTTCGAGCGTCATCAGTATGCTCACGCCTTGTTGCGAAAAGCGTTGCACCAGCGAGTAGACGAATTCCTGGAACCGTGTCTCGTCTGCCGCGGCAATCCTGAGATCGGCAAGGCTGTCGACGAGTACTCGCCTGGCTCCGGTGCGCTCCACCACCTGGATTAGCTCATAGACCCATTCGTCGATATAGATGTCGACTGGTGAGCGGTACATCACCTCCACATGCGGCTCGCTCAGGGACCAGCCGAAACCTGCGGCTACCCGCTGGAGCTGCGTCCTGTTTTCCTGCAGGGAGGCGATCACGCCGGGCTCTTCCTGGCGGGCGCCGTTGAAGATGAAATGGAGGCCCATGAGCGTCTTCCCCGAGCCTGACGGCCCGGCGATAAGTGTTGACGCACCGGGCCAGTACCCGGACCCGAGCAGCTCATCTAGCGCGGGGATGCCCGACGACGCCCGTACATCGCCTAGCCGGTACTCCGCCTCGATCAGCGTGCTGGCGAACCTGGGGGAAAGATGAAGGCCGCTGCTGCTGAGCCGGTATGCGTGCTGGCCGGACCGGAAGCCGCTGCCCCGCAGTTTCCGGACCGTAAGAAAGCGCATCTCTCGCTGGCCGACCCTTTTGGCCGTCAGATTTAGGATCGCGTCTGCTACGGCAAACTCCGCCAGTGAGCCAACCTCGGCTTCCTCATATTCACCCACCCACAAGGAAGAGACCGCGAGCGCGCTCAGCATGCCAGCGAGTTCATACAGAAATTCCCGGAAATCGCCGTTACTGTCCGCGAACGCGTGTAGAGCCTTGAAGCTGTCAATCACGACAAGCCGCGGGCGGCGTTCCTTGAGTACCGCGGCGATCTGCTTGGTAACACTGGCAAGGCCACCAGCGCCTACCACAGCCCCGAGATCCTCATAGAAAACATATTTACCGACCGCAGCCCGGTCGAAGAAGTCCAGGCTCTGGCCGAAGCGAACGATCTTCTCCAGCGGCTCCGAGACCGTCGAAAAATAGACCGCAGGAGCCTCCGGTCGCGCGTTCTGGAAAACGTACTGCTGCGCGATAATCGTCTTGCCGGTTCCGGGCAAGCCCGTGATGAGGCTGATCGCGTTCGCGGGCAGCCCTCCCCCCAGGACCACATCGAGCGGCCCATGCCCGCTCAGAAGCCGGTCACTCACGACCCAGCCCCCGGCAGCGGGCCAAGGAACGCACTCGACCCGAGGAGATCCCTGACGGTCGATACCAGCTGCAAGGGTTCCAGTGGTTTCAGCAAGAAGGCGTCGGCACCGGCTTCGACCGCCAGGTCCCGAGACTCCAGGACCGACACCGCGACTATCAGCACATTGCCCTGTTTCTTGAAGAAGCGGCAGAGATCCAGCCCCGCCCCGCCGGAGATGAGAAGCTCGACGACCGCAAGTGAGGGCGGGTGTTCGCTGAAGGACTCCCGCGCTGCCTCCTGGCTCAGCGCTACTTCGACCTCGAATCCCTCGGTCCTCAGGAAATACTCCTGAAACTCTGCCGCGTAGGGGTCGCGGTCGGCCAGGAGGATCACAAGCCGTGCACGCGCTCCAGCCTGCGCAGCCGCTGGCGGTCCGGCGTCGGCCTGCTCGGCCAGCAGACGATGAGCATCAGCCGCACTTGCACCCTCGGCCATGCACGTCCGCACGAATCTGAGCTGCCCGACCTGATCACGCCGGTACAGCCTGTGGCCGCTGGCGCTCCGGTCGGGAATCACCAGTCCGTACCGGTCTTCCCAGGTCCGGATCGTGGCAACAGGTACGCCGATCATCCGGGACACCGCGCTAATGCTGTAGACCGCGCGCCCTGTTCCGTTCACGGCCCTACCCTACCGGCCCGCAGGCCCTCCGGGCCGGGCGCTCCGGTCATCATCTCGTCATAACCTACTCAAACTGTGAGCTTGACTCCTCATATCCTCTTCATATAGTCAACATACCCGGATAGGCTGGCCGTGTCCTGCACTCCCTTGCGGGCCCTAGCCAGCCACCGAAGAGGCCGGAGCCAGCTATTGAAGAGGTCGAGATAGTGAAGAGCTTCGAGGCGCCGCACCGGCATGACCTGGTCCCCGGCCACGGCGACGGCCCCGGCGCGCTCACCGTGCGCCCGCTGGCGGACAACAGGGCTGGGCTGCGGCTCGAAGGCGAGGCAGACCTCACCGGACAGCCCCGGCTCCGCGAGGCACTCGCAGCCCTGCCGCCCGCCGCGAGAATCCACCTCGACCTCGCAGGACTGGATTTCATCGACATCGCCGCTACCCGCCAGCTCATCGCCCTCACCCAGCAGCCTCCCCACCCCCGCCTCATCCTGCACGACCCGCCCCCGGCCCTCATCCGCCTGACCCAGCTGCTCTGGCCCGACGCGAACGTGGAATTCTGCCTCTCCCTCAGCAAGATCATTGACCACGACGGCGAAGCACCAGGCCGGAGGCGAAAGCCAAGCCATACCGCAGGTCTTGTTTCACGCTTTCTGCCCCGCCCGCGAGCCATGACCCCCCGGTGACCGCCCAACCCGCGCTCAGGACCGCCGACGTCCTGCTGGTCGAAGACGACGCCGGCGATGCGCTCCTGACCACCGAAGCCTTTGCGCGTTACCGCGTCCACGGCACCCTGCATGTGGCGGGCGATGGCGAGCAGGCCATGCAGTTCCTGCGCCGCACCGGCGACTTCACCAACGCGCCCAGGCCAGGGCTGATCCTGCTCGATCTGAACCTGCCGCGCCGCAGCGGTCTGGAGGTCTTGGCCGATGTGAAATCCGACCACGACCTGCGCTCCATCCCCGTGGTAATACTCACCACCTCGCAGGCCGAGGAAGACATCATCCACAGCTACTCCCTGCACGCCAATGCCTACGTCACCAAACCCATCGACTTCGAGCGCTTCAGCGAGGCACTCAGGCAGATCAACGACTTCTTCCTCACACTGGTGCAGCTGCCGAACTGAGCACGCACGATCATTCACCCCCGGGGAAGGTGATCATGAATGACGGCGGCTGCTGATCTGGGCGCGT
>Ga0207699_10001704_pt1 | contig 10407 bp, 12 predicted proteins | sample LARL51metaG_FD_184344 | JGI IMG/M metagenome (GOLD analysis project Ga0207699, IMG submission 184344) | Corn, switchgrass and miscanthus rhizosphere microbial communities from Kellogg Biological Station, Michigan, USA - LAR L5-1 metaG... | ecosystem: Host-associated > Plants > Roots >...
GCAGCTCCAGCTGCAGCAGGCCGGCGAACAGCCGGTGGTAGCGGAACCAGGACCGCGCCGCGTCCACCGCCACCACGAACGCGCCCGCCTCCTCCAGATCCTGCAGCACCCGCTCCCCGCCGCTGCCCCCCGTCAGCAGATCAGCCAGCTCCCCGTTGACCCGCTCCAGCACACTGGTCCGCAGCAGCAGCCGCCGCACCTCCGCACTCTGCCGGTCCAGCACCTCGGCCAGCAGGTACTCCGCCACCGTCCGCTCGCTCCCGGAGAACTCCGCCGCGAACCGCTCCGGATCGGGGTGCCCGGCCAGCGACAGCGCCGCCAGCCGCAACCCGGCCGCCCAGCCCTCCGTCCGGTCATACAGCATCTCCATCGCCGGCTCAGGCAGCTGCACCCCGGCCGCGGCGAACAGCACCCGCGCCTCGGCCACGCTGAACCGTAGATCATCGGCGCGGATCTCGGCCAGCTCCCCTTCCAGCCGCAGCTGGTGCAGGCCCAGCCGCAGATCGTGCCGGGTGGCCAGCACGAACCGCAGTCCGGCCGGGGCCCGCATCACCAGCAGCTCCAGCTGCTGCCGCGCCTCGGCAGAACCCAGCTCATGCAGGTCGTCGATCACCAGCCAGAGCCCGTCCTCCAGCGGCGCGAGGTCGGTCAGCAGCCGCTCCAGGATCGCCCAGCCGTCCAGATCCGGCGCCGGCGTCAGCTCCCGTATCAGTCCCGACCCCGGGGCCGTCTGACGCAGCGCGTCCAGCACCGCCAGCCAGAACCGCTGCGGATCCCGCTCGTCGCGCTCCACCGGCACCCACGCCGCCCGTTCGGCCAGGCCCGCCGCATCGATCCAGGACCGCAGCAGCACCGTCTTGCCGCTGCCCGGCGGCGCGGAGAGCACCGTCACCCGCTCCGGCTGGTCTAGCCGCTCCCACAGTGCCGGACGGGATACCACGGCCGCCCGGGCGGCGTCGCGGCGGAACGTCGTGCGCACCGCGACCATGTCCCCGGCGTCGGCGGCGGGCTCGAAGACCGTTGGCATGTCCCTTCGCAAGGCAGGCAGGGTGCGGCTCTAGCGCTGCGACCCTCACGGTGGCGGACGTGCGGATCATGCGATCGACAACTCATCATTCTGTCAGACCGCGCCTCCGCCGGGCAGGCCCGGAGCGGGACGGAGCGGGATCGGCAGGGATGGCCGATCTGACGATGTGCCGCCAGGCCCCGGCGGGCAGGCTGGCCGGCGTCTCCTGCTCACCCGCGACCGGAAGGTTCCTTGTGCCCGAACGACCGATCATCGTCTTTGACGTCAACGAGACCCTGCTCGACCTGGAGGCGATCCGCCCGGTCTTTGACCGGATCTTCAACGATCCCGCCGCCATGCGGCTATGGTTCGCCGGGCTGATCACCTACTCCGAGGCGCTCACGCTGGCCGGCGTCTACGTCCCGTTCACCGACATCGGCGGCGCCGTGCTGCGGATGCTCGCCGCGACACGCGGCATCACGATCAGCGACGCCGACGGCGCCGAGCTCACCGACCGGTTCGCCACGATGCCGCCTCATCCCGAGGTCCCCGCGGCCCTTCGCCGTCTGCGTGACCACGGCTTCCGGCTGTTCACGCTGACCGACAACACGCTGGCCATCTCGGGGCGGCAGCTGGAACAGGCCGGCGTGATCGACGTGTTCGAGCGCCGGTTCAGCGTCGACGAAACCGTGCGGCGTCATAAGCCGGCGCCGGAGGCCTATCACTCGGTAGCCGCCGCACTCGCGGTGGATCCCGGCGACATATGCCTGATCGCGAGCCACGTCTGGGACACGATCGGCGCCGGCGCGGCTGGCTGGCAGACCGCGCTCATCCTGCGCGAGGGCAACGCCCCGCTCGACGTCGGCCCGCAGCCGGACTACATCGGGAAGGACCTCGATGCGATCGCCGATCAGCTGATCGAGCGGTACGCCGCGGTGTCGAAGGCCAGCTGACCAGGCCTCGTCGTCGTTGTCCTCGCGGCGGTCCTGCCAGCCGGGTAGCGGGGGTTGGGGCACCCAGCCCCCGCAAGACGGGGGTAAGGGCACACAACCCCCGTACCTCCCGCAGGCGGTACGGGGGTTGTGGTGCCTTTGAGGCAGGTGAGGATTTCCTGGCGGGTTACATCGGGACGCCAGGCTAACGCCGCTGGATTTCCTGAACGGTGAATCCCAGGTTCCCGAGCACCTTGACCGCACCGCTCTTCCCGCCCTCGAAATCACCGGAAGCTAGGCGCTCGCCGGTGGCGAACTCATAGGCCGTGCCCAGGATCGCCTTGGGCGGGTAGCGGCGCTCCTCCCAGAGGAGCTCATAGGTCGTGGTCCGGGCGAAGCCGTGCGCAGCGAAGAACGCCTCTGGCCCCAGCCGGTCGTACTCCTGTATCGCGCGCAACACCTCAGCGCGGCTCACGTGATCCCAGGTCACCATGCGGTTCCTTTCCGCGGTTCCTTTCCACCAGCACCAGGTGCCCAGGGTGGCCGTCCCGGCCCGTCTGCACATCGTCAGATCTGCTATCCGCCGCGAGACCCGGCTCCCCCTGGGGGACGCGCCCGGCCGGTGACAGAATGCGGAACGTGAACACTACACAATCCGAGAAAGTCAGGACGGGCCGCGGCTTCTTCGCGGCCCTGGATCAGAGCGGCGGCAGCACGCCCAAGGCGCTCGCCGAGTACGGCATCGAGCGGGACCGCTACAGCTCAGATGCCGAGATGTTCGACCTGGTGCACGCCATGCGAACGCGCGTGCTGACCAGCCCGGCGTTCGACGGCTCGCGCATCCTGGCGGCGATCTTGTTCGAGCAGACCATGGATCGGGAGGTCAACGGCGTCCCCACCGCGCGGTACCTGTGGGACGAGAAGAGCGTGGTGCCGTTCCTGAAGGTCGACAAGGGACTCGCCGCCGAGCAGGACGGCGTGCAGCTCATGAAGCCCATCGACACGCTCGACGACCTGCTCGAACGCGCGCAGCGGCACCAGATCTTCGGCACCAAGATGCGGTCCGTGATCAACGACGCCGCTGAGGCCGGGATCACGGCGATCGTGGACCAGCAGTTCGACTACGCCGGCCGGATCATGGCCGCCGGGCTGGTGCCGATCATCGAGCCCGAGGTCAGCATCTCCAGCCCGCACAAGGAGCAGGCCGAGATACTGCTGCACGACGCCATCGCCAAGCACGTCCAGGCGCTGCCCGAGGGCGCGACCGTGATGCTGAAGGTCACCATCCCGACCCAGGTCGGCCTGTACGGCGACCTGGCGTCCGACCCGCGCGTGCTGCGGGTCGTCGCGCTGTCCGGCGGCTACAGCCGGGACGAGGCCTGCGACCTGCTCGCCCGCGATCCCACCCTCATCGCCAGCTTCTCGCGCGCGCTGCTGGAGGGGCTGACGGAGAGCCAGACCGACGAGCAGTTCAACGCGCAGCTCGACGCGTCCATCGAGCAGATCTACCGGGCGTCAGTGGACAAGGAGCCGGCCAGTCCCTGAGTCCTCAGGGAATCCGGCAGATGGGAGGCGCACGAATGGGCGACATCGAGGACGTCGGCGACGCGCTCGCCGACGAGCTGACCTTCGACCCGGATGTCGACGCGTCCGGCATCACGGTGCGGATCGTGAACGGCGAGGTCACCATGGCAGGAACCGTGCCGAGCTATCCGCATTACCTGGCGGCGGTGGCGGCCGCGCGGCGGATAGCCGGGGACAGGAACGTGCGGAACGACCTGGAGATCCGGCTGCCGCCGGACGACGTCCGCGACGACACGGAGCTGGCTAAGGCGGCGAACGACGCGCTCACGCTGAACGAGGCCACGCCCGTTGGCGTCGCGGCGAAGGCAGCGAACGGCGACGTCATCCTGACCGGGGTCGCGCGGAACGCCACCGAACGGGCCGCGGCCGAGTTGCTGGTCGCCGCGCTCACCGGGGTCCGCCGGGTGACGAACAACATCGAGGTTCGGGCCGACGCGGGCCTGCCCTGAACGCCGGCCTACGGCACCGGCCTAGGGCGGGCCGCCGACCGGCCGCAGCACGGCCGGGCCGAGCCACTGCGTGGCCAGCAGCGCCAGCTCGATGCGCAGCCGATCCTGGCCGACCGGACGTCGCATGCTCTCCTCGGCCTTGCGCACCCGGTACTGCACCGTGTTCTTGTGCAGGACCAGACGCTCCGCGGTGGCCTTGTAGCTCCCGTTCTCCTGCAGGAAGACGCGCAGGGTGTCGCGCAGCCTCGCGTTCTGGTCGTCGTCGCCGGCCAGCGGCCCGAGGGTCTCGGCGACCCAGGCGCGCAGCAGTTCGAGCGAGCCGGACATCAGGGCCAGCGGCGCGACCTCGGCGAAGTCGGTGACCGGCGGGGCGGCCGGCCCGGCCGCCAGGGCCACGGCCTGGGCGCTGACCGCTTGCTGATGGGTGCGGCGGAAGCCCGCCACCCCGAGCGCGGGCTCGCCGAACGCGAACTGGATCCTGTCCCCGCCGGCCATGCCCTTGACGCTCACCTCGGACAGGGCGACGTCGTGCCGTCCGCCCAGCGGCAGCCAGGCCCATGCGCTGGACTCGTCCTGCGGGACGAACATGAGCCGCCCGTCGCAGCCTGCCTGCGCCGCCACCTCCCCGGTCGCCCGCTCCAGCAGCCCGAGCGTGCCACCGTCGGCCGGCGCTCCGGTGATCCAGGTCACCGTGCCCAGATGGTACTGGCGCAGCCGGTAGCCCAGGATGGCCTCCGAGGCGGCCACGTCGGGCTGCTCGTTCCGCAGCAGGGCGCGGACGCGCGCGGCCCGGGCGGCGCTCTGGTTCCTGAGCCACTTCTCCTTCTCCGCCTCGTAGGCGGAGAAGACCTCCTCGGATACTAGGTCGATGTAGGCGTTCAGCGTGCCGGCGATGCGCATCCCGGTGGCGCTGACGATCGACGCGCTCTCGGTGCTCCGCCCGAGCTCCTGGAGGCACCATTCCTCGAACCGGGCCGAACCGATCCGGTAGGCCCGCAGCAGGGCGGCGACGGGAGCGCCGTGCTGGGCTAGCCGGCGGGCGTATTCCTCCGCCGCCGCCGGGGCGCGCACGTTCTCCAGGTCGATGTCGTGCTGCAGGATGTGCAGCATGGTGGAGACGTTTTCCACCACGCTGGCCTCTAGTAGCGCCTGCATCCGCTTGTCCCCGCGCAGGGCCGGGATCTCCTGCACGATCAGGCGGTAGATGTCCGCGGCCACGTCTGCCGCACGCGGGACGAGCGCGGCCGAGACCTCGGACGCGCTCTCCGCTGCCGACGGGTTCGACCTGCTCATCGACGGATCGTACGTCGTCGCGTGATCCTTGTCTCCCCCCGCGGCCATCGTGGCCCGAGGAGGGCCGGCGTCCGTCACGCCGCGGTGCGGGTCAGCCGTCGGGTCTCGTCCTGGATCTCCACCGCGATCTCCGCCAGGGCGCGGCTGTGCTCCCTGGTGTGGTGCACGCAGAACAGCAGCTCCAGGCGGCTGGGCAGCAGCACCCTGACGTAGGCCCGGGCGCCGCAGCGGTCACAGCGGTCTGTCGCCGTCAGAGTCGCGGCTTCCTCGTCCTCCGGCCTGGTCCGGCTCCGGCGCCAGAACCCGCCCGCGCTCATGACGTTCCCTTTCCTGCGCCGGTACTGTTCCCCATCACTCGCTTGTGCACCTCGGCCGTGAGCCGGTCGATCTCGCGGGTCAGCTGCGTGTTGGTCTTGAGTTCCAGTTCCTGCTCGTTGAAGTCGTGATCGGCCTTGGCCTGCTGGAACGCCGCCTGCCTGTTCTGGCCGATCATCACGAACGTGGAGAGGAAGATCGCTTCCAGCGATACGATCAGGGTCAGCGTCGGCCAGGGCTTGGACTCGATGAACAGCATCCAGATCGTGAAGCCCACCACGTGCAGGTAGACGAAGTTCATCGACCCGGCGAACCCGGTGATCCAGTCGGCGATCCGCAGCTGTATGTCGGAGGCCCGCTGCGCCTGCTCGGCCAGGACGACCGGATTATGCTGGAACTGAGCGGGCAGCTTAATGGGCCGGAGCTTTCCTAGACTGGCCATCGGCGTACCTCTCTGTCGTCTCCCCTCAGTCCACTCCGGATGGCCGTGACTGGGAAGGCGATGACACCTTTAGAGGCATTCGCCAGAGCAATAGCCGCCGTCAGGTCAGCGCCGGTTCTGGTGCCAGACTGGCCGTCGCTATGGCGTAGAGCCCGCCCGTTCGGCTGAATTGTCGTCCCCTCGCTTCAGCCGGAGGCGCAGGTACGCCACCGCGCCGGGCAGCAGCGGGAGCCAGTAGTTCACCACCCGATAGCCGAGCACGGCCAGCACCGCGACCGCCCGCGGCGACCCGAAGCCGACGGTGATGGCCACCAGCGTCACCTCGACGACGCCGAGCCCGCCCGGGGTGAGCGGGATGGCGCTGGCGATGTTCGCCGCCGCGTAGGCGACGGCCAGCGGCCCGAAGCCCGGCTGGTAGCCGAAGGCGAGGAACATGAGGTCGAGCGAGAGCAGGTCGAGCAGCAGGTCGGCGGATGCCCACCCGAAGCTGATCCCGAACGCCCGCCCGGTCAGCGCGGACCTGGCCAGCGAAGCCAGCCGGCGGCTGGCGGCGGCCACCTTCTCCGGGTCGATGCCCGGCCGGAAACGGCGGGCCACCCGGGCGGCCCAGCCTCCGGCCCGCCCGGCCACGGCGGGGTGCGCGCCCAAGCCGAACACGGCGGCGAGCGCCGCCGCGACGCCCGCGAGCGCGACACCCGCCGTCACCAGGTAGGCCTGCGGGAGGTGCCGGCCCGCCGTGGCCGCGAACCCGGCGCCGAACAGCGCGATCAGCGCGGCCGTGGAGACCAGGCTGGTCAGCGCGATGGCCTCGCCGGTGGTCGCCGCGGCGACGCCGTCCTTCTCCAGCGTGTCCACGTTGACCACCGAGCCGGCCGCCGATCCGAACGGGATGACGTGGCTGACCAGGAAGGAGGCCAGGACCACGTCCGCCACCCGGCGGAACCGCAGCCTCGCCCCGAACGCCGCCAGGACCTGCCGGTAGAGCAGGGCGTAGCAGGCGAGCGACGCCGCCTGCGCCACGACCGCCGCGACCATGAAGGCCGGATGGCCGTGCCGCAGCCCGGCGGCGTCATGGGCCAGCCCGCCCAGCCGCGGCAGCAGGCCGAACACGCCCGCCGCCAGCGCCAGGAACAGCACGACGTGCCAGATGCGGCGCAACGCCGGGCGTCGCCGGCCCCTCAGTTGCGGCGACGCCCGGGATGCCGGTTCGGCATGGTCAGCCGGTGATGGCGAGGTCATCGCGGACCTCGAAAACGCCGTCGGCCATCCAGGCCGCACTGACGGCGGCGTCGTGTTCGGCCCAGGTGCGCACGTGCCCGGTCAGCGTCACCGTGTTGCTCTTGGTGTCCGCGACCACGTCGCTGTCGTCCGCGATCAGGGCGTTGCGGTCCAGCGCGGCCTGTACCAGGACGGTGACGTCGACGGGATCGGCGTCGTTGCTGATGTCGATGTCGTCCCGGACGTTGCGGACGCCGGTCAACCCGGACACCGCCAGCTCGGCCGCCTCGCGCTGCTTGCCGTACGCCACCACGCCGGTCAGCGTCACGTTGCCGTCGACCGCGGTTGCCTCCACCCCGTCGGGCACCGTGATATTCAGGGTCAGCGCATTGTTGGCCGAGGTCGTCAGCATGGCGTCGTCGCGGTAGTCGTCGTCGGACAGCACGACCTCCAGGTGGTTGTGCACGTTCTTCACGCCGGTCACGCGCTGCGCGGCGGCCGCGGCCTCCAGGTACTGCGGGTAGCTCGGCACGGTGCCGTTGAGCGCCACGTCCCCGTTGATGTTCGCGACGCTGATGTCCGCGGGGTCAATCAGCGGGTCGTACCTGAGCTCGGCTTCGACGGCCTCGCGAATATCTTGTGTTTTCCCCATCTCTTTCACCTCTCCTGCGCGGTCGCAGCGGGTTGGCCGCTCAGGAAAGTCCATCGTGGGATTCCGCGAGGGTAAAGGCGACCGTGGCTCTGGTGATATTGACCGGGGCTATCCCGCCAGGCGGTGCCGAGGGCTCAGCCAGGGTCGTCGCCGGCCAGCGCTCCGCCCGGCGCGGTGGTCCGGCCAAAGGCGATGCCTATCGCGGTATTGCTACCGGGTGTTGGATCACCCTGCCGGATCGGTCTTCCATGGGGTTCGACTCACCCATCGAAAGGACCCCATCATGCTCAAGAACGCATCGACCTCCTTGATCGTGCGTGGCGTACTCGCCCTCATCGTCGGGGTCATCGCCATCGCCTGGCCCAACGTGACGATCCTCGCCCTGGTCATCCTGTTCGCGGTCTACGCGTTCCTGGACGCCGGTCTCGAGTTCGCCCGCGCCTTCAGCAGCGGGAGGGCCGGACCGGTCATCGGACACCTGCTGCTGGGGCTGCTCGGCCTGGCGGCCGGCGTGATCGCCCTGGTCTGGCCGTCGCCTACCGCGCTGGTGCTGACGCTGGTGGTCGGGGTCTGGGCGGTCATGGGCGGTCTGCTCGGAATCTTCGCCGGGTTCGGCCCCGACGAGACCGCGGGCACCCGCGCCATGTTCATCGTGACCGGCCTGATCTGGGTCGCGTTCGGCGTCGTTCTGTTCGCCCACCCGGACGCCGGCGCGGTGACCCTGGCCCTGCTGTTCGGGCTGTTCAGCCTGATCGCCGGGGGCACCATGATCACCCAGGGCATCGAGCTCCGCCGCACCAGCAAGACCCTGCACTCCGTCGCGCCTCAGGCCACCAAGGTTGCATGAGGCTGGGCGCACCGTTCCCAGCCGGGTTTGTGCCTGCGGACCGTCGCCAGGCACCGCCCGGCTGGGAAAGGTGACCAGTGGGGGCGGTGGCCGACTTGGCTATCCGACGTTACGGCAGCCGGGCCAGGATCTCCTCGGTGATGGCCTCGGGCGGCTGATCCCCGTTCACCTCGACCAGGATGCCCCGGTCCCGGTAGTAGGCGACGAGCGGGCTGGCCACCTGGGCGAACACCTGCAGCCTGTGCTCGATCACCTCGGCCGTGTCGTCGGCCCGGGCCCGGGCGAGCAGCCGCTGGATCAGCACCGGGTCCGGCACGTTCAGGTAGACGGCGGCGTCCAGGGTCAGGTCGAGCCGCCGGCCGAGGTCGGCAGCTGCCATGGCCTGCGGAACGGTCCTGGGGAACCCGTCCAGGATGTACCCGCCGCGCGCGGCCGCGGCGGAGACCACCGGGGTGAGCAGCTCGAAGACGATCTCGTCCGGCACCAGGTCGCCGCGCTGCTGGAAGGCGGCGATCTGCAGCCCGGCCGGGGTGCCCGCGCGCACCTCGGCGCGCAGCACGTCCCCGGACGAGATGTGCCGCACGCCGAACTTCGCGGCCAGCCGGTCGCCCTGCGTGCCCTTGCCGCCGCCTGGCGCGGCGATCATCAGGAGCTTCATGCTCCCATCGTCCCGGTCACGAGGGCGGCCGTCCACGGTCCCCGGTATCAAGTCTGGCCGCCGATGTTGTGCGCGCGGGTCCCATAGCGCAGGCCAATGCCACGAAAGCCACGCGCGCTTTTACCGCGGCCCCGCCGCCGTGTGGACTGGTGCGTGAGCCCGAGCCCGAAGGGAGGACGGCCATGCTTCCGTTGTCCGACGGCGTGCCCGCCCGGCGATTTCCGGTCGTCACGGTCCTGCTGATCGTGGCCAACTTCGCGGTATGGCTCCTGTATGAGCTGCCGAACCTGAACGGGGCGATCTTCCACGCCTCGTTCTACCCGTGCACCATCGACGGCGCCTGCCACGGGCCGGAGCCGTGGGGGGTGAGCTGGATCACCGCTATGTTCCTGCACGGCGGCTGGGACCACATCCTGGGCAACATGCTGTTCCTGGCGATCTTCGGCAAGAACGTCGAGGATGCGTTCGGGCCGGTCCGGTACCTGATCTTCTACTTCGCCGGCGGCTTCGTGGCCATGCTGACGCAGAGCGGGATGACCCTGCTGTTCGGCTCGGCCGCCGACGCGCGGGTGCCGACGCTGGGCGCCAGCGGCGCCATCGCGGCCGTGCTGGGCGCCTACTTCGTCCTGTACCCGGGCTCCCGGGTGCGCACCTGGATCTTCCCCATCTTCCTGGTCAGGATCCCGGCCTGGATCTTCCTCGGGCTCTGGTTCCTCTACCAGCTCATCGAGGCGAACTTCGGGCTGTTCAGCGCCTCGGCGAACGGCGGCGGCACCGCCTTCTTCGCCCACGTCGGCGGGTTCCTGTTCGGCTGGATCGTGGCGCGAGCCCTCACCGGGACCGGACGAATCGCCGCCCAGCAGGTTCCCTCGGGCTCCCGTGCGTAGCCAGCGGTGTAGGTACCGCGATCACGCCCCCGTAAGGTAACGGGCATGGAGTTCGACGCCCTGATCGAGATACCGCGCGGTAGCCGCAACAAGTACGAGGTCGACCACGCCACCGGCCGGATCA
>Ga0207699_10001705_pt1 | contig 10406 bp, 5 predicted proteins | sample LARL51metaG_FD_184344 | JGI IMG/M metagenome (GOLD analysis project Ga0207699, IMG submission 184344) | Corn, switchgrass and miscanthus rhizosphere microbial communities from Kellogg Biological Station, Michigan, USA - LAR L5-1 metaG... | ecosystem: Host-associated > Plants > Roots >...
TATCAGCTTGGCGTGCTATTTGGCTCGCCCACTAACACCATTGAATATGCACTGCGGGACCGCATCGGTTATCAATGGGCATTAACCGTTTTCGAAGGATGCACAATTTTGGCGTTGGTGATTGTTTTTGCGCTGGGACCCGAACGAAAAGGCAGAAATTTTCTCCGGCAGTCACCAGAAGTTGCAGCTGACGGGACTGGTTCTCTTTCGCGAAGCATTTGAGAGTATTGAAACTGAATTTAAGCGAAGGACGCGGCCTGGTCATCGTTGCCTCTCGCTCGAATACGCGCGATGAAGTCACCACCAGGTGTTGTTCGAGATCGACTCGCAGCAGCCTCCAAAAGATCCTATACATATACATACGGCGTCGAAAATTGTGGTCGCCTTCTGATACCCCGCTTCCGCTGTCAAGTCACCCTACAAAGCATGTGCGCGACATAAAAGAAACTTAATCTGGAATTAACCGCTTGTGGAAGTATTATTCGAACTCCGAACCGCAGGGTTCATCGTCACGATCGATGCCAATAAGTTGCAAGGCGAAACTCCGATCACGAAACTAGCGTAACGGCTTGAAGTCATCGTTAACACGGATGGAGTTCATGGGATTTTCTTGCGCCAACTTCGTAAACAGAGCAAGCGCTCTGGCGTCAATTGTGCTACTGAGCGCCTCCGCCGGCATTCAAGCGAAACCGCAGGAACTGGGCGCTCCGCGCTTGAAGGCGATAGCCCAGGAACAGCAGAACAATGGCCAAGCGCCACAAGAGCAGCCTTCACAACCTGCCGTCGCGGTTCGGCAAGCGATGACGTCACAAAACGCAAGCGAGCTGCTGCCTCTAACGTTTCAAATGGCATTGGAACTCGCGCGGAAAAACAGTACCCAATTCCAAGCTGCGGTTACCAACTTTGGACTATTACGCGAGGATCGTGCGCAAGCGCGAGACGCTTTTTTGCCATCGGTGAACTACAACAATTCGGCGATCTACACGCAAAGCAGCGGGGCTCTGGCGTCAGTGGTGCCCGGCGCACCACCAGTGATTTTTATCGCCAATAACGCACCTCATGAATATTTAAGCCAGGGAAACGTGCATGAAGTGCTGGATGTTTCCGCCTTTGCGTCCTGGCGGCGCGCGTCAGCGGCGGCCGCTGTGGCGCGAGCGCAGGTGGAAATTGCGGCGCGCGGTCTAGTAGTGACCGTAGCGCAGAATTACTACAAAGTTGGAGCGGCGCAGCTCAAACTGGAGACGGCTAAGCGGGGCGCGCAAGAAGGCGATCGCTTCTTTAGTTTGACGCAAGATCTCGAGCGCGGTGGAGAAGTAGCGCACGCGGACGTCATCAAAGCCGAATTGCAGATGCAGGAGCGGCGCCGTCAGCTGCAAGAAGCGCAACTAGCTTTACTGAATGCAAAGCTGGATCTCGCGGTTTTGATTTTTCCAAACTTCAACCAAAACTTTGAAATCGCGGAAGATCTGCATGCGCCGGCACCGCTCCCGACAATGGAGGACATTCAGCAGCGTGGAACCCACGACAATCCTGATTTGCGGGCCGCCCTGGAGGCTGTGCATCAAGCGCATTACGAAGTCTTCAGTGCGCGCGCAGCTTATCTCCCCGCGCTGAGCTTCGACTATTTCTATGGTATCGACGCGGCAAACTTCGGCGTGAATACTGCGGTAAGCACTTCCGCGGGACCACAAAAATTTTCCAATTTGGGATCCTCCGCAGTAGTCACGCTGAACATTCCTATCTGGAATTGGGGTTCGACGCAAAGCAAAGTGCGTCAGGCAGAGTTGCGGCGAGACCAGGCAAAGCGGGAGCTTTCGCTTGCGCAGCGAAAATTGGTTGCCGAAATCCAATCCTTGTACGCCGAAGCAAGCACCGCATTGAGCGAACTAGAAGGCTTGCGCCGTTCGGGAGAGTTGGCGGAGGAGAGCCTGGGGCTGACAACTCTCCGCTATAAAAACGGAGAGGCCACAGTGCTGGAAGTTGTGGACTCGCAAACAACTTTTGCTACGGCAAATTCCGCTTATCAGGACGGCGCATTGCGCTATCGCGTGGCGCTGGCCAGTTTGCAAATTCTAACGGGTGTGTCCACGAATCCATGAAAATAACAACACGGTTTGACACGGATCGAAAATTAAAATTTGCGGCGCTGGCTGCTGGCGCGGCTTTGCTCGTTGGTATGGCGGGAGGCTGCTCCAAGGACGAAAAAGAAAAGGAGCCCGAAGTCAGCGTGCAAACGACGCCTGCGGAAAAGAAAGATATTTCCCAAGTGATCACCGAAGAAGCGGTGATTTTTCCACTCCAACAAGCGACCGTGGCCCCGAAAATAACTTCCACGATCAAGCAGTTTCTAGTGCAACGGGGAACACGTGTGAAGAAAGGGCAATTGCTCGCCGTGCTGGAAAACGCGGATCTGTCCGCCGCGGCGGTAGCAAGCCAGGGAGATTTTCAGCAAGCGGAAGCGACGTATGCGACAACGATAGGTGCAAGCCTGCCGCAGCAGATTCAGAAAGCTGAGCTTGACGCCGCTTCGGCAAAATCGGCCTTCGATGCACAGGAAAAGATCTACACCAGCCGCAAGGATTTATTTCAGAGAGGTGCAATTCCTCGTCGCGATCTGGATGCGGCAGAAGTAGCGTTCGTGGCGGCCCGCAGCCAAAACGAGCAAGCCCAGAAACAACTAGCGGACTTGCAGCGCGTCGGGAAAGAACAAGCGCTTAAGTCAGCGCAAGGCCAGAAGCTTTCGGCGGAAGGCAAATACCTGGGCGCGAAGGCGCAACTCAGCTATTCAGAGATTAAAAGTCCGATCGACGGCGTGGTAACCGATCGGCCGCTTTATGTTGGCGATCTCGCGACAGCAAACCAACCGCTACTTACGGTAATGAATGTTTCGAAACTGATCGCGAAGGGCCATTTACCGCAATCCGAAGCGGCTCAATTGAAAGTTGGCAATCCCGCCGCGATCCATGTTCCGGGATTAGAGGAGCCTATCGCCGGAAAAGTCACCCTGGTGAGTCCTGCGCTGGATCCTGGAAGCACTACGGTTGAGGTTTGGGTGGAGGCGCGGAAGGCAAACACCAGCTTAAGGCCAGGAATCAGCGTGCAAGTCGCCATAACGGCTAAGACGGATAAAGACGCCGTGGTGATTCCTGCAGGTACCGTTTTTAAAAACCCCGAAGGTGGGGATTACGTTCTTCTCGCTGGGACAGACGAGAAGGCGCACTTGAAAACAGTTCATGTGGGTATTCGCAATGCAGAGTCGGTTGAAATTGCTAGCGGCATAAAAGAAGGAGATCCGATTATCAGCAACGGCGGATATGCGGTGCCGGACGGGACGAAAATTAAAGTCGAGAAGCCCGAGACGTCGGAAAAGGAAACGGCCGCCGGAGACGATAAAGACAAAAAGGAAGACAAGAAAGACGACAAGGACGACAAGGACGACAAGGACGCTAAAAAAAGCGGCTCAGCGGCAAAAACAGATGACAAGGGTAAGGAGTAGCCGCGCATGGATCCACGGACATCTTCACCAGTAGGCGACAAAGGGGATAGAAGGGCGGATGCGCCCTGGTTCCGGCGGCTTTCTCGGCCCATTCTTTTCTTGATCGTCAGTCTGGCGCTGGTCGGAGGTTATTTCGCGTTCACCATTCCGGTCTCTGTGTTTCCCAATACCGATTTTCCCAGGATTGTCGTTGGCATAGACAACGGCGTAATGCCCATCGACCAAATGCTGGTCACGATCACGCGGCCCATCGAGGAAGCCGTGAATAGCGTTCCCGGATTAACCAAAGTGCAATCCATCACCAGCCGGGGATCCGCGGAAGTCGATCTTTTCTTCGACTGGAATTCCGACATGATACTTACACTTCAGCGCGTAGATGCCGTAGTAGCGAGGCTGCAAGCGGAGCTCCCGACTACCGCAAAAGTAGAAACGCACCGGCTAACGTTTGCGACCTTCCCGATTATCGGCTACAGCCTGACTTCGGATACCGTGCCTCAGAATAAACTTTGGGAAGTGGCCAGCTATAATTTAAAGCCACGAATCAACAGGTTGGATGGAGTGGCTTCGGTTCTCGTGCAGGGCGGCAGAGTTCCTGAATTTCAAATTACACCGGACCCAGCACGGTTGCTTTCCGTTGGCGTGACGGTTCCGGAAATCCTTGAGACCCTGAGACGTACTAACCTTATTGATTCTCCGGGATTGCTCGAGTACAACCACCAACTTGTGCTGGGCCTCGTCAGCGGGCAGGTGCAAACTCCTGAGGAAATCGGACAAATCGTAATAAAAAATTCCGCGGCGGGAATACCGATTCGCATTGGCGATATTGGGACGATTGCTCCGTCCGTGGGGCCCGTTTACACCATCGTCACGGCGAATGGTAAACCCGCGGTGCTGCTCAGCGTGAACCGGCAGCCGGACAGCAATACTCTGGACGTGGCGAACGAAGTCCACAAGCAAATGGCGGAACTTCTTCCGTCGCTGCCGCCGGGCGTGCATCTCGAACCGTTTTACGACCAGTCCACGATCGTGCATGACTCGATCGCCAGCGTGCGAGACGCCGTGCTGATCGGATTATTGCTGTCCTCAGTTATTTTGGTGTTGTTCCTTCGCGATTGGGGAACATCCCTGGTCGCAGGTTTAGTGATTCCAGCAACGCTCCTCATTACTTTTATCGTATTAAAACTCACCGGCCAGAGTTTCAATCTTATGACTCTTGGTGGACTAGCGGCGGCGGTAGGGCTGGTCATCGACGATGCCATCGTAGTCCTTGAAAACATTGTCCTGCATCGCGACGCTGGCCAGGGCCGCTTCGCGGCGATAAACAGCGCCCTTCATGAGTTAACGATTCCTCTCATCGGCTCGACAATTACGCCGATCGTCGTATTCCTGCCGCTCATCTCGATCACCGGAGTCACCGGAAGTTTCTTCCGAGCCTTGGCAGTGACGATGACGGTATCACTGTTCACGTCGCTGCTTCTTGCGCTGACCTGGACTCCGACACTCAGCCAATATCTGGTGCGACGCAAGGATTCCGCTGAAGGACAGGCGGCAGCTGAGCCGGGCGCCGCCGGTGACAATGTCGCAGCACTCTTGGCCGCGGAAGAGGCGCACCTTTCGGGGTTCTTCGGACGCATCGTAAACGCATACGGACGAACGATGGAATCGGTGTTGAGACGTCCCATCCTTCTGATCGCCGGATCCATAGTGATCGTGGTGCTTTCGGCAGTGTGCTACAAATTTCTGGGCAGCGATCTTCTTCCGGAGATGGACGAAGGCGGATTTATCCTGGATTATTTCACGCCGCCTGGAAGTTCGCTTGAAGAATCGAACCGGATTTTGCTGCGAATAGAAACCATTATTCGCTCCGTTCCTGAGGTAGAAAACACGTCACGAAGAACTGGCCTTCAACTGGGGCTGGCCGCGGTAACAGAAGCGAATCGCGGGGATTTCACGGTAAAGTTGAAGCGCGATCGAAAACGCGATATCGATGAAATTATTTCCGATATCCGCGGACAGGTAGAGGAAACCGAGCCCGAAGCAAAAGTGGAATTTATCCAGGTGTTACAGGACATGATTGGCGATTTGACAAGCCAACCCGAGCCGGTGGTCATCAAACTATTTTCGGAGGACGCTAAGCTTCTTGAGGAGACCGCGCCTAAGGTCGCAGACGCGATCGGCAAAATTCACGGCGTAGTGGATGTTTTGAACGGAATTGAAAACACGATCAGCGGACCGGCGGTCACCTATCGCATAAATCCAAGCGTGGCCGCGCGCGCAGGGTTTACGCCGGAGGAGGTGGCCCTGGACGCGGCGGCCATCCTTGAAGGCGAACCCGCTGCGCTCCCGGTTATTTTGAACGACCGGCCGTACACCATTCGCGTGCGATTTCCAGAGGCAAATCGTGCTTCGCTTGAGCGCATGAGCAATACGCTGGTGGCAAGTTCGGCAGGTCACACGGCGACCCTGGGTTCCCTGGCCGCGGTAAAAGAAGAAGCGGGACAGAGCGAGATCCGGCGCGAGAATCTGCAAAGGCTGGTGGAAGTTACCGGCCGTTTTGAAGGCGTGGATCTGGGAACCGGAATCGCGGCAGTGCAAAAAACGGTTGAGGGCATGCATCTGCCGAGCTCCATACGCGTGGAATACGGCGGCATCTACCAAGAGCAGCAAAAATCGTTTCATGACTTGCTGATGGTTTTGTTTTTGGCTCTTTTGCTGTTGTTCGTGGTGTTGTTGTTTGAGTTTCGGACTTTTTCGGCGCCGATTGCGATTCTGGCCTCGGCACTCCTTTCGACCTTCGGCGGCTTTCTGGCTCTGCTGGTAACACGTACTACCTTTAACGTAGCTTCGTTCATGGGCATGATCATGGTTATCGGTATCGTGGCAAAAAATGGAATTTTGTTGCTGGATGCCGAGCATCATTTCCGAGACTTGGGATTTTCCGCAAAAGACGCCATGATTCAATCAGGGCGGCGACGGTTGCGGCCCATCGTAATGACCGCGCTCGCGACGATTGCAGGCATGCTGCCATTGGCGTTCGCAATCGGGGCCGGCTCGCAAATGCTGCAACCACTGGCCATCGCGGTCGTGGGAGGGCTAATGAGTTCCATGGTGCTGTCGTTGGTGTTTACGCCCGCCATTAATTATTATTTGCAACCGAAAACTGCAAGTGAGGAAGTGCAAATTCCCATCTCCACTCGCATATCTCCTCCTGGCCTGTACCTTCGTTGACCATCGGACTACCGAATGAAAATCGTCGATATTCGCGAGACGGTAGTTCCTATCAAGTCCAAAATTTCGAACGCGTACATCGATTTCAGTCAGATGACGGTCAGTCTGCTGGCGATCATTACAAATGTTGAACGTGAAGGAAAAAGAGTCGTTGGTTTCGGCTTCAACTCGAATGGGCGCTATGCTCCGAGCGGCCTGCTGCACGACCGCTTTATTCCGCGACTCAAATCCGCAAAACCAGAAAACATCGTGGATAGCACCGGCGAAAATCTCGATCCCTTCCGAATCTGGGATGTGCTCATGAAAAATGAGAAACCAGGAGGCCACGGAGAACGATCCGTAGCCGTCGGTGTGCTGGATATGGCGGTGTGGGACGTTGTTGCAAAGACCGCTGGCGTTCCTCTCTTTCGATTGTTGGCGGACAGATTTCGGAATGGAATCATCGAGGCGAAGGTGTTTGTGTATGCCGCAGGGGGTTACTACTACCCCGATAAAGATCTCAGCGCCTTGCAAGATGAGATGCGGGGCTATCTGGACCTCGGCTATTCAGTGGTAAAAATGAAAATTGGAGGCATTGAGCTTTCACAAGACTTGCGGCGCATTGAAGCGGTGCTGAAATTTTTAAAAAAGCCCGATCAACTCGCGGTGGACGCGAATGGACGATTCGATCTAAAAACGGCCCTGGCCTACGCAAGCGCACTCGCGCCATACCGGCTGCGATGGTATGAGGAAGCCGGCGATCCGCTGGACTACGATTTGCAGGCGAAGCTGTCCCAGGTGTATGAGCCGCCGATGGCTACGGGCGAGAATTTGTTTTCCGTGCAGGACGCGCAAAATTTGATTCGCTACGCCGGATTGCGCTCGGATCGTGACGTGCTGCAATTTGACTGCGCTTTAAGCTATGGACTGGTTGAATACCTGCGGATACTGGATATGTTGAAAGAGCATGGTTGGTCGTCAGCGCGATGTATTCCGCATGGAGGTCACCAGATGTCTCTAAATATTGCAGCGGGTTTAGGTTTGGGAGGTAATGAGTCGTATCCTGGAATTTTTCAGCCCTTTGGCGGATTTGCGGATGGCATTCCCGTTCAGGACAGTTATGTGAGGCTGCCGGACATTCCCGGGGTAGGCTTCGAAGCGAAGGCCGAGCTGTACAAACTCATGAAAACACTCATCGAGAATTAGAAGGCGTTTCACCATGCAGAATCGGCGAATTTGTTTTTGTAGAAATACATAAGATTTACGAGATAAACGTCAATGGACGACCATTGTGTTGATCCGCTTAGGCACTTCTCCAGCAGGAATGATGGCCACAATTTGTCGCGTTGCGGTGTCTATTACTGAAATCGAGCGGCTCCCGGAATTCGACAAGTAGAGGAATTTGCTGTCAGGTGAGAACGTGATCCACTCGGGGACCGAACCCGTTGGCTTTTCCAGACCCAAAGTATGAACGACGGGCAGTTCGGTATGCCCGACCAATTTCAGAGCGGGAAGTGAGTATTCAAAGATTGCGTTAGCCGCTGTACTAGCTATCCACAGCGACGCGCCGTCTGGCGCGACGCCAATCCCGTGCGCCGGAGTGCCCATTCTGCCTTCGGCAACACCGTATCCGCCAGGTTGGTCGGGCAGCTTGATTCGTTGAATTTCGGCGTGCTTGGCAAAACTTACGACGGCAAATCCGTTAAATCCCGAGAGCTGAGCAAAAATCCGATTCGTGGAACCGTCGGCATTCACATCGAAGGCCATCGGACGCACTCCGCTGCCCAGATTCAAATCCCAGACTGCTTGATCGCTGTGCAAATCGACGACCGTAATGGTCTTGGCATCAATGGAGCCGGACACGGCGTATTTGCCGTCGGGAGTCACGTAAACATTGTGCACCGGGCCACTTACCGGGATGCTCTTGATTTTCTTGAGTGTTCTTGTGTCGATGACTTCGAGTGAGCCTGTTCCGGCGCGAATGCCTACGAGGACTCGCCTGCCATCTCTTGTGATAGTGAGGTTGTTTGGATGCCCGCTGAGCGGTACTTTTTCCAAGATGTGTCCGTTGTCTGCGTCCACCACATCGAGAACGCTTTCCGATTCGTTACTGATGTACACGCGAGCGCCATCAGGGCTAAATACCACTCCGTGAGGGAGTTCGATGCCTTGAATTGTCTGCACTACCTTGTTTGTTGCGGCATCGACCACGTCGACGGTATCGCCCGCACTGTTGGTGATGTAAATGCGCGTTCTGGGTCCAGAGGCGGGCTGCGCCGGGGAGCTCTTGAGGCGGTTCACCCAGTCCGCGATTTTCAGCCAGTCCGGGTCATTTTGTGACGCGAATTGACGGCCCCCTGAATGGAAAGCCTCGCCTCCCGATTCGGGTGCAAGCGGATGCATCAGCAACCTGCTGGAGGTAGCATCTCCTGGAGCGACGTGCTGCATAACGTTCTCAAAGTTGCGTCGCGATTGTTCTTCAGTCCACTCAGTCCTGCCTGCAGACAATCGCTCCAGGTGAAAGGCTCTGTTGCCCTCGGAATGGCAACCATAACAACGCGCATGTCCAGGACGTTGTTTGAGAAAAATAGGCTCGACCTCGACTTTATAAGAAACAAAACCGGCATCCCCCATGTTCACGGCCGCATTCTCGCGGACAGGCGCACCAGCATTGGCACTTCGAACCCACTCTGCGATCATCTGCCATTCCGGGTCGCTGGTTGATGTCCAGAATTTGCCTCCGGTGTGCGTTTGATCTCCGCCAGCTTCTGGTGCCAACGGGTGCAGCAGCAGATGGCTCTTCATCGGCTCATGTGGAGTTACCAAGCGCGAGACAACGTCAAAATTCCGGCGCGATTGTTCCTCGGCCCATGTTGACGCTCCTGCAGTCAATGGTTGCAGACGCAAGCGCGTGTTCATTACGGAATGGCAGTCGTAGCAGCGCACATCCCCTTGACGCTTTTTAAGGAAAATAGGCTCGATGCGTGTGCGATAGGTATTGAAGTCCAACGATGGCGACATGCTGGGCTCGGCATTTGGGGATTGTGGGCCGGACCATGAATTTTCGTCAGGTGCTGCATGCGCTGGTCTGGAGATGCCTGCAGACAATGCTGCGGCTCCCGCGACAAACGTCAGTACGGCTCTGAGCTTCCTGGTGGAAGGCGCTCTCATTACTTCACCGATCGAATACAGTGGGCACGAATCTGAAACAAAGTTGATAAGAGCAGAAAGACCTCTCTCGCGCACAATCGTACTTTGATTGCTGATAAATCATAAATTAAGTTTTAGTTATCTGGTCCAACCCATTCAACGATCGGATTACACTTAACGCCAATGCAATTGCTCTCGGAGACGGTTTGAAGCAAGCCGGAAAAACAATTAAGGCCGTTGCCGCGACCGGAAACCTAAGCACGGGATTCCGCGAAGAGAGCCTCGTCCTCGCAATAAAGCATGGCGCGGACTTTGTGGGCTGCGACGCCGGAAGTACTGATTCGGGACCATATTATTTGGGTTCTGGAAATCCCAGAGGACCGCGTCAAGGTGTAAAGCGGAATTTAGGTTTAATTCTGCGGGAAACGTTGCGGGCTGGTATCCCTGCCATCATTGGCACCGCCGGACACGCTGGTGGCCGCCCACATCTGGAGTGGACGGTCGATATCGTTCGGGAGTTAGCGCGCGAGAACAATTGGCATTTCAAATTTGC
>Ga0207699_10001708_pt1 | contig 10405 bp, 8 predicted proteins | sample LARL51metaG_FD_184344 | JGI IMG/M metagenome (GOLD analysis project Ga0207699, IMG submission 184344) | Corn, switchgrass and miscanthus rhizosphere microbial communities from Kellogg Biological Station, Michigan, USA - LAR L5-1 metaG... | ecosystem: Host-associated > Plants > Roots >...
CCGAATACCTGTCGGCCGGCGCGGTCACGCTGCAGGCCCACCGGACGTCGTCGGCCGTGGACGCCAAGGATGCGGTGACGGCCGAGGTCAGCGTGGACGGGCAGGCGCGCCAGATCGAGGGCGTCGGCAACGGGCCGATCTCCGCGTTCTGCGACGCGCTGGGCTCGCTCGGGATCGACGTACGGGTGCTCGACTACACCGAGCACGCGCTGTCCGCGGGCAGCGACGCCCAGGCGGCCGCGTACGTCGAGTGCGAGGTCGGCGGGCAGCCCCGGTGGGGCGTCGGCGTCGACACCAACACCGTGACCGCGTCCCTGCGGGCGGTGCTGTCGGCGGTCAACCGGGCCGGGGCCCGGTAGGCCGGATCCCGCAGTCGCCGCCGCTGTCCGCGGGGTAAGGGACAATGGGCGGGTGAGGCAGTACCGCGACGACGGGATCGTGCTGCGCACCCAGGACCTGGGTGAGGCCGACCACATCGTCACCATCCTTACCCGGCGTACCGGGCGCGTCCGGGCCGTGGGCAAGGGCGTGCGCCGGACGAAGTCGCGGTTCGGCGCCCGGCTGGAGCCGTTCACCCACGTGGACCTCCAGCTCCACACCGGCCGCTCGCTGGACTACGTCACCCAGGCGGAGACCCTGCGGGCCTACGGCGAACCGCTGGCGGCCGACTACCCCCGTTACACCAGCGGGACGGCGATGCTGGAAACCGCCGAGCGGTTCACCCCGGTCGAAAAGGAGCCCGCGCTGCGCCAGTTCCTGCTGCTGGTCGGCGGGCTGCGGGCGCTGGGGGAGGGGGCACACGACCCGCGCCTGGTGCTCGACGCCTTCCTGCTCCGGTCGCTCGCGGTCGCCGGCTACGCGCCCGCCCTGGCCGAGTGCGCCCTGTGCGGGGCGGCCGACCAGGCCGGCGGCGGCGCGAGCGGCGCGGGCGGGAACGGCGGCGGGTCACGCGCCTTCGCGATCGCGGCGGGCGGCCTGACCTGCCGGTCCTGCCGGCCGGCCGGGGCCGCGACGCCGTCCGTCCACACGATCGCCCTGATGAGCGCGCTGCTGCGCGGGGACTGGGCGCAGGCCGACGCGGCGGAACGAAGGCACCAAGTAGAGTGCAGCGGTCTGGTCGCCGCGTACCTGCAGTGGCACCTGGAGCATTCGATCCGCTCGCTTCAACACGTTGAGCATGCCTGACACGCGCGTAGGAGCCACCGTGAGAGGTCCCGTGCGCCCGCCCGAGCCCCACGCCGGCGGGGCGCGGCCTCCTGCCATCGCGCCCGAGCTCCTGCCCCGCCACGTGGCCCTGGTCATGGACGGCAACGGGCGCTGGGCCAAGGAGCGCGGCCTGCCGAGGACCGAGGGCCACAAGCGGGGCGAACACTCGCTCTTCGACGTGATCATGGGCGCGATCGAGCTGGGCATCCCGTACCTGTCCGCCTACGCGTTCTCCACCGAGAACTGGCGGCGGTCGCCGGACGAGGTGCGGTTCCTCATGGGGTTCAACCGCGACGTGATCCGGCGCCGCCGCGACCAGCTGAACGAGATGGGAGTGCGGGTCCGCTGGGCCGGGCGCCGTCCCCGGCTGTGGCGCAGCGTGATCTCCGAACTCGAGGACGCGGAGCGCATGACGGTGGGCAACTCGGTGCTGACCCTCCAGTTCTGTGTGAACTACGGCGGGCGGGCCGAGATCGCCGACGCCGCGGCGGCGATCGCGGCGGACGTGGCCGCCGGGCGGCTCAAGCCCGGCGAGGTCAACGAGAAGGTGTTCGCCCGGTACCTGGATGAGCCCGGGATCCCGGACGTGGACCTCTTCATCAGGTCATCGGGCGAGCAGCGGACGTCCAACTTCCTGATCTGGCAGTCGGCCTACGCGGAGTTCGTCTTCCTCGACACGCTCTTTCCCGATTTCGACCGCCGTCACCTGTGGCACGCCTGCGAGATCTACGCCAGCCGGGACCGCCGGTACGGGGGCGCCAAGCCGAACCCGCTGCCCGCCTGAGGCGCACCGCGCGGCGCGGCCGTCACGAGCGGCGGGTCGATCAGCGCCTGGCCTGCCAGACGACGATCACCAGCATGCAGACGACGGCGACGACGCGCCCGGCCCGTCCCGAGGCGTTGATGTTAGGCCACGACAGGTAGGCGAGCCAGCCCAGGAAGATGGCGACCAGCAGCAGGCAAACCGCCCCGATCGGGCCCGGCACGGCGAACCCCGATACCAGCAGCCCCAGCACGACCACCAGCAGGACCCACCGGGGCATCTGAGTCAGGAAAACCAGGGGCCGGGCGCTGAAGCGCTCCACGGCCCGTCGCCTGTCAGAGGCGCCCGGTGTGCTGGGGCGGTCGGCGACGGCGGGGCGGCCGCCCGGGCTCCCGGGGCGGCCGGCGCTGGTCCCGCGCGGGCGCTGCCCACCCGATCGCGGCCGCCCGTCGGCCCGTGTCTGGCGGCGCTTCGGCATTCGGACGTCCTTCCCGTGGCCCGGAGGCTTTCCCGGGCCGTCACATTCTGTGAGCCAAATATACGGCCCGCTTCCACCCCGGCGATCACTGGCGCGCAGGCCATTCACCGGGCGCCGGCATACCGGGGGCGCGGCTAAGCTTGGCGCACGCGCCCTCATTCCTGAGGCTCATACACGCCCGCCGACCGCCAGCCGGATGGAGTTCACCGATGGCCAACCGCACCGACCGCCTCGATACGATCGTCAGCCTCTCCAAGCGCCGCGGCTTCGTCTACCCCTCCAGCGAGATCTACGGCGGGCTGCGCGCCTCCTGGGACTACGGCCCGCTCGGCGTCGAGATGAAGAACAACATCAAGCGGCAGTGGTGGAAGTCGATGGTGCAGGAGCGCGACGACATCGTCGGGCTCGACTCCAGCGTCATCCTGGCCCGGGAGGTCTGGGAGGCGAGCGGCCACGTGACCGAGTTCGTCGACCCGCTCACCGAGTGCCAGTCCTGCCACAAGCGCTTCCGGGCCGACCATCTGATCGAGGCCTACGAGGAGAAGCACGGGCACCCGCCGGCCGAGGGCCTGGCCCAGATCACCTGCCCGAACTGCGGCACCAGGGGCGCGTTCACCGAGCCCCGGATGTTCAACGGGCTGCTGCGCACGTACCTCGGCGCCACCGAGGATGAAAGCGGTCTGGCCTACCTGCGCCCCGAGACCGCGCAGGGCATCTTCATCAACTACCGGAACGTGCTGCAGACCTCGCGGAAGAAGATCCCGTTCGGGATCGGGCAGATCGGCAAGTCGTTCCGCAACGAGATCACGCCCGGCAACTTCATCTTCCGCACCCGCGAGTTCGAGCAGATGGAGATGGAGTTCTTCGTCAAGCCCGGCACCGACCAGGAGTGGCACGACTACTGGATCACCGCCAGGTTCGGCTGGTACACCGACCTCGGTGTGCGCAAGGACAACCTGCGCCTGTTCGAGCACCCGGCGGACAAGCGCTCGCACTACTCCAAGCGGACCGTGGACGTCGAGTACCGGTATGGCTTCCCCGGCTCCGAATGGGGAGAGCTCGAGGGGATCGCCAACCGGACCGACTACGACCTGAGCACGCACGCCCGCGCCTCCGGGCAGGACATGTCGTACCTGGAGGCCGACTCGGGCGAGCGGTACGTCCCCTACGTCATCGAGCCAGCGGCCGGGGTCGACCGGTCCATGCTGGTGTTCCTGATGGACGGCTACGCCGAGGACGAGGCGCCGGACGCCAAGGGCAAGCCGGAGAAGCGGACCGTGCTGCGGCTGGACCACCGGATCGCCCCGGTGAAGGCCGCGGTGCTGCCGCTGTCCCGCAACGCCGACCTGTCACCCAAGGCGCGCGACCTGGCCGCGCAGCTGCGCAAGCGGTGGAACGTCGACTTCGACGACGCCAGCGCGATCGGCCGCCGCTACCGCCGGCAGGACGAGATCGGCACCCCGTACTGCGTCACCGTGGACTTCGAGACGCTGAACGATGAGGCGGTGACCGTCCGGGAGCGCGACTCGATGGCCCAGGACCGGGTGGGGATCGGTGCGCTCGAGGCCTATCTTTCTGAGCGCCTGACGGGGTGCTGAACCCCGGCCCGATCTGCTGGAGCTAGGCCGGGGAGTGCTCGGCCAGCAGGGCGTTGATGACTGTGGTGAGCGAGGGCTCGCTGGTGGGTGACGAGGTCGTTGTGTGGGGGACGCGGGTGTAGATGGCGGCGGCGGCCTGGTGGAAGCCGGGCGGGAGGCCCGCGGCGGCCATGGTGGCGGCGATCTCTTCCATCTCGGCGACCCAGCGCCAGCCCTTCTCCATCGCCGACCGCGCCGCCGCGTGAGGGCGGGAGGTCAGGGCGGGCTGGGACCGCTGCCACTCGGTGATCAGGGTCTGCTCGACGCCTTCGGCGTGGGCGAGGGCGCGGATCGCGAGGATCAGGGCGGCGGTGCCCTTGGTCCAGGCGGCGTAGGCCATCTTGACCGCGGAGGCCTGGCCTATGTCGTCGCCGATTACCTGGGCGTCGAGAGCGGTGTCGGCGAACAGGTGGCTGATCTCCTCGGCCCACAGGCCGGACAGGTACAGGCGGCTGTCCCCGGGCGAACGCGGCGGGGCACCGATGATCCCGCCGTCCACGTAACTGGCCCCGCCGGCCGTCACTATCTCGCCGACCTCGCGCGTGGTGGCCGGCGACACGGCGTTCGCGTCGACGTAGATCCCCCGGAAACCGGCCACGGAGCGGGCCACCTCCAGTGCCGCGTGCGGGGGGCAGACCGACAGGATCACATCGGCCTGCCCGGCCATCTCGCTGGCCGAGCCCACGTCGCGCATCCCCGCGGCCGTTGCCCGGTCGGCGGTGGCGGGGCTCCGCCCGGCCGACGCCCACAATACGGTGAGCCCACGCTGGCTAAGGCAGCTACCGACGGCGGCGCCCATCTCCCCGGCGTGCAGCACTCCGATCAGGTTCTTGTCCACAGTTGCCTCCGGGACAAGTCTTGCCTATGTCCTGGGGCCTGGGTGGGTGTGCACGTCAGGCCAGGCGTTTAGCCGGCCGAACGCTGCACGCCGCCCGGGGCATCTACCACGTGGGCCAGGGGCTGAAGCCACCAGGGCGCGGCGCCTTCGGCAGCGGGGTGAACTGGTCCCCCCGCTGCACTCCGAACTCGATGCTGTAAGCCGCCGAGTTGGTGCTGCGCGGGTCCTTCGCCGGCGGTCCCGGCACGTGAGCCAGCACGATCAGCGTGCTGCCCGAGGAGTTCGTCCACAGCACGTCCTGGGTCTGCCCTGGGTACAGTCCGGGGATCGGCCACCGGCCCAGGACCTTCACGACCTTCCCGGTGGTGGTGGAGAACTCGGTGAAGGCGAGTTCGCTGTTCAGCGGGTGCTTGGTCTCCGATGCGGTGGCGGCGACGATCTTCGTGCCGTCGCCGGTGATGATGGCGCTGAAGCCTTCGATGATGTTGCTGGCCTTCCCGTGCACGAAGTGGAAGCTTTCCGCGTCGTCCTTCCACTGCACGGCCAGTCGGCTGTCGGCCTGGAGACTTCCGCCCGGGGTGGTGGCGTCGAGCAGGCGGACGTCGATGCTGTTGCCCACCCACTGCTGGAACGCCAGCGTGCGCCCGTCAGCGGTCCAGGAGAGCACCTGACCGTTGCCCCCGGCGTTGTTGGTGATCGGCCCGCCGCCCGGCCACGTCCAGACCCGCTTGGCGCCGGTGGCGAGGCTGAACACCTGGATCTCCGGGCCTGGGCCGCCATTGACGCCGCCGCGCAGGGCCACGGCCAGCTTGGTGCCGTCCCGGGTGAGCGCGAATCCCGATATCTCCGCCCCCGGCGGCATGGCCGGGACGGCGAGCGGCGTCAGTTGCCCGGGGCGCCCGTTCGCGGCGAGGCGGAGCAGGAAGAACTTCGTGGCGGTGGCCTCGGCGAACGTTCCCCCGTTCGCCCGCACCACCTTCCACTTGTTCGCGGCCAGGACGAAGGTGCGGCCGTCGCCGGCGGTGGCCGCACCGAACGTGCCGTAGGGCTTGGGAGGAGTGACCGAGGCCAGCACCGCGCCGGTGGCGGTCGCCCGGATCTGGGCAAATTGCCGCTGGGCGATAGACGGCCTGAGGTGCGGCTTCTTGACGGCCAGGACCACGTAGTACGGCGGGACGCCGGCGAACGGGCCGGACGGGCCGCGGGCGGCCCGGTGCCCGCCATGGAACGCGGTGGAAATGGCCAGCGAGGCGGCGACCACCGCGGTCACCGAGGCCGCGGCGGCCAGCGGCGCCAGCCATGCCGCCCAGCGGCGACGGGCCGCGGGGCCGGCCACGCCCCGGCGGCGCGCGCCGTGCAGGCGCAGCGGCGGCACGGACTGCGGGGTGACCTCGCCGGCGGTCTCACGCAGGGCCGCCCGGAGCCTGTCTTCAACCGTGTTCATGAGAGCTCCTTGAGCATGCGGCCGAGGGATGAGAGCGCCCGGTGGGTAGCCGATCTGACGCTGCTGGGGCCTATCCCCATCACGGTGGAGATCTCCTCCGGCGAGAGGTCGAGGTAGTACCGGAGCACCAGCGCCTCGCGCTGCCGGGCGGGCAGCCGCCGCAGCGCCTGCATCACCTCACGCCGGTCCTCGCCGCTGATGACGGCGGCCTCCGCCGAGGCGGCCGGCCGGCCGTCGCCCGGCTGCGCCCGCTGTCCCGCGCGGCGCCGCAGCACCGAGCGGCAGCCGTTGAGCACGGAAGTACGGAGGTATGGCAGCGCGCTGCCGGTGTCGGACAGATGGAACCAGCGCCGGTACAGGCCGCAGAACGCCTCCTGGACGACGTCCTCGGCGCTGGGCCGGTCGCCCAGCATGATGTGGGCCAGCCGGATCAGCCCGAGCGCATGGGCCTGGTAGATCGCCGTCACCGCCGCCTCCGCGGCGGCCGGGTCCGGGTCGCGTGGCCGGGTGGCCCGCCCCGCCCGCATGGTCGCGGTGGGCCGCCGGCTGTCGGATTCCATGGTTCTTAGACGCGCGGGGCGTCCCTCCGCTGCTTATGCCGGGCGGAATCCGGCCCCGGCGGGCACGCATCCGATTCAAGAATGGGTGCCCGGGGGCAATCAGCCGCCCACTCTCGGTAGAGTCAAAATATCGGGGCCAGACGGCCGTACTCATCGACATACCGCCCTCTATTCCGCGGACGCGTGCGGGCGGGGCAGGCACAAGGAGAGCGTGCAGTGGCGAAGCTCGTCTACGACTTCACCGAGGGAAATAAGGACCTGAAGGACCTGCTCGGTGGCAAGGGCGCGAATCTGGCGGAGATGACCAACCTGGGCCTGCCGGTGCCGCCCGGCTTCATCATCACCACCGAGGCCTGCCGCGAGTACCTGCGCGAAGGCGCCGTTCCCGGCGGGCTGGCCGACGAGGTCAGCGAGCACCTGCGGCAGCTGGAAAAGAAGATGGGCCGGCAGCTCGGTGATCCCGCGGACCCGCTGCTCGTCAGCGTCCGGTCCGGGGCCAAGTTCTCCATGCCGGGCATGATGGAGACGGTGCTGAACATCGGCCTGTCCGACGAGTCGGTGGGCGGCCTGGCCAAGCAGTCGGGCAGCGAGCGGTTCGCCTGGGACTCCTACCGCCGCCTGATCCAGATGTTCGGCAAGACCGTGCTCGGCATCGACGGCGAGGCCTTCGAGCACGCCATCGAAGAGGCGAAGCGGGCCAAAGGCACGAAGAACGATCTCGACCTCGACGCGGGCGACCTGCACGGGATCGTGGAGACCTTCAAGGAACTCGTGCAGGTGCACGCGGGCCGGGAATTCCCGCAGGACCCGCGGGAGCAGATGGACCTCGCCGTGCTCGCCGTGTTCCGCTCGTGGAACGCCGACCGGGCGATCCTGTACCGCCGCCAGGAGCGGATCCCCGCCGACCTCGGCACCGCGGTGAACATCGTGGCGATGGTCTTCGGCAACCTCGGCATGGACTCCGGCACCGGCGTCGCGTTCACCCGCGACCCGGGTTCCGGGCAGCAGGGAGTCTACGGCGACTACCTGCAGAACGCGCAGGGCGAGGACGTCGTGGCGGGCATCCGCAACACCGTCCCGCTGCAGGACCTGGAGGGCATCGATCCCGCGTCCTACGCGCAGCTGATGGACATCATGCGGACCCTGGAGAACCACTACCGGGACCTGTGCGACATCGAGTTCACCATCGAGCGCGGCAAGCTCTGGATGCTGCAGACCCGGGTGGGCAAGCGCACCGCGGGCGCCGCGTTCCGGATCGCCACCCAGCTCGTCGACCAGGGCCTGATCGACATGGACGAGGCGGTCACCCGGGTCACCGGCGACCAGCTCGCCCAGCTCATGTTCCCGCGGTTCGACCTCAGCCAGGAGCCGAAGAAGGTCACCACCGGGGTGAGCGCGTCGCCGGGCGCCGCGGTCGGGCAGGCGGTGTTCGACTCCGCGACGGCCGTCGAGCGGGCCGCCGCGGGTGAGGCGGTCATCTTGGTCCGCCGCGAGACCAACCCGGACGACCTGCACGGGATGATCGCCGCCCGGGGCATCCTGACCAGCCGCGGCGGCAAGACCAGCCACGCCGCCGTGGTCGCCCGGGGCATGGGCAAGACCTGTGTCTGCGGCGCCGACGAGCTCGAGGTGGACACGCGGGCCGGGCGGTTCACCGCGCCCGGCGGCGTGACCGTCAGCGAGGGCGACGTGATCTCCATCGACGGCACCAGCGGCGCCGTCTACCTCGGTGAGGTCCCGGTCGCCGACTCGCCCGTCGTGGAGTACTTCGAACAGGGGCTCGGCGCGGACGCGGACGACCTGGTCAAGGCGGTCGACCGGATCATGAGGCACGCCGACCAGCGGCGCCGCCTCGGGGTGCACGCCAACGCGGACACCGGCGAGGACTGCGCGCGGGCCCGCCGGTTCGGCGCCGGCGGGGTCGGCCTGGTCCGCACCGAGCACATGTTCCTCGGCGAGCGGCGCCAGCTCGTGGAGCGGCTCATCCTGGCCGAGGACGAGGCGGGCCGGCGGGCCGCGCTGGACGCGCTCGAGCCGCTGCAGCGCGGCGACTTCGTGGAGATCCTGGACGCCATGGACGGCCTGCCGGTCACCATCCGGCTGATCGACCCGCCGCTGCATGAGTTCCTGCCCGACCTGACCGACCTGTCGGTCAAGGTCGCGCTGGCGGGCGACGAGGCGACCGAGCAGGACCGCAAGCTGCTCGACGCGGTGCGCCGGCTGCACGAGCAGAACCCCATGCTGGGCCTGCGCGGCGTCCGGCTCGTCCTGGTCATCCCCGGGCTGCTGGACATGCAGGTCCGCGCGATCGCGCACGCCGCGGCCGAGCTGAAGCAGGCGGGCAAGGACCCGAAGCCGGAGGTCATGATCCCGCTGACCGCCTCGGTGCAGGAGATGGAGATCGCCCGGGAGGCGACGGCGAAGGTGCTGGCCGAGGTCGAGGCGGAGACCGGCACCCACGTCCACACCATGATCGGGACGATGATCGAGGTGCCGCGGGCGGCGATGATCGCCGGCGAGATCGCCAAGTCGGCCGAGTTCTTCTCCTTCGGCACCAACGACCTGACCCAGATGGGCTGGGGCTTTTCCCGGGACGACGTCGAGGGCGCGTTCTTCAGCCGGTACATCGAGCTGGGCATCTTCGGCGTCTCCCCGTTCGAGACGATCGACACCGAGGGCGTCGGCCGGATGGTGCGCATCGCCAGCGACGAGGGCCGGGCGACCCGCCCCGACCTGGAGCTCGGCGTCTGCGGCGAGCACGGCGGCGACCCCGACTCGGTCCACTTCTTCCATGAGGTCGGGCTGAACTACGTATCCTGCTCGCCGTTCCGGGTGCCGGTCGCCCGGCTCGAGGCGGGCCGGGCCGTGGTGCTCGAGAACGCCGGGGGCAGCGACAGCAGGTGAGGGAGCACCCGGGCTACGACTCCCACGCGACCGCCCGCTGGGTGGCCGAGCCGCCGAAACGGGCGCAGGCCTTCCCACGGGGGCCGTTCGTGCGGGACCGGGCCCGGGTGCTGCATTCCTCCGCGCTGCGGCGCCTGGCGGCCAAGACGCAGGTCGTCGAGGTCGGGGCGGGCGACTTCCCGCGCACCAGGCTCACCCACTCGCTGGAGTGCGCGCAGATCGGGCGGGAGCTGGGCGAGGCCCTCGGCTGCGATCCCGACCTGGTGGACGCCGCGTGCCTGGCCCACGACCTGGGGCACCCGCCGTTCGGCCACAACGGGGAGATCGTCCTGGCCGACCTGGCGGCCGGCTGCGGGGGGTTCGAGGGGAACGCGCAGAGCCTGCGCCTGCTGACCAGGCTGGAGGCCAAGGTCCCGGGGGCCGGGCTCAACCTGGCCCGAGCCACCCTGGACGCGACGATCAAGTACCCCTGGCCGGCCAGCCCGAACCGCGTGCCCCGGCCGGCCGGGACGGCCGCCACCCCGTTCCCCCCGCCCGGCCTGCCGGGGGAGGAGGCGCTGCCGGCCCCCCAGAAG
>Ga0207699_10001710_pt1 | contig 10393 bp, 10 predicted proteins | sample LARL51metaG_FD_184344 | JGI IMG/M metagenome (GOLD analysis project Ga0207699, IMG submission 184344) | Corn, switchgrass and miscanthus rhizosphere microbial communities from Kellogg Biological Station, Michigan, USA - LAR L5-1 metaG... | ecosystem: Host-associated > Plants > Roots >...
GAAGCTCGGGCTGCGCGACCGCACCCAGGCGGTCGTCCTCGCCTACGAGACCGGCCTCGTCCATCCCGGCGGCTGAGGACGTGAGTCGCGGCCGGGCGGGCCTGCGGTCCCGGCGGCGGAGGGACGTGGGTTTCGTTGTCGCGTCCTGTGCCGTACTCGCGGTGTACAACAACGCCGCCGGGATGCTGCCCTGGCACCGCCGCCGGTACACGCTGCTCAACGTCTGCGCCACCGGTGCTGCCCTGGCGGCGGCGGCCGCGAGCGGCCTGACCGCCACCGATGTGGGCCTCGGGAGCGAGGAGCTGGCGCCGGGCCGGCGCCTTGGGTCCGCGGCGGCCGCCGCCACGGTGGGCGGGTGGGTGCTGATCGCCGCCGTGCCGGCCACGCGCCCCGTCCTCAGGGACGACCGGGTCGCGGGCCTGAGCGGGCGCGAGCTCGCCTATCAGGCCCTGGTCCGTATCCCGCTCGGCACCGTGCTGTGGGAGGAGACCGCCTTCCGCGGGGTGCTGCAGGCGGCGCTGGGCCGGGTCATGCCCGCTGGCACCGCGATCGCGGTGACCAGTTGCGTGTTCGGTGTCTGGCACATAGGCCCGACCGCGGCCGCCCTGCGCATCAACGGGCTGGCGGGCAGCCCGGGGAGGACCCTGGCCGGCGTCAGCGCGGGCGTGGCGGCGACCGCGGCCGGCGGTGTGCTCCTGTCCTGGCTGCGGACGCGTTCGGGCAGCCTGGCCGCGCCCTTGCTGCTTCACCTCGCCACAAACTGCGGCGGCGCGCTGACCGCCTGGGCCATCGCCCGGCTGGAGCCGCGAGATGCCCGGTGAGCCGCACCCGGCCGGAGTCCTGGCCTAAGGGCACGCCTAGTCGAGCCCGTCGCGTTCGGCCCATTCCAGCAGGGTGTCCAGGGAGTAGGCGGCGTCGTCGATGCCCTGGTGCAGGTCGCCGAGCTCGGCGAAGCGGGCGGGCACGGTGGCGATGGTGAACTGGCGCGGGTCGACCGTGTCGATCTCGTCCCAGCTGATGGGGGTGGACACGGTCGCCTCCGGCACGCCGCGCACCGAATAGGCGCTGGCGATGGTGTGGTCGCGGGCGTTCTGGTTGTAGTCGACGAAGAGCTTGGTCGGGTCGCGGTCCTTGCGCCACCACGTGGTCGTCAGCTCGCCCGGCGCGCGGCGTTCCGCCTCCCGGGCGAAGGCGTGCGCGGCCCGGCGGACGTCGCCGAAGCCCCACCGCGGCTCGATCCGGACGTAGATGTGCAGGCCGTTGCCGCCCGAGGTCTTGGGCCACCCGGTGATCCCGAGCTCGCCCAGGATCTCGTGCGCGATGTGGGCGGCCCGGCGCACGGTGGCGAACTCGCAGCGCGGCATCGGGTCGAGGTCGATGCGCCATTCGTCGGGCCGCTCGGTGTCGGCCCGGCGGGAGTTCCACGGGTGGAACTCCACCGTCGACATCTGTACCGCCCATACCACGCTGGCCAGCTCGGTCACGCACAGCTCGTCGGCGTGCCGGCCGTAGCGCGGGAAGTCCACCCGCACCGTCTGCAGCCACGGCGGCGCGCCGCCCGGAATCCGCTTCTGGTGCACCTTCTCCCCGGCCACCCCGGCCGGGAACCGGTGCATCATGCACGGCCGCTCCCGCAGCGCCCGCACGATGCCGTCGCCGACCGCGATGTAGTAGCGGGCCAGGTCGAGCTTGGTCTCGCCGCGGGCCGGGAAGTACACCCGGCCCGGATTGGAGATCCGCACCGTCCGGTCCCCGACCTCGAGCTCCACCGCATCCGTGGCCACCTGCAAAAGCTAACTCGTTAACCGGAGCCGGGACTCCCCCACCCCGCATCATGCAACGCGACGCCCGGAGCCGGGAGTAACCAGCGCCAGCCCCGGAAGGGTCGGGACGATGTCCCGCGCAGCTCGGCCTAGGCCTTCTGTGCCGCGACGATCACCACGTCGGCGTCCCTCCAAAGCACGTCGACGGTCTGGAAGTGACTCGTGTCAGCCAGGTCGATCCAGCCGCGGACGGTCATCTCGTCGCCGATGCGGCTGTCCTCTCGCGAGCCTAGGAACTCGGTGTGGTCGTAGCCGACCAGCGAGTTCGCCCGGGCCCAGAAGGCCTCCCAGTTTTCCTGCTCGTATCGCGGCGGCTGCCGCGTCTTCCACTCGTCGAACCCGGGAGCGAACAGGGCTTCCGCGGTGGCAGGTTCAGCGAAGAAGAATGTGCCGCCATCGCCAAGAAGCCTGTGGATGTCGCCAAAAACGGCCTCCGCCCGGGCCGCGCTCAGCCAGTGAATGGCGTTGACAGCCGCGATGACGTCATAGTGGCCCGGCCGCAGGTCCTGAAACCACGACTCGTCGTTGAGATCGAGTTGCCGGTAGGTGCCGGGCGTTCCCGCCTGTCCGTTGAACCCGCGGCAGATCGACAGGAGGAGCGGATCACGATCGACGAAGTCGATCTGCGAGTTCGGGTAGTTCTGCCGGATGGCGCGCCCCAAGTCCCCTGGGCCACAACACAGGTCTACCGCCCGCAGCGCTCGGTCACGCGGGAAGGGAATGGAGGAACTGACAATCTGCAGATCGCGGTCCTTGGCCGCACCACCCTGCTCCGCCCACCACAGGTGCAGGAGCTCCTCCACGTGATCCTTGATCCTGGCGTCGAGCTCCGACTGGTCAATAGCTGGTTGCTGCATCGTCCGCCTCCGGGTTCTGGACGTCAAGCAAGAGTCGCAGGCGTCCCACCCCGGGTCTTGTAAGAAATTGACCAGAGGGTCGCACGACTACAGGGCGGGGGTACCCCGCAGGAACCGCGATGGCGTGGCACCGGCAAAAGCCCTGAACTCGTGGATGAAGTGCGACTGGTCGAAGTATCCACATTCAGCCGCGATATGGGCCCAGCGTGCCCCGGGAGCGTCGCCGGGCGGCGGCGCCGGTCCCTCCAGATATGGCTTTCTCGGCGAGTTAGCCAGCCCGCTCTGACCGACAGCATCGAGCGAGCGGTTGAACCGGAGCAACATGGCAACCTTCTTGGGGGGAAGCCCAATACAGGTGCGGAACTGCCGGATCAGATGCCGGTGGCTGCACCCGGCGTCGGCAGCCAGCGATCCAACGGGCGTCTGTCCCCAGGTCCTCACCAGCCTGTCCCACGCCCGCTCAATGTGAGGCAGCGCCGTGCACCGGGCCAGGCGGCTGCCGATCAGCCTCTCCATCGCATCGAACCGTTCCGGCCAGCCTCGCGCGGCCATCACGTGATCGCTCACCAGCGAATCGATCCTCGGATCGACCTGTTCCAGCGGGACGGCCTGATCGGCGAGCGAGTCCATTGACAGATGAAAGAAGAGATGCGCGCCCAAGGGCGTGAACCGGACGACCATGAAGCGCCGCTCCCCGACCGCTTCGCCAAGGCGATAACGGGTCTGCAGACCCGTCACCCACGCGTGATCCAGCCGCTGCGGCCCACTGCCGGACCCGGCATCCAGCCATGTGTGGGAAGCGCCGAAGTTCAGGACCATCGGTACTTCAGCCGTCGGCAGGTGCCGCTCCCGCGCCGGCCGCACCAGGGAGGACGCAGTCGCGAAATAGCCGTGCACGTACGGCCGAAGGCGCGGGTCGGAAGCACGTTCAGCCTCGTCCCATCGCCCGAACTCTGACGTATACTCCGCTACGCGCACAGACCGAGCTACCTCCAAGCACAACGTACCCCGGCGGTGCCGATCGCTCCCCGGCAGCTGCGGGCGGCGCCGAAGGCCCCGTCTACCCACCCGTGCCGGCCTGATCGGCGATCCGGTAGCCCACACCCGGCGTGGTGGCGATGACGGGCGGATCGCCGAGCTTGCGCCGGAGGCGGCCGATGGTCACCGTGACGGTGTTGGTGAACGGGTCGGCATGCTCGTCCCAGGCCTGTTCGAGCAGGCTCTCGGCGCTGAGGAAGGCCGGCGCGGCGCAGAGGAGCGCCTCGAGGACCGCGAACTCCTTGGCCGACAGGTGCAGCTGCCGCCCGTCGCGGGTGGCCGTGCGCCGCAGCGGGTCGAGCTCGATCCCGGCCGCGCGCAGCATCCGGCCCCGGGCGGACGGCTGGCGGCGCGCGAGGGAGCAGATGCGCGCGACCAGCTCGGGGAAGTGGAACGGCTTGGCCAGGTAGTCATCGGCGCCCAGGCCCAGGCCGCTGACCCGCTCCCCGGGCGCGCTGGCCGCGGTCAGCATGAGCACCATGACCCGGTCGTCCCGCTCGGTGATCATCTGGCACAGGGTGTCGCCGTGGATTCCCGGCAGGTCGCGGTCGAGTACCACCACGTTGTAGGCGTTGACCTCAAGCTTGGCCGCGGCTTCCAGCCCATCGTGGGCGGCATCGACGGCCATGCCCTGGTCGCGCAGGCCCTCGACCAGGACGTCGGCCAGGGACCGGGAGTCCTCCACCACCAGGACCCTCATGCCGGGACACCCGCGGGCTGGCCCGGCGCGGCCAGCGGCAGCGTGATGGCGACGCGCAGGCCGCCGCCCGGCCTGGCCTGCAGGTCGAGGGTGCCGCGATGGGCCGAGGCGATGGCCGCCACGATCGACAGCCCGAGCCCGGCGCCGGCGTCCGAACCGGTGCGGTCGGCGCGGAGCCGCCGGAACGGCTGAGCGAGCTGCCCGACCTGCTGGGGGTCGAGGTTGTCCCCGCCGGTTTCCACCACCAGGCGGGCCAGGTGCCCCTCGCTCCCGGTGGTGGCGCTGATCCAGCCGCCGTCGGTGTTGTGCGCGATCGCGTTGTCGATCACGTTGTCGACCATGCGGCACAGCAGCGGCTGGCTTCCCCGCACCCAGGTGCCGTCGCGGCCGCTGGTGTGGTGCACGGTCAGCTTCCTGGCGGCGATCGCCTCCGCCCGCACGGCCAGCGCCGCGGACACGACGTACTCCAGCGAGAGCGTCGCCTGGCCGGGCAGATCCCCGTGCTGGGCCCGGGCCAGGACCAGGAACCCGTCGAGCAGCCGGTCGGTCCGGTCGAGCTCGGTGCGCAGCCGCCCGGCCAGGTCGATGGTCTGCGCCGGCACCGGTTCCGGCTTGGCCACCGCGACATCCACGCAGGCCCGCATCGTGGTCAGCGGCGTGCGCAGCTCGTGCGACGCGTTCGCGACAAAACGCCGCTGCGCGGCGAACGCGCCCTCCAGCCGCTCCAGCAAGCCGTCGATGGTGTCGGCGAGATCCTTCAGCTCGTCCCCGGGGCCGGGCATGGCCAGCCGCTCGTGCAGATTCTCCTCGGAGATACGCTGCGTGGCCGCGGTCATCTCCCGCAGCGGGCGCAGGACCCGGCCCGCGACAATCCAGCCGAGCACGAGCGACACGACGGTCATGATGCCCAGCGCAACGGCCGACCCGACCAGGAGCGCGTGCGACACTGCCGCGTGCACGTGCGCCGCCTCGGGCTGCGGCGGCTGAGCAGAGCCTTGACCCGCGGAGTTGGCGCGGCTCACCGACGAGACGGAGGCCCCCACGCCGCCGGTGATCGCCAGGAGCACGGCGCCGGACAGCAGGAACAGCGCGGTGTACAGGGCGGTCAGGCGCAGCCGCACGCTGCGGCGCGGCAGCACCCGGCGGCGGGGCCGCCACGTCCCCGGCGCCGTCATCGTCGCCTCCTGCGCGCTCATCATCGCCTCCCGCGTGGCCCGCTCCGGGCCCACGGTTTGGGCCGAGGGCACTGCCGTCCCCGTCTCCAGGATGCCCGGCCGGGCCTAACAACGGCATAACGGCCTGTGTTCGGCCCGTGTTAGGGCCGCTGCCGTACAACCAGCGTATGGATACAGCTATCGAAGTCAGCGGCCTGCACAAGCGGTTCGGGCGGACGCCCGCCCTGGACGGCATGACCTTCACCGTGCCGCCGGGGCAGGTGACCGGCTTCGTCGGCCCCAACGGCGCGGGCAAGTCCACCACGATGCGGGTGATCCTGGGCCTGGACGCCCCGGACGAGGGCAGCGCGCTGGTCGGCGGCCGGCCGTACCCGAGTCTGCGGCAGCCGTTGCGCCAGGTCGGCTCGCTGCTGGACGCCGGGGCGCTGCAGCCGAGCCGCTCCGCGCGCAACCACCTGCTGTGGCTCGCCCATTCGCAGGGCCTGAACGCCGGGCGGGTCGACGAGGTGATCGGGCGGGCCGGCCTGGAGGGCGTGGCCCGCCGGCGGGCGGGCGGGTTCTCGCTGGGCATGCGGCAACGGCTGGGGATCGCCGCCGCGCTGCTGGGCGACCCGCCGATACTCATGTTCGACGAGCCGTTCAACGGCATGGACCCGGAGGGGATCGTGTGGATGCGCGGTTTCCTGCGGTCGCTGGCCGCCGAGGGCCGGGCGGTGCTGGTATCCAGCCACCTGATGAGCGAGCTGCAGGACACCGCCGGCCACCTGGTGGTGGTCGGCCGCGGCCGGGTCATCGCCGACACCAGCGTCGCCGACCTGCTGGCGGCCGCGTCCGGGGACCGGGTCTTCCTGCGCACGCCCGAGGCCGCGCAGGCGATGACGGTGCTGGAGCGCGCGGGGGCCACCGTCGCCGCCACCGGCCCCGGCGCGCTGACCATCACCGGGCTGGCCGCCGGGCGCGTCGCGGCGCTGCTGGGTGAGCACGCGGTGCCGCTGTCGGAGATCTCCGAGCACCGCGCCACGCTGGAAGAGGCCTACATGGGGCTGACCCAGGACGCGGTCGAGTACCGCGCCGAACCGGCCGGGAACCTCCGGGGGACCGGCGGGGCCGCCGCCGAGACCGGCACCGGGGAGGTATGGCGATGACCACCACCACCGCGGCACCGGACCGCGCGGCCACCCGGGCCGAGCACGGCAGCTTCGGCGACCTGCTGCGCGCCGAATGGACCAAGTTCCGCTCCGTGCGGGGCTGGGTGATCGGCATGGTCGTCGCGGGCCTGGTCACCGTGCTGATCGGGCTGCTGTCCGCCGTGGGCAGCCACACCTCCTGCAACGGCGGGCCGTGCCACTTCCTGTATCCCGTGGGACCCGGCGGCGAGGCCGTGACCGACAGCTTCTACTTCGCGCACCGGCCGCTCACCGGGAACGGCAGCATCACCGCGCGGGTGACCTCGCTGACCGGCCTGCTCCCCACGACGTCGAACGGCCGGGTCCACGCCGGCCCGCAGTCGGGGATGCATCCCGGCCTCGAACCGTGGTCCAAGGCCGGGCTCATCATCAAAGCCAGCACCCGGCAGGGGTCGGCGTACGCGGCCATGATGGTCACCGGCGGTCACGGGGTCCGGATGCAGTACGACTACACCCAGGACGTGGCCGGCCTGCCCGGCGCCGTCACCGCGGCGTCCCCCCGCTGGCTGCGGCTGACCCGGGCCGGCGACACGGTCACTGGCTACGACTCGGCCGACGGCCGGCACTGGACGCTGGTCGGCACCGCCACCCTGCCCGGGCTGTCGTCGACCGTGCAGGCCGGGCTGTTCGCCACTTCCCCCGCCTACAACATGACGACCGCCCAGGGCATGCTCGGGATGAGCGGGACCGGCGGACCCACCCTGGCCACCGGCGTCCTCGACCACGTCAGCCTGCTCGGTGGCCAGCCGGCCGGCGCGTGGAGCGGCACCCTCATCGGCGGCGGCCCCAGCGCCGCGACCCCGGTCCAGGGCGGCGGGTATCACCGGGCCGGCGGCACGTTCACGGTGACCGGATCCGGCGACATCGCGCCGGACACGCCCGGCGGCGCGGGTCCCGGCCAGACCCTCGATCACACCCTGGTGGGCGCGTTCGCCGGGCTGATCGCCGTGGTCGTGGTGGGGACGATGTTCATCACCGCCGAGTACCGGCGCGGCCTGATCCGCACCACCTTCGCCGCGAGCCCGCGGCGGGGGCGGGTGCTGGCCGCGAAGGCCATCGTGATCGGCTCGGTCACCTTCGCCGCCACCCTGGTGGCCGCCGTCGTCGCGGTCCCGCTCAGCAGCCGGCTGCTGCGCGGCAACGGCAACTACCTGTACCCGGTGACCACGCTGGCCGAGGTGCGCCTGGTGGCCGGCACCGCGGCGATGCTCGCCGTCGCCGCCGTCCTGGCGCTGGCCATCGGGGCCCTGGTGCGCCGCAGCGCCATCGCGGTCACCGTGGTCATCGTCGCGATCGTCCTGCCGTACCTCATCTCGGTCACCAACCTCCTGCCGGCGGGCGCCGACCAGTGGCTGCTGCGGCTGGCGCCGGCCGCCGCCTTCTCGATCCAGCAGACCATCCCGAACTACCCGCAAGCGGGCAACCTCTGCTCGGTGGCGAGCGGCTGCTACCCGCTGGCACCGTGGGCCGGCTTCGCGGTGCTGTGCGCGTGGGCCGCGGCCGCGCTAGGGCTGGCGGTGTTCGTGGTGCGCCGGAGGGACGCATGAGCCTGGCATCGGGTACGGCACGAGCGCTCACCCGGCCCGCGCCAGCCACGGCCGCGGCTGGTCTGCGGGACACGCTGCACGCGGAGTGGACCAAGCTTCGCACCGCGCCGGGCACCATCGGGCTGCTGGCCGCCGCCGTCGCGCTGACCGTGGGCGTCAGCGTTGCAACGGCGGCGGCCACCCGGTGCCCAGCCGCGGGTTGCGGGCAGGATCCCGCCCGGGTCAGCCTGACCGGGATCTACCTGGGCCAGGTGGTCGTCGCCGTCGTTGCCGTGCTCGCGATCAGCGGCGAGTACAGCAGCGGCATGATCCGCACCACCCTGGCGGCGATGCCGCGCCGGACCACCGTCCTGGCCGCGAAGGCGGTCCTCGTCACCAGCCTGATGCTGGTCGCCGGGACCCTCGCCGTCCTGGGATCGCTGCTGGCCGGGCGGCTCATCCTGCCCGGCCATGGCTTCACCGCCGCGCACGGCTTCGCGCCGCTGTCCCTGGCCGATGGGCCGGTGCTGCGCGCCGCCGCCGGGTCGGTGCTCTACCTCGCCCTGATCGCCCTGCTCAGCCTCGGCGCCGCCGCCGCCGTGCGGGACTCCGCGGCGGCCATCGGGATCGTACTTGGCCTGCTCTACCTGTTCCCTATCGTCGCCGCCGTGGTCTCCGATCAGCACGTGCAGCGCCATCTCCAGCAGATCGCGCCGATGACGGCCGGGCTCGGCATCCAGGCCACCATCGGCCTGCGCAACCTGCCCCTCAGCCCCTGGGCCGGCCTCGGCGTTCTGGCCGCCTGGGCCGCCGGGACGCTGCTGATCGGCGGGCTACTGCTCCGCCTCCGGGACGCCTGACTGGAGCAGAGCGGCGAGCTGCTGCGCGTTGACCTGGGCGTAGTCGCGGTAGCAGTTGTTGAACAGCACGTGCGTGGTGGCCGGGCGGTCGGCCAGATGCCAGATCCTGGGCGCCCATTCCTTCAGCTCGCCGTCGCTGTAGCGGTAGCCGAACCGCTCGTGGATGTCCTTGCTGTCCCATTTGTCCGAGTGGCCGTGCAGGCGGACCACGGCCAGATCGGGCGCGGTGGCGGCCAGCACCGGCGGGATCGAGTCGCGGTGGCCCTGCGGCATGTCCACGCCCACATACGGCAGCCGATGCTGTTCCAGGAAGCCGAGGGTTTCTTCCTGGTTGTCCGGGGTCATCCAGGTCCGGTTGCGGAACTCGATGCATACCCGGTCCGGCGCGGCCCGCTGTGCGCAGGCCACGATGTACTCCTTGCGCGCCCGGCCGATCGGGAACCACGGCGGGAACTGCATCAAGATCGCGCCCAGCTTCCGCTCGGCCCGCAGCGGATCCAGCGCACCCAGAAACCGTTCCCACACCTGGTCGACCACCGCCTGGTCGACGTCTTTGAGGTAGATGCGGTCCTTGCCGGTCTTCTCGGCGGCCGGGCGCAAGTCCTTGGGCAGCGCGGCCACCGGGGTGGGGTGCTGGGTGAGCAGGCTGAACGCCTTGACGTTGAACGTGAACTCGGCCGGGGTACGTGCCGCCCATGCCTGCGCGGTCTGCTCGGCGGGCAGCGCGTAGTAGGTGGCGTCCACCTCGACCAGGGCGAACTGGCGGGCGTAATAGCGCAGCCGCCTTTCCGGCGAGTCCGCCTCCGGCGGGTACCAGCCCGACTCGATCAGCGTCCGGTCCGTCCACGACGCCGTGCCCACCCGGACCTGTCCCATACCCGCAGCCTAGGAGCAACGGTCAAGCCGCACCGTATGCGGCCGGACCCGATCTCGTCATGGACGTCGCCGAGCTGGTCTGGGAGCCCATCGCCGAATGACCCCGGCGGCCCGGCCGCCGCACTGCTACCAGGTGGGGCGGACCGGTGGCAGCTCGCCGTTGGTGCCGGACAGCACGCGCACGAGGTCGCGGCGCATGCGCTGGACGTGCGGGGCGCCGATCACGCCGGCCCACTGCGCCTCGAGCTCGGCGTAGATCTGCTCGACGCTGCGGAGCAGTTCCTCCCCGCGGGCGGTGAGGTGCACCGGCCGCTGCCGCCCATCCTCTGCGTCCGCGCCGCGCTCGAGGTA
>Ga0207699_10001711_pt1 | contig 10391 bp, 7 predicted proteins | sample LARL51metaG_FD_184344 | JGI IMG/M metagenome (GOLD analysis project Ga0207699, IMG submission 184344) | Corn, switchgrass and miscanthus rhizosphere microbial communities from Kellogg Biological Station, Michigan, USA - LAR L5-1 metaG... | ecosystem: Host-associated > Plants > Roots >...
TCTAGAGTTGGTACCTCTTCACCGAAAGTATGGGCGGACGCCTATCTCCTGGCGTTCGCAACTGTGGCGGGCTTGAAGCTTGTAACATTTGACCGAGCGCTTCGTTCACGAGGCTCCGAAGTGTTCATTCTTTAGGTCATGCAGGTCGGCGTCAGGCACCTAGCTGCTAGATGCAAGCCATGACCGTGCAATTGCAAAGAAGCGCTTGGCCTGGTTGATGCGTATATATTACTATATAGGCTCCCAATCAGCACGCCAAACATCACCACGGCCCCATTTTTCTCAATCTCTGCAGTCGCAAATTTGTGCTTTGCCGGGACATCGGTTTTCAATCGGTACGTGTGCCCTCCGAACGGGATTTCCTCGCCTTGGCGCAAATCGCTCAGCGCCACCAGCACGTTATCCTTTGCGTTCAGCCGCAAAACTCTCGCGTTCATACGGCCGTCTCACTCCTTCGTTCTGTCCAGCTTACGGGCGTCGCTCCGTTCCGCTTGCAGCTGCCATGCGTCCGCAGTGTAGAATGCCATTCAATTCATTGAGTGCTGCGTCTTTGCTCGGCGCTCACGGGGTAGAATTCTTTCATGGATATTCACCAGCTCCAGCTTTTTCTCGCGGTCATGGAATCGCCCAGCATGACCCGCGCGGCCGAAAAAATTCATCTCTCTCCCGGCGCCGTGAGTCTTCAACTGCATAACCTCGCCGATGAACTCAACACCGAACTCTTCGTCCGCCGCGGCAAGAGTTTGATTCCTACTCCCGCTGCCGTCCGCCTGGCCGAAATGGCTCGTCAAGTGGTCAACCTTATGGGCCACATCCAGGAAACTTTCGTAAACGATCTCGGCAAAGACGTCCGTCCTTTTCATTTCGCGACGGGCGTAACGACCCTCATTTACCAGCTCGGCGGCCCGCTTCGTCTTCTTCGCAAACAATTTCCCCTCGCCGACATCCGTGTCACTGTCGGGGTCACCGAAGAAATGGTCTCGGGCCTCCTCGATCGGCGTTTCGACTTAGCGTTAATCTCGTTGCCAGTTTCCGATGCTCATCTAAAACTCATTCCCCTCTTTGACGAAGAGCTCCTCATCGTTCGTCCAGCTTCCGGCAAGTCCAACGGCACCTCGGGCCACGTCGGTTCTATTCGTGCTTCTGAACTTGCCAATGCACCGTTTCTGCTCTATCCCAGGCGCAGCAACGTTCGGCTGGTCATCGACCGGTTTTTCGAGCAGCTCGGCGTCGCCCCGCGCGTTGTCATGGAGGCGGACGACACCGAGGCGATCAAGCGCCTCGTCGAATCCGGTTTCGGTTCGTCCATTCTTCCCGAGCACGCTATTCGCGGCCGGTCACAATTTTTCCAGAAATTCCGCGTGTCCGGGCATCGCCTGACGCGCAGTCTCGCGCTTGCCATGGCGGACATGCCCGCCCCTCGCAAGTTGACCGAATCTATTGCCAACTTCCTTCACGCGTCACTGGTCAAAGGCTGACGTCTTCTGAACCACGCCACCACACCAGTTACTTATGACCTCAAGCTGCGCGAGTCAACTCAACTCTATAAAAGATTTCGTTTAGCAACTCTCAATATCCGTTTTCTTCCTTCCTGACGTAGGATTGCACAGCCTGGAGAGATTCGCCTGCGCGCAGGAGTATGCGCAGCGTACTTGCCTTTTGCTATTTAGATTCCTCGGGAGGCTCTATGCCCTCAAATAATTCTTCGCGCCGCGATTTTCTGAGATTCACCGGAGCTGGTGTCGCTGCCACAGCTCTCTCCGCATCAAGCTACGCGCGCGTCCTGGGCGCGAATGACCGCGTTGGCGTTGGCATCGTTGGCTTTTCCGACCGCTGCCGCAGCTCGCTCATCCCTTCCTTCCTCAAATCTTCCTCGCAACTCAACTTCGAGTTTGTCGCCCTTTCTGACATCTGGAATCGCCGCCGCGACGAAGGCGCCGCCTACATCAACAAACTTTCCGGCAAGCAAATCGCCCTTGCTCGCAATAACGACGAACTTTACGGCAACAAAAACGTACAGGCCGTCATTGTCGCCACCGCCGATTTCCAGCATGCATTCCACGGTGTCGAAGCGATTCATGCCGGCCGCGATGCATACGTCGAAAAGCCTCTTGCACACACGATGGCCGACGCCAAGGCGATCCGCGACGCGGTCAAAGGGAGCGATCGTGTTTTTGCTGTTGGCACGCAGCGCCGCAGCTCTTCCGTCTACCAACGAGCCTACGAATTTATCAACTCGGGAAAATTCGGCGATATCGTCGCAGTCGAAATGACCTGGAACGTCAACCAACCCGGCCGCTGGCGCCGCGCAAAACTCGTGCCGCAACTCCACGAAGCGGACACAGACTGGAAGCGCTATCTGATCAATCATCCCTACGAGCCGTTCGACGCGCGCAAATATCTCGAGTTCCGCCTCTTTTGGCCGTTCTCTTCCGGCATTCCCGATCAATGGCTCGTCCATCAAATTGATACGGTGCACTGGTTCACGGGACTGCCGCACCCGCGCAGCGTCGTGGCCAACGGCGGCATCTACAAATGGCGCGATGGCCGTCAAAACTGGGACACCATGACCGCCGTTTTCGATTATGGTCCTCTCAACGATTCCTCGAAAGGGTTTCAGGTGATCTACTCTTCGCGCATGACCAACTCGTACGGCGGCATCAAGGAGCTTTACTTCTCCAACGGAGGCACGCTCGATCTCGATAAAAACGAAATCACTGCAGACGGCGGCCTTACGGAAAAAGCCGCGGCCGAAATGGACATGAAGCCCGACCAGTTGGCAAAACTTTCGCTTACGCAAGTTGCAACCGCAGCGAGCACCGCCGCGGATACGGGCGCAGACGACATGACCGTTGCCAATGTGCGCAACTGGATGGAATGCGTGCGCAGCCGCAAAACTACGAACGCCCACATTGACGCAGGCTACAGCCACTCGATCGCGCTTTGCATGAACGTGGCCGCGATTCAAACCGGGCGGCGCATCACTTTCGATGATGCGAGACAGGAAGTTGTTATTGGAGGAAAAGCGTAATCATGCGCCTGATTGCATCTTCTCTTCTTGTGACAACTGCGGGGTTGGCCGCGTTCGTGATTTCCTTTGTTTCCGCAGGAGCCCGGCCGCAGGATCACGTGAAGATCACGGTCGACGAAGCCGCAGGCAAAGTCGACGTCACCGTCGATGGAAAACCCTTCACTTCGTACATCTGGCCCACGACTTTGAAGAAGCCGGTTCTTTATCCTATTCGCGCAGCGAGCGGTACCATCATCACGCGCGGCTTCCCGCTCGAACCACGGCCAGGTGAACGGGTTGATCATCCGCATCACGCCGGGCTGTGGTTCAACTACGAAAACGTCAACGGTCTGGATTTCTGGAACAATTCCTACGCGATCAAACCGGAAGACGCTCACAAAATGGGAACGATCCTCCACCACGCAATTCTTTCTTCCAAAAGCGGGCAGCAAGGCGAGCTCGATGTCGAAGAGGATTGGGTTACTCCCGACAATAAAGTTCTGCTGAAAGAGCATACGCACTTCGTTTTTCGTGGCGATGAGGATTTTCGTTCCATTGATCGCATCACCACGCTCACGGCGCTGGACACTAAGGTTGATTTCCCCGATGCGAAAGACGGCATGCTTGGCCTCCGCGTCATTCGCGCGCTCGAAATTCCTTCCGATAAGGCCGAAGTCTTCACCGACGCAAGCGGCCGCCCGACCACGGTCGCGAAACTCGACAATACTGGCGTGAATGGAACCTATCTGACGAGCGAAGGCAAGAAGGGGGATGCCGCCTGGGGTACGCGGGGCCGCTGGTGCAATTTGAGCGGCATGGTCGGCTCCGAGCCCGTCACGATCACCATCCTGGACCACCCGGCCAATCTCGGTTTTCCCACTTATTGGCACGCCCGCGGCTATGGCCTTTTCGGAGTCAATCCCCTTGGCCAGAAAGTCTTCAGCAATGGCAAGGAGCAGCTCAACTTCTCGCTCTCTCCCCACGCTTCCGCTACTTTTCGCTATCGCATCCTGATTTCTTCTGCCATTTCGACGCCCGAAGCCACGGAAGCTGCGTACAAGGAGTTCGCGGCGAGGTATCACTGAGGCAGATCGTTTGCTGGAAAGCCCCCTCCACCGTTTTGAGCTAAGTGCGGATTTTTTTGGTTGACGGGTCGGTACGTTCGAACGCGAACAGGCGGTGAGTAGTGGTCAATGAGCAGACGGAAGGGCCGCTCCAACCTTATATACGATATACGCCTCGCGACTTCGTAGAGAGAAAATTGGGGCAAACAAGAAATCGAGGAAAGAAATCGGGGCGCTGCCAATAGCGCCCCGATCCTTGGGCTTCTTTCTGGGGTGAAAACTTAGAAAAACAACTTCACCGCGAGCTGCGCGACGCGCGGATCGCCTCCTTGGCCGGCGCGGAACGTGCCGAAGGCGCTGTTGTTGTTCAGCTTGTCGAAAGCGCTGATCTGGTCCGTGCCGTTCACTGTGCCCGTACTCACGCTTTCGGGTGCGAAGTTCGGATGGTTCAGCACGTTGAAGTATTCGGCCCGCAGTTGCAGCTTCCAGCGCTCGGTAAAGTTGAAGTACTTGGAAAGTTGTACGTCCCAATCGGATGTTCTGGGAAGGCGCAGCGCGTTCTTACCCACGTTGCCGAATGTCGGCAACGCGCAGGCCGGCCCAAACGTGGCGCATCCCGTCTTGAGCGCGGCAGTAGTGTCAAAGGCCGCGACGTTCAGCCAGCTCTTACACTTGGCCGCTACACCGTTACAGCCGGTAGAACTGTAGGGATCCGCGCCCGCGATGAAAGTTCCGCGATCCTGTCCGGTGCCTATGCTCGAAAGTTCGGTTCCTTGCAGGACTGTGATTGGACGGCCGCTGGCAGCAGAGACAATTCCGCCGATTTCGTAATCGCCCAACAGATAGCGAAGGAAGGTGCTCGAATTCTTGATCGCCGGAGAATGCCACACATAGGAACCGGTGAAAACGTGCGTGTGGTCGAAGCCGGATGGTCCGTAGTCGAATTTGTGGCGGTCAGGATTGTTGAACGGAAGCGTCGAGTAGCCGGTGTCAAATCCGGAGACGCCTTCACCGAAGGGCAGATCGTCGAGGCTTTTCGAATAGGTGTAGTTTGCAAGGAACGTGAATCCGTGCGACACGCGCTTTTCGATTGAAGTTTGCAAAGCATGGTAGCTCGCATTGATATCGGTGATATCGGCTTGCACCGTGGAAGAAAACGTATTTGTTTTGAAGGCGCCACCGCTCCCCAAAAACACGGTGCAGTTGGCCAGCCCGGTACCTGCTTTTCCGGGCGCGCCTACCGATCCGGCGCAGCCTGCAATACCGGTAGGAGTGGACGGATTGTAATACTGCGTTTCGAGAATATGCAGTGTGCGGGAGCCGACGTAAGCCGCGCGGAACAACAGATTGGCCGGCAGTTGCCGCTCGATCGTTAAATTCCACTCATACGTCGTTGGGACGTGATATTTGCCAGTCGGATCGTAGCTGACGGCGATCTCGTTGAACGGGGGAATGTATGCAAAATTCGTCGGTGCCGGGAATGGACTGGGGAATGCAGGATAGTTGGCAGCCTGCCCGCCATTGCAATTGAGAGCTGCTTGCGTGGCTGCTTGCTTGCACAGCGGATCGCTGAAGGAACCTGGCGCCGAGGAGGCAGTGGGCGCGCTGCCGCCCGCGGTCGACAAGATAAATTGCGGGCTGAACGGCCACTCATCCACAAAGCGGTTGCTGAGCATGCCCATCACGCGCGTGTCGTAGAAAATTCCGGCGCCGCCGCGAAGGCTGGTCTTGCCGTCGCCAAAAACGTCGTAAGCAAATCCGAGGCGTGGCGCAATACCCTTCCAGTTTGTATTGAGCGCGTTGTCCGGCATTCCGGGATCGCTTGCAATGCCGCTCTGTCCCGAAAAGAAAACTCCTGGAGGCGCGTTCGGATACACTTTCGACCGAGTGCCCGCGGCCATCGCCGCAAGATTCACTTGCGCCCAGCGATTGCCCAAATCGCTCCAGGGAAACGCCGGTTCATAGCGCAAGCCGAGATTTAAGGTTAACCGGCGGCTGATGCGATAGTTGTCCTGGAAATAGACGCCCACGAAATTGGCGCGGTTCTGCTTGAACTCTCCGGCGCCTTGCTGTAACGCGAACCCGTTGCCAACGCCGGCTCCATCGGAAAGGATGCCCGACAGGAACAACTGATAAGTGGCAAAAGAGGATCCGCCGAAGAGGTAATTGTCCTGAGTGCCAAATCCGAAGATTCCCGGCTGGTTGAACTGATTATCGAGATCAACGAGGCTGCGCTCGAAAGAGCCGCCAAAATGCATATCATGCTTGCCTTTTTCCCAGCTGACGTCGTTTGCCCACGTGTAGTTGTTGCGGGTGAAGAAGGCGGCGGGATTATCGCCGAAGGAAAATCCCCCTGCTACGCCGACGCCCTGAATGCTGGAAGGTGTTGGCTGGAATGGAATGTCCACGCCAAAGTCGTTTGCGTTTGCTGCGTTGGCGCCCGGCCCGCGATGAGAGACTTCGCGCGAATAGCTGAAGCGAAAATCATTGATCAGGCGCGGCGAGAAAATATGAGTCTCGTGTGCCAGAAAATTCTGAGCAATGATCGAGAAAGTAGCATCGGTGTACGAAACCAACTGCAGTGGATTAAATACAGGGGCCTTGGTGAACCGGTCAAACTCATAGCGGCCGCTGAATTTGTCCTTTTCCCGGAACGTGTGATCGATGCGGCCTACGGCTGAATCGAAATTCTCGATGTCGGGCTTTGAGAAAGGCACGGTCGGATTGGACCCTGCCGGGATGGGGCCGTCCAGGCTGAACTTGGGAGAGGCCAGCGCCAGTCCCGTGGTGGGATCGATGCCCAGCATTGTTGCCACGGCGGGATCAATCACGCCGGCAGGCCCTGTTGCGGCGGTCGTGGGCGCGCCACACGTCAGGCAGGCAGCTGTTTTGGGCTTGAGGAAATTGCTGATGTCTGTTTGTCCAACGACTTTCTGGCTGCCCAGAACAAGGTTCCGGAATGCCGTGCGTTGATAACCGCCAAAGAAGAACGTCTTGTCCTTACGAATCGGGCCTCCGAGCGTTCCACCGTATTGATTGCGCTTCACCTGGTCCGGAGTAGTCGGAGTTGCGAAGAAATTCTGCGCGTTGAAAGCCGGATTGCGATTGAACTCGAATGCATCGCCATGAAATTCATTTGTGCCGGACTTGGTGATTACATTCACTACGCCGCCTGCATTGGAGCCGTATTCCGCGCTGTAGTTGCTGGTCTGCACGCTGAATTCCTGCAGCGCGTCGGGAAATGGAAAGGGCTGGTTCACGTTCGTGTATTCGTCTACGTAGTTGCCACCGTCGAGTTGATAGCTGATGGTGTTTTGCCGGGCTCCATTCGCGGAAAAGGTCACGGCGCCAGGAAACGTCTTCGTTGCGCCCTGGTCCGCGCCACCGTTGGGAGAATTCACCGCGCCAGCGACGAGAAGAGTCAGCTGAGCGGCGTTGCGTCCGTTCAACGGCAGCTCAGCGATGCGCTGTTGCTCAATAACCTGGCGAAGCGTGGAAGTCGAGGTATCCACTTGCACTGCGTTGCTCTCGACGGTCACGGTTTCGGTTGTGGAGCCAATGGCCAGGGAAAAGTTCAGTGTAAGCGTCTGGTCCGCTTGCAGCACAACGTCCATTTGCTTGGAGGTTCTGAATCCTTTTGCTTCTACAGTCAGCTCGTAGGTGGTGGGCTGGAGAGACGGGATGACGTACAAACCGTCCGCGTCCGTTAAGGCGAATCGTGAAGAGCGGGTGTCCCTTTGCGTGGCGGTTACATTCGCCCCGGCTACACTTCCGCCGTCGGCATCGGTAACTCTGCCGGCGATGCTGCCGAGACCCTGTGCATGCGAGCTTGCGCAGGCGACGCAGGAAACGAGAAAGGCAAGCAAAAGATTTTTCTTCATGTCTCTATTCCCCTTTGTAAGGCCATCCGCTGTTGCGGCTTCGCCCATCTAGAACGCCGCCTGAGTTCCTCAACCACACAGCAGCGCATTCGTACCCTTGGGACGAACGCAAAACTCGCACCGCACCATTGACACTCTGGATAGAGGCAATCGAAAACTTGAATAGACTCTTTGCGCCGACAGTAGGAGCAGTATTGAATGGTGTCAATCTGGAAAATCTAAAGCAGTGGTTTAGCAGAACTAAATCTGCGGCGGCGAATCCTCAGTTTTGCTAACGAAGCAAAGCTGAACGACTCCACTTTTGATCATGCTCACAAATAGAGGAAAACGGTTGAGGCCATGAGAATAGACGCCGTCGCGGGTGGTTTCGGCGAAGAGTTGAGCGCAAAGGCGCGCGCGGTGATCCTCCAAGTCAAGTTTGAGAAGAATTTCGTGGAGCGTCGTCAAGAGTTCGTCAAATGGAACGCGCATAAGTAGGTGACAGCTTACAGCCGACAGCCAACAGAGAAAAACCGACGGAAGGATATTTTCCAAAATTTCAAAAGATGAAATTTGCAAAAGGCTTTGCGGCGAGGTTTTCTTTGTTGTAGTCTGCGGCGGCTATGAAAAACATTATTGTTTTTTTGCTTTTCACAATTGCAGGGCCATGTTTCGCGCAAGGCTTGACGGGAAACTGGGCGGTGAAAGATCCGCTGCCGGATGGAACGTTTCGCACGACGTACCTGAGTTTGAAGCAGGACGTCGAACGAATCACGGGAACGATTCGGGTGACGCAGTTTTATTACAAAATCGCGGAAAGTACCGGGAATGCGGAGGGATTTACGCTGACGGGAAGCATGATGGACGGTGCGAGCGAGCGACGAGTGAAGTATGAAGGCAAGCTCGTAGGCGAGGAATTACACGTGGCGACGAGACGGCGGCCGGATGCGCCGCTGATAGAGATGGTGGCGCATCGCGTGCCCGAAGGCGAAGGAGCGTATCCCGCACGACGGCCGTTGCCGGAACTTCACAAGGTGTCAGACAACGGGCTGGCGCGAACTCCACCGATGGGCTGGAACAGCTGGAACAAATTTGCGGGGCGTGTGGATGATGCGGCGGTGCGCGGAATGGCCGACGCGATGGCTGCGAATGGGATGAAGGAAGCGGGCTACGTTTATATCAATATCGACGACACTTGGGAGGGTGAGCGAGACAAAGACGGAAACATTACAACGAACAAAAAGTTTCCAGATATGAAAGCGCTGGCGGATTACGTGCACAGCAAGGGGTTAAAGATTGGGATTTATTCTTCGCCAGGACCGAATACATGCGCGGGATATGAAGGCAGCTTTGGACATGAAGAGCAGGACGCAAAGACGTACGCGGCATGGGGGATTGATTATTTGAAGTTCGACTGGTGCGCCACGCGGAATTTGTATTCGGATGAGGAAATGCGCGCGGTGTACCAAATTATGGGCGACGCGCTTTTGAAGGCGGGACGGCCGATTTTGTACAGCTTGTGCCAGTACGGGCGCGCTGACGTTTGGAAATGGGGACCGGAGGTTGGCGGAAATGCGTGGCGCACCACGGGCGACATTCGCGATTCGTGGGATTCGATGACGAAGATTGGCTTTGCGCAAGATGAGCTGGCGCCGTTTGCGGGGCCAGGACATTGGAATGATCCCGACATGTTGGAAATTGGCAACGGCGGAATGACGGACGATGAATACCGCACGCACATGAGTTTGTGGGCGATTCTTGCGGCGCCGCTGCTTGCGGGGAATGATTTGCTCGATATGAAGCCGGTGATTCTCGAAATTTTGACGAACCGCGAAGTGATTGCGGTGAATCAGGACAAAGCGGGCAAACAAGGGCGGCGTGCTTCAAAATCCGGGGATCAGGAAGTGTGGACGAGGCCGCTTGCAGACGGAGGAATTGCAATTGGAATGTTTAATCGCGGAAGCGCGGCGGCGCAGGTGGGCGTGAAGTGGGCGGAGATTGGATTGAAAGCGACGCCGAAGAAGGCGCGAGACCTATGGACGCACGGCGATGTAAAGATGGACGGGACGGAGTACACGGCGATTGTGCCCGCGCACGGCGTGGCGATGTTGAGAGTGACGCCGTAGCAACACGAAAGACAAAAACGAAAAAAGCGGATCCCTCACCCCGCAAAGACCGTGGGGTGATGACAACTAAGCGAGACTGAGCGAGCCAAGAGAGCCGACCACTTCGAGTTCACTTCCCTGTATAGCTGATGCGCCAAATGGATTTGGAGGCATCGTCGGTGACCAGGAGCGAACCGTCGGATGCGACCGTGACGCCGACGGGGCGGCCCCAGACGTGGCCGTTGTCCACGACAAAGCCAGTCATGAAGTCTTCGTACTCGCCGCCGGCGTGGCCGGACTGGTGCAGCGGCACGCAAATCAATTCGTAGCCAACGCGGACGGATTTGTTCCA
>Ga0207699_10001715_pt1 | contig 10379 bp, 8 predicted proteins | sample LARL51metaG_FD_184344 | JGI IMG/M metagenome (GOLD analysis project Ga0207699, IMG submission 184344) | Corn, switchgrass and miscanthus rhizosphere microbial communities from Kellogg Biological Station, Michigan, USA - LAR L5-1 metaG... | ecosystem: Host-associated > Plants > Roots >...
CACCGCTAAGCCGGCCCGCCGCAGGAAGGGGTGCGCGAAGGCTCTCGACTTCACCGATCACCGCGATTTTCACCAGTGCCAGAAAAACTTGAGCCAAATTACTACCGTCAATACGCACGCACTAAACGCAGCGTGTATTCCCCAGCCGAGCCAAAAGAGCTTCTTCGGCCGTCCTGACGAGACGAGCGCGAAGGCCAGCACCGGTATTTCGCACGCCAGCACAAACAGATACTCGCGACGATTCGCCTCCACCGTTGCTAGTCCTTCCCGAAAATCCGGATGCAGCACACCGCCGCCGGCCTGAATAACTAGCGCCGCCGCTCCCACAGCCAGCGCCCCGCTGGCAAATTTACCCTACTGCCGTAATAGCGGCGCAGCGATCCCAACCAAAGTACCGAGAAAAAAAATTGTGATCATCAAATGAAACTACTTTTAGTGCGCTTCGGGGGAAACCTCTATTCACGCGGATCCGACTTCACTCCTCCTACAATTCCCGCCGTCCTTCCATCGCCTTCATCATCGTAATTTCATCCGCATACTCCAAATCCGCGCCCACGGGAATTCCTACTCCAATTCGCGTTACCCGGACTCCCAGCGGCTTCAACAATTTTGACAAATACACCGCGGTAGCTTCCCCTTCGGCCGTAGGATTGGTCGCAATGATGATCTCCTCTACTCCTCCACCTTTTAGCCGCTCAATCAATTGCTTGATCTTCAGCTGCTCCGGGCCGCGTCCTTGCAACGGTGCCAACGATCCGCCCAGCACGTGATACATGCCGCTGTACATGCGCGTCTTCTCAATGGCCATGATGTTGTGCGCTTCTTCCACCACGCAAATGGTGCGCTTGTTCCGGCTCGCACCTGTGCAGTAGAGGCACGGATCGGCATCCGTAATATTTCCGCAGACCGAGCACTCGCGAATGTTCTGCTTGGCATCGCGAATGGCGTCGGCGAGCGCCAGCGCATCTTCCGGAGGCAGACGCAATAGATGGAACGCAAGCCGCTGCGCGGTTTTCTGTCCAATTCCAGGTAAGTGTTTCAGTTCGTCGATGAGGCGTTCTACAGGAGCGGCAAAATCTGGCATGTCCACTGTGTAGCACACCGCCACACAGCCGCGCAAACCTCAGCCCGTCGCCAGCCCTTCGTGCCTCGTGGTCCACAGCGTGTTCAGCGTCCCACATTCCCGCAGGGGCGAGAACCCCTTAAGTCCTTAAGGATGAGTGCTGAGCACTCGGTTCACCGCATGCACTTGCCGTTGTGCTGAAGCGGGAGGAACCTATGAGCGAAGATCGGAAACATGAAATCCCCAAACCAGTCAGCCTCGACTGTGCATTCGCGGCCATCACTTGCGCTGTACTTTTATATGCGTTTTCCTGGATCGCGGGCTGCTCCGCTACTCCTGCAGCGAAATCTGGCGGCGGCAAGAAGATTTCCAGCTCACACCAACTCCCACGCGTAGCAGAAGAAGAAAAAGCCGTTAGCGCCGTTTCCGGCCGCAGTCTCACTATTGAAAAGATGAAGCAACGCGCCGCAACTTCGCTGCAATACTCCAACGAAGAATACGGCGTGGCTTTCGATGCGCCCAAAGGCTACGTGTTGAAGGAAGGAGAATTGACGTCCATGGATCGCGGACTCGGCTATTTGGGCCCTATCCCGATGCACTTCGCCGAACCGAGCGGTATCCGCTTGGCCACCGTCGAACCGCCGCAAGGCCTGCATCTCGGAACAAATTTTGTTAACGAATTTTTCACGGTGAGCGCGCACTACGGTTTCACGGAAGCAGTTTGCGCGGATTTCGATATTCCGGCTGAATTGCGTGGCGCGGCGGTCGCGCGTTCCGTTGACGGCATCGAATTCCGCGGTTTCGCGGAACACTCCGCAGCCAGCATGCACGAGTACGACGGCATCTACCTTCACGCTTACAGCAACGACACCTGCTACGAAATCGGCTACGGCGTAGCCACCGCGGGCTTTGGCTCCGCGACCAATGCTTCAGGCAGCCTGAAAAATATCAACTCGGAAAATCTCCTGCACAAGTTGGATCGCATTCTGGACAATGTACGCATCAATCCGCCTGAGTTCGAACGCAGTTCCGCCGCAGAATAATAGTCTTCGCAGTGATAGCTACTGCGGACAGCTTGAGGTGGCCGACTTGGCATTAAGATTGCCCGCCTGGGAAGGCGGCCGCTACAAAAGGCGATCGCGAGGCGCAGTCAGTCGGTCAGATGTGCAAAACGCGACGCGGCAAATCGTTTTCAGATTTTGAGGAAGCGTGAATCACTAACGGACGCATGGCGATAACGCCGCTTTTTGCGATTGTACACACTACGCCATCCGATTTCGGCACGCTCCTGGATTTTCTGAATCCGTGAGAACACCGGCGAGATGCGTATTTGGAATGACTCAATGCGAGCACTCGCTCGAGCGCATGCTTTGGTGCATGAGAATAAATAACGCCTTCTTTGGTCGACCACGGCCCCCATCCAGCCGTTTCTTTTTCTACAAGCGGGAGGGCTGTGTCTTGATGCCACGCAACAAGCCAATTTTGTGACGGCGATTTGTCGAAGAGCGTTACTCGGATTGGGATTGCGGTTCCTCCTAGCGCGGCACATGCGATCTTGAGGACACTCAGATCCTCCGCAATTTTCCGTACGGCACCAATGGAAAGAATGTGCCGGGCACCGGCGCGGCTTCGCTTCAGTTGCGATTGTGAAAGCTCGAACACCGGTACAGAGATTTCATCATGCGAGAACAAGTGGGAGAAACCGCATAGCCGTGCTCTCGGACCAATGTGAACGAATTGGAATGATTATGTTGCGGAGTCAAAGCTCGGAATTAAAACAAGCCGGGGATTTTGATCCCGGGCATTCCGGGGATGTTCCCGGCCAGTGACTTCATCTGATTCGCTAATTCGTCATCTACGCGGCGCGAAGCTTCATTCACCGCGGCGCGGATTAAATCCTGCAACATTTCCTGGTCTTTCGAGGCGAACACTTCGGGCTCAATGCGGACTTCCACGATTTGCTTCTGGCCATTCATCTTGACGGTGACCATGCCGCCGCCCGCCGAAGCCTCTATGGCAACCGTGTTTACCTGTCGCTGTAAATCTTCCTGAACCTGCCGCAACCGGGACAACATTTGTTGAAGCGCATTGACTTCCATCAGGAAACCTCTTCGCGCCGCTTCACTTCGGAAATCTTTCCGCCGAAGCGTTGCAACATGGAGCGCACCATCGGATCGCGTTCAAACTTTTCCCGCAACTCTTTGGTGCCTGACGCCGCCTGCGACGCATTGGCGGTCGTCGCTGCAACTGATTCCATCTTAGCACACACACGCACAGAGCGATTCAGGACCTTGCCCGCGGTTGCGCGAATCTTCTCAAGTGCGTCGCGACCTTCCACCATTTCCGCGAACGCGCGCTTCTCCGCAGTAAAATAAATTCGCAGCTCCGCGCCTTCCAGCTCCCAGCGATGCGCGTGCTCCAGCAATTCGCCCAGAAATTTTTGTTGCGACTGAATCGCGCCGCGAATTTCGTCAACGTGCGCTTCCGTCAAACCGGTCGCGGCCGCGCGATTCGCCGCGGAGGCTTGCTCTCCGGAAAGCGTACTTGGTGCTGGCAGGTCCGGCTGTGAAACGGCGGATGCAGCTTCGCGCTCCGCTGCTTTCTCATCGGCGAGGATTGGCTTTGACTCGGCAATTTTCTCCAGCAGCACTGCGCTTCCTTCACTCGAGCTGACCGCCTGGATTGTTTCCAAAATAACCGGTTCAGGCTGTTTGCTCCACGCAGGAGAACTGAAGGTAGCCGGCGCCGCAGTGAAACTGTTGGGAGTTGGTGCGAGTGGCCTCGCTGTTCCCGGCGTTCCCATCCCCGCACTGGCAGCGCTCGCTAGTTCATTTTTCGTGGACCAAGCCGGCACAACTGCAGGTGTGGCGCTCGCTCGTGCTGTTGAAGTCTTCGCCGCACCACCGTTGCTGCTGGTTCCGCCCAGGTCAGCCAGCAACTCCTCCAGCGGCGCCAGGCGCGCCGCGTGGATTAGTCTCAGCAAGCCCATTTCCAGATGCACGCGGGGATCGGGCTTGCGCCGCAAGTCGTCGTCGGTCTGCAATAGAATATTAAAAAAGCGCGTCAGGTCTTCTTCGCTGAATAGCGCTGCTGCTTTCGCAAGTGCCGGCCGCTGGTCGGGTGTCGCCGCAATCAAATCAGAATCCGCGCCGCAAACACGCGCAATCAAAAGATTGCGAATGTGGCGAATCGCTTCGCGGCAGAAGTGCTGCAGGTTTCGGCCTTCCTTTTGAAAAGTGTGAACAAGGCCCAGCGCGCGATCCGCAGAGCCCGCCGCAATTGCTTCCACCAATTCATTCAACGCGTCCTCCGGGACCACGCCCAGGAGTTCACGGACTTCCTTGTCCGGAATATTGTCGCCGCAGTACGCGCGGGCTTGTTCGAGCAGCGACAGCGCATCGCGCATGCTGCCTTCGGCCATGCGCGCAATCACCGCCACCGCTCCGTCGGCAATTTCCAAGTTTTCTTCTTGCGCAATAAATTTCACGCGGTCTGCGATTTCATTAAATGTCAGTGCGCGGAAGTGGAAATGCTGCGAGCGCGAACGAATCGTATCTTCCAGATTTTCCGGTTCGGTGGTGGCCATCACGAAGATCACGCGATCTGGAGGTTCTTCGAGAGTTTTCAACAGGGCGTTCGACGCTTCGCCGGTCAGCATGTGCGCTTCATCGAGAATCACGACCTTGCTGCGGGAAGCCGCTGGCGCATAGCGCACCATTTCCCGCAGTTCGCGAATCTGGTCAATGCCGCGGTTTGATGCCGCGTCGATTTCAATCACGTCCAGCGAACTACCCGCCGTGATTTCCCTGCACGAATCGCACACCCCGCAAGGCTCGGCCGTCGGTCCGTTGATGCAGTTCATTGCCTTTGCGAGGATTCGTGCCGCGGTGGTCTTGCCAACGCCCCGAGCGCCGGAAAAAATATAGGCGTGCGCTACGCGATCGTTCTTGATGGCGTTGGCGAGAGTTCCTGTAACGTGCTCCTGTCCGACGAGATCCTTGAATGTTTGCGGACGCCACTTCCGCGCAATGACTTGATAGCTCATGAAGGAGAGTCTCGCACGACGCAGCGGCGGAGAAAAGTTCTAAGTTTTAAGATCAGTTGAAAGTCGAAAGTGGAAACGGGTGGATCGAACATGGTTCGAAGACATTCATCCAGCAGGTTGAAATTTTTACCAAATTCTTCATGCCTGTGGGGGAAAATAAATTGAGAGGTGGGGACTTGGCTTCGACCTTAAACTGTCGACTGTCGATTGTTACTGCTATTTCGGCGCGAGGAACTTCGGGTGATCTGCGGCACCCGAGGCTATCCCGGTACCGTTGCTCCCTTCCGGGCCTGGCGGGGTTCGCGGGACCTCGTTGCACAGAGCCCGAAGTTCCACGCTCCGGCAGTCGCTCATCACGACTGCTGGCAAAATTGTAGCACACCAATTCGGAGCGGCAATTCGCCCGGCGCCAACAGGATTATTGGGCCGGCTTGGCGTCTGGAGGGACTACTTCGGACGGATTCACCCAATTCACTTTGAATGGGCCTAGCGCATTCACCTGCACGATCGTGGCGGTCTTGCTCAATGCATAATGCCGCATTTCTTTCGGCATGCTGACGAAGTTGCCTGGGCTCATGCTCTCTAATTTTGCCGCATCGAATTGTTCGCCCATGCCAACTTGAAACGTTCCCTGCAATACGGTCACGTTTTCGTCAGTCGGGTGCCAGTGCGCAGGAATCCTGGTGCCCGCCGTGCAGCGGAGCCGAAGCACAAAGGGTGTGCCTTCCGCGGATGGATCACCATTTACGGCCGCCATGTCGCAGCCCTTGATAATAGGCGTCCATTTCAAATCGCTCGGATGAACAATGCCGTGACTGCCGCTCGTGGCACTTTTCTCCTGGCTAAAAGCTCCTCCAGCGATAGTTATCGCGACTGCGAAGGCGGCACACACAACTGCTGAGCAACTAAAATTCATAATTTATTCTCCGTCAAAGCAAACAGACCTGCAATGAACGCGAACATACTCCTTCCACTTCGATTGGGCAAGATGCGATGCGGGAAGTGTCTCCGAGGATGAATTCTGGTTGGTGCGCATATCGAGCCTGGAAAATGCTTTGCGAAAACAAGTGAACCGTAGGACGAAATCGGTTAGGCTATTCGCGGATGGAGTTCCTCCCCATCCGCCCGGCGATGGCCGCAGCTTTTGCCGGGTCCGCGCGCCAGCGCCGCACGACGAGGCCCCGCCTCCGTGCTGCTCCACGTTACGGAGCACGCCTATTACCACAGGCCGCTTGCATCATGCAGGCAGGAGGATACTTAATGAAAAATGCAGTTCGATTGTTGTCCGTTGTTGCTCTTTTGTCTTTTTCAGCGTCATTCACACCAGCAGAACCTCGCCAGATTACGCAAGGCACGCAAGTACACCTTAAGCTTCTCACTGACATAAGCACGTATACCTCTCGCAACGGCGATTCTTTCATCGCTGTAACCACCGAGCCGATCATGCTCGGCAATCAACAGCTGCTGCCCGCGGGCACGCGCATTCGCGGCATCGTAACCAGCATCAGCCGCGCGCGCCACTTTGCGCTGATTCGCGGTGAAGCCTACTTGAACCTGGCTTTCCGCTCCATCGAAGTGGATAGCCGGCTGATTCCAGTGCAAATGAGTATTTTGGATTTGACCAAGCCTTCTGAAGAAGGCGAAGGCAGCCGCCGCAAGGACGTGGAGGTTACCGAAGGACAGTTTTTGCAAGAAAAGCACGACATCAAGGGCAGCATCGTCGCCGGCACGATCGGTACTGGCGGTTCGACATTGATTGGCAAACTCGCCAGCCATGCTGCCGCCGGATTCGGAATTGGGCTCGCCGGTAGCGCCATTTACGTAGCGCAGCGCAAGGGCAGGGAAGTCACTTTACCGGCAGAAACTGGCATTTTGGTTCGCGTGGATAACTCGATTACGGTGCCGGGCGTAGTGGCGTCGACAGGCTCGGTAAACGGCAGTAAGTAGCGCAAAAGTTTTATCGCTGCGAAAACTTGCCTCAACAAAAAAAGCCGCGCTGCGGATTTTGCAATCCACAGCGCGGCCCTTACTGATCTGTTCGACTATCGCCTTGCGTCCATTCCGAACGGACTTCGGAATAAGGAGTCTCTCTCGAGATTTTCTGTCTGTAGGCTTACTTCTTCGGAAAATTCGGATCGGCTTTTACTTCCTCGATTTGTTTGGTGTGGCGTTGGCTGTGCGCTGCGACGAACAGCACCCATTCGTAAGCGTCCAGCTTCGGTCCGCCCATGGGGCTGTCCACGGCATGAGCACGGAGGTCCGAAGTGTCCTTTAGAAAATTCTCAGTGGTGGTCCGGCTCTCGACAAAATGTTTTAGCGATCCTTCCGGCGAGCCGAAGCGGTTGGTCGGCTTCAACTCCTCAGGGGCCTGGGCCTTCTGCGAGCGATCCGGAATCATTGCCATGATCCCAGCGTCAATTTTCGCGGTGTCGCGGCCGGGTGCCGCCGGCGCCTTCATCACTTTGTCTACATCCATGCCGCGAATGAAATCTTCTGCCGCCGCAATGTGCTCGACGCATTCCGCCACGGACCATTTGTCAGGAGCGGGTTTGAAGTTCCACTGCGCTTCGGATAAGCCCTTGGTCGCTTCAAGAACTCCTTTTTTCGTTGATTCCAGATATGCCAGCGCTTTGTCCTTGTCCGCTTGCGTTGTTTCTTGCGCGTAGACGCTCGCTGCGGAAAATGCCAACGCCACTCCCACCGGGATTGCTAACCATCTCCGTCGAATCATCGTTCTCTCCCTTTTTTATGCGCTACCGACGTCCCGCCGTGGCTGCGTTCGCCGCCATTTCTTCAGGAGTCAGGCCTTTCGGATGGCTTGCAATATACCAGTGATTTCAGCCTGCGGCGAGCCAGCGTGTATTTGCCCGCCAATTCGTCTCTCTGAATGCTTCGGCGCGCAGTACTCTATGAATTTCCTGAATCTTTCGTATCACTTCTTTCGATTGACCCGTTTCCCGCGCTCGCGATACTCTTTTTCCGCATGAAATCACGCCGTCGGTCCAGACACTCACCTCAAGCGTTTACGCTAAAACTTTCCGAGGAGATTCATGTCCACTGAATTACGAAATTTTCTGTCGCTCTCGTATGACGAACTCGAACAGCTGAACTTGAAAGCCAAAGAGCAGCGCAAGAATCGCTTGACGCCCCACAAGATTCAGGAAGATCGCCTTAAGTACCTGAGTGACGAAAAACGCATCAAGGCAGTCACCGTGCTCTTCAGCGACCTTGAAGGCCGGTTGCACATGCTGGATTACGACAAAAAGTTTTTGATCAAGAGCTGGGACAACCTGACCTTTGACGGCTCTTCCATCCGCGGATTTACGGCGCAGCGCGAAAGCGATCTGCGGCTGGCCATGGATTGGAGCGCTTTTTATTGGGCACCGTCTGACGTTTTCGGTTCGGGCAAGGTTCTGGTCTTCGGTGAAGTGATTGACAAGGACGGTTCGCCATACTCGGCGGATATTCGCGGGTTGCTCAAGGGCTACGCGGAAAAGCTGCACAAAGAAGAAGACTACACGCTGAACGCCGCCAACGAAATCGAGGGATTCCTGTTTCAGGGCTCGGACGCCGAACGCCACTATAACGAGACCCGTAAATTTGAGTACGTGAATACCGGCGGCTATTATCACTCGTTGCCCGGCGATCTGCTGCGCACTTTTATTGACACCACTGCAGAAGTGCAACGCTCCATGGGTTTTCAGAACGAAAAAGATCATCCGGAAGTTGCGCCGTCGCAGTTTGAAATCAACTATGGATATGGCGAAGTCGTCGCGGCCGCCGACCAGATTCAGCTCTACAAATTGATCTGCCGGCAAGTGGCCACGCGCATGGGCATGACCGCGAGCTTTCTGCCGAAGCCGGTAGTTGGCGTGAACGGAAATGGAATGCACACCAACGTCTCGATTTCAAAAGGCGGCAAAAATCTTTTCTGGGATCCGAAAGGTGAGGAGAAGCTCAGCAAGATGGGCTGGATCTTCACCGATAAAATCCTGACGCATGCGAATGATATTTGTTTGCTGCTGAATTCCAGCGTCAACGCTTACCGCCGGCTCGATCCGCATTTTGAAGCGCCCAACCAGATCAAAGCTTCGCCCGTGGATCGCGGCTCCATGATCCGTATTCCAATCGGGAACGAGAAGAGCTCCCGTGTGGAAGTTCGCTCCGTCGCTCCAGATGCCAATCCATACCTGGTGATGTACTCGATCTTTAAGTCAGGCCTCGACGGCGATACCGCCAAAATCAAAAATCTGCGCCAGGCGGAACGCTATTTGCCGGACAACATCTACACCGCGCTGGACAATTTCGAGAAAGCCAGCTGGACCACCAAGCTGCTCGGAGCAGACGTGAAGGCCCGTTTCGCGGACCTGAAGCGCGCTTCCGCCGACCGTTGCCCACGCGCTCTTGGCACCTTCGTGAAAGCGCCCGAGGTGCAATACCACCACGAAGTCTATAACCAGTTCCTCTGGAACCTCTTCTAGCGTTCTAAACGCCAGTGACGTCATGGTCCAAGGGATAAGTGCGTCTGCAAGGCGACACCACTAAGGCGCGCGCCGCGTATCAGGATTTGCTCACGCTCTGGAAACACGCCGACCCCGACATGCCCATCCTCATCGCGGCCAAGGCAGAATATGCGAAGCTTTGATAACCCAAGGAAGAAATGCACGGCCATTGATCGAATTGTGCGGACGATTCCATTCCATGCCAGTTGCTCGGTAAATCGTGAAACTAGAAACTTGGGTACTGGAACGTGTGAAGAAATTGATCCGAGGAATTTTTCGGGTGATCCAAAATGTATCCCGAGACCACGAAGGCCGTTTATACGCCTTCTAGACGAAATTCTTGAACGCCGATTCCGTCGAAATCGCGAATCTGCATTTTTTCACACGTTCCAGACGGGACGTTTTCCCAGCTTTTTCATTCCGTAGGCTCGCCGAACTTCAACGTAGCGAAGCTAATGCTTGGTCGTCGTCAGACTGATCGTGGTGGTGTGATTCAGGCTGCCGGACACACCCTTGATCGTCACCGTGGCGGTTCCCAGGTTCGCAGTGGTCCTGGCCTTCAGCGTGAGCGTGCTGCTGTCGCTGGTGCTTGCCGGGTTGAACGTGGCAGTCACGCCTATTGGTAAGCCGGTAGCCGACAAGTTTACCGCTCCGCTGAACCCATTCAATTTGTTCACGGTGATCGTGCTGGTCACGCTCTTGCCGCGGCCAACGCTCAAAGTACTGGGTGCAGCCGACAAACTGAAATCGGGCGCCGGCGCAGAGGCAT
>Ga0207699_10001717_pt1 | contig 10371 bp, 7 predicted proteins | sample LARL51metaG_FD_184344 | JGI IMG/M metagenome (GOLD analysis project Ga0207699, IMG submission 184344) | Corn, switchgrass and miscanthus rhizosphere microbial communities from Kellogg Biological Station, Michigan, USA - LAR L5-1 metaG... | ecosystem: Host-associated > Plants > Roots >...
CGACCTGGCGACCGGCGAGGACAGCGAGATCATCGGGCCGGGCGGCGAGCCGGGGCTCAGCTACGGGCTGGCCGAGTTCATCGCGGCCGAGGAGATGAGCCGCACCCGCGGCTACTGGTGGGCACCGGACGGCACCGCCCTGCTCGTGGCCAGGGTGGCCAGCACGCCCGTCCGCCGCTGGTACATCTGCGACCCGGCGAACCCGGACCTGCCCGCGGCCGAGGTCGCCTACCCGGCGGCGGGCACGCCGAACGCGGACGTGACGCTGGTGCTGGCCGGCCTGGACGGCAGCCGGGCCGAGCTGGAGTGGGACCGGGCCGGCTTCCCGTACCTGGTCACGGTGAACTGGGACGGCGACGCCCCCCTGATCGTGGTGGAAAGCCGCGACCAGCGCCGGATGCGCCTGCTCTCCGCGGACCCGGCCCGGGCGGCGACGGCGGTGCTGCGGGAGGACACCGACGACCGCTGGCTGGACATCGTGCCCGGCGTGCCGGCCCGGACCGGCGACGGCCGGATCGTCTGGACCATGGACGCCGGCGGGGCCAGGCGGCTGCTGGTCGCGACGCCGGAAGAGCTCGCCGAGGGCAGCGCGGAGCCGGTCACGCCCGCGGACCTCCAGGTGCGCGACGTCCTCGACGTCGACTCCGGCACCGTGCTCTTCAGCGCGTGGGCGGATGAGCCGACCGAGATCGGCCTGTGGACGTACGGGCCCGGCGGGCTGGCCCAGATCACCGCGGAAGCGGGCGTGCACCACGGGCGCCGGGCCGGCGGCACCACCGTGATCGTCAGCCGGACCCTGGCCGAGGCCGGCGTCAGGTCGCGGGTGGTGCGCGACGGATCCCCGGACATCCACCTCACCTCCCTGGCCGCCCGCCCCCGCCTGCCCGCCCCGCGGCCGGACATCTTCGCCGCCGCCACCCGCGGCATCCGCACCGCGCTGCTGCTGCCGTCCTGGCACGAGCCCGGCTCGCGGCGGCTGCCGGTGCTGCTCGACCCCTACGGCGGCCCCCACGCCCAGCGCGTGCTGGCGGCGCAGGCCGCCTTCCTCACCTCCCAGTGGCTCGCCGACCAGGGCTTCGCCGTGGTCGTCGCGGACGGCCGGGGCACCCCGGGCCGGGGGCCGGAGTGGGACCGGGCCGTCTGGCACGACCTGGCCGATCCGGTGCTCGAGGACCAGGTGGAGGCGCTGCACGCGGCCGCCGCGCGCTGCGGCGACCTGGACACGTCCCGGGTCGCGATCCGGGGCTGGTCGTTCGGCGGCTACCTGGCCGCGCTCGCCGTGCTCCGGTGCCCGGAGGTGTTCCACGCCGCGATCGCCGGCGCCCCGGTCACCGACTGGCGGCTCTACGACACCCACTACACCGAGCGCTACCTGGGGCGCCCGGACGATGATCCCGAGGTCTACGACCGGTGCTCACCCATCACAGATGCTGAACGGATAGCCGCACGCGCGGGCGGCGGCGCCGTCACTCACCGGCCAATGATGATCATCCACGGGCTCGCCGACGACAACGTGGTGGTCGCCCACAGCCTGCGGCTGTCGTCCGCGCTGCTGGCCGCGGGATACCCGCACACGGTGCTCCCGCTGTCCGGGGTCACCCACATGGCGTCGCAGGAAGAGGTGGCCGAGAACCTGCTTCTGCTCCAGGTGGACTTCCTCCGGCAGGCCCTGGGACTGGAGGGTCGGCTGGGCAGCTAGACGACGGTAGCGCCACCCGGTGTTGCCAGAGTCACACGCCTGTAACCGGCCTCCGGGTCCGCGTGGTGGTATTCAGTGGAATAGGGTTCCAGCGCGGCACGCGGCCAGCCGGGGGACAGCCGGTGTGCGGCAAGTGAACCCGCAGCGAGCTCACGGCTGGAGACGTCAAAGATGACGCAGGCAACAACGGCGCCGGCCAAGACCAGGGCGCAGATCCCCGAGCGCACCCTGCGCAAGGACCCGTGGTGGCGGCAGCCGGCCATCAACGCCACCGCCCTCGCGGTGGTGGTGATCTACCTGACCTGGGCGTCCCTGGTCAACGCGGACTACTTCTGGCAGCCGTACATCTCCCCGCTGTACTCGCCCTGCCTGGTGACCACCTGCACCCCGGGCGCGGGCTTCAACTGGATTCCGTGGCTGACCTGGCTCTCCCCCGCGGTGCTCATCATCGGCGGGCCGCTGGGCTTCCGGCTCACCTGCTACTACTACCGCAAGGCCTACTACCGGGCCTTCTGGCGGGCACCGGCCGCCTGCGCGGTCCGCGAGCCGCACGCCAAGTACACCGGCGAGACCAGGTTCCCGCTGATCCTGCAGAACGTGCACCGCTACTTTTTCTGGATCGCGATGGCGTTCAACGTGATCCTGACCGCCGACGCCGTCATCGCGTTCCGCAACCACCAGGGCCAGTGGGGCCACATGGGCCTGGGCACCCTGGTACTGGTCGTCAACGCCGCGCTGCTGTGGCTGTACACGCTGTCCTGCCACGTTTGCCGGCACACCGTCGGCGGCAGGCTCAAGCATTTCTCCAAGCACCCGATCAGGTACTGGATGTGGACTCAGGTGTCCAAGCTGAACACCACACACATGCAGTTCGCCTGGCTGTCACTGTTCTGGGTGCTGCTGACCGATCTCTATATCCGGCTGGTGGCCAGCGGGGCCATCACCGACCCGCGGTTCTTCTAGGCTGGCAGAGGGTGCAGGGCGCATGACTGACATCGAGCGGCTCCCGTACGACGTGGTGGTCGTCGGGGCCGGCGGCTCCGGGTTGCGGGCGGCCATCGAGGCGCGGGAGGCGGGCAAGCGGACGGCCGTCCTCTCCAAGTCCCTGTTCGGCAAGGCGCACACCGTCATGGCCGAGGGCGGCTGCGCGGCCGCGATGGGCAACATGAACCCGAACGACAACTGGCAGGTCCACTTCCGGGACACCATGCGCGGCGGCAAGTTCCTCAACAACTGGCGGATGGCCGAACTGCACGCCAAGGAGTCCCCGGACCGGGTGTGGGAGCTGGAGGCGTGGGGCGCCCTGTTCGACCGCACCCCCGACGGCAAGATCAGCCAGCGCAACTTCGGCGGCCACCAGTACCCGCGGCTGGCCCACGTCGGCGACCGGACCGGCCTGGAGATGATCCGGACCCTGCAGCAGCGGGTCGTGGCGCTGCAGCAGGAGGACGCCCGCGAGCACGGCGACCCGGAGGCGATGATCAAGGTCTTCGCCGAGACCACGGTCACCCGCTTGCTGACCGGCGGCGGGCGGATCGCCGGGGCGTTCGGCTACATCCGCGAGAGCGGGCGGTTCGTGCTGTTCGAGGCGCCCGCGGTCATCCTGGCCACGGGCGGGATCGGGAAGACCTTCAAGTACAGCTCCAACTCCTGGGAGTACACCGGGGACGGGCACGCGCTCGCGCTGCTGGCCGGCGCCACCCTGATCAACATGGAGTTCGTCCAGTTCCACCCCACGCACATGGTGTGGCCGATCTCGGTGCGCGGGCTGCTGGTCACCGAGTCGGTCCGCGGCGACGGCGGCGTGCTGCGCAACTCCGAGGGCCGGCGGTACATGTTCGACTACGTGCCGGACGTGTTCCGGGCGCAGTACGCGGAGACCGAAGAGGAGGCCGACCGCTGGTACACCGACCCGGACCACAACCGCCGCCCGCCCGAGCTGCTGCCCCGCGACGAGGTGGCCCGCGCGAACAACGCCGAGGTCAAGGCCGGGCGCGGGTCGCCGCACGGCGGCGTGTTCCTGGACATCGCCTCCCGGCGGCCGGCCGAGGAGATCCTGCGCCGGCTGCCGTCGATGTACCACCAGTTCAAGGAGCTGGCCGACGTCGACATCACCAAGGAGCCGATGGAGGTCGGCCCGGCCCAGCACTACGTGATGGGCGGCGTCGAGGTGGACCCCGACACCGCGGCGTCGATCGTCCCCGGCCTGTTCGCGGCGGGCGAGGTGTCCGGCGGCATGCACGGCTCCAACCGGCTGGGCGGCAATTCCCTGTCCGACCTGCTGGTGTTCGGCCGCCGGGCCGGCGTGGGCGCGGTTGCCTACCTGGACTCCCTGGGCGGCGCCCGGCCGGCGGCCAGCGACGCTGACCTCGATTCGGCGCTGGCCGAGGCGCTCGCCCCGCTGGAACGCACCGGTGGCGAGAACCCCTACACCGTCCACGCCGAGGTCCAGCAGACCATGAGCGACCTGGTCGGCATCATCCGCAAGGAGGAGGAGATCAAGGCGGCGCTGGCCGAGCTGGAGAAGCTCCGCGCGCGGGCCGCTGACGTCAGCGCCGAGGGCGGCGCGGCCTACAACCCCGGCTGGCACCTGGCCCTGGACCTGCGCAACATCATGCTGATCGCGGACTGCGTGGCGCAGGCGGCGCTGGAACGCCAGGAGAGCCGGGGCGGGCACACCCGCGACGACTTCCCCGAGATGTCGCCGGAGTGGCGCAAGATCATCCTGGTCTGCTCGCTGGACGGCGACCGGGTGGTGGTCAAGCAGGAGCCGATGGTTCCGATGCGCGCCGACCTGCTCGCCCTGTTCGACACCGATGAGCTCAAGAAGTACTACACCAAAGCGGAATTGCCGCCGGCCGGCGAGGAGACGGGCTGATGGGCGAGAAGGTAGAGCTGCGGGTCTGGCGCGGCGACGCCGGGCAGGGGCAGCTGACCGACTACCAGGTCGAGGCCAACGAGGGCGAGGTCCTCCTCGACGTTCTGCACCGGCTGCAGGCGACCCAGACGGGCGACCTGGCCATCCGCTGGAACTGCAAGGCGGGCAAGTGCGGCTCGTGCTCGATGGAGATCAACGGGCGTCCCCGGCTGGCCTGCATGACGCGGATGTCGCTGTTCGCGCCGGACGAGCCGATCACGATCACCCCGCTGCGCACCTTCCCGGTGATCAGGGACCTCGTCACCGACGTGTCGTTCAACTTCGCCAAGGCGCGCGAGATCCCGTCGTTCACCCCGGATCCGGCGGTCAAGCCCGGCGAATTCCGGATGCAGCAGGTCGACGTGGAGCGCTCGCAGGAGTTCCGCAAGTGCATCGAGTGCTTCCTGTGCCAGAACGTCTGCCACGTCATCCGTGACCACCCGGAAAACCAGCGCCCGTTCGCCGGCCCCCGGTTCCTGATGCGGATCGCCGAGCTGGAGATGCACCCGGCCGACACCGCCGACCGCCGGGAGATCGCCCAGGACGATTTCGGCCTGGGCTATTGCAACATCACCAAGTGCTGCACCGAGGTCTGCCCGGAGAACATCAAGATCACCGACAACGCGCTGATCCCGATGAAGGAACGCGTGGTGGGCCGCAAGTACGACCCGCTGGTCTGGCTCGGCGCCAAGATCGCCCGGCGGCCACGCTACGACACGCCCGCCGTGCCCGGCGCTGAGGCACGCCCCGGCCGTCACGCCCGGCCGTAGCGCTGGAAGGTGGCGGGCGGCAAAGGTTTACCCTGGAGATGTCCTCGCCAGGCCGCGCAGTCCGTAGCATGTGTCCTGCGCGCCGGTCCCGACCCCCGCAGTGACAGCGCGCCGGGCCAGGACCCCTCTGCGTGAAAGGGCATCATGACGCACTTGACCTACCTCGAGGCTGCGGTTGTCGGGCTCATCCAGGGCGTCACCGAGCTGTTCCCGATCTCCAGCCTCGGGCACAACGTCCTGCTACCGGCGCTTATCGGCGGCAGCTGGGAGGCCGACCTCAACGTCGCCAGTCCCGAATCGCCCTACCTGGCCTTCATCGTCGGGCTCCACGTCGCCACCGCGATCGCGCTGCTCATCTACTTCTGGCGCGACTGGGTGCGGATCATCAAGGGCTTCTTCTCCTCGCTCCGCCAGTTCATCCGGCCGGAGGAGGGCACCGGCCGCTGGCAGCTGCAGACGACCGACCAGCGGCTCGCCTGGATGATCATCCTGGCGACGATCCCGGTCGGGCTCGTCGGGCTCGTCTTCGAGCACGAGTTCCGGGTCCTGTTCGGCAAGCCCATCCGGGCCGCGATCTTCCTCGTCATCAACGGCCTGATCCTGCTGGCCGGGGAGTTCTTCCGCCGGAAGGCGTCGCTGCGGGCCGACGAGGAGATCGCGCATGAGCGGGAGCTGGTGGCCGTGGGCGGCGGGCGGCGGGCGGGCACGGCCCGGCACGCGGCCGGCCATCAGGCCGAGCGGGAGGCCGAGTACGAGCTGGGGGTCCAGTCGGACCAGCGGCTGTCGACACAGGGCTACCTGTCGGCCTTCCTCATCGGCACGGCGCAGATCCTGGCGCTGCTGGCCGGCATCAGCCGGGACGGGGTCGCGATGGTGGCGGGCATGTTCCGCGGGCTGTCCCGGGAGGACGCCGCCCGGTTCGCCTTCCTGCTCGCCACGCCGGTCATCCTGGCCGCCGGCGTGCTCAAGGTGCCCGACCTGACGGGCCCGCTGGGCCACGGCATCCAGGGCCAGATCCTGGTCGGCAGCGTCCTGTCCGGCGTCGGCGCGTACCTGTCGGTCCGATTCCTGGTCAAATACTTCCGCACCCGGACGCTGACCCCGTTCGGGATCTACTGCATCGTCGTCGGGGTGGCCAGCATCGTCTACCTGAGCGTGATCCAGTAGCGGACCCGGCTCACTCCGCGCCGCGGGCGCGGCGGCCACGCTCCCGCATCCGCTCCTTGGCGTCCAGCACCGCCTTGCGCAGCCGCACCGCGGACGGGGTGACCTCCACGCACTCGCCGTCCGCGCAGAACTCCAGCGCCTGCTCCAGGCTCAGCACCCGGGCCGGCACCAGCCGCTCCAGCTCCTCCCCGGTGGACTGGCGCATGTTGGTGAGCTTGCGCTCGCGGGTGATGTTGACGTCCATGTCGTCGGCGCGCGCGTTCTCACCGACGATCATCCCCTCGTAGACCTCGGTGCCCGGCGACACCAGCAGCGAGCCGCGCTCCTGGAGGGAGGAGCAGGCGTAGCTGGTGACCGTCCCGGACCGGTCGGCCACCAGCGACCCGGTCGGGCGCGCCCGCATCGGCCCCGACCACGGCTCGTAGCCCTCGAACACGTGATGGGCGATGCCGGTCCCCCGGGTGTCGGTGAGGAACTGGGTGCGGAACCCGATCAGCCCGCGCGCGGGCACGGTGTAGTCGAGCCGTACCCAGCCGGTGCCGTGGTTGGTCATGTTCTCCATCCGGCCCTTGCGCACGGCCAGCAGCGCGGTCACCGCGCCCAGGTAGTCCTCCGGCACGTCGACGGTGAGCCGTTCCACCGGCTCGTGCAGCGCGCCATCGATCTGCCTGGTGACGACGGTGGGGCGGCCCACGGTCAGCTCGTAGCCCTCCCGGCGCATGGTCTCGACCAGGACGGCCAGGGCCAGCTCGCCCCGGCCCTGCACCTCCCAGGTGTCCGGCCGGGCGGTGGGCAGCACCCGCAGCGACACGTTGCCGACCAGCTCCCGCTCCAGCCGGTCGCGGACCAGCCGCGCGGTGAGCTTGGTGCCCTTCTCGCGCCCCGCCAGCGGCCCGGTGTTGACGCCCATCGTCACCGACACGGCCGGCTCGTCCACCGTGATCAGCGGCAGCGGCCGCGGGTCATCGGCGTCGGCCAGCGTCTCGCCGATCGTGATGTCGGCGATGCCCGCCACCGCGATGATGTCCCCCGGGCCCGCGGTCTGGGCCGGCACCCGCTCCAGCGCCTCGGTGAGGTACAGCTCGGTGATCTTCACCCGCTCCACCGAGCCGTCCCGGCGGCACCAGGCCACCTGCTGGCCGCGCTCGATCGTCCCGCTGTGCACCCGGCACAGCGCGATCCGGCCCAGGTAGGAGGAGGCGTCCAGGTTGGTGACGTGCGCCCGCAGCGGCGCGCCCCGCTCGTATGACGGCGCGGGCACGGTGTCGCGCAGCACGGTGAACAGCGGCTCCAGGTCCGGCGAGTCCGGCAGGGTGCCGTCCTCCGGGCGGGTGAGCGAGGCCCGGCCCGCCCGGGCAGAGGCGTACACGATCGGGAACTCGATCTGCTCCTCGGTCGCGTCCAGGTCGAGGAACAGCTCGTAGCAGGCGTCCACGACCTCGGCGATCCGGGCGTCGGCCCGGTCCACCTTGTTGATGACCAGGATGACCGGCAGCCCGGCCGCCAGCGTCTTGCGCAGCACGAACCGGGTCTGCGGCAGCGGCCCCTCACCCGCGTCGACCAGCAGCAGGACGCCGTCCACCATGGAAAGCCCGCGCTCGACCTCGCCCCCGAAGTCGGCGTGGCCGGGCGTGTCCACGATGTTGATCGTCAGCCCGCCGTGCCGGACGGCGGTGTTCTTGGCCAGGATCGTGATGCCCTTTTCCCGCTCGAGGTCGCCGGAGTCGAGCACCCGCTCGGCCACACGCTCGTTCGCCCGGAAGGCCCCGGACTGCCACAGCATCGCGTCCACCAGCGTGGTCTTGCCGTGGTCGACGTGGGCCACGATGGCGACGTTGCGCAGGTCGTCCCGGGTGGCCAGGGCAGGTGAAGGCGTGGGCATGCGAAAAGCCTCAAAGGATGCGAATGGGATACGCCAGGTAAAACCGCGAAGCGCTCCAGTCTATTTCACTGCATAACGGCGGTGCCGCCCGCCCGCCTGCCCGGCGCGGCCACGTGCAACGCCTTCTTGAACGGTTCTTCACGGCCTCTTAACGCGGGCCCTGATGGGATCAGATCCCATGCGCGACCGATACGAGCCTCCGAGCGACCCGCAGCCGTGGCCGGCCTTCGGGCCTGCCCACCCGGTGCGGGGCGCGGGTGACCCGGGGACCGGCTACGACTGGGACCCGGATTACCTGGCCCGGCCCGACGGCCCGGCCGACGAGGCACGTGACCAGGGCCTGCGCCGCCTGTCCATGCTGACCCTGCACGCCACTGGGCTCAGCGTGGTGACCGCGATCGGCTTCGCGACAGTGTTCGCGACCGCCGCCCACGCCCAGTCGGGGACCGCGGTCACGGCCAAGCCCTCCCCGGGCCCGGTGACGGCAACCGGCACGCCGTCGCCGGGCCCGACCCCCACGCACCACAAGAAGAAGAAGCATCACCACAAGGCCCATCCCGCCGCGGCGCCGGCCGCAGCGCCGGCCGCGTCCGCCGCGGCCGCCCCGGCGGCACCGCCTCCTCCCACCCTGGCCCCGCCCGCCAACGCCCCGGCCCCGGCCCCGCCCAGCCCGGCGCCCACGCAGGCGACCTCCTCCGGGTCCGTCCCGGCATGAGGGCCGCGCCGGCCGAGGCCATCGGCGCCCGCACGTTCGCCGCCTTTGGCACCTTCGCGTCGCTGCTCGTCGCCGACCGCGACAGCCTGGAACTGGCGTACGGGCTGCTCGCCGGCGAACTGCTCGCGGTGGACATGGCCTGCTCACGCTTCCGGACCGATTCCGAGCTGTGGCGGGTCAACCATGCCCAGGGCCACCCGGTCGGGATCAGCCCGCTGCTGACCGAGGCCCTGGCCACCGCCCTGACCGCGGCCCGGATCACCGACGGCGACGTGGACCCGACCTGCGGGCAGTCGCTGGCCCGGCTCGGCTACGACCGGGATTTCGCGCAAGCGCAGCAGGACACCACCGACCTGATCACGCCGCCGGCCCCGGCGGCCGGCTGGCAGACCGTGGAACTGGACGCCGAACGGCACACCGTCAGGGTGCCCGACGCCGTCATGCTCGACCTGGGCGCGACGGCCAAGGCGCTGGCCGCCGACCGGGCGGCGGCCCGGATCCATGGCGCCGTGGGCTGCGGCGTCCTGGTCAACCTCGGCGGGGACATCCGGGTGGCCGGCGAGCCGCCCGCCGGCGGCTGGCGGGTGGGGATCCTCGACGATCTGGCCTACGCGCCCCGCCGCGCCCATGACGAGCCCAGCCAGGCGGTCATCATCCGCGATGGCGGCCTCGCCACCTCGAGCACCCAGGCCCGGGCCTGGCAGCGCGGCGGGACCCGGCTGCACCACATCATCGCGCCCCGCACCGGCCTCCCCGCGGACTCCTGCTGGCGGACCGTCAGCGTGGCCGCCGCCACCTGCGTCGACGCGAACACGGCGAGCACCGCGGCGGTCCTGCGGGGCGAGCGGGCGCCGCAGTGGCTCGATGAGCTGCGCCTGCCGGCCCGCCTCGTGCGCCGTGACGGCACGACGCTCATCGTCGGCGGCTGGCCCGCCGGGCCGGGGAGCCAGGCATGAGCGCCTTCCTCCACGGACCGGCCCTGTGGTACGCGACCAGGGCGACCGGCCTCGTCACGATGCTCCTGCTGACCGCGGCCGTGCTGCTGGGGGTCCTCACCACCGGCCGGTTCGCCGGCACCAGTAACTGGCCCCGGTTCCTCACCGTGGGCCTGCACCGCAACCTCTCCCTGCTGGTCCTGGTGTTCCTGGCGCTGCACGTCGGCACGACCGTGGTCGACCAATTCGTATCCATCCCGCTGGCCGCGGCGTTCATCCCGTTCGC
>Ga0207699_10001722_pt1 | contig 10364 bp, 9 predicted proteins | sample LARL51metaG_FD_184344 | JGI IMG/M metagenome (GOLD analysis project Ga0207699, IMG submission 184344) | Corn, switchgrass and miscanthus rhizosphere microbial communities from Kellogg Biological Station, Michigan, USA - LAR L5-1 metaG... | ecosystem: Host-associated > Plants > Roots >...
AATCGAGGTGGACCGCGTTCGGCGTGACCTGTGCGTGCTCGATCCCGAGGTAACTGAACAAGACCCACAGCAACTCCACGAACTGCACGGCAATGAGCAGTGGCCAGAGGCCGACACGGGGGAACCGTCTCTTGATCAGTAGCGCGGTTGAGGCGTGCGCGATGGCGTACGTTGTTTCCTCCGGTGTTTTCCTGACGTCAGTTAGTGCGCTGGTGCCCTAAACCTGAGCTGCCAATGTGTCGGCAACTCCCAGGCCTCTGATTAATTTTGACTCGCCACTCTACGCCGAGGCTCATCCGATAAGACGGTTTCCTTCGCCGGGTTGGACGACCGCCGTACTCCTGTTGTTCGTCTATATGCTCACGCTTGCGCCCGCGGTCACGCTGTGGGACTCGGGTGAGTTTCTAGCGGCAATCCATTCACTCGGAATTCCGCATCCGCCGGGCACGCCACTATACGTGCTGGTTGGAAAGGTTTGGAGCCTCGTCTTCGGCTCGGTGTTCGGCTTCGCCCGCGCGATCAATCTCCTGAGCGCTGTCTCGACGGCATTTGGATGCGGGATCCTCACCAGCTTGTTCGCGCGTTGGACCGAAGACGGTGTTGCCGCAATCGCGGCCGGACTCGCCGCTGGATTGATGTCGACGCTTTGGATGAACGCAACCGAGACCGAGGTCTACGCAGTCGCGTTCCTGTTCGGTTGCATCATCCTTTGGGCCGCCGACCGAGCTGGAATCAATTCCGATGCACGCTGGGCGCTGCTGTCGGCGTATCTGGCTGGCCTCGCGTGGTCGCTCCATCTAACTGCACTGCTGGTGGTGCCGAGCGCAATTCTGCTCGTGTTCAGCACCAGCGATGGCTATTTCGCCGTACCGGTCGGCAGGCGCTACGCCGATGGTCGTCGCGAGTCCCATTCCTTCGCCAAGCTATTGCGTGCCGGGGCCGTGCTCGTGGTCCTTGGTATGTCGTGCGTTCTGTTTCTGTATTTCCGCGCTGGTCACGATCCGGCAATCAACCAGGGAAATCCGTCGACGTTCGGTCGCTTCTTCGACGTGTTGATGCGACGGCAGTACGCCGTTCCGCCGCTCTGGCCGCGGCAGGCACCGCTGTATCTGCAATTCGGAAATCTCATCGAGTACGCCGACTGGCAATTCGCGAAAGCGCTGTCGCCTGAAGCGCCGCCGAGCTGGTGGCGAACGCCGATAACAGTTCTCTACGCGCTCGTCGGCCTCTTCGGCTGCTTTGCGCATCGCAGCCTCGATCGTCGCAGCTGGCGCGCGGTTGTGCTGCTCCTGCTGGTCAGCACCATCGGAGTGGTGATCTACCTGAATCTCAAGGCGGGCCCGTCATTCGGCGCCGGGATACTTTCTCCGGGCGCACCGCACGAGGCACGCGAGCGGGATTACTTCTTCTTCTGGGCGTTCGTTTGTTGGGGAGTTTGGGCTGGCTTCGGCGCGGTAGGTCTCGCACGCAAGCTGATGTTCCCCCTCAACGCGCTCGTCGCCATCATGCCGCTCGTTCCGGCGTTTCTGAATTGGACCGCCGTCGATCGACGAACGGATCCCGTCGAAGAGAAAGCGCGCGTGGACGAGCAGGACATGCTGGCGAGAGTGCCGCCCTCGGGCGTGCTGCTCTCGCTCGGCGATAACGACACCTATCCGATCTGGTATCTGCAGCAGGCTGAAGGGACGAGACGCGACGTGACTGTCGTCACAGTTCCGCTGCTGCCGGCGAAGTGGTACCGCGAGGAATTGGCACGACGGTACAAGCTCCTCGACTCGACGGCCGTCAAATCCTGGCTGGGCACCGACAGCACTATCGCCGTTTTGACGCGGCGTTCCTACGATCAGAACCGTCCGGTGATCCGGTCGCCGTTCTTCAGCCTCGATTCCGCGAAAAAGAAGTAGCGCTACTGAATGGTGAGGGTGTAAGCGCCCGTAGTGCCGCTGGTCGTCGTGCGCGCCTTGATGAAGAAGTAGCCGAGGCTGGTCGCAGTGTAGGTAAGCGAAGCGTTCTTGGTCGTCGCGTCTGCATCATCGTTGGCCGCGACCAGCGTACCGCCGGTCTGGATCTGATACAACTCCAGGTACGGATCGATCGCCGTCGACGTCATCGTCACCGTTATGCTTTGGTTGGTGTTGAGGAAGATGATATAGTCGTCGGAGTAGAATCCGCTCTGGCTACAGTCGGTCGTCTGGAGCGACTGGTTCGTCGTGATGCCGGGAACGGCAAAGACATCTTCGCAATTCGTGACGGGGGCGGTAGTCGGTCCGGAGGTGAGATTGTAGCTACCCGTCTCGCGCGGGTTGAGGGAGTTCGCCCCGATCAGAAAATTCCCGGCGGGCAGAATTGCCTTGATGGTGGAATTATGCGTTGTAGTGCCCGCGTTGTCGTTCTGTGCTATAACGTGGTAATCGGTGGTGAGCAGCAACAAGTAGGCGTCCATCTGCGTGGAGCTCTCGTTGATCAGGTATGTGTTCGTACCGGGAATCGTCGTCAGCCAGAAATCGACGAAGCTTCCATCTGAGACCTGGCAGTCGGCGAGGCCGAGCCTTCCATCGCTGCTCGATCCAAGAGTGTAACTCGGCGTGACTTTGCACGGATCGCCGGCGTTCGCGGTGAACGTGATTGCCGGAAGTCCGGTGACGGTTGCGTCGACGGTGTTGACCGATGCCGTTTGCCCCAAGGTCCACGTTCCCACCGTTGCGACGCCGGTTGTATTGGTAATAACCGTTGCTCCGGACACTGCACCGTCGCCGCCGGTAACCGTAAAAACGACGCTGGCGCCGGCCATGGGATCACCATTCTCATCGAGGACGATCACGGACGGCCGCTCAAGTGTGGCCTGGCCCGCGGGTCCGGTGATGGTTAGCGACGAGTTGGGCTCGATCGAAGTTGGCGTGTGCCTGAGTCCCGACGCATCACCGCCACATGCAATCTGAAGCGCGACCAAAACTGGTACGGCGAGGCGCATCGCGCCGATAGGTAAGCGAGTCATCAGGCCAATTTCTCCTTCGTGAACGGCACGTCAATGCCGTTCACGGGGGGATTCATGCCGTTCGCTAGTAGCGGTAGTGATCCGGCTTAAACGGGCCTTCGACGGGAACGGACAGATACTCGGCCTGCTCTGGAGTCAGCTTCGTCAGCCTCACGCCCAGCTTGTCGAGATGCAGTCGCGCCACTTTCTCGTCGAGCTTCTTCGGCAGCGTATATACGCGGCATTCGTAAGAATCGCAATTAGTGTGCAGTTCAATCTGCGCCATCACCTGATTGGTGAAGCTCGCCGACATCACAAAGCTCGGGTGTCCCGTCGCGCAGCCAAGATTCAGCAGACGTCCCTCGGCGAGGATCATCACACTGTGTCCGTCGGGGAAGACGTACTCGTCGTACTGCGGTTTGATCTGCACCCGCTTGATTCCCTTGAACTTCTTGAGTCCGGCCATGTCGATCTCGTTGTCGAAGTGACCGATGTTGCCAACGATTGCCTTGTCCTTCATCTGCGCCATGTGAGCCGCGGTGATGATCCCCATGTTGCCGGTTGCAGTGATGAAGATGTCGGCGGTCTTTACGACGTCGTCGAGCTGGACGACCTGATAGCCTTCCATCGCAGCCTGCAACGCGCAGATCGGATCGATTTCGGTGATCACAACGCGCGCACCCTGTCCCTTTAGGGCCTGGGCGCAGCCTTTGCCGACGTCGCCGTACCCACAAATCACTGCGACCTTGCCGGCGAGCATGACGTCAGACGCGCGCAGAATGCCATCGGTCAGCGAATGGCGACAACCATAAAGGTTGTCGAACTTCGACTTGGTGACAGAGTCGTTGACGTTGATGGCGGGGAAGAGCAGCGTGCCCGCTTCCATCATCTGATAGAGCCTGTGCACGCCCGTCGTCGTTTCCTCAGAGACACCGCGCAGGTCCTTCGACATCCGCGTCCAGCGCTGTGGATCCTTCGTGAATTCGCGGCGCAGAAGATCCAGAATGACACCGTACTCCTCCGAATCCTTCTGCGCGTTGAACTCGGGCACGCGGCCGGCCTTTTCGAACTCGACGCCTTTGTGCACCAGCAGCGTCGCGTCGCCACCATCATCGAGCAGCAGATTCGGGCCTGAGCCGTCGGGCCATACAAGCGCCTGATCGGTGCACCACCAGTACTCCTCGAGGGTCTCGCCTTTCCAGGCGAAGACAGGCGTCCCTTGCGGGTTGTCGATCGTTCCATTGCGGCCGACGACGACGGCCGCAGCAGCATGATCCTGTGTCGAGAAGATGTTGCAGGAAACCCAGCGCACGTCGGCGCCGAGCTGAGTGAGCGTTTCGATGAGCACCGCTGTCTGCACCGTCATGTGAAGCGAGCCCATGATCTTTGCGCCGGCGAGTGGCTGCTTGCCCTTGTACTCGGCTCGCAACGCCATCAGACCGGGCATCTCATGCTCGGCGAGGCGGATCTCGTTCCGTCCGAATTCGGCCAGCGAGATGTCTTTGACCTTGTAGGGCTCGCGACCGGCGTCGCTGGCGGCCGTAAACTGATTCATGGGTTCTGCTATCGTTGCCACTGTGCGCTCCATTGAGTGTCGATTGCTGATTGCTACGCTGACTTCATGAGAGGTGCTTGTTCTGACTTCCTGCGTTTTCCGCTCTTTGCCGCCGCGGCGCTGCGCGTCGCGGAAGCCGTGAAGAGAAGCGGGCCCTTCGCCTCGGGATCGGCGGGCAAAGGATGATACCTGAAGTGCTCCAGACCAGCGGCAGTGAGCAATTCGCCGAGCACCGCCCGATCGAACCCCTGCCAGACGTGTCCCATGGTCTGACGGAGATCCTGTCGCTCGTGCGGCATCATGTCCAACACCAGCAGTCGTCCGTGAGGCTTGAGGATGCGCACTGCTTCGTCGATCACGCGCTCCGGATCCGCGACGTAGTGGAGAACCAGAAAAAGCAATGCCACGTCAGCCTCGCCGTCGGCAATCGGCAGCGCTTCCAGCCTGCCATTGCGGATGTCGACGTTTTCCAACGCGGTAAGACGTTTGCGCGCGGCGGTCAGCATCGCGCTCGATTCGTCGACGGCGACAACGCGCTCGACAAAGGGTGCCACCGTTTGAGTGACCGCGCCGGTACCGCAACCCAGATCGGCGACGACCCATGACTCGTCGAGCAGCCCTAGAAGCGCGACGTCAGCGCGGCGTCCGAACAATTCCTGCCGCATGCGGTCCCACTGTCCTGCTGAAGTAGAAAAGAACTGCTGTGACCGGCTGCTCCGCTCGGACAGCACCGCCTGCATCCGGCGCGCGTCCTGCTCGGCGGCGTTCGAATGAGAGATCTCTTCACGCACGATCTGCCACATCCGACGCGTCGCAGCATCGAGCGAATCGGTTGCGATCCGGTAGTACCGGCTGGTCCCCTCGGCGCGCGCGTCCAGCCAACGTTCGGCGCTCAAGAGCTTCAGGTGACGGCTGACAGTCGACTGCGGCAGCTGAAGGATCGAAGTGAGCTCGTTGACGGTCAGCTCATTGCGCTCGACAGCAAGCAGCAGCCGGCTCCTCGTCGAGTCGGCGAGTGCGGTCATCTGACCGAATAGCTGGGGTACGCTCATCTGCTGTATCCGTTCATCCGGATTGAAGGATATAATAAATAGAGGGTTACGTCAAGCGCTTTTGGGCGCTTGGCTTACCTACGGCTATCTGCGATCATTGGCTGATGAATTACGAGAAGAGTCTTCGTCGTCTGGACGAGATCGTTGCCAGCCTCGAAAACGAGCAGATAGGGCTCGACGAGTCGCTCAAGTTGTTCGAAGAAGGAATCGACCTGCTGAGATCTGCTTCCGCCGAGCTCGATAAGGCAGAGACAAAAGTGCAGATGCTGATCGAAAAGTCAGGCGGCTTCGAGCTGAAGGAGATGGATCTCTAGGAACGTGGCGACCAACCTCGACGCAGATCGCCAGCGCATCGAGCTTCGTCTCGAGGAAATCTGCGATCGTTTTCTGGCTGATTTGCCAGGCGATGTGGCGGCTGCGATTCGGTACGGTCTGCAGAGTCCCGGCAAGCGGCTCCGTCCGCTTCTGGCCCTGTATGGATATCGAGCGGCCGGTGGAAAGGGGGACGTGTCCCTTCTCGCTTGCGCACCCGAAGTAATTCACGCTTACTCGTTGATGCACGACGATCTCCCGTGCATGGATGATGACGACATGCGACGCGGGCGGCCGACCGTGCACAAAGTTTATGGGTCGCGTACCGCGATCCTTGCCGGTGTGGCGATGATCCCTCTCGCTGTACTTGTGGTTCGTGAAGCTGGGAAGGAGATGGCCCTCTCGTCGGCCGAGATGTCGTCGCTCGTCGAATCGCTGTTGGCCGGAGGCGGCGACACCGGCATGATCGGCGGTCAGGTGCGTGATCTCGAGGGCGAAGGATCCGGCCTGTCGCTTGATGCGTTGCAGGCAGTGCATCTTGCCAAGACCGGTGCGCTGATCGTGGCAGCAGTTCGAATGGGGGGAATCGCAGCCCGTGCAACACCATCGCAGCTCGAGGCGATCGAGCAATATGGCCGCGATATCGGCCTCGCCTTTCAGATAATGGACGATGTTCTCGATGTCACCTCGACATCAATCGTGCTGGGTAAGACCAGCGGCCGCGACGTGGCGCTGCGCAAGAGCACCTATCCCGCGCTACTTGGCGTTGACGGAGCGCGCCAGCGTGCACGCGATCTGATCACCGACGGGCTCGATCGCCTCGCCAGCGAGGGAATCCTGACGCAAGAGCTGTCACAAGTCGCTAATTTCATGGTAACACGCACCTCCTGAAAGCCTGGCCATGTCTATCCTCGAACGAGTCCATTCTCCTGCGGATCTAAAGCCGATGTCGCGCGACGAGCTTCGCGCCGTATCGGAGGAAATGCGCACGCGTTTGATCGAGATCTGCTCGCGGACCGGTGGCCACATTGGAGCCGGATTGGGCGTAGTCGAGCTCACCGTCGCGCTCCACGCTGTGTTCGATACGCCGCGCGACAGGATCGTCTGGGATGTGGGTCATCAAGGATATCCGCACAAATTCCTGACGGGCCGCGCCGATCGTATGGAGACACTGCGTCAGGAGAACGGGCTCTCCGGATTTCTCAAGCGTACGGAGAGCGAGTATGACGCGTTTGGTGCCGGCCACGCCGGAACGGCGATATCAGCCGGCTACGGAATGGCGGTCGCGCGCGATATCAACGGGCAGGATTTCAAGGTCGTCTCGATACTCGGCGACGGTGCGCTGACCTGCGGACTGGCGTATGAGGGTCTCAACAACGCCGGCGCTTCGGATCGTGATTTCATCGTCATCCTCAATGACAACGAGATGTCGATTGCACCCAACGTTGGTGCGATGTCGAAATATCTGACATCGATTCAAAGCAATCCGCTCTACAATCGAGTTCGCTCCGCGATCGGCAGCGTCGTGGACGCGGCACCGGGTCCACTGTCCGGCGTCGCAACCCTGGTGAGAAAGTGGGAGGAGAGCATGAAATCTTTCCTCACTCCCGGTGTTCTGTTCGAGGAACTTGGCTTCCGATATTTCGGTCCGATCGATGGGCACGACATCGACCAGCTGGTCGACACGCTTTCCGCAGTTCGCGAGATGAGCGGGCCGCGCCTGATCCATTGCATCACCCAGAAAGGGAAGGGATTCCCCGCTGGAGAACACCTCGAGAAATGGCACGCGCTTCCGCCCGGGCATGACCCCGCGACCGGTAAGCAGCGAAAGGTCTCGTCAGCAAATGCTGCGTACACCGCGGTGTTCGGCCAGGCACTCACTGAGCTCGCCACAGAGAATCCGAAGATTGTGGCGATCACGGGCGCGATGCCGAGCGGGACTGGCACCGCAGCGTTTGCAAAGGCACACCCTGATCGTTTCTTCGATGTCGGCATTGCTGAAGGCCACGCAGTCACTTTTGCCGCGGGTCTGGCCACCGAAGGAATTCGACCGGTTTGCGCTATATACTCGACGTTCCTGCAACGCGGCTACGACAACGTCATTCACGATGTTGCGATTCAGCATCTGCCCGTGGTGTTCGCTATGGACCGCGCTGGCGTCGTCGGTGAAGACGGGCCGACCCATATGGGCCTCTACGACATCGCCTACATGCTCGCCGTGCCGGGCATGGTGGTGACAGCACCAAAGAACGGCAAGGAAATGGTGGCGTTGCTGAGGAGTGGTCTCGCCTACACCGACGGCCCGTTCTGTCTGCGTTATCCGCGCGATGCGGCACCGGACATTGTCCCGCCGGCGTCGGAGGTCGAGCCGCTCCCGCACGCCACGTGGGAAGTCTTGCGCCGCGGAAACACGGCAAGCCGCGATGCGCGCCAATCAGTCGCCATCCTCGCCGTAGGCACCATGGTGCTGCCATCTCTGGCAGCGGCCGACATTCTCGCCGAAACGGGAGCGACAGTCACCGTCGTCAACTGCCGCTATCTGAAACCACATGACGAGAAGGTTCTCTCGGAAGTGATCGCGAGCCACCTCAACGTGCTGGTCGTAGAAGAGGGAGCTGTGGTCAACGGTTTTGGCGCGCACATGGCGGCGGTGATCGGCGAGCTCGATCCAGCGGTCAGAGTGGCGACGCACGGTGTTCCAGACGACTTCATCGATCAGGCGCCGCGCCCGATTCAGCTGGCGCGTGTCGGCCTCGATTCACACGGCATAGCACGACGCGCGACCGAAGCGTTCGCGCTGGACAGCGCACGGGGCGCTCAACTCCGCGCAGTTTGATGCGCCTCGGTGTCATCGGACATCAGGGTTACGAAGAATTACCGGAGATTCTCCGGACGCTGTTTCGCGTGGCGCCCCAGCTCGGAATCGAGCCATTCCTCGAGCAGGAGATCTACGAGGTAGCTGGCAAGGGCAAAAAGCTCGAGAACTCGAACCAGGTCGATGCCCTCGTCACACTTGGTGGTGATGGCACGTTGTTGCGCGGAGCGCGGTTCCTCGACGGCCACGACATCCCGATTCTCGGCGTCAATCTCGGACGCGTCGGATTCCTTACGAGCTGTCAGAGCAATGATTTCGAGCCGGCGCTAAAGCATCTGGCCGGCGGCGAGTACGTCGCGCAGCCGCGCATGGCGATCAGCGCCCGCGCGATCAACGCTGAGGGCGAAGTGCGCAAACAATGGCGCGCGCTCAATGACTTCGTCTTGCACAAAGGCGGATTCGCGCGTGTCGTACGCCTCAACGTTTTCATCGACGGAGAGAGCATCGGCACCTACGCTGCCGATGGAGTCGTCATCTCGACCCCGACGGGATCGACGGCGTACAGTCTTTCGGCCGGCGGCCCGGTCGTGGTGCCGACGGTGGAATCGATGTTGATCACGCCAATCTCGCCGCACACGCTTGGTATACGGCCGCTCGTGATTCCGCCTGATGCCGAAGTGACCGTGGAAGCAAACGAGTCTCCCACCGAGCTTCTGGTTACGGTCGATGGACAGGTGGGCACCAGCTTTGTGAAGGGCGAGCAGCTCAAGGTACGTCGGGCCGACAACCCAGTGCGTATCGTGCGCTTCCCGAGCACGACCTTCTTCGAGAGGATGCGAGTGAAACTCGGCTGGGGCGGAGTTCCCGACGGGGAGCAGGGCTGATGCTGACTGAGCTGCGAATCCGCAATTTTGCAATCATTGAGCAAGTGAACCTTCCGCTCGCTCCAGGATTCAACGTGCTCTCCGGCGAGACCGGCGCCGGCAAATCGATCATTGTCGGCGCGCTCGGGCTGCTGCTGGGCGAGCGAGCCAGCGCCGATCTCATTCGCTCGGGCGCTGACAAGGCGACGGTCGAAGGTGTCTTCGACGTCTCGAGTCTGAAAGGAATCGCCGTGTTCGCCGACGAGCGTGGCATCGAGGTCGAAGACGATACGCTGGTGCTGAAGCGTGAAATCGCGGTCAATGGCCGCGGTCGCGCCTGGATAAATGGCACAACGGTCACGGCCACGGTCCTCGCCGAGATTGGGCGCCTGTTGGTCAATCTTCATGGGCAGCATGAAGCCCAGACGCTGCTCGACAACGAGTCGCAGCGGCGAATTCTCGACGCCTTCGGCGGAGCCGAGGGACAAGTGGAGGTCGTGAGAACGACCTTTGGCGAGCTGTCAGTGGTGCGCCGCGAAATTGCGAATCTCTCGACGCGACGCGCAGAAGCTGAGAAGCGCGCCGATTATCTCCGGCACGTCGCCAGGGAAATCGAGGAGGCGAAGCTTTCAGCGGGTGAGGATACCAAGCTGGAAGACGAGGCGAGGGTGCTCGAGAACGCCGACGAGTTGCGCACGCTCGCCAGCGCTCTGAACGAGCTGCTCTCCGGTGAAGAGAGCAGCGTGCTCAGCCAGCTCGGCGCGGCGCAGCGTCCATTGTCGCCGATCTAGGG
>Ga0207699_10001723_pt1 | contig 10361 bp, 8 predicted proteins | sample LARL51metaG_FD_184344 | JGI IMG/M metagenome (GOLD analysis project Ga0207699, IMG submission 184344) | Corn, switchgrass and miscanthus rhizosphere microbial communities from Kellogg Biological Station, Michigan, USA - LAR L5-1 metaG... | ecosystem: Host-associated > Plants > Roots >...
CGCGCGGCTGGGCGACGTCCAACCCCGTCGCGCCGCGAGACACGCCGGAGGCCATCGCGACAGGGTTGCCTGACAGCGTTCCGGCCTGATAGACAGGTCCCAGAGGGGCGACGCGGTCCATGATTTCCGCGCGCCCGCCGTAAGCAGCGACAGGCAAGCCGCCACCAATAATTTTACCCAGTGTGGTTAGGTCGGCTTCGATGCCAAGATGATTTTGCACGGAGCCGTTACGCAAACGAAAGCCGGTAATCACCTCATCGACGATCAGCAACGCTCCATGTTTGCGAGTGATTTCGCGAAGACTCTGTAGAAATCCATCGGCCGGCAGAACCACGCCCATGTTGGCTGCGATGGGTTCCACAATGACGGCGGCAATTTTGCCTTTTTGTTCGGCAAAGACTTTTTCAACGGCGGCCAGATCGTTATAGGGAACGTTCAGCGTCAGTTGCGCGAGCGCTTGCGGCACGCCGGGGCATTCCGCGATGCCGAGCGTGGCCAGACCTGAGCCCGCTTGCGAAAGAAAACTATCCGCGTGGCCATGATAGCAACCCTCGAACTTCACGAGCAGATCGCGACCGGTAAATCCGCGAGCCAGCCGCAGCGCGCTCATGGTCGCTTCGGTGCCGCTCGAAACGAAACGGATTTTTTCCAGGAAAGGAATCGCTCGTTGAATGCGCTGCGCCAGTTGGACTTCGAGTTCGGTCGTTACGCCGTAGCTGGTGCCTTTCTTCGCTTGCTCCGCAATCGCAGCCGAGACTGCGGAGTTTGCGTGACCGAGCAGCATCGCTCCCCACGAGCACACAAAATCGAGCAGCTCATTTCCATCAGCGTCATACAAATGTTGACCAGCGCCGCGCTCGATGATCAGCGGGTCGCCGCCTACGGAACGAAACGCACGAACCGGGCTATTCACTCCGCCCACGAGGATTTTTTCGGCCTCGGCGAAAATCTCGCGCGACCGCCGATTTCCGCGGCGCGAAGATGTCTGCGTAACACTCATTTCATTTTCCTATTGCTTCAGCCACCGTGCGGCATCCTTCGCATGATACGTCAAAATGATATCGGCCCCGGCGCGCTGAATGCTCGTCAGAATTTCCAGCACCACGCGCTTTTCGTCGAGCCAGCCCTTTTGCGCAGCGGCTTTGACCATGGAATATTCACCGCTCACATTGTAAGCAGCCACCGGCACGGGAAATTCCTGACGCACCCGCGTGATCACATCGAGATACGGCAGCGCGGGTTTGACCATAACCATATCCGCTCCTTCTTCCAGATCGAGCGCGACCTCTTTCAGCGCCTCGCGCGCGTTCGCCGGATCCATCTGATAACTTCGCCGATCGCCAAATTGCGGAGCCGAATCCGCGGCTTCGCGAAACGGTCCGTATAAACCCGAACAGTATTTCGCGGCGTACGCCAAAATCGGCAAATCCTGAAATTTATTTTCGTCCAGCTTCTTGCGGATAGCCGCGACGCGGCCGTCCATCATATCCGACGGAGCTATAATGTCCGCTCCAGCGCGTGCGTGTGATAAAGACTGTTCCGCAAGTATTTCCAGCGTTGCGTCATTGGCAATTTCGCCATTTTCAATCACTCCGCAGTGCCCGTGATCGGTGTACTCGCAAAGACAGACGTCGGTGATCACCACAAGATTCAACTTTGCTTTGCGAATGGCTCCGATGGCGCGTTGCACGACGCCATTACTTTGCAAGGAACTCTCGCCTCGCGGATCTTTTGCCTCCGGCAGCCCGAAAAGAATCACCCCGGGAATGCCAAGACTCTCGACTTCATGACAATCTTCGACGATGCAGTCCGCGGACTGTTGGAACACCCCAGGCATCGAACTGACTTCCTGACGCACCGATGTTCCCGGACAAACGAAGAGCGGATACACGAAACTTGCCGGTGACAGGCGCGTCTCGCGTACCAAGGCGCGAAGCCGCTCGGTTTTTCGCAAGCGGCGTGGACGTTGTACGGGAAAACTCATCGCGACTGAACTCCGGAAGCGGAAACCATCTTTGTTCTTTCAAAATGCGCAGCAAGGGCAGCGACGATTCCGTCGACTCGCGGCTCACCCGCTTGAAAATCGCAACGAATACCCGCCTCGTAAAGCGAAGAAACCGTTACCGGACCGATTGCTCCCACCGCAACCCGCTCCTGCAGCGATGAGAGTACCCCAGTTTTCACCAGGCTGAGAAATGCGTGCACGACAGACGGACTGAAAAAGAGCACAGCATCGCAAGTGGCGAGTCCTTCTCTGGCGTTTGCTTCAACGGCAGCAACATAAACGGTGCGGTAGGCCACCACCTCGGTAACCTCCGCTCCCACTTCTCTCAATTGCCTGATCAGCGCGGTAGCGGCCTTGTCGCTCCGGGGCAACAAAGCTCGCTTGCCGCGCAGCTCATTCGCAAGCTCCTGAACCAAGTCCGCGGCGGTGCCGCCTTTTCCAGTGTATGCGACCACGAAGCCAAGAGATTCTGCGCTTTCCGCCGTAGATCTGCCGACGGCCGCTACTTTCGGCTTGCCATGATTCGTGTTCCGTCGGATTCCAATAGCTTCCAGCCGCTCGGCTATTGCGCTGACCGCGTTTTGACTCGTGAACACCAGCCAATCAAATTTCGCCAAATTGCACAGAGCCGAATCGAAATCAGCAGTATCCTCAGGCGGTAGGATTCGAATCAGCGGCAGCGAAATAACTTCGGCTGCTTTCGCGCGAAGCGCCTGCGCCAGCGATGCCGACTGCGATTCCGCGCGCGTAATGACGACGCGCTTTCCAGCCAGCGGAGATGGAGGTTTCTCAGCCACGCTGGCGGTATACCTCTTCAAGAATTCCACGAGCGCCGGAATCGATAAGTAGTTGCGCGACGCGCTGGCCTAATTCGCGCGCTTGATCCGGCGCAGCGCTCGCCCGCTGCCGTATGTATTGCACCCCGTCCGGCGAACAAACCACGGCATCCATCGTCAGTTCGCCGCGTTCGAACCGCGCCCACGCGCCAAGCGGAACCTGGCAGCCACCTTCGAGTGCGCCAAGCAGCGCGCGTTCCGCAACAATCGACTGGCGAGTTTCATAATCATCCAGCGGCGCGAGGGCGTCAGCGATTTCCGCATCTTTCAGCCGCGCTTGAACTCCCAGTGCGCCTTGGCCAACCGCTGGCATGCAAACTTCCGGCGATAACACTTCGCTGATGCGATTGTTCCAGCCCAGACGATCCAGTCCCGCTTTCGCCAGTATAATCGCGTCGTACTCCCCGCTCGCCACTTTGCGAAGACGCGTGTCCACGTTCCCACGCAAATCACGAATGTCCAGATCGGCTCGCGCGTGACGAATTTGTGCCTGCCGGCGCAGGCTGCTGGTCCCTACGCGAGCGCCTTGCCGCAGAGTAGCAAGCGTTTCGCCTTTTGCCGCAACCAGGCAATCACGCGAATCTTCGCGGCGGCAAATCGCCGGAAAGCAAAGACGCGACGGAACTTCGGTGGGAATATCTTTCACGCTGTGAACAGCCAAATCGATCTGTTCATCCAGCAATGCTTCCTCTAGTTCCTTGATGAACACACCTTTGCCGGCGATCTGCGAAAGCGGCGCCTGTTGCAATTTATCGCCGGTTGTTTTGATGATTACGATTTCCGCATCGACGCCAGTCGCTTCCAATATTTTCTTTCGAACGAACTCCGCCTGCCACTTGGCCAGCATGCTGCCGCGCGTTCCAATGCGGATCGCTTTCACGAACGGTCCCGGTCTGGCAAAAACAGTTCGCGAATGGCTTCCACCTGCTGAATCTTCCGGCGGAGATCCTTTTCGCCCTGCAACCGCCGAGCCGGATCGAGCAGCATCTTTTCCAGCAGATCATCAATTAACGCTTCCACTTGCTCGCGCTGTTCGGGCGTAAGACCGCTCACTCGCTCCGCCCGTTCACGTACGAACTCGGCGCGTTCCGTCTTCAACTTGTTGCGAAGCGCTTCGACAACCCCAATAATTTCCACGCTGGCCTGCCACGTCAAAAACTTCCCGACGTGCTCGTCCACCAGCAACTCGGCGCGCGGAACTTCGCTTTCGCGAGCGCTGCGATTTTGCTGCACGATCTGCGATAAATCATCGATGTTGTAAAGATAAAAGTTATAGAGATCGGCGGCGGCGGGATCTACGTTGCGCGGCATTCCCAAATCCATCACGAAGAGCGGTCGATTGCCTCGTGCCGCCATCGCCTTTTGCAGCACAGCACGCTGCAAAATCGGTTCTTCCGCGGAAACGCTCGATACAATCACATCGGGCAACGTAAGCGCCGCTTCCCAATCGTCCCAGGCCACAACTTTTCCCGCGAATTCGTGTGCCAGCAATTCCGCACGTTCGCGAGACCGATTCATCACGAACAGCCGCGCAATGTGGCGGTCGCGCAGTTGCGATACAACTTGTTCGCTGATCACGCCGGCGCCCAAAACCAAAGCAGCCCTTTCCTGCAATTTCCCGAATATGCGTTCCGCCAGTTTTACCCCGGCGGACGCCACCGACATCGGACGCGTGCCAAGTTCGGTCTCCGAACGAACCCGCTTTCCGACTTCAAGCGCGCCCTGAAACAAGCGGTTTAATACCGGACCGGTTGCGCCATGTTCGTGCGCGAAGCGATACGCTTCGCGAACCTGCCCCAGAATTTCCGCCTCGCCCAGCATCATGGAATCGAGACCGGAAGCCACGCGGAACAGGTGCCGCACGGCGTGCCGATCGTAATGGTGATAAAGCGAAGGACTGACCATATCCAGCTGAACGGAATGGAAGCTGCAAAGATAATTCGACAGAGCAGCCGCGGATTCGCGTACGGATTCAGGAGGAACGCCATAAACTTCGCTGCGATTGCAGGTGGAAAGAACCAGCGTCTCGTGGAGAATTCCGCGTTCGCGCAATTCCTCCGCGGCCTGTCGCGCTTGCTCGTTGGTAAACGATACCCGTTCGCGCACCTCTACGGGCGCCGAGCGGTGATTCAGTCCGACAAGCACAATTTCCATGGTGCTGATCGCGAGCTCCTAAAAATAACGGTGCGCGTGCGATAAAAACAGATTCACCACCGTAAAGCTGAAAATAACGATCGCGAAATTAAAAATGCAAAGCTGTGAAGCGCGAGCTCCCCGCCAGCCGGGATTGCGCGCCAGACGCAAATAGAAAACGTAGGCAACCAGCACCAGCAGCGTCACCACGTACTTGGGATCGTAATGCCAGACATTACCCGTAAGACGATCCACCCAGACAAAGCCGAGCACGGTGCCGATTGCAATGGAAATCAACCCCACCAAGACGCTGCTTTGGCTCATGCGATCCAGAAGGTCCAGCGACGGCAGCCGCCAGAGCACATCGCCAACGCGCCGCTCGTGCAGAAGCCGCTGTTCGCCAAGATAGATCAGGCTTAATACACACGATAATCCAAACGCGGCGTAGGCGAGGATGCTGAGCGTAACGTGAAAGGCAAAGGCAACACCGGTTGCGGGCGGTGCGGCCAAACGATCCGGCGGCGAGAGATGCGACGTTACGAAAAATGCCAACACAAACGGAAGCACGAAGGCGCCGACAGAGCGCTGGCGGTGAAACAGTTCCAGGCTCAGATAGGTAAGCGCCAACAGCCAGCCAAAAAGCGACATGGAGCCCGCGAGATCATGATAAGGCACGGTGTGCAGCCCGCGCGCGCGTTCCAGCAGCGCAAGATAATGAGCGACCAGACCGCCCGCCAGCAGCAGCGAGCCGAGCCGTGCAGCCCAGTCCAGCCCGCGAACAAGGTAGCCGATGTAAGCCACAAAGCTGCCAATGTACGCCGCAAGTGTGAGTAGGAAAAAGAAGTGGTCCATAGCGATATCCAAACGAGCCGCATGGAACGCCACAACAAACGTCGCGCCTGGATTCCCCGCTCCAAGTATAACGTAGCGCCTCGCCCGCCGCACCGCACCGGAGCGCTGCCCCATAAAAGCACGCAGCGACCCGGAATTGCTCTTGTAGCGGCCGCCTTCTGCTTGCCCCGCGACTCGCGGGGAGGCCGGCGCTTTTTGCAGATTCTATGTCTCCAGTCGCGGACCGCGGCATCGCGCCGCCTTGGCCCCCGTCCCGCTAAGGAATCGCAAACTCACCAACAACATAATTGCGCCTGCATGGACCCACATGACAGACATCCGCTGGCACAATTTGTTATCCTCACCATTGGACCAACCAATGCTGACGACACCTGCTTCTTCATCGAATCGAACAATTTCCTTGAATCGGAAGGACTTGCTCCTGCGCGCCTGTCGCGGCGAAGCCCTGCCCCGAGTGCCGGTATGGATGATGCGCCAAGCGGGTCGCTATCTGCCTGAATATCGCGAGCTCCGAGCCAAGCATGCCTTCCTGGAAGTATGCAAGACACCGGACTTGGCGGTCGAAGTTTCCATGCAGCCATTCCGCCGCCTCGGGGTGGACGCGATTATCGTTTTTTCCGACATTTTAATTCCTGCGCAAGCGATGGGCTTGCCCTTGGAGTTGGGCGACGCTGGACCGAACCTGCCTGAACCTGTGCGCTCGGCGGAAGCTGTCCGCAAATTGCATCAGTTTGATCCGGAAACGGACACTGGATTCCTCATGGAAGCCATCCGTCGCATCGTTCGAACCGTGGGCTCGGACGTTCCGGTTCTTGGATTTGCTGCCGCGCCTTGGACACTGGCTTGTTACATGGTCGAGGGCAAAACCAGGGAAGGCTTCGCCGCCGTCAAACAGTTTCTGTACTATGAGCCGAAAACATTTCGTGAGCTGTTGCATCGTATCGCTCAAACGACCATCGGTTATTTGAAAGCGCAAATCGCTGCGGGCGCCGCAGCCGTACAGCTGTTTGACACCTGGTGCGGCGAGCTGGCATTGCCGGATTACCAGGCGTTCGCGCTGCCGGCGTTGCAGGAAATAATTTCCGTCGTGCGCGGCTCGGCACCGATTATTTATTACACCAAGGCGTCGCATCATCTCCTGCCCGCCATCGCACGATCCGGAGCAGATGTGCTGAGCTGCGACTGGCGAGTAGATTTGGCTGAACTGCGCGCGACGCTCGGTCCCAAAGTCGCGTTGCAAGGAAACCTCGACCCCGCGGTATTATTCGCTCCGCAGGAACACATTCGAAAGACAACGCACGAGATTCTCAGCCAACTTGGCGGCGTCGGTCACATCCTGAACCTGGGACACGGAATTTTGCCCGGCACATCCGTCGAAAATGCGCAAACATTTATCACCACCGGTCAACAATTTTCGTTTGCGAACCACGCGGCCTCTCCCACAGCTGCGAGTTTATAGACGCGGATTTTATAGAGACGAGTTTACGGAAAACATGATTCGCCAACCCACCTTCGAGCAGATGAAAGACGAACTTCGTGTCAGCGAAGAATTTCTTTCTCAATATAACCGGCCCGGTCCGCGATATACCAGCTATCCAACTGCGCCGGTCTGGAATGATGCGTTTGGCCCGGCAGACCTGGAAGCCGTGCACGCTGCGGCGGATGCGGCGCGGACTCCCGTCTCGCTCTACATGCATCTGCCGTTTTGCGAAAGCCTGTGCCTTTTTTGCGCTTGCAACGTAATCATTCAAAAAGACAAACGTGTTTCCATTCCCTACTTTGACGTGCTGAAAAACGAAATTGCCCGTGTCGCCCAGTCCGTTTCGCGCGCACGCGAAGTTGTGCAGTTCCACTGGGGCGGTGGAACGCCCACCTACTCAACTCCATCCCAGCTAGAAGACCTGTTCGGCTACACGAAAGAACGTTTCGCCTTTTCGCCGGAAGCTGAAATCGGAATTGAAGTCGATCCGCGAGTCACTTCGCGCGAGCATCTCGAGACTCTGCGGAATCTGGGCTTCAACCGCTTGAGCATGGGCATTCAGGATTTCTACGAGCCCGTCCAGAACGCGATCAACCGCATTCAGCCCTACGAAATAACTCGCGATCTGATTCAAGCGGCGCGCGATCTTGGCTTCGACAGTATCAATGTGGATTTGATCTATGGACTTCCCTATCAGACCGCGGAAACTTTCGCGCATACGGTGGATCAGATCATCCATCTATCGCCGGACCGCATCGCGCTGTTCAGCTACGCTCATGTGCCATGGCTCAAAAAACAGCAAGGCGCTTTCGCGGCGCACTTGCCGCAAGGTATGCAGAAATTTGAGATTTTTCGCACGGGCATGCTCAAGTTCGTTGAGGCGGGCTATCTCTATATCGGAATGGATCACTTCTCCAAGCCTGGTGACGAACTTGCCATCGCACAGGCCAATCGCACTTTGCACCGCAATTTTCAGGGCTATACAACCAAAGCCGGCGCCGATCTCTACGGCATGGGCGTGACCGCGATCAGCGCATTCAGCGACGCGTACGCGCAGAATTTCCGCGAACTGCCTGCCTGGGAAAAGGCCGTCGCCGAACGAGGCATCGCGACCATGCGCGGTTATCATCTTTCAGGCGAGGATCGTCTTCGCCGGGAAGTCATCAGCCGTCTCCTGTGCCACACCGTCATTCCAAAAAACGAAATCAACCGCGCATTCGGAATCGATTTCGACCAGCATTTCGGCCCGGAGCTACAACGGCTGGAGCTTCCTCGCGAAGACGGACTGCTCACCATCGACCGCGACGAAATTCGCGCCACCTGGCTCGGACGTATTTTTATCCGCAACCTGGCAATGTTTTTTGATCCTTATCTTGAGCAACAGCAACTCGCCGCCCAGCCGCTTTTTTCAAAAACGCTCTGAACCGTGTCCGCTGCTCCACTAACGATCGTGGTTGGAGCTGGTATTTCCGGCCTGACCTGCGCGTACGCTCTAAAGAAATCCGGGCAAAATGTTTTGTTGTTGGAATCGACTGCGCGCCCCGGGGGCGTGATCCAGTCGCTGCAGCAAGACGGCTTTCTGTTCGAGGTGGGACCGCAGAGTTTCAGTTCGACACCAGTGTTGGCTGAACTTTGCGATGAATTGGGCTTAACTTCAAAAGTGCTCGAAGCGCGGCACGGCGCACCACGGTACGTTTTGATTGATGGCACGCTCGTGAATGTGCCGCTCTCACCTGCGTTGTTAACTTCCAGTTTGTTGAGTTGGGGAACCAAACTTTCATTTCTTCGCGACGCTCTTGGAAAAACTTCTCCGCCCGACTCCGAAGAATCCGTAGCTGCGTTCGTGCGGCGGAAATTCTCGCCGCAATTGCTGGATCGTTTGGTTGCGCCATTCGTTTCTGGAATCTATGCCGGTGATCCGGAGCAACTGAGTTTGCGCGCAGCGTTTCCAAAACTCTACGACGCGGAGAAGTCGGCAGGCAGCGTGATCCGCGGCATTCTTAAATCCGGCGTCAAAACGGGACAGCAAACCGTGACTCGGCCGAGGACACCACCCGGATTGCTGTCCTTCAAAGCGGGCAATCAGACGCTCGTAAATGCGCTCGCAAATGCGCTCGGCCCAGCGTTGCGGTGCGGCGTCAACATTAACGACCTGCGTCAAACCGGGAGCAAATTCCAACTGAGTGCTCAGTGCCCCGCTGGACTTCAGGAATTTTCCTGCGATCGCCTCGTGCTGGCGACTCCGACAGCGGCGACTGCAGAAATGTTGCAAGGACTCGCTCCGGCGGCAACCGCCGCGCTAAAAGAAATTCCTTACGCATCAGTCGCAGTGGTTTCGCTCGCATACCACCACAAGAACGTCGGCTACTCTCTCAACGGGTTCGGATTTTTAGCGCCCCGTTCCTCACGAATTCGAATGTTAGGCTCGGTCTGGAACTCGTCGCTATTTCCCGGCCGCGCTCCTCAGGATCACGCCTTGTTAACGAATTTCATCGGCGGCGCGACCGATCCTGATGCCGCTACACTGGCGAGCGAGGAACTCGCAGCATTGGTCCATCGCGAAATAGCTCCCATTCTTAATATCACCGGCGATCCGGCAGCCAGTCGCGTAACTCGCTATTCCACTGCCATACCGCAATACAATCTCGGTCATCTGGAACGCCTGAAAACAATCCACGACAGCGTCGCTTCCATTCCAGGCCTGCGGCTCATAGGCAATTATTGGAAGGGCCTATCCATCGGCGCATGCGTTGAGCATGCGCTCGCGGTTGCGGAAGAGCTTCGAATCGGTTAAAACACTCTGCGTTATTTCGGGAACGTTGCACGTTTCATCCAGACCCGCCCTGCTTACGTATATCTGTGTAGGAGACGAAGTAACTCAAACGTGTTCCTGGCGGTTTTCACACCCGCGGATTCCAGCGAAGTGTCGCGCGACGCGGCACTGGTGCGGCGGCTTCTTCAACGCGACGTGAGCGCTTTCGAAGAGCTGTACGACCGCCATTCCCGCCTCGTATACGCTTTGGTTCTGCGTATTCTTCAACAAGCTACGACCGCC
>Ga0207699_10001725_pt1 | contig 10353 bp, 11 predicted proteins | sample LARL51metaG_FD_184344 | JGI IMG/M metagenome (GOLD analysis project Ga0207699, IMG submission 184344) | Corn, switchgrass and miscanthus rhizosphere microbial communities from Kellogg Biological Station, Michigan, USA - LAR L5-1 metaG... | ecosystem: Host-associated > Plants > Roots >...
CTATCTATACTAAAAACTAGGTTATGCCTCGGACAGTATTCGTATTTAGACTCTAGTGTCATTGTCTAGATTCCTCCCCTATTTCCAATTTGGTAACATACCGATTCGGGATAAGAATTTGATTTTTATCGATCGGCCGAATTTTCTAAATATCGTCCTTACTCACAATTCCTCAGGCCGATCATTTTGTCCAACACGATGCAGCTGATCTCGTTAACCGCACCATTATAAACTGGCTGACATACAACTAATTGATCTCCATAATTAGTAGCAACAATCATTAATCAAAATTAGTATGTTCTACTGCATATTAACTGAATTAGTATGTCGACTCGCCATTGCCAATGTCATTTGATTTGAATTCTGGGTGACTAGTCGATGTGTTGGTTCAGATGATATCGGTCTTGAATCTAAATCGAAGGTTATATAAGGCATTTGTCAGATGGTAAGTTATCGACAAATGACATTGATGACACTGATAACAAGTAAGGTCATGAGATCCTACTATACTCTTACAATATCAGGTTTGCCTAAAATGTTTTCCACAAGTATCACAGTACTTGATTATAACTGAGATATATTCTGAAGGTATAGAATCGAGCGATTTTATCACATTATGTTATGAAAGGTCGGAAGCTCTGATATCCATAAACACATAATGTCGCATTAGGTCTGGATTAGCAATCCTGCCTACAAGTTCAGTTTGTGCACTTGACCTACTAAACTTTCTGAATTTTAATCCTCTTGTAGATACATCATATTTGTACTGTCCTATCATAAGGAATCTAAGAGTTTCCTGTCCCGAGTATGCCATAGAATCAACTAGTACTCTAACCTTAGGACTTGGATCATTTGGACAGAATACTAGATTAAATTCTTGCCGGCTATCAACATCAAACTCATTCTCAATCCGTATTCTAAGAAATACGTGACCTAGGATGGTGCTTACCTGACTTCGCCATCTATAATTATTATTAACTTCGCATCCATACCCAGTGAATGGGAAGCAATTCTCAGGAATGATTAATGTTGCCGCTATTTTTTCTGCATTTACAAGCTCTGAATCATCTACAACTGTGAACAGTACTTTTTTAGCGAAATACTCTCCTAGGATATTATGTGCTTCTTCTACACTATCTAAATTATTAATTTCTACTGTCAATTTATATCACTAACTCTTTATCGTTACCATTACATCTGGTCAGTATCCTTAGGGCGTATGCCAGCTATATACGTTACTAATCAAATAATGGGCGCGCATCACTGTTATCTATAATGTGAGCTAGCAAAAATTTTACTTGAATAAAGGAGCGCCCGAGCAGTCATAGATGTCAGGGTATCCATAGTACTATATTGATTTCCATATTATGTGTGTATCTGCTACTAATGATGCAAATTTCTTTACACCATTTGGGCCATAGGTAAACTCTGAAGGAAGGATGGGATTTCTTAAAACAAAATCTGGAGCCAATATTTCATCTGCTACATCTAACTTTCTTTCTCTAAATATTTCCATGTGGAAGCGGCGAGTCACGACTTCATTTTCTTGTTCAGCTGTTGATGCATACAAAATGCTTCATATTCTCTTACCACATAGTACTTTAAGGAAATTACTAAGCATCATTTAACATAAGTAAGAGAAGAAATAAAGTAATCAGTAACATTGCTAATAGATGTAAGCCGTGGTAACAGTTTTTCTATCCACCAGCTTGTCGTCGATTTGATCGTTTGGACGCGAGTCCATGACTTATACCGATGTTACGCTAACCTGTCATAACTATCCACAACCAAATGCCATAAATAGAGTATCCATAGTACAAAATATGTGTACTATGAACGATTGTAAGCATTGGGGCTGCAATAAAGTCGATAATACATGTATCGGTTGTGGTACGATGATCTGTCCAGTTTGTTTGCAAGAACCCTATAAATGCAATTGCGATAACAAAGAAACCTGTTGTGCGTAATAAATAAAGGTAATTCATACTATACCATGATTTAAGGCATCAATTCGATTGGACTGACCTTTGCACTATATAACGTTGCCATTGCATACGTGTTAGTTGTTCATATTCACTAATTGTTACTATCTATAGACATCGGCCTAAGAGAACCGTATAATGCGCTAGAATACTGCACTCATATTCAACCAGCGTACACCATCAGGTCGAAAATCTAATTTTAGTGCTCAAAGACAGATTCTAGTAGATCAAGACAATGTTGACACCCTTCCGTATCGGCATGTTTCTGGACCAGAGATAGAAGTTTAAGCAAGTCTTTCATCACCTCATTTCTGGTCATTAACTTTAATGGTGGTATGAATTTCTCATTTTCTATATCAGTCATCATAGATTCACTCTTGAAAGAGCCGATCAGTAGTTAACTGCACATACGCCTTTGCTTAGCCTCTGCATTTTAGCTAGAGGCCCGCAAGGTTTTGCGCCTATTAATGTTAATGAAAATCTAAACTCTTAACGAATTCGCCATATTGATAAAGTCATATAAAATGTTCCAATATTCTACTAAATTGTTTTATAGTAATAAAAAAATCCTCAGCTGAATTAGTTCTAACAGTGAAAAGTAACGCATTACTTAGGCGCGCTCCTCATGATAGGAATGCGCATTCACTAATAGGAAATCAAGATTTACCCGCTCGCTGAAAATGTATACACAGACGTCACTCTACACATCAGATATCCTATTTTAGATAATGTTTATAATCTGACGTGTCGCATATCTATATTAGAAACGCTTTTTTCCGATATAATTATGCCGAATATAATATCCTTTTATCATTATTCTAATTGAAACTGCCACAAGTCCTGCCTACTTTCTTGGAGGGACCGACATCAATGTAAAGCGTGGGGATCGTGGGGAGTCGTGGGGACCTCCGTAGTAGAGGCCTACTTATTGAATTATTTTCAGGTTAGTGTATGCTCAAGCGTCCCCATGGTCCCCTCGCTGCGTTATAATTATAGCATGATCTACCTATAATAATATAATATTTTATTAAATATAATATAATATAGTGCAATATACTCATAAAAATGACCGTGGGGACCGTGGGGAGTCGTGGGGACTAACCGCCTGTCCCCACGCTTTTTCTGTCTTTATCATAATCTGCCAATCCCTTTTGATTCTCAGTTTCAACCTCAACGTCAGCATCAAAAATTCTTTGTAGTTGTGCTTTACTTACTTTTGTAATCTTCTTACCATGTGATTTTACAACTTCTCCCCCAAAAACATCTGAGAAGGCCTTTAGATTAGGAAGCTGCTCGCTTGTTATGCCATATCGATAAAGTTCATCAACTATACCACTCCCAAAAGCATAGTCACCTGTTAATTCATGTGTAGTTTTGCCTTTTGCCTCTTTACAAAATGGTAGTAACTTACGTGATACTAAAGTGTCGAATCGCTCATAACATGATGATTTACATAAATCAATTTCAGTCGGGTCAAATGCTTTAACACCAATTAGGTTTCTTGTTTTATCAATAACCATACTTTCAAATGCACTAACGATAGCCTCTTTTGAATCAGATATTGAATCTTCAAGTAATGTTTGTTCTAATTCTTTGTTAAACCACTCAGGAACTTGCCTATTACCAGCATATTCATAGATTGCCTTCAGGATTATTCTAGCCTTTTCAAAGGGTGTTAATTTCTTGTCAAGAATCAAGTCTTGTTTATTCATAACGAATTTGTTTCTGAACTGTCCTAGTACATGCAATTTGGACAGGTTAGGTAATATTTCACTATCATAGAATACAGCCTCCTTACTTCCTTTGTAATGGGTCTCACTTGTTGGAAAGTGTCTGACAGCAAGACGTTTCATAAGTGCTGCATCCTCAAATGGTGGAGGTGGATTACTGGTCATGATCAAGGCTGACAATGCAGGTATATGTTCGGAATTTCTATTATGATCAAGCACTTTACGGAGTATAGGCTGATCCACTGATGTCTTGATTGCTGCAGTTATAACTGAATTCACCTTTCCTGTTCTTTTATCAACCAACTCCATCTCATCTGCTATTATTGGAAACGTTGTTCTCGATATAGTATCACCCATTCTAGGAAGTGTATCTACATGCTTCATGCTTACGATATAGTCATCGTCGGTTTCATGTCCGTCTAATGCTAATGCAAGTTTAGCAGAACTGGTCTTACTAGCATTAGGGCTACCATAGTTATGCATCCATCCGAGCCATGGTGCCTTAACTTTCTTAAAGACAAATGAGCAAGGTGCTATTAGTCCAAAGAGCATGGTATGCGACAGTAATTCTAGTCTATCTCTAAATGCAGTAGTATCAGCAAGTAGGTCTATGAAATCAAGTGCTGCGTTAACTTCCTCGATATCGATATTTTCAGGAATAGCGAGATTGCTACAAATTATCCCTCTGCCATCTATTGGAAAGAAACCCGTATAGTCCAGATCGTCATTTTCCTCTAATAGTCCTGCCTGTTCAAATCCCTTTATTTGGGCTATCATGGCGTTATCCAAATTCTTATCAGTCAACGCTTCTGATTGCTTTAGCCGTGCTATAATTTGGGGTAAGGACTTATGTTTTATCGTAAAGGTACCGCTTGGTTGACAACCTCTAAACTCTATGGTATATTTTTGCGGCATTTCCAAAAAGGATAACGGATTTCTATGTTTGATTATCCTAACAGGTTTGCAAGCAAAAAAAGTTCTAACGATATATTCTTTTTCTATCAATTGGCCACTCTCTTCGCTCCAGGTGTGCCTAGTTTCTACAAGTCTATTATCAGGGGTCCCTGTGACGTAATTATGTGGACTAATCTGGTAAGAGACACGTGCGGATACACCATCATGTGTGTTCTTCCTGTCGTCCCTTACCTTCTCATGTAATTCATCTCGCTTTACTCTGAACTTGTCCTTAGCCCATCTACATAGGCTATCAAACTCCTCCTTCGGGCGTGATGGACTACAATGTTTAATGTGCCAATCCCATGCTCGTTCGAAACGCTGGTCGTCTGATAATTCTAGCCATTCGCCACTATACTTCCAATAATAATTATTAATAATGACTTTAGTTGCATCATGTCTTCCTTGCCCTTTACCTAAAATGGTCGTAGGCAAGTGTAGGTATTCTATGTATTTCCTCTTGTCTTCATCTGACATGTAGCCTTCGCATAGTATGTCTATCTGTGCTTGTAGACTAGTTAATTGTGAATCAGTCAGTTCTGCTATGGTTTTGTTGTAAATAGGCTCATATCTATTTCCACCTTTATGAAAACTAGGATATGCAAATAATACCTGTTTCTCGCATCTAATCTCTAAATATGTATCTTTAATCAGTATCTTTCTATTAGGAATTGGCTTACTTGCTAGAAAGAAATAATGAATCCTGCCTTTATCTTGGTGCCATTCTATCCTAGTGCTCCTTGATGCTTTAACTACATTATCCCAACTACCGAACCATTCAATAACAGCGTTCCAGCCGTCGAAGTCCAGCACAATTAGGTAAAATCCTTTTAAAGTCCTACCTGTTCGGATTGCAATGCCGTTATCATATAGTCCATTAGCAAGGTTAGTCTTATAGTCAATACTTGCAAAGTTTATCTCGGACCAGCCTTTAATGTAAAGTCCTTTATTTCTAGTATCTGCTGGAAATACTGGCACTCCTATAGTCTCAGTCCAGTATAATATTGCCTGTTGTTCTTCTTCAGCTAGCCTTGTAAGACTGTCTTCTCCTACGGTAGTCATTCTACCATCCTCTCAGTTCGGTCAAAGATCGGATCTAGTATATGGTCAATAACATCAGGATCGTACTTGTGCTGGTGGATACCTTTAGTGCCATCTTGTGAGTAATCATACGTTTCAAATTTGTAAATAAAGCCAGGCTCATCTGCAGGTCTTATGCCAAGATAAACAACGACTATCTTTTGATTTGGTATTCCATTCCATTCACATTGATCGCAGTAACCGTAGTAACCATCAAAAGACTTATTTTCCTCTTTGACTAATCCTCTTTCAGCAGTCAACTTCTCTGTTTCTCACCTGTTCACTGAAGTTGATGCGCGCGAGGTGGTGTTAGACTCTGGGCTACCAACCTCTTCTAACACCTTCCCATTGATCATGTGTGTCGTCTGCTCGTGTAGCAAATTATGTTCGAATAATTTATTTGTGTAATTACTTGTACAGTCAGGTTGCTCTTCAGATAAGCATTCCGTTATTATGTCGACCTCACCAAAATTATTGGCTATCTCTTGATCCCTTTTAACAGGACTTGAAATCTCTACGAAATCATTTACTTCCAAGTCTCTCACTTAGAGTCCATCTCCCAATCCACATGACCTCTGACACTTAGCCTAAGGTATAGTTCACCTATACTATCAAATATTCTACCGATAACTTCTTTCATTACATGATCTGCTGCCTCATAATCTAAGCTCTCTAATTCTTCCTTGACTTCCCTTGACAAATCACGAGAATCTATATAGAATGATTCTAGATAGTCTACTGATGGATGGCGTGTATGCAATAGGGCGCGCTCTCTATACTTTCTTTTCCGGGGGCCATTTTTTCCATATTTTATCCATTTACTATCTAACTGTAAATAGATCTCATTACAAAGACTGTCAAGTGGCCATTGACCAATCTCATATTCTCTCTTTCCTCTGCTCTTTGTTCGACGATGGGCGTAAGCTGAATCATTACCTTCAGATGGCGCCTTATTGATTTTCAGCTTGTTCATTAGGCTTCCACCTTTTCTACCACTAACCTTTGACCATCAACACTGCACTTCAGAAAATCACCCTTTCCGATACCTAGTCCTACAGCGAATTCTTTAGGCAAAACTATAGTGAAGCTTCTTTCACCTTGTAATGCCTGAACTCGTCTGATTTCTATATTGTCTTGATAAATCATTAAGTCATATATTAGAGTCAACTCTAATGAAGCCTGATTTTTTATTTTCATCATGCATGAAATAAATAACTTGAAAAATACCATGCTTTTGTGGCCGGAATCTCAAGCATAAGCGATATTTTCAGAAAGGATGAGGATGGTGAATACATTAGATCGAATGCAAGATTAGCCCAAAAAATTCTTTCTTATACGCTTGTCGCTCAAAAAGAAAGTCCTGCTCATAAATATGACGAGATCTTCTATGATCGAGATTTAGATAGATGGTTACTGGATAACTATATAGAATTTGTTGACCGCTATCAAGATAGACCAGATAATCGGACGAGTGAACCCAACAGGATTGAATATGTCCTTCGTCGCATAAAGGATCTATTAAATGATTTGCACAATCTGGAATTAATTGAATTCGAAATGGCTGAACAAAGACGGGGAACTAGTGACATTATAACAGTGTACAGGCCTACTTTTGCGGGCCATCTTATTGCATTATTAATTGAAATTATGGAATCGGAGAAGCCGCAACCAGATATCTCAACTGAGATATACAATCTGTTTGACTCATATTTTAAAGAACACCATTCATCTTATGATGTATTGTATGCTGCACTATTCAAAAAATATATTGAAAAAGGACTATTTGATGAATTCGGAGTTGATATTTTGATATCTAGACTTAATTCAGGTATAGAAATAAGGACGATAGATGACCTTGTTCACCGATTAGATTTACTATCTTTTGATGATACTGGAAAAGCGCTACTTTATGCAAATTTACTAGATGAGGTATTAAAGGAATTAGACCCAAATGCAAAAGAGTTACTTTTTTACGAGATCAAGCTGTTATTGGAACAAGAAATGTCCACAAGAGTACATGTATTTCATAAGGATTTTGAACAGCGTCGATTTGAATTAAGAGGATGTCCAGATAGAGTTGTTCTAGAAGCTAGATGTAAAAACTGTCCATCTTATTTTGTGATGGATAGCGATATTCTTTATTATTTAAGAAAGAGTAACCTTTCACCGTATACTCCAGTTCGTGAGTCAAAATGTCCTGAAGGCCACACAAAATCTATTATCCTTCCAAGATTGTAGATTCTTAGATGATTGAGGTTTTATTAGATAATTGAGGTTTTATTAGATAATTGAGAATAGCTGAATCAGTTAGCATAGGATCTATCTTTGCAAGAAGAGAGGATGGTCAGTATACTATGAGCGCCAATATGTATCAGAATATCCTTAGATATTCCATATTTCTCAAAAACAATCCTAAGCCTGAAAATGACAATGGTAAATCATTCTCTTACCGACAGCTAGCAGATTGGCTAACTGGTAGCTCCAGCAAATCTGATAAGCGTACAAAGGATAGAATAGAAAACCCACAAAGAACGATCAAGAAAAAATTAATAGCTCTACGCGAATTAGAATTAGTTTATGTATCTGAAAGTAAACCTGGGGTAAAAGGAATTGGAACTAGTTTAACATATCAATTTACCAAATTTGGTTATTTATTAGCTTGGATTATTGAAAGTTTTGATAAGGATTATAATGAGGAACTTGTTCAAAATGAAATATTCACCTTAGTTAATGATATCTTTACGATTCGAGAGCATTCTTCGGCTCCCCATATCTTCTTTTCAAAGTTCGTTAAAAAATGTGAGGATAGAAAGGAATTTAGAAATATTATTACACTTTTTAGACAGGGTATATCTGAAGGTAATCTTATTAAGATAAGAGATCTATTTAATTATATTTGGAGATTTGACTTTGAGGATCTACAAACAAGGATTCGCTTCAATAACATATTTATTGAGACACTAAGTGAATTAGATTCTGAAACACAAGAGCTAATATTGTATGCTCATAAATTAGATATTGAAAGAAGAATGAAAGCCGTTGTAGACAACTTTGAAAATTATGAACAAGCTCGATTTATGCTCAGGGCAGATTATAACAAAGTTGTCCTTGAAGGCGTCTGTTGGGGGGATTGCGACAGGCTAATCTATGTCGGAATAGATTTGCGCGACTATAGAAAAAGTGTAGTTGGTTCATACTCAGAACAAACTAGATTTCTCTCAAGAAATTGTCCAGAATGCAATAAAGATTCATTCAGTATCCGCATAGTCTAATATAGTAGTCAGATGAGTGTATTAAAGGGTATAGCCATGAAATGTGCTAGTCGTTTAATCCGACTTGCATTTTTAGTGTTTAATGCAGTATATATTCAGAAATATATACACACTTATGAATCTCTTGCTATATAACTATATGGAGGTCTTGAACAAATGGTTAAAACACTCCGAATCGATAAAGATAACAATGTCATAGCTTTAGAAGTCACTGAGAACGAACTTCGGAATATAATATCTTCAATAGAGAATATGGTTTACAAACAGAAAAGGGATCTGCTAGGAAATCTTCCCTCTGACGAAGAAGGTAGACGAAAGTTAGATGCTTATTTGGCACTAAAAGAGGATCTTCGTAAAATCGCAGAGATGTAGAGTAATTCAATTCCATCGCAAATAATTGTTTATAGAATGTAGAGTAGAGACTCACTTCTGATTTCCCTATGAATGTAATATGGATGCACTTTCATCGTTTAGTTTTTAATTCCTCCTATTTCGTCTAAACTACTTAGCATAGAACAAAGTATAGATCTATCATTGTTTCAAAATTCTTGAGTAAGAATCATCTAACATCAAAACAATTTTATGGTACTATTCACGAAATGAAATGGATCTATAGAACACAAATTCGAATATTCTTTACGGACAGCAAAAAAGTATTCAAATTCAAATGGTAGAGCAAGGATAATCATACGATCTTAAACTATACTTAAATCCTTTAATAGTGATTATTGGAGACACAGTTGCAAAGGTAATAAGATACAATCAATGAAGTAAACAAATTGCTATTGAACCTAATACTAAATAACTAGAGCAAGTTCATGTATCTTAAACGGCTCTGACTCTTAGATCTTATCCAATATTTGGTAATATTTTATGCAGTTAGGATATCTTATTTTGTTGCATTAGATTGATTTCCTTAACTGGATCTGTACATGAAATCTTACCATGATAAATTACTCCTGTTGTGTAAATACAATTTAATTTCGGATCCATAGATAGATCTTTAAATGAACAGCATTTAGTTTCAAATTTATATCGAACATGGTATCATGATGTTTAATATAACAAAACCTTGCGGGTGAGTGAGTGTCCAGTTCAATAGAATTCCAATCCAATAAAATCCTGTAATATTGAATTGCTTATGAAAAATTTTGTGCAAGTCCCTTGTCTATTTGAAGGTGTATGATAGTGACTTTTGAAAGAAGATGACTAATTCGTATTCTCTTATTTATAATCAACTAAGATACTCTGCGATGGATATGTTTCCTTTCGTAAATGCTTTATATCCATGAATTTTTTAAATAGAAAACCCGTCCAATTAATATGGAGAATCAA
>Ga0207699_10001726_pt1 | contig 10343 bp, 7 predicted proteins | sample LARL51metaG_FD_184344 | JGI IMG/M metagenome (GOLD analysis project Ga0207699, IMG submission 184344) | Corn, switchgrass and miscanthus rhizosphere microbial communities from Kellogg Biological Station, Michigan, USA - LAR L5-1 metaG... | ecosystem: Host-associated > Plants > Roots >...
GGCCTGGCGCCGGACCTACCCGCTGGGGTACTCCGAGCCCGACGACGGCTCGCTGTCGCCGCAGTACGCGATCGAGCGGATCGGCCAGCTGGTCGGCCCGGACGCGGTGTACGTGGCCGGGGTCGGCCAGCACCAGATGTGGGCCGCGCAGTTCATCAGCCACGAGCACCCGGGGCACTGGCTCAACTCCGGTGGCCTGGGCACCATGGGGTACGCCGTGCCCGCGGCGATGGGGGCGAAGGTGGGCCGCCCGGATACCGCCGTGTGGGCGATCGATGGCGACGGCTGCTTCCAGATGACCAACCAGGAGCTGGCCACCTGCGCGGTGGAAGGCATCCCGGTCAAGATCGCCATCATCAACAACGGCAACCTCGGCATGGTCCGGCAGTGGCAGACGCTGTTCTACAACGAGCGCTACTCCCACACCAATCTGGACAAGGCCAGCGCGGCGGAGCCCCAGCCCGGCCACGGGGAGGCGGGCGGTGCCCGGGCCCCCCTGGGCACCCGGGTCCCCGACTTCGTCAAGCTCGCCGAGGCCTACGGCTGCGTGGGACTGCGGTGCGAGGACGCGGCCAGCGTGGACGCGGTGATCGAGGAGGCCATGAAGATCGACGACCGCCCCGTCGTGATCGATTTCGTCGTGCACCGCGACGCGATGGTGTGGCCCATGGTGGCGGCGGGAACCAGCAACGACGACATCGTCGTGGCGCGGAACATGGCACCGGACTGGGATGTGACCGAATGATGAACAGCATCGCCCCCCGCCTGCGGGAACAGGATCCAGCCGCCAGCAGGCACACGCTGTCGGTGCTGGTGGAGAACAAGCCCGGGGTGCTGGTCCGGGCCGCGGGCCTGTTCTCGCGCCGGGGCTTCAACATCGACTCGCTCGCGGTCGGGCCGACCGAGCACGAGGAGATCTCCCGGATGACGATCGTGGTCAACTGCGCCGACCACCCGCTGGAGCAGGTGACCAAGCAGCTCAACAAGCTGATCAACGTCCTGAAGATCGTCGAGCTGGAGCCGTCCGTGTCGGTCCAGCGGGAGCTGCTGCTCGTCAAGGTCCGGGCCGACGCGGAGAACCGGTCCCGGGTGCTGGAGACGGTGGCGCTCTTCCGGGCCAAGGTGGTCGACGTGGCGCAGGACGCGGTGACGGTCGAGGCCACCGGGAACCGCGACAAGCTGGACGCCCTGATCAGGGTGCTGGAGCCGTTCGGCATCAAGGAACTGGTGCAGTCCGGCATGGTCGCCCTGGGCCGCGGCAGCAAATCCATCACCGACCGGGCGCTGCGGCCGCTGGACCGGGCAACGGCCGGCCCGGCCCAGTGACACGAGCCCACCGACATGACCACGGCGAGCTAACAAGAGAGCGAGCGAGAGGCAAGCGATGGCAGAGATCTACTACGACGACCGCGCCGACCTCGGGGTCATCCAGCGCCGCCACGTAGCGGTGCTCGGGTACGGCAGCCAGGGGCACGCCCACGCGCTGTCACTGCGGGACTCCGGCGTGGACGTCCGGGTCGGGCTACCGGAGGGATCGGCCAGCCGGGAGAAGGCGGCCAGCGAGGGACTGCAGGTCACCACCCCGGAGAAGGCCTGCGAGGAAGCCGATGTGATCATGGTCCTGGCGCCGGACCACGTCCAGCGCGCCCTCTACGCCGGGGCCATCGCCCCGAGCCTGGACGACGGTGACGCCCTGTTCTTCGCGCACGGGCTGAACATCCGCTACGGGCTCATCGACCCGCCGGCCGGGATCGACGTCTGCATGGTCGCGCCCAAGGGGCCCGGCCACCTGGTCCGCCGCCAGTTCGCCGAGGGCCGCGGCGTGCCCGTGCTGGTCGCGGTCGAGCGCGACGCGACCGGCGGCGCCTGGCCGCTCACCCTGGCCTACGCCAAGGCGATCGGCGGCACCAGGGCGGGCGCGCTCACCACTACCTTCGCCGAGGAGACCGAGACCGACCTGTTCGGCGAGCAGACGGTGCTATGCGGCGGCGTCTCCGAGCTGATCAAGGCCGGGTTCGACACCCTGGTCGAGGCCGGATACCAGCCCGAGGTGGCCTACTTCGAGTGCCTGCACGAGATGAAGCTGATCGTGGACCTCATGTACGAGGGCGGCCTGTCCAAGATGTACTGGTCGGTCTCGGACACCGCGGAGTACGGCGGCTACACCCGGGGCCCCCGGCTCATCGACGAGCGGACCAAGGAGGAGATGCGGCGCATCCTCGGCGAGATCCGCGACGGCACGTTTGCCCGGGAACTGGTCGAGGAGTTCGACAGCGGCCGGCCCAACTTCCTCAAGCGGCGCGAGGCCCTGCACGCCGAGCAGATCGAGCAGGTCGGGGCCAAGCTGCGGCCGCTGATGAGCTGGCTGGCCAGCGACGACGACCAGGCGGACGGCTGACGCCGGCTGGCGATCGGCACGGGGGGCAGCTCGTGAAAGCTTTCACAAGCGGGGCTAGACTGTGACGACCGACGTCAACGCCCGAAGGGCCGATCTGGTGGCTGCACCGATACCTGTCGTTCTCGTTGCCGAAGAACTGTCACCCGCGGCGATCGCGCAGCTCGAATCCGGGTTCGAGCTGCGCCACGTGGACGGTTCCGACCGGGCCGCGCTGCTGTCCGCGCTGGGCGGCGTGGACGCGGTGATCGTCCGGAGCGCGACCAGGATCGACGCCGAGGCGCTGGCGCAGGCGCCGAACCTGCGGGTGGTGGCGCGGGCCGGGGTCGGGCTGGACAACGTCGACGTCGAGGCCGCCACCAAGGCGGGCGTCATGGTGGTGAACGCGCCCAGCTCGAACACCGTCAGCGCGGCCGAGCACGCCGTGGGGCTGCTGCTCGCGGTCGCCCGCAACGTGCCGCAGGCGATGGCCTCGCTCAAGGCGGGGGAGTGGCAGCGGTCCAGGTTCACCGGGACCGAGCTCTACGGCAAGGTGGCCGGGATCCTCGGCCTCGGCCGGATCGGTGAGCTGGTCGCCCAGCGGCTGGCCGCGTTCTGCCTGCAGGTGATCGCGTACGACCCCTACGTGCCCACGGCGCGGGCCGCCCAGCTGGGCGTCCGCCTCGTCGGCCTGGACGAACTGCTGGCCGAGGCCGATTTCATCAGCGTGCACCTGCCGAAGACCGCCGAGACCTCGGGCCTGATCGGCGAGCGGGAGCTGCGGCTCGTCAAGCCCGGCGTCCTGATCGTCAACGCGGCCCGGGGCGGGATCGTGGACGAGAACGCGCTTGCCCTCGCGCTCAAGGACGGCCGGGTCGGCGGCGCGGGCATCGACGTCTTCGCGACCGAGCCACCGGCCGACAGCCCGCTGCTGGCGTTCCCCAACGTGGTGGTCACCCCCCACCTGGGCGCCAGCACCCACGAGGCACAGGAGAAGGCGGGCACCCAGGTGGCCAGGTCGGTCCGGCTCGCGCTCTCGGGTGAGTTCGTGCCCGACGCCGTCAACGTGCAGGGCGGCGCGGTGCACGAGGACGTCAAGCCCGGCCTGCCGCTGGCCGAGAAGCTCGGCCGGATCTTCACCGCGCTGGCGCGCGGCGTCGCGGCCAGGATCGACGTCCAGGTGCGCGGCGAGATCGCCGCCCACGACGTCCGGGTGCTCCAGCTGGCCGCGCTGAAGGGTGTCTTCGGCGGCATCGTCGAGGAGGCCGTCACCTACGTCAACGCGCCCCTGCTCGCCTCCCAGCGGGGCGTCGAGGTGAGCCTGTCCACCGACGCCGTCAGCCCGGACTGGCGCAATCTGGTCACGGTGCGCGGCACGCTGCCCGGTGGCCAGGTGATCTCGGTCAGCGGCACCCTCACCGGCCCCCGGCAGATCGAGAAGCTGGTCGAGGTCAACGGCTTCGACATGGAGATCGCGGCGGCCGAGCACATGGTCTTCCTCACCTACACCGACCGCCCGGGCATCGTCGGCGTGGTCGGCCAGATCCTGGGCGGCGAGGGAATCAACATCGCCGGCATGCAGGTATGCCGGGATGCCCGCGGCGGCCACGCGCTGATCGTCCTCACCGTGGATTCCGCGATCCCGCCCATGGTCCTCGACGACATCACCTCCACCATCGGCGCGGTCGTAGGCCGGTCGGTCGACCTGGAGATGAGCTGAAGTACCCGCCAGCTATCCAGCAGGAGAATCCCCCGTGTATGACATGTATCACTGGGACCAGCCCCAGCCGCCCGGGCCGCCCGGCCAGGCCAGGCTGACCGGGGCCACGCACCGCGGTCGGCCGGCCGACGGTGCCAGGCAGCCCCGGCCTCCGGCCACCGGGATCCCGCGCCCACGTCTCCCGGCTGACCGGACCGCCTACCGCGGGTCGGCGAAGCCGGTCGGCCCGGCCGCGCAGGCGGTTCAGGTCGCCCTCGACAGGCGCGACAACGGCGGGGACCCCCGCGCCCCGCACGACCAGTAAGGTACGGCGCATGGGATCTTCCGCGATAAGGCTCGCCGTGATCGGGGGCGACGGAATCGGCCCCGAGGTGGTCGCCGAGGCGCTCAAGGTGCTCAAAGCGGCCGCGGTCGCCGTGGACGCGACCGCCTATGACCTGGGCGCTCAGCGCTGGCACCGGACGGGCGAGACCCTGCCGGACTCGGCGCTGGAGGAGATCCGCGGCCACGACGCGATCCTGCTCGGGGCGGTCGGCGACCCGACCGTGCCCAGCGGTGTGCTGGAGCGGGGCCTGCTGCTGCGGCTGCGGTTCGAGCTGGACCACTATGTGAACCTGCGGCCGGTCCGGCTGTATCCGGGCGTGGCCACCCCGCTGGCCGGGGTCCGGCCCGAGTCGATCAACATGGTGGTCGTGCGGGAGGGAACGGAGGGGCCGTACGCGGGCGCGGGCGGGGTGCTGCGCAAGGGCACCCCGGCCGAGGTGGCGACCCAGGAGAGCCTCAACACCGCGTTCGGGGTGGGCCGGGTGATCAGGTACGCCTTCGAACTGGCCATGCGGCGGGCGCGGAAACACCTCACGCTGGTGCACAAGACGAACGTGCTCGCGTATGCCGGCGACCTGTGGCAGCGGACCATGGCCGAGGCGGCCAAGGAGTTCGGCGAGGTCGCTGTCGACTACTGCCACGTGGACGCCGCGACGATGTTCCTGGTCACCGACCCCGAGCGGTTCGACGTGATCGTGACCGACAACCTCTTCGGTGACATCCTGACCGACCTCGGCGCCGCCGTGGCCGGCGGCATCGGCCTCGCCGCCAGCGGGAACATCAACCCGGAGCGGACCGCGCCCAGCATGTTCGAGCCGGTGCACGGCAGCGCCCCGGACCTCGCGGGCCAGCAGAAGGCGGACCCGACCGCCGCGATCCTGTCGGCGGCCATGCTGTGCGAGCACCTCGGCTTCACCGCCGAGGCGGTGCGGATCGAGCAGGCCGCCGCCGACGACTTGGTGGAACGCCAGGGCGCGTGGGCGGCGCGGTCCACCGCGGAGGTCGGCGACGACATCGCCGAGCGAGTAGCCGGCTGAGCCGCGCCCGGGGGCCGAATAACCCCGCGCCGCGCGGCAAGATGGGATGGTGGCGTGGCGGGCCGCGCCGCTATCACGGGCCAGGCAGTGGCGCCAGGCCCGGGCGGCCCGGCGGCGCCGGGCACGGAGGAAGGACCTGGAGATGACCACGATCAGCCAGAGCGCCGAGATCGAGTTCGACATCCACACCAGCGATCACCCCGTTCCCACCGCCGAGCGTGAACGGGTGCTGGCGGCACCGGGGTTCGGCGCCGTGTTCACCGATCACATGGTCACCATGCGGTGGTCCGCGGAGCGTGGCTGGCATGACGCGCGGCTGGAACCCTACGGCCCGCTCACGCTGGACCCCGCCACCCAGGTCTTCCACTACGCGCAGGAGATCTTCGAGGGGACAAAGGCGTACCGGCAGGCCGGCGGCCTGATCGCCACCTTCCGCCCGTGGGCGAACGCGGCCAGGTTCAACTCGTCGGCGCGCCGCATGGCCATGCCCGAACTGCCGGAGGACGCCTTCGTCCGGGCCCTTGAACTGCTGGTGACGCAGGACCGCGCCTGGGTGCCCGACGCCGACGAGTACAGCCTGTACCTGCGCCCGTTCATGATCGCCACGCAGGTCGGGCTCGGCATCAACCGGCCCTCGCAGTCGTACCAGTTCACCCTCATCGCCTCGCCCGCCGCCGCCTACTTCCCGAGCGGCGTCAAGCCGGTCACCGTCTGGCTGTCGGAGGAGTACACCCGCTCCGCGCCCGGGGGCACCGGCGCCGCCAAGTGCGGCGGCAACTACGCGGGCTCCTTCGCCGGGCAGCAGCAGGCCGTGGACAACGGCTGCGACCAGGTCGTCTGGCTGGACGCCGCGGAGCGCCGCTGGGTCGAGGAAATGGGCGGCATGAACCTGTTCTTCGTCTACGGCACGGGGGCGGACGCGAGGATCATGACGCCGGCGCTGACCGGGACGCTGCTGCCCGGGGTCACCCGCGACTCGCTGCTGACCCTCGGCCGGGACCTCGGCTACCAGACCGAGGAGGGCACGATCTCGGCCGACGCGTGGCGGGAAGGCTGCGAGGCCGGCGAGCTGACCGAGGTCTTCGCCTGCGGGACCGCCGCCGTGATCACGCCCGTCGGCAAGGTCAAGGGGGCCTCGGTGGAATGGGTCATCGGCGACGGCGCGCCGGGGCCGGTGACGCTCAGGCTGCGCGAGGAACTGATGGGGATCCAGTACGGCGAGCGGCCCGACCCGCACGGCTGGATCCACAAGATCTGCTAAACGACCTGCGCCCCGCCACTGCTGTCCGGATAGTGAGACGGGCGTTTCGCGTTGGGGTGGTTGGTGTGCAACACTGTCGGCCATGACGTGCGGCCGGATTATTATCGGCGGGCGCGTCGGCACTTAGCAGGGCCAGCTAGCGGGCCCGCACCGCCGACGCGCAGACCTCTCGCATCCCGCGAGGGGTCTTTTGCTTTGTGGCGGCAGGGTCAATACCTACCCGGAGGAATCACGAGATGATGCCCGACGACACGTTCCATGTCTACGACACCACCCTGCGCGACGGTGCCCAGCAGGAGGGCCTGTCCCTGACCGTGGCCGACAAGCTCGCCATCGCGCGGCGGCTGGACGAGTTCGGTGTCGGGTTCATCGAGGGCGGATGGCCGGGCGCGATCCCGAAGGACACCGAGTTTTTCCGGCGGGCGCGCACCGAGCTGCGGCTGGCCCACGCGCAGCTGGCGGCGTTCGGCTCGACCCGTCGGCCGGACACGGTGGCGGCCGACGATCCGCAGGTCGCCGCCCTGCGCGAGTCCGGCGCGCCGGTGGTGACGCTGGTCGCCAAGAGCCATGACCGGCATGTCCAGCTCGCGCTGCGCACCACCCTGGCCGAGAACCTCGCCATGATCGCCGACACCGTGAGCCATCTGCGCGGCGAGGGCCGGCGGGTTTTCCTCGACGCCGAGCACTTCTTCGACGGCTACCGGTCCGACCCGGCCTACGCGCTCGAGGTGGTCCGCACCGCGGTCGAGGCCGGCGCCGACCTGGTGGCGCTGTGCGACACCAACGGCGGCATGCTGCCCACCGAGCTCGGTGACGTGGTCGCGGCGGTGGCCGATGCGACCGGCGCGCGGCTGGGCATCCACTGCCATGACGACACCGCCTGCGCGGTGGCGAACACGCTGACGGCCGTGTCGGCCGGGGCCACGCACGTCCAGGGCACCGCCAACGGCTACGGGGAGCGGGCCGGGAACGCCAACTTGTTCAGCGTGGTGGCCGGGCTGCAGCTCAAGCAGGGGCGCGAGGTGCTGCCCGCGGGCTGCATGCCGGAGATGAGCCGGGTGGCGCACGCGATCAGCGAGGTCACCAACGTGACCCCGGCCACGCACCAGCCCTACGTCGGGCACTCCGCGTTCGCCCACAAGGCCGGCCTGCACGCGTCGGCCGTGAAGGTGGACCCGATGCTGTACCAGCACATCGATCCGGCGCTGGTCGGCAACGACATGCGGATGCTCGTCTCCGACATGGCGGGCCGGGCGTCGGTCGAGATCAAGGGCAAGCAGCTCGGTTACGACCTGTCCGGCGACAAGGCGACCGTCGGCCGGGTCGTCGAGCGGGTCAAGGACCTGGAGGCCCGCGGCTACACCTTCGAGGCCGCCGACGCCTCCTTCGAGCTGCTGCTCCGCGACGAGCTGGCCGGGGAGCGGCTGCGCCACTTCGAGGTCGAGTCGTGGCGCGTCATCATCGAGCGGCGCACGGGCGGCGAGGTGGTCAGCGAGGCCACCGTGAAGCTGCGGGCCAAGGGCGAGCGGATCGTGGCCACCGGCGAGGGCAACGGGCCGGTCAACGCGCTCGACAACGCCCTGCGCCTCGCGCTGGAGCGGCTCTACCCGGAGCTGGCCCGGCTCGAGCTGGCCGACTACAAGGTCCGCATCCTGGAGGGCTCGCACGGGACCGGGGCCGTCACCCGGGTGCTGATCGAGTCCGGCGACGGCAACGGCACCGCCGACGACACGTGGAACACGGTCGGCGTGGACGAGAACATCATCGCGGCTTCGTGGCACGCGCTGGAGGAGGCGGTCACCTACGCGCTCCTCCGCGCCGGCCACGACCCAGCCGAGCCCGCGGAGAACCCGGCCACCTAACCGGGGAGCCCCGCGTGGCGTCCGGCCACCTGCCAGGCGACCCCTGGGCGATGGTTCGGCGCCGGCTTATCACGGATCTGCGTCACGCAAATAGGTCCCAAAAGGACATGATCATGACGCAGATCCGTGATAAGTGCTGTCTGGCGAGGCGCCGGCGGTGGTGACGACCCAGGCGAGGACGAAGGCTTCCTCGCGCCAGGCGTCGTAGCGGCCGCTGCGGCCGCCGTGGCCCGCCACCATCTCGGTCTTGAGCAGGAACGGGCCGCCGTGGGCGGTGGCGCGCAGCCGGGCGATCCACTTGGCCGGCTCGTGGTAGAGCACGCGGGTGTCGTTCAGGCTGGTGATCGCCAGGATCGGCGGGTAGGCCCGGTCGCTGATGTTCTCGTAGGGCGAGTAGGCCTTCATATAGGCGTAGACCTGCGGGTCGTCCAGCGGGTTCCCCCACTCCTCCCACTCCGTCACGGTCAGCGGCAGCGACGGGTCGAGAATGGTGGTCAGCGAGTCCACGAACGGGACGTGGGCGACGATGCCCCCGAAATCCTGCGGCGCCAGGTTGACGGCCACCCCCATGAGCAGCCCCCCGGCCGAGCCGCCGCGGGCAATCAGCCGCCGCGGGCTGGTCCAGCCCCGGCTCACCAGATGCTCCGCGCAGGCCACGAAGTCGGTGAACGTGTTCGTCTTGCGGAGCATCTTGCCGTCGTCGTACCACCGGCGTCCCATCTCGCCGCCGCCGCGCACGTGGGCGATGGCATAGACGAAGCCGCGGTCGAGCAGCGACAGCCGGCTGATCGAGAAGAAGGGATCCGCGGACATCTCGTAGCTCCCGTAGCCGTAGAGGACGCACGGCGCGCTACCGTCGCGCGGTGTTCCCCTCCGGCAGATCAGGGAGATCGGGACGCGGGTGCCGTCCCCGGCGGTCGCCCACTCGCGGTGCTGCTCGTAGTCCCCGGGGTCGTAGCCGGCCTCGCCGGGCAGCGGGAGCACCGGCTTGCGCTTGAGCAGGGTCAGCTCGCCGGTATCGAGGTCGGCGTCGTACACCGAGTCCGGCGTGGCCAGCGAGGTGTAGTGCAGCCGGTAGACCCGGGAGCCGTATTCGGGGTTGGCGCTGGGGACCACCTGGTACAGGGGCTCGGGGAAGGAGACCTCGCGCTCGCCGCCCGCGGCGCCGATGATGTGCAGGCGGGTCAGCCCGTCCCGGCGGGAATGGATCACCAGATGGCCGGCGAAGGCGTCCACGCCGAGCAGGCGGGTGTCGTCGCCGTGCGCGATCACCGGAGTCAGGCCGGCGGGATCGGCCAGCGGACCGGTGCCCGCCACCGGCCCTCCGCCCGCCGGGGGCGCGGGCAGCGGCACCGCCGAGAGCTCGAAGTTGACCGCCCCGTCGTTGTGCAGGATCAGCAGGCGGCCGGGGTCATCCGGCCCGCCCGACCCGGCCTGGTGCTCCACCGAATACTCCACGCCCTGCCGCCGCGGCAGCACCACCCGGGGCTGCGCCGCCGGCTCGGTCGCGTCCAGCAGCCATACCTCGCTCGTCAGCTTGCTCGACGCCGTGATGTGCAGGTAGCTCTCGCTGCGGGTCAGCCCCACCCCCACCCAGTACCGCTCGTCGGCTTCCTCCACCACGATCGCGTCGCCGGCGACCGGCGTGCCCACCAGGTGCCGCCACACCCGGAAGGGGCGCCAGGCCGCGTCGGCCGTGGTGTAGAACAGCGCCGAGCCGTCCTTGGACCAGGCGCAGCCGTAGTGGGTATCGGGGATCTCGTCC
>Ga0207699_10001727_pt1 | contig 10342 bp, 4 predicted proteins | sample LARL51metaG_FD_184344 | JGI IMG/M metagenome (GOLD analysis project Ga0207699, IMG submission 184344) | Corn, switchgrass and miscanthus rhizosphere microbial communities from Kellogg Biological Station, Michigan, USA - LAR L5-1 metaG... | ecosystem: Host-associated > Plants > Roots >...
TCCCGGTATCCGGCCGACCAGTCCACGCCTTCGAGTCTGGCACGTGTCCGATTCGTTCAAGAGACCACGCGCCCACCGGGCCAGGATGGACGGCATGATCACACCTGACATCGACGCGGCCGCCCGGTTCCTGGCGTCCAGCGGCCGGGTGCTCGAGCGCCGCCGGTTCGACCGGCTCTTCGGCACTGGCGGCCCCGAGCCGGTCCGCGACGCGGTCGCCGCCTACCGCAACCCCGACGGCGGCTTCGGCCACGCCCTCGAACCAGACGGCCGGTGCCCGGGCAGCCAGCCGCTGGCCATCGAGTTCGGCTTGCACGCCCTGCACGACTCGGATGCCTGGGATGATGCGCTGGCCCAGGGAGCATGTGAATGGCTGGACGCGCACGCCCCGGCCGCGGGCGGGGCCGTGTTCGTCGACCCGGCCATGGCGGGCTGGCCGCACGCCCCGTGGCTGGTGCCCGAGGACGGGCAGCCCGCCTCGCTGATCACCACCGGCCTGCTGGCCGGCACACTGCACGCCCGCGGGGTGCACCACCCGTGGCTGGACCGGGCCACCGAGCTGCTCTGGGCCCGGATCGGGGAGCTGACCGCGGGCGGCCCGTACGACATGCGCGCCGTGTGCTACTTCCTCGACCACGTGCCCGACCGGGACCGGGCGGCCAAGGCCTTCGCCCAGGCCGGCTCCCTCGTCCTCGACCAGGGCCTGGTCACCCTGGACCCGGACGCGCCGGGCGAGGTGCACGGCCCGCTGGACTTCGCACCGCTGCCCGGGTCGCTGAGCCGCGGCCTGTTCGAGCCCGCGGTCATCGACGCGCACCTCGATCGGCTGGCCGCGGCGCAGCGCGACGACGGCGGCTGGATGTTCAACTGGCAGGTCTGGTCGCCAGCCGCCGAACTGGAGTGGCGCGGGGCGGTCACCGTCAACGCGCTGCACGTACTTCGCCGCAACGGCCGGGGGTGACGCCGGCGGGCCCGGCTCCGGCCCCGGGAGAGCCGCGCGGTCAGCCGTAGAACAGGCGCTCCATCACCGCGCGGGCCCGGCGGGCGGTGCGCCGGTAGTCCTCGACCAGGTCCTGGCTGGCGTCCGGCGAGTAGCCCAGGATGCGGGCTACCGCGGCCAGCTCAGCCTGCTTGGCGGGCAGCACATCGGACGCCCGGCCGCGCAGCAGGACGACCGCGTTGCGGATCCGGGTGGCCAGCCGCCACGACGCGGCCAGCGCGGCCGCGTCATCCGCACCGATCAGCCGGGCCTGCTCGGCCGCGGCCAGCCCGGCCAGAGTGCGGGTGGTACGCAGCCCGGGCAGCTGGCCGGCGTGGGTCAGCTGGAGTAGCTGCACCACCCATTCCACGTCGGACAGCCCGCCCGGGCCGAGCTTCAGGTGCATCGCCGGGTCAGTGCCCCGGGGCATCCGCTCGGCTTCCATCCGGGCCTTCAGCCGCCGGATCTCGCGCACGGACGCCTCGCTGATGCCGCCCGCCGGGTAGCGGAACTCGTCGGCCAGCGCCCTGAACCGCTGGCCGAGCTCGCGGTCACCGGCGGCGGGCTCGGCCCGCAGCAGCGCCTGCGCCTCCCAGGCCAGTGACCAGCGCTGGTAGTACCCGCGGTAGGAGGCCAGCGTGCGGACCAGCGGACCCTGGCGGCCTTCCGGGCGCAGGCCGGGATCGACCACCAGCGGCGGATCGGGCCCGGGCTGCGCCAGCAGGCTGCGCAGCTCCTCAGCCACCGTGTGCGCGGCCCGGGCCGCGCCCTGCTCGTCCGCGCCCGGCAGCGGGTCATGCACGAACATCACGTCGGCGTCGCTGCCGTACCCGGTCTCCCGGCCACCGAACCGGCCCATCGCCACCACGCATACCCGGGTAGGCAGCGGGCCGTGCTCCTGCTCGGCCCGGCTGATCGCCGCGTCCAGCGCGCCGCCGATGGTGACCGCGGTGATCACGGTCAGCGCCTCGCTGGTCTCCTCGATCGTGGCCCGGCCGAGCAGGTCGGCCGCGGCAGTGCGGAGCAGCTCGCGGCGGCGCAGCGCGCGGACCACCTGCACGGCCCGGTCGGCGGCGGCGTGCCGGCGCACGACCGCGGTGGCCTCGGCGTGCAGCGCGGCGGCGGGCCGGGGCACCAGCTGGTCATCCGAGCCGAGCAGGGCGACCGTCTCCGGGGCGCGCATCAGCAGGTCGGTGGCATACCGGCTGGACGCCAGCAGCCGGGCCATCCGCCGGGCCACGTTGGTGTCGTCCCGCAGCAGCCGCAGGTACCACGGTGAATCGCCGAGCGCGTCACTGACCTGGCGGAAGGCCAGCAGCCCAGCGTCCGGCTGGGCGGCATCCGCAAACCAGCCGAGCAGCACCGGCAGCAGGGTGCGCTGAATGGCCGACCGCCGGGACACCCCGGAGGTCAGCGCCTCGATGTGGCGCAGCGCGCCCTCCGGATCGGCGTAGCCCAGGGCCTCCAGCCGGACCCGCGCCTCCTCCCGGGTCAGCCGGACCGCGTCGCTGGGCAGCCGGGCCACCGCGTCCAGCAGCGGGCGGTAGAACAGCTTCTCGTGCAGCCGCCTGGCTTCCCGGGCGTGCTGCCGCCACTGGGCCATCAGGTCGGCGGCCGGGTCGGAGCGCCGCGGCGGGGCAGGGGTGACGGCACCGTCACGGGTCTGCGCCCGGCGCAGCGCCCGGCCGAGCCGGCGCAATGCGCCCGGGTCGGCCGGCAGTGTGTGGGTGCGCCGGAGCTGGCGGAGCTGGAGCAGGTGCTCGACGGTGCGCAGGAACCGGTAGGCGGCGGCCATCGTGGCCGCGTCCTCCCGGCCCACGTAGCCGCCCCGGGCCAGCGCGTCCAGCGCGGGCAGGGTGCCCGTCTCGCGCAGTGTCTCGTCGGTGCGGCCGTGCACCAGCTGCAGCAGCTGCACGGCGAACTCGATGTCCCGCAGCCCGCCGGGGCCGAGCTTGAGCTGGCGGTCGGCCTCGCTGGGCGGGAGGTTCCCGATCACCCGGCGGCGCATGGCCTGCACGTCGGCGACGAAGTTGGCCCGCTGCGACGCCTGCCAGAGCAGGGGGCTGAGCATCTCGGTGTAACTGCGGCCCAGCTCCAGGTCGCCGGCCACCGGCCGGGCTTTCAGCAGGGCCTGGAATTCCCAGGTCTTGGCCCACCGGTCGTAGTAGGCCCGGTGACTGGCCAGGGTGCGCACCAGCGGGCCGTCCCGGCCTTCTGGCCGCAGGTTCGGGTCGACCGGGAACAGCGCGCCCTCGGCGGTACTCTGCGAGCACACCCGGACCAGGCCCGCGGCCAGCTGGGTCGCGGTGCGCAGCGCCGCCGTCTCGTCTCCGTTCCCGGCCGCGGCCCCCGGCGCGGCGACGAAGATCACGTCGACGTCGCTGGCGTAGTTGAGCTCGCGGCCGCCGCACTTGCCCATCGCGATGACGCCCAGCCGGGCCGGGGCCGAGCCGGGCGGCAGCTGCGACCGGGCGATGGCCAGCGCCGCCTCCAGCGCCGCGGCGGCCAGATCAGCCAGCTCGGCCGCGGTCTCGTCCACCGTCACCGCGCCGGTCAGATCGCGCGCCGCCAGGTGCAGCAGGCGCCGCCGGTAGGCGGCGGGCAGTGCGGTGGCCGGGTCCCCGCCGTCCGCAGCGGCCGGGCTGGCCACCGGCTCCGCGTCCTCGGGCTCGGCCCCCACGGCCGTCAGCAGTCCGGCCCGCAGCTCGGCGGCCCCGGTGCCGTGCAGCGCGTCGGCCCCGGACAGCACCTGCCAGTCGCCGGGATGGCGGGCCAGGTAGTCACCGAGGGCGGCGCTGGCCCCCAGCACCGCGGTCAGCCGGGCCCGCAGCCCGGGGTCGCTGCGCAGGGCGGCGGTCAGTTCCGCGTCCCGGGGCATCCGGGCCAGCGCGGCCAGCGCCAGGTCGGGGTCGGCCGCGGCGGCCAGCGCGGCCAGCAGGTCGGCGTCGCCGCCGTCCGCGTCCAGCGACAGATCGTCACTGACCAGCCGCTCGGCCCGGGCCGCATCGGCGAACCCCATCCGGGCCAGCTGGCCGGCTGGTGTCGTCCTGCGGCGCACGTTCACCCATGAACCGTAACGGCCTGCGGCCGGGCCGGCTCTCCCCGGGAGGGGTCAGTGTCCCGCCCGGCCGGCGCCCGTGACTCGGCCCAGCAGCCAGGCGCCGCCCGGAGCGGGCGGCCGGCCGCGGAGGCCATCGTCAAACGAACCCCCGGGAGGCAGCAGCGGACCGGGCCCAGGGGGGGAAGGCCCGGTCACTACCCGCTGGCGATTCGCGCGACGAGGCGCTGAGACCACTTGCACGGGCGCTTGCTGCCTGGCCTGGGCAGTCGAGCGGGGAGATTTCCCAGGCCCTCTCGGATACTCCGGCTCCCAGACCAGCAGTCGGAGATCCGGCGCCGGGGCCGTCCGTAGACGGCCCCGGCAGGGGGGTGCACCGGGGGGGGTAGGTGCACAAGTAGAGTCTGCGCCCGGCCGGTAACGTCCCGGTAGCGCCGAATAGCTTTCGGTTTCTCAGGCGCCGACGGCGTGATCTTCATGCCGCCGGCCGCCCAGCGCGGTCCCGCTGGCGGCCCCGGGCACGCTGCCCGGGGTGGGTGGGGGCACGCCGTCGAGCCGGGCCCGGACCTGCGGCGCATCCGTGTGCTTCAGGTCCTCCAGGATGTCCAGGGCTTCCTGCCAGGCGTGCCGGGCCCGCCCCGGCTCACCGGCCGCGTGGTAGGCATCGCCCAGATGGACCAGCATGGTGGTCTTGTAGTAGCCCGGCTGCAGGCCCTCGATCAGCCCCAGCCCGGTGCGCAGGCAGCTGATGGCCTCGTCGTAGCGGCCCAGGTTGAGCAGCACATAGCCAACGCTGTCCCAGGTGACGCCGGCGTTCAGCGGGTCACCCAGGCTGCGGTACATGTCCAGCGCCTGCTGGCAGTACTCCAGGGCCTGCTCGTAGTCGCCCAGCTGGGCGTGCAGGTAGCCGACGCCGTTGAGCATCTTGGCCAGGCCGGGGGTATGCCCCGCGTCGCGGAACAGGGCGAGCGACAGCTGCGCATGGCCGAGCGCCTCGGCCAGCCGGCCCTGCTTCTGGGCCAGCGTGGCGATCTCGTTGTGCGCCCGGGCCTCGCCGAGCCGGTCGCCCACCGCCCGGTGCAGCTCCAGCGCCTGGGTGCAGTACTCGCGTGCCTCGGTGAGCAGCCCCAGCCGGCCGTAGGTGGCGCCGAGATCGCGGTAGGCGTTGCCCTGCCCGGCGAGGTCACCCAGGCGCTGCGCGGCCAGGATCGCCGTGTTCTGGATGGTGACCTGGTCGTGCCAGGAACCTTCGCGGTCGAAGAGCAGCCACAAGGCCCACGGCAGCTGCCAGGCGTGCCGGTCGAAGCCCAGGTCGGCCGCTTGGGTGATGGTGGCCAGCAGCACCAGCCGCTCGGCCTCGAACCAGGCCCGCGCGTCGCTGCTGCTGCCCAGCGGCTCGGGGGTGACCCCCGGCACGGGCGGGTCGAGGGTCACGTAGTCCCGCGACGGGTTGAGCACCAGGCTGCCGGCGTACGCGGTGTGCAGGTAGTGGTCCAGCACCCGGTGCACGGCCTGGCGCCGGTCCGGCTCGCTGTCCATCGCGCCGGCCAGGTCGGCGGCGTACGCGCGGAGCAGGTCGTGGAAGGCGTACCGGCCGGGCGGGTGCTCGGCGATCAAGTGCCCGTCGGCCAGCTCGGCCACGGCCGCGGCGGCCTGGGCCGGTTCCAGGCCCGCCAGGCTGGCCGCGGCCGGGATGCTGACATCCGGCCCGGCGTGCAGGCCGAGCACCCGGAACAGGCGGCCCGCTGGCTCGCTCAGCTGCTTGCACGACCAGGAGAACACGGCCCGGACACTGGCCACCGGGTCGCCGGCATCCAGCGCGTCCAGCAGGCCCGCCACGTCGGCCAGCTCACGGGCCAGGCCGGCCAGCGGCAGGTACGGCCGGGCCGCGGCCCGCGCGGCCACGATGCTCAGCGCCAGCGGCAGCCGGGAACACGCCTCGGTCAGCTGCCGGACCGCCTCCGGCTCGGCGCTGGCCCGCTCCCCCAGCCGGCTGGCCAGCAGCTCGCTGGCCTCAGGGGCGGTCAGCACGTCGAGCTGGACCAGCCGCGCGCCCTCGGTGGCGGCCAGCCCGGGCAGCCGGGCCCGGCTGGTCACCAGGGCCAGGCAGCTCGGGCTGCCCGGCAGCAGCGGCCGCACCTGGGCGGCATCGCGCGCGTTGTCCAGGATGACCAGCACCCGCTTGCCCGCCAGCACGCTGCGGTACAGGGCTTCCTGGGCCTCGATGCTGTCCGGGATCTGCTCCTCGGTCACCCCGAACGCACCCAGGAACCAGCGCAGCGCATCCGCGGGCTGGACCGGCGTGCCGGATGGGTCGAACCCGCGCAGGTTGACGTACAGCTGGCCATCGGGGAACTCCCCGGCCGACTGATGAGCCCAGTGCACGGCCAGGGCCGTCTTGCCCGCGCCCGCCGTGCCCCCGATGACCAGGACCTTGACCGACTCCTCGGCCGAGGTGGCCTCGTCCAGCCAGGCCCGCAGCTCGGCCAGCTCGGCGGTGCGCCCGGCGAAGTGCGCCACGCCCGCGGGCAGCTGCCGCGGCACCACCGCGGCCTGGCCGCCTTTTGGCGCGGCCGCCCGGGCCCGGCCGCCCGGCGCGCCGCTGCCCGGTGTCCCGCTGCCACCCGGCCCAGTGCCACCAGGTACCGGGGCGCCGCGCACCCGGGCGGGCACCGGCCGGACCGCGGCCGGGGCAGGCTGGCTGGCGGCCTGCCCGCCGGGCCCGGGCTGGCCGAGGCCCGGGGCACCGCTGGCCGGCGTGCCCGGCCCCAGGTAACCCCGGGTCCACGAGCCGGGCGTGGTCAGCCGCGGATCGGCGGCCAGGATGCCGGCCTGCAGGTCCCGCAGCTCCCGGCCCGGCTCCACGCCGAGCTCGTCCACCAGCAGGCGCCGGGTCCGCTGGTAGGCGGCCAGCGCCTCGGCTTGCCGGCCGCAGCGGTACAGCGCCAGCATCAGCTGGGCGTGGAACCGCTCGCGCCACGGGTGATCGCGGGCCAGCTGGGTCAGCTCGCTGACGAGTTCGGAGTGACGGCCCTGGGCCAGGCCGGCGTCCATCCGCCATTCCTGGGCCTGCATGCGCAGCGCGTCCAGCCGCGGCACCTCGGCGGTGATCAGCACGTTGGACGGCACATCGACCAGCGGGTTGCCGCGCCACAGGCCGAGCGCCTCGGTAAGCACGTCCCAGGCCTGGCCGGCGCCGTCCGGGTCACCACTCCGGATGGCCTCACCGCCGGCCGCGCACAGCGCGGTGAACCGGAGCGCGTCGACCTCGCCAGGGGCCGCTTCGAGGGCATAGCCGGGGTCCCGGGTGACGATCCGCCGCCCGGCGACCGGCCCCATGATCTGCCGCAGCCGCTTCACGTAGTTGCGGATGGCGACCCGGGCGCCGGCCGGCGGCGCCCCGTCCCAGATGGTCTCGGCGAGCTCGTCATAGGAGACGACCTGGCCCGCCCGCAGCGCCAGCGCAGCCAGGATGACCCGCTGCTTGGGCGCGGGGACGAGCACCTCCGCCCCTTCGGACCTGATCATTAATGGCCCGAGCACTCCGACCCAGAACACCGCGCCGTAACCCCGTTCCCTGACCCAGTTCGCTGCCTCAGCCCCGCTCGCCCCGCCCCCGGTCATCGCCACCGCTTTGACTCACTGTCACAGCACCGGTAGGTAGCGGTCCAGCTCGAACTGGGTGACCTGGTGCCGGTACTCCCGCCACTCGGCCCGCTTGTTGCGCAGGAAGAAGTCGAAGACCTGCTCGCCGAGCGCCGCTGCCACCAGCTCGCTGTCCTGCATCGCCGTGATCGCCTCATCCAGGCTCTGCGGAAGCGGCGATATGCCAAGCGCCCGCCGCTCGGCCGAGGTCAGCGCCCACACGTCGTCCTCCGCGCCGGGCGGCAGCTCGTAGCCGGCCTCTATCCCCTTCAGACCCGCTTCCAGGATCACCGCAAACGCAAGGTAAGGGTTGCACGCGGAGTCTACCGAGCGGAACTCGACCCGCGTGGCATTTCCCTTGTGCGGCTTGTACATGGGCACCCGGATCAGGGCGGACCGGTTGTTGTGCCCCCAGCAGATGTACGCGGGCGCTTCACCGCCGGCCCCGGCGGTACGTTCCGCCGCGCCCCACAGCCGCTTGTAGGAGTTGACCCACTGGTTGCAGACCGCGGTGATCTCCGCGGCGTGCCGGAGCAGCCCGGCAATGAACGCGCGGCCCAGCTTGGACAGCTGGAATTCCGCCCCCGGCTCGTAGAACACGTTCCGGTCGCCCTCGAACAGCGACATGTGGGTGTGCATGCCCGACCCTGGGTGCTCGGTGAACGGCTTGGGCATGAACGTGGCGTACACCCCTTGCTGGAGCGCCACTTCCTTCATGACCAGCCGGAACGACATGACGTTGTCGGCCGTGGTGAGGGCGTCGGCGTAGCGCAGGTCGATCTCCTGCTGGCCCGGCGCTCCCTCGTGGTGGCTGAACTCCACCGAGATGCCCATGTTCTCCAGCATCTGGATGGACGCGTGCCGGAAGTCGTGCGCGATGCTGTGCGGGGTGTGGTCGAAGTAACCGCCGGTGTCGATGGGCTGCGGCGCGCTGCCCGCGGCCGGCTTCTCCTTGAGCAGGAAGAACTCCACCTCGGGGTGCGTGTAGAAGGTGAAACCGAGGTCGGCCGCGTGGCCCAGCGCCCGCTTCAGCACGTACCTCGGGTCCGCGTACGAGGGCGTGCCGTCGGGCATCCGGATGTCACAGAACATCCGGCCGACCCCGGACGCCTCGCCCCGCCACGGCAGCAGCTGGAAGGTGGACGCGTCCGGCCGGGCCAGCATGTCCGCCTCGTAGACCCGGGCGAAACCCTCGATCGCGGAGCCGTCGAAGCCGATTCCCTCGGCGAACGCGCCCTCGAGCTCGGCGGGCGCGACCGCCACGGATTTCAGGTAACCAAGGACGTCGGTGAACCACAACCGGACAAAACGGATATCCCGTTCCTCCAGCGTACGGAGGACGAATTCTTCCTGCCTGTCCATGACGGCCTGTCCTTGCTGGTCAGCGGCATATACCTGCGATCTACGCGGGCAGCACAGCATATCGGCTGACCGAGCCTGCCCTGGCGACCAGTGTCCCGCCACCGTATTACCAGGACGTTACGTAGCCCCGATTTTATCTGGCGAACTGGCCGGGCCCGGAGGCCCGCGGGTGGCTGGGCCCGCGCCCGGGCGGCTGGCCGGCCGGCGCATACAGTGACATTGTGACCAGGCTCCGGATCGCCCTTGCCCAGGCAAATTCGACCGTCGGTGACCTGACCGGGAACGCCGCCTCCATCGTGGACTGGACCCGCCGCGCGGCCGGCCGCGGCGCCCGCCTCGTGGTGTTCCCGGAGATGATGCTGACCGGCTACCCGGTGGAAGACCTCGCGCTGCGGGCCTCGTTCGTGCACGCCTCGGTCGCGACGCTGGAGGCCACCGCGCAGCGGCTGGCCGAGGAGGGCCTGGGTGGCATCGCCGTGGTCACCGGTTACCTGGGCCGCCGGCCGGGGCTGGCCCCCCGGGTCGGGCTGCCCGCAGGCGCCCCGCTGGACGCCGCGGCGCTGCTCTACGGCGGCCAGGTCGTGGTCCGGACGGCCAAGCATCACCTGCCGAACTACGGGGTGTTCGACGAATACCGGTACTTCGTGCCCGGGAACTGCCTGCCGGTGGTCCGGGTGCCGGCCCGCGTGGCCGAGACCGGGACCGAAGCTGTGGACGTGGCCATCGCCATCTGCGAGGACCTGTGGCAGGACGGTGGCCCGGTCGCGGTCACCCGGCAGGCGGGCGCCGGGCTGCTGGTGGTGCCCAACGCGTCCCCCTACGAACGGGGCAAGAGTGAGGCCCGGCTGCAGCTGTGCGTGCGCCGGGCCCGCGAGGCCGGGGCCGCGCTGGCCTACGTGAACATGATGGGCGGCCAGGACGAGCTGGTCTTCGACGGGGACTCGATCATCGTTGACGCCGAGGGCAACCTGATCGCCCGTGGGCCGCAGTTCGAGGAGACACTGCTGGTCACCGACCTGGACCTGCCCCCGGCCCTGGAACTGCCGGCCGGGGAGAGCCCGGCCGACGCCCAGGACGGCACTGTGATGACCATGCACCGGGCCACGCTGCCCCCCTGGCCAGCCCCGGTGGCACCGGCCGCGCAGCCCCCGCCCGCGCCGCGCCAGCCAGCGCTCGGCGCGCCCGCCTGGGACCAGCCCGGCGAGCCGGCCGTCTGGCCGCGGCTGCCGCCGCTGGCCGAGGTGTACGCCGCGCTCATCACCGGCGTCCGGGACTACGTGCACAAGAACGGGTTCCGT
>Ga0207699_10001728_pt1 | contig 10340 bp, 9 predicted proteins | sample LARL51metaG_FD_184344 | JGI IMG/M metagenome (GOLD analysis project Ga0207699, IMG submission 184344) | Corn, switchgrass and miscanthus rhizosphere microbial communities from Kellogg Biological Station, Michigan, USA - LAR L5-1 metaG... | ecosystem: Host-associated > Plants > Roots >...
GGGGCGAGGCACCCCCCGGCGTCTGTGGAGACGAGGGGCGGGGGCGAGCACGGAACCCCCTGCTGTGCACGTATGGACGAGGGGTTCACCGGGAGCGGACCGCGAACTTCGGGCCGGGCCCCTCGTCCATACGTGCACAGCAGGGGGTTCCGTGCTCGCCCCCGCCCCTCGTCTCCACAGACGCCGGGGGGTGCCTCGCCCCACTCGACCCCACCCCCGCCAAGCCCGCCCCCCTCGACCCCTCGTCCGGGGGGGGGAAGGGGACGCCCGCGCCTCCCGTGGCCCGGCCAGGAGGGTTTCCCCGGAGGCTCCTTTGTGTTAGAACCCCGGTCTGGTGCGCGGCGGGCCAGCCGATTCATTCAAGGAGGGAGGTCCGATGGCTGTATCGGATAGGGTCAAGAGCATCATCGTGGAGCAGCTTGGCGTGGATGAGGAAGAGGTGACCTTGGAGGCCAGCTTCACCGACGACCTTGGCGCCGACTCCCTCGACATCGTCGAGCTGGTCATGGCCTTCGAGGAAGAGTTCGGGATCGAGATCCCGGACGAGGAAGCCGAGAAGATCAGCAACGTCCGAGAGGCGGTCGAGTACATCGAGCAGAACGCGGGGGACCAGAACTGATCCCCACGAGCCGGCTTCCCGCTCACAACCCGTCGAGATCTTGAGCTCCGCTGTGCGCCGCCGCGTCGTTGTCACCGGGGTGGGACTGGTGTCGCCGCTGGCGGTGGGGACCGAGGCGACCTGGCGCGGCCTGCTCGCGGGACGGAGCGGCATCGCCCGCATCACCCACTTCGACCCCAGCGCCTACCCCTCCCAGATCGCCGGCGAGGTCAAGGGCTTCAACCCCCAGGACTACGTCGAGAAGAAGGAAGTCAAGAAGAGCGACGTCTTCATCCACTTCGCCCTGGCCGCCACCAGCTTCGCCATGGCCGACTCGGGCCTGACCATCGACCGCCAGACCTCCGACCGCGTCGGCGTCGTCATCGGCTCCGGCATCGGCGGCCTGCCGCTCATCGAGTCCACCCACACCACCCTGCTCGAGAAGGGGCCCGGCCGGGTGTCGCCGTTCTTCATCCCCGGCCTGATCGTCAACATGGCGGCCGGCCAGGTCTCCATCCACTACGGCGCGCGCGGACCCAGCACCGCGCCCGCCACCGCCTGCACCACCGGCCTGCACGCGATCGGCGACGCCTACCGCCTGATCCAGTACGACGAGGCGGACGCCATGATCGCCGGCGGCAGCGAGGCGGTGATCACGCCGCTGGCCATCGCCGGCTTCTGCGCCATGCGTGCGCTCTCGCACCGCAACGCCGAGCCGGAGCGCGCCTCGCGCCCCTGGGACGCCGGCCGCGACGGCTTCGTCATCGGCGAGGGCGCCGGCATCCTGGTGCTCGAGGAGCTGGGGGCCGCCGAGCGGCGCGGCGCGCGGATCTACGCCGAGATCGTCGGCTACGGCATGAGCTCCGACGCCTATCACATCTCGGCGCCGGACCCCGAGGGCGACGGCGCCCTGCGCTGCATGCGCGCGGCGCTGCGCGACGCCGGCCTCGCGCCCGAGGCGATCGACTACATCAACGCCCACGGCACCTCGACCCAGCTCGGCGACCTCTCGGAGGTCAAGGCCATCCACAAGGCCTTCGGCGCGCACGCTCGGCATCTCGCGGTGTCGTCGACCAAGTCGGCCACCGGCCACCTGCTCGGCGCGGCCGGCGGCCTCGAGTGCGGCGTGCTGGCGCTCGCGGTGCGCGACCAGGTGCTGCCGCCGACGCTGAACCTCGAGCAGCCGGGCGAGGGGTGCGACCTCGACTTCGTGCCGCTCGCCGCGCGCCCCGTCAAGCTGCGCTACGCCCTCTCCAACTCCTTCGGCTTCGGCGGCACGAACGGGGCGGTGATCATGAAGCGGTACGAGGGGCCTGAGGCGGCGGGGGCGGGGACGGGGAACGCGTAGTCGCCGTTTTGCAACCTTCTCGCCACCGGCCTCGTAGTGTCGGGCGGTGGCATGAGGAGGTTCCGCAGATGGTCGAACACGAGACTTCCAATCCGATGGCGGCAGGCAGGCGGGAGCGGGCGCGGGCGGAGGCGCGGGCACTGAGGCGGGCCGGAGCGCTGGCGGCGGCGCTGGCGCTGGGCGCGGGCCTGGGGGTGGCGGGGCGGCTGGCGGCCGAGGTGCAGACGCGGTCGTTCCGGCAGGCCTTCCCGGCGACGCCCGGGGTGACGCTGCGGCTCGCCAACCTGGCCGGGCGGGTCGAGCTGGTCGGCGTCGCGGGCAACCAGGTGGTGATCGACGCCGAGGTGCACGCCGAGATGCCCGGGGCCGGCGAGACGCAGCGGCTGCTACAGGAGATGAAATGGGTGCGGGCCCAGGACGCCAAGGGGCGGGAGGAATGGGCGCTGGCGTACCCGGTCGAGCGCCACCGCTCGTACTTCTACCCGCAGCCGCACGAGGGGTCCGAGTCGGGCTTCTGGAGCCTGTTCGACAACAGCTCGAGCTCGGCCACCTACCGCGGCGAGCGGGTGCGGGTCTACACCGGGCGGCGCTCGTCGGCGCCGACGCTGTACGCTGACCTGCGCATCGGGCTGCCGGCGACGAGCGACGTGGCGCTGCGCAACCTGGTCGGCAAGGTGCACGGCGGCGTGCTCGAGGGCACGCTGGCGCTCGACACCTCGAGCAGCGACATCCGCCTCGATTCGTACGCCGGCCAGCTGCGGCTGGACACCGGCTCGGGCGACATCGTGATCGGCACCTGCCGCGGCGAGACCTCGATCGACACGGGGTCGGGCGACGTGGTGGTGCACCAGTTGGTGGGCAACGCCAGCGTCGACACCGGCTCGGGGGACGTGCGCATCGGGAAGGTCGCGGTCGGGACGCTGAAGGTGCACACCGGCTCTGGGGACGTCTCGGTGCGCGACGGCGCCGCCGGCAAGCTCACCGCCGACACCGGCAGCGGCGAGGTGCGGGTGGTCGGGGTCGAGCTCGAGGAGCTGATCGCCGACACGGGCTCCGGCGACGTCGAGGTCGCCAGCTCGCTCGAGCACGCCCGACGCATCTCCGCCAAGACCGGCAGCGGCGACGTGCGGGTCTACGCCGGCCCGTCGGCATCCTTCGACGTCACCGCGGACCAGAGCAGCGGCGACCTGCGGGTGAACTACGCCGACGCCGTCCTGCGGCACGGCCACCACCGCGACAAGGTGGTCGGCGCGCGGCGCGGCGACGGGCGGACGATCATCCGCATCGAGACGGGCAGCGGCGACTGCGTGATCGGGCCGCGCAAGCGCTAGGAGTCTCCGGGCGGCTCCTGCGGGCCGGCCCCGTCGATGGGGTATGATGTCTTCAGATCGGGAGCGTCTTTGGCCTGGCACCGATCGGAGGATCTCCCAATGTCGCGTAAAGCCGCCGCTCTAGGGGCAGCCGTGTCTCACGTGTCTCCTGAGGCAATCTACGAGCTTACCCTGAACGTTCTGGGCTACAGGGAGGATGGCGAGTGGGCAGCCATTGCTCTCGAGATGGACCTCCGGGCTTTCGGATCGAGCTTCCAGGATGCGGTCCAGAAGTTGATGGAGTTGGTCAGGATCCAGGTGAGCTTCGCGCATTTCAAGGGGCAGCCGGAGATGGTGCTGAGACCGGCAGATCCGGTCTGGTGGGACAGATTTGCCGAAGTTCGGAGAGATTATCTCGATGCCCTCATCAGGGAGAGAAGTCGTTCCGACACGAGTTACGATATCGCCGGGATCAGGATTCCTTCCGCTTACGCGATCGCCCAGTTTTCCCAGTTGGAGGCTTAGCTTCAAAGAAGTCATTTGGAAGCCCGAATCGACTGATGATCCCGGAGAGGTACTCCCGCCTGATCTCGGTCCCCTCGCCGTGGCAGACCAGCGGGAAGGATTGAGCGCGTCCGTTGACATTCGGATGGTAGATGATTCGGTGGCTTCCCTTTCCCCGTTTGCTCCAAAACTCGAATCTCTTGTCGTGCCTTCGTAGGGCCTTCACGACCTCTCGATACTTCTTGGGTCCAGGCATGCGCTCACCTCCTCTGACTGCCGCGCCCTACGAGCCGGGGTCGACTACATCTTGCTGTAGTTCGGGCCGCCGCCTCCCTCGGGGGGGACCCAGGTGATGATGCCGTAGGGGTCCATGATGTCGCAGGTCTTGCAGTGGAGGCAGTTGGCGGCGTTGATCTGCAGGCGCTTCGAGCCGGGGGGGGCGGCTTCGTCGGGGACCATCTCGTAGACGGCGGCGGGGCAGAAGCGCTCGCAGGGGTTGGCGTACTCGGCGGTGCAGCGGGTGACGCAGAGGGTGGGGTCGGCGACGTGCAGGTGGACGGGCTGGTCCTCTTCGTGGGCGGTGCCGGAGAGGTAGAGATCCGCGAGACGGTCGAAGACGAGCTGGGTGCCGTCGACGGCCTGGCTGGCGGGGGGGATCGGGGGGGGCGGATCGAGGCGGGCGCCGGCCGGCGAGGTGAGGGGCTGCAGGCGCTCGTGGCCGGCGCGGGTGGGGAGATGGTTCCGCAGGCCCCAGCCGCGGCCGCCGGTGAGCAGGCCGAGGCCGGCCTGGAGCATGCCGGCGAGGAGGCCGTGGTCGAAGGCCTGGTGGAAGTTCCGCACCGGCCAGAGCTCGTCGCGGATCCAGCTCGACTCGACCTTGGCCTGGTATGCGACGTGGGGCGGCGGCGGCGCGACGCCGGCGGCCGGGTCCGGCGCGGCCGGCGCGGGCGCGGCGGCCGCCGCCACGAGATGCTCGAAGATGGCCTCGGCGGCCAGCATGCCGGACTTCATCGCCAGGTGGATGCCCTTCAGGCGCTGGCTGTTCAGGAAGCCGGCGGAGTCGCCGATCAGCAGGAAGCCGTCGCCGCCGAGGCGCGGCAACGACCACCAGCCGCCCTCCGGGATGGCCTTGGCGCCGTAGAAGGCCACCTTGCCGCCGGCGAGGAGGGGGGCGACGGCGGGATGGGTCTTGAAACGCTGGAACTCGAGGTAGGGGTCGAAGCGCGGGTTCCGGTAGTCGAGGCCGACGACCAAGCCGACGATGAGCTGGTCGTTCTGCATGCCGTAGAGGAAGCCGCCGCCGAAGGTGTGGAAGCCGAGCGGCCAGTTCAGGGTGTGGATCACCTGCCCCGGCGCGATGCGTCCCGGCGGCAGGTCCCAGACCTCCTTCAGGCCGAGCGCGTAGACCTGCGGGTTCCGGCCGCGGCCGAGCCCCAGCGCCGCGTCGAGCTGCTTGACCAGGGTGCCGCGCGGCCCCTCGCCGAGCACGACGCAGCGGCTGCGGACGTCGATGCCGGGCTCGTAGTTGGCCTTCTTCTCGCCGTGCCTGCCGACGCCGCGGTCGCCGGTGCGGACGCCCACCACCCGCCCGTCCTCGACCAGCGGGGCGACGGCCGGGAACTCGCAGAAGACGTCGACGCCGGCGGCCTCGACGCGCGGCGCCATCCACTTGAGGAGCTTGCCGAGGGAGGCGACCCAGCAGCCGTGGTTCTCGAGCGGCGGCGGGATGGGCAGCGAGCGCGAGCCGCCGGCGGTGAGGAAGAGGACCTGCTCCTTGCCGACCTCGGCCTCGAAGGGCGCGCTCCGCCAGTCCTCGGGGAACAGCTCGGCCAGGGCCCGCGGATCGACGACGGCGCCGGAGAGGGCGTGACTGCCGATCTCGCGCCCCTTCTCGAGGACGGCGATCGAGACCTCGAGCGGCGGCCGCCGCCCTGCCTGCGAGGGTGGCGACGATGGCGACGGTGGCGACGGCGGCGACAGCCGCGACGCCTGCTCGTTGTGCCTCCGCACCAGGCCGGCGAGATGGTAGGCCCCGGCCAGGCTGGCCGGCCCGGCGCCCACGAACAGCACGTCGATGTCCAGCGTCTCGCGCTCGCCGCTCATGCCGGGGGGTCGGGGGGCCGGGCGCTCAACCGGCGGTGAGGTCGAGCGCGGGGACGCCGACCATGGTCTCTTCGTCGACCGGGAGGCCCGCTTCGATCCAGCTGTCGAGGCCGCCCTGCAGGGGGCGGACGCGGGTGAAGCCGCGGTCCATGAGGACGCGCGCCACGCGCGCCGCGGAGGCCTCGTTCGGGCAGGTGCAGTAGAGGACGATCTCGCGATCGCGCGGCAGGCTCCCGAGCTGCGCGTCCACCTCGTCGATGGTCATCCGCAGGGCGCCGGGGATGTGCTGGGCAGCGAAGCTGCGGGTGGTGCGGACGTCGACGATGGCCGGCGGGTTGCCCTCGTCGATCAGCCGGCGGAGCTCCTCGACCGGGATGCGGGCGAGGCGCAGCAGCTTGTAGAAACGGCGGCGCTCCCACCACTTCATCGCCATCACCAGCGCCAGGCCGCCCACGGCGACGACCCCCGCCCAGATGCCGAAGCGGTTGAGGTAGAGGAGGGCGCGCCCGATCGCGCCGTGGAACAGGAAGCCCAGGCTCACCGCCGAGCCGGCCCACAGGAGGTTGCCGAGCAGGTCCCAGAGCAGGAAGAGATGGACCGGCACGCGCGCGGCGCCGGCCAGCGGCAGCACGACGATGGAGTAGCCGGGGACGAACTTCGAGTACAGCAGGGAGGCCAGGCCGCGGCGGGCGAAGAGCGCCTGCGTCGAGCGCTCGCACCCCTCGGGCGACAGCGCCCGGCGGCAGATGGCGCGCACCGCCCGCTCCCCCCGCCAGCGGCCGAGCAGGAACCAGCCGAGGTCGACGGCGAGCGGCGTGCCGACGGCGATGACCAGGAGCGGCAGCACGGCGATCAGGCCGGTCGCCGCCAGGGCGCCGGCCACCAGCAGCGCCGGCAGCGCCGGCACGGGCACGCCGACCCGCTCCGCCAGGGCGTTGGCGAAGACCAGGGCCAGACCATGCCGGCCGACCTGCGCGATCAACTCTTCCATCGGGAGGAGACCTCGAAGCTCCGCGGTGGGCGATGACGCGACCTACCGACTACCGCTCCATTCTCGCACGGCTCGCGGCGCGGCGGAAGCACCTGCGGCGCCCGGCGCGCCCCACTACCCCGCGCCCGGCGCGGGCGCAGCGGGCCATGCGGGCCATGCGGGCCATGCGGGCACGCTGGGGCTTTGCAGTTCTCGGGCCAGGGAGGCTGGGGGCGGCATCGGAAGGCAGAAGCGGCCAGCGGCCGGGGCTTCAGGGAAGGAAGGAAGACGAGTGGATGGAAGGCCCGGCCTCAGGCGATGAAGGAATGCAAGCGGACGTCGGGATTGTACTCGGCCTGGTAGAGGAACTCGATCACCCGCTCGAGGGGCAGGGCGTCTCGCGTGGCCGAGAACTGCTTGGTCGTGCGGAGCAGCATGGCAGCCTTGTAGACGTCGCCACCCGGGTTCATCTTCAGGATCAGCTCGCTGCCTTCCATGATCCGCGCCAGGGAGCCGTCCCAGTCGCCGCGCTCTTCCAGCGCGGCGGCCCAGCAGAGGCTCACGATGCCCGCTTCGTGCGGACCTCCTTGCGACAGGAATATGCCGCGGCTCGCGGCGTAGGCCCTGGCCGCCCCCGCGACGTCGCCCGCGCGTTGGAGCACGTGGCCTTCGAGGTGGGCGGTACGGGCCGCGTTCTTGCCGAGCGAATGCGCCGCGATGAAGGTGCGCTCCCGGCGCAGGATGTCCAGGGCCTCTCGCCAACGCCCGAGCTCCACCAGCGCCCTGCTCATCCCGCTGAGGGCCGCCACGACGGACTCCGGCTCGAGCTCGCGGTCGAGCACCTGGAAGGCCTCGAATCGGGTTTGCAACGCATTCTCGAACTTGCCGGCGTAGTGAGAAAGGTTCGCGTCGCTCACGCTGACCCGGGCCAGGTCCTGGATCAGCGCGCGCTGGCGGTAAATCCTGGCAGCCGCGGACAGGAGCTCGCGCGCGGCCACGAGACGCCACCGGGCGCTCGTCACCAGGCTCTGAATGACCAGCAGGCGAGCGGCGACCAGCGGGTCGTGGGCTCCGCGGAGAAGCTCTTCCCTGGCCCGGTCGAGCTCCTCCTGGGCAAGGGGGATGTCGCCGCGGATCCGATGGGCATTGGCGAGCTCGACGCCGGCCCGGCAGCGGAGCTCCCGTGCCCGCCTCTCGTGGCTCCTGTCACGGAGGGCGAGATCGTGGGCAAGCTCGGCGAAGCGCAGCCTCAGGCGTGGATCAGGGGCGCCCAGCGTCGCCGTCGATCGCAGCAGCGCCTCGACCGCGGCGGGGCCGAGCAGCCGGCGCGGCATGCGGCCGATCGCCGCGGGGCCTTCCGCCGCGAGCAGGGCCAGCGCGCGGTCGACGTCCACGTCGGCGGCCGGCGGCGCCGCCAGCTTCGCGGCCGCCCGGAAGGCGCGGGCCGCCGCCTGGAGGTACGCGGCCACGAGCGGTCTGCCGTGATGGCGCGGATCGGTGCCCCGGGCCTCGGCCGCGGGCTCGTCGTCCAGCCAGAGCGTGAGATGGGTCGAGAGCGCCGCCCGGCAACGGGCGCAGCCGCCGCGCAGGTGACGCAGGACCGCGCGGCCCTGCGGCCCCGGGAGGCGGCACCGCCCGAAGGCGTTCAGCTCGAAGATGGTGGGGTGCATGGGAGACAGCCGCGGCGGCCTCGCCCGCGCCGGGTTCTGCGGAGCTCCTGACCCAGGCGCGAGCAGGGGACAGGAAACCCTTCCTTGCCGATCAGGCCGTTCAAACTTCTATACGCATAAGGCGCGCGGGGTGTTGAGCGCGCTGACGGACGGCAGGAGCCACCGTTCGGTTGCGGTTATTCTATTCGGTGCCGGGCGGCCGCGAGCGAGCGGCGCCCCGAGGCTTTCGGAGGGTCGTGTTCTTGACCGAAGTCGATGCGGCGGCGATGGCGAGGGAGGGGATGGCGGCGGCGACGACCGGGGCGGCGGCGGCGTCGCTGATCGCCACGCTGACCACGCCGCTCACGCCCGAGCTGGCGGCGGGGCTCGACGGCGTCGAGTGGCTCGAGGTGCGGGCGGACGTGCTCGGCGACGTCGATCCCGAGCCGCTGCGGCGGCTGTTCCCCGGCAAGCTCCTGTACACGCTGCGCAGCCGGGCCGAGGGGGGCTTCTTCGAGGGCTCGCCGGAGCGGCGCAAGCGGCGCCTGCTCGAGGCGGCGGCGCGCTACGACCGGGTGGACCTCGAGGGAGCGCGCGACCTGGCGCCGGAGCTGCTGACCGCCGTGCCGCGGGAGCTGCGGCTGATCTCGTGGCACGGGCCGGCGAGCGACGTCGATGCGCTCGAGGCCTGCTTCGCGCGCATGGCGACGGCCGAGGCGGCGCTCTACAAGCTGGTGCCCTGGGCGGTGCAGCCGGGCGAGGCGCTGGCGCCGCTGATGCTGCTGCACAAGCTGCAACGGGGCGACGTCGTCGCCTTTGCCGGGGGCGACGCCGGGACCTGGACGCGGCTGGTGGCGCCGCGGCTGGGCGCGCCGGTCGTCTTCGGCGCGGCCGGCGACACTCCCGGAGCGCCGGGCCAGCCGTCGATCCGGACGCTGTGCGAGGACTTCGGCCTGCCGGCCCTGCCGCCGGTGGCCACCCTCTTCGGGGTGGTCGGCAACCCGGTCGCCCACTCGCTGTCGCCGCGCCTCCACAACGGCGCCTACCGGGAGCTCGGCATCCCAGCCCTCTACCTGCCGTTCCAGACGGATGCTTTCGGGGACTTCTGGCTCGAGGTGGTCGAGGAGGGCGTCCTCGAGACCCTGGGCCTGCCGATCCACGGCCTCTCGATCACCGCGCCCTTCAAGGCGGCCGCCCTGGCCGTGGCCGGCGCCGAGAGCCCGCTCGCCGGCCTGGTCGGCGGCGCCAACACCCTGGTGCTGCGGCAGGGAGTCTGGGAAGCCGAGTCTACGGATGCGGAAGGGGTCGTGGAGCCGCTGCACGAGCGGGGGATCGAGGTCGACGGGCGGAGGGCCGCGGTGGTCGGGGCCGGAGGGGCGGGACGGGCGGCGGCGGTGGGGCTGTCGCGGGCGGGGGCGCGGGTGACGATCTTCAATCGGAGCGCGGAGCGGGGGGAACGGGCGGCGCCTGGTCGCGGGCCAGCAGCGGCAGCGACGGCGCGGCGAGCAGGACGACCACGACGGTCAGCAGCGCCGCGCCGGCGATCCAGCGCGACGGCCCTTCGCCTTCGATGCCGGCCACGCGGCGGATGCGCTCGATCAGCGAGCCGCCGTTGGCCGCGAGCGCGAGCTGCGCCGGGTCGCCGCGCAGCTCCTCGAGCCGCGTCAGCGCGCGGGCGTACTGCAGGGCGTTGCCGCCGACCGCGATCGCGGCGTCGTCGCAGCAGTGCTCGCGCTCGATGCGGATGCGCGCCGAGATCCACCACACGGCCGGGTGGTAGAAGAGCAGGGTCTCGACGACCGACTGCATCAAGTTCACGAGGAAGTCGTGCCGGCGGATGTGCGCGAGCTCGTGCGCG
>Ga0207699_10001729_pt1 | contig 10323 bp, 10 predicted proteins | sample LARL51metaG_FD_184344 | JGI IMG/M metagenome (GOLD analysis project Ga0207699, IMG submission 184344) | Corn, switchgrass and miscanthus rhizosphere microbial communities from Kellogg Biological Station, Michigan, USA - LAR L5-1 metaG... | ecosystem: Host-associated > Plants > Roots >...
CCTGCCGGCTACTTTCGAGGATATTTCAGGAAATCTGAAAGGCGTTCAGTTCGACTTCCTGTATTCGCTGCAGATGCGGGCTCAAAAACTCAACAAGGATGCGCCATTCGACGATCCCTGCAAGGTCCAACAACATGCCAAATAAAGCCATCACGATCGCGGACATGGCGTTTGTGCCCGCTGAAATCAACATACAGGTTGGAGACACGGTGACGTGGACCAACCAGGACGCGGTGGGACATTCAGCCTGCCGCGACGATCCGCCTGCTTTCGATACGGGCCGGCTCGCTCAAGGAGATATGTCTGACCCCGTGACGTTTCACGAGCAGGGCACTTACGACTACTTCTGCCGGCAGCATCACCACATGACCGGGAAGGTCATCGTCTCCGAGGCTCCGGCAAGCGGCACATAGCCTCGCGCGATTTGAGAGTACAGGTCCGAGCCAAGGCTCGGATCACCACGAGCCGTAGCCGGGCCTGTCGTGTCCGGATCGTTTCGCAGGCCTGCCGTCGCCGCTCCGGCTAGAGCCTTTTCCGTTCCGATTGAATCGGAACGGAGGCTCTAGATTCTTGTTTATCGCGGCATGCACTCGCTTGGGTTGTCAGACTCCCCGGCGATCCGGAAGGAGCACCCTCATTGAGGTGCAATCATAAATCTGCAACAATCAAAGGGTGTAATTTTATTTGTTGAACATTAATTGAATTTGGCGGGGAGTTTTTGACATGACCAAACGTGCTCGCTCCAGAAGGACGAAGCGTCCTGCCGCACAGTCAGCGCAGGCTGCAGCAATTGGCGGCAAACTTGCGGTCATATTCGGATTGCTCGCGTCGGCCGGCAATCGCACCACATTATCCGTCGGCGGGCTTTCGGTCGAAGTCCTCACCTCGAATACCCTGCCAGCAAACGAGGCGGACCTGGAGCAGGCCAGAACGGCGACGCAGGCCCAGTTCAGCTCGCTGACCGGCACCAATGTCCGTTTGAGAGGCTATCAATCCGGCGGATACCTTCTGGGCGCGAAGGCGCTGGCCAGGCTTGGCACGACGCCGGTCAAGCCGGAGGACCGCGGGCGATTTCAGGTCGTCGGTGACGTCCTCGCGCGCAATCGCCAGCAACTGCTCGCGATACCCGGCGTGCTCGGCGTACGGCCGGGATATCGCTTCAAGGACGGCTGGATCACGGACGAGCCCTGTATCGTCGCCATCGTCGATCAGAAGCTGCAGCCAGCCGCCGTACCGCCGGCGGTGCGGATTCCGGACCGGATCGAGAATGTGGATGTCGACGTCGCCATTGCGACGCCGGTCCAGCAACTGGTCTCGCAGGCGATGCGCCAGGGCCGCGCGATTGCGGTAGACCCGGTCAATCCGGAAGGCTTTGCCGTACCCAGCGTCAGCCCGCCCGAGCAGGCTTTCGCCCTGACCGACGTCTCGGCCCAATTGGTGCGCGAGAGCAGATATGTGCCGCCGGACAACGTCCACCTCGAGCCAGTCAACGGGCCTTTCACGATCAAATGCCACGCCAGCCCGGATGCCGGCTGGCCGACCCTGTCGGCGTTTCTGCAGCAGACGAAGACGCGGCTGACGGTGGCGATGTACGATTTCACCGCCCCGCACATCATGCGGACGATCGAGGCGACCTCCGCGCAGAATGATTCGTCGTTCTCGCTGATCCTCGATCCCGGTCAGTCGCTCGCCAATGGCGACGAGCCCAACAATCCGAAATCCGGCGACTTTACCGAGGACACCGTTCGCAAGGACCTGACGCAGAAACTGCGGTCGAAATTCAGCTTTGTCTGGGCTGCCGTGACGCGCAGCGGCAAGGTCGAGCACGGGATTTTCCCGACCGCCTATCACATCAAGGTCGCGGTGCGGGACGGTAGCGCGTTCTGGCTGTCGAGCGGCAACTGGCAGTCGTCGAACCAGCCCGACCTCGATCCGCTGGGGGCCGACCGCGGCCTGCCCAACGTGCAGACGATCTACAACCGCGAATGGCACGTCATCGTCAACGACCAGAGGCTCGCCCAGACCTATGAGGCCTTCATCAAGTATGACGAGGAGCAGGCGGCGCCGCTGAATGTGTCGCCTCAGGCGGCCGTGCGGCCCGACCTGTTCGTGCCGGAAGAACTCGTCGCGCAGGCGGCCGCGGCAAGATATTTCACGCCCAAGGACATCGACATCGCCCGCTCCGAAACCGTGCAGCCGCTGCTGACGCCGGACAACTATGCCGACCACATTCTCGAACTGATCTCGCAGGCCAAGACGACGCTGTATTTCCAGAACCAGTATATCAAGATCAGCGTCGACGAGAGCAAGAACCCGCCGAAATTTGCGGCCCTCGTCGATGCGCTGCGCGGCAAGATCGACGACGGCGTCGATGTCCGCATCATCCTGCGCGACATCGGCGACACCCGGCCGATGCTCGAAGCCCTGAAGACCAACGGCTTCGACATGTCCAGGGTCAAGCTGCAGAAGTCTTGCCACAACAAGGGCATCATCGTCGACGGCGAGATCGTGGCTGTCGGCAGCCACAACTGGTCGGGCGACGGTACGGTGTACAATCGCGATGCCAGCCTCATCCTGTTCAGCAAGACGGCTGCGCAATATTTCCAGCAGATTTTCGTCTACGACTGGGACCACCTTGCGCGCCAGAAGGTGTCAGCCGAAAGCGCGATGCCAAGGCTCGCGCTGTCCGGCGAGGCGACGCCGGAGGGCGCCTTCCGCCTGCCATGGGACGCCTATTTCGGTGAATACCAGGCCGACCTGCAGGATCTGATCGGGACCGACATTCCGAGCCCGGCCATGCCGGAGCGGCTCTATGCCCAGGCCGTGCGTGCGGAGCCGGTTTCGCCTCCCGCGGCCACACCGCTGGTCACCGCGCAATCCTACCTGGTTTCGGGCGACCTGCTGGCGGCGAAGGAAGCATTGAGCAAGCGCTGGCTGCATTCGACGAACCCGTCGAATTTCAGGGCGCAGGCGGCGGCGACCAGCCCGGATCCTGCGGTGAACATAGTCGGCGTCGGCATCGGCGAAATGATCAGCGGCGGATCGCCGACCGGCCTGATGTCCGTCAGGCTTCTGGTTCGCGTCAAATACCCCAAGGGCATGATTCCCCCGCAGCACATGCTGCCGGACATGTTCGAGGGCATGCATGTCGACGTCGAGGAAGTCGGCACCTTCCGCCCGCTGGCTTCCTTTCCCGATCCCCGCGTCATGATCAGACCGGCGCAGCCCGGCAGTTCGATCGGCTTCGAATTCCCCGGCGGTTCCCCGATCATGGCGGGGACATTTGGAGGTCTGGTCAGGGACGCGGCTGGCACCCAGTACCTTTTGAGCAACAGCCACGTTCTGTCGAACGAAGGACAGCTCGCCCTCGGCTCGCCGATTTATCAGCAGGGTCTGCTCGATTTGCCGTCGGGCAGCGCAAAGGCGCAAATCGCCAGATTGTCGAAATTCATTCCGTTCGAGCCGCAGCCGGCACTGGTGGATTGCGCAACGGCGGAGGTGACGTCCCCCAGCCTGGTTTCGAAGGACATCCTTTACATCGGTGCACCAAGAGGCACGACGACCGCCAGGCAGGATATGGTGGTCCACAAATTCGGCCGAACCTCGTTCTACACGGCCGGGCGCGTGACCATGGTCAACACCGATACCAGCGTCGACTACGATCAGGGAACCGTCGTTTTCAAGAATCAGATCGTCGTGGTTGGCTTGAACGGCTCGATATTCAGTCAACCCGGCGATTCCGGCTCGTTGATCCTGGAGCGCGACAGCCAGATGGCGATCGGCCTCCTGTTTGCCGGTTCCCCCTCTCACACCCTGGCCAACCACATCGACGATGTTCTGCGGGCGCTCAACGTGACTTTGGTAACCTAGCGTTTGATGCTACAAGTCGGGAGATGACCAAGTTCACACGCGACCAAGCTGACGCCATCAAGGACCGACATAGTCTTGCGCTGCTCAAGACGCCCGGCGTTCATATGGTCGGCGTGCGGGCAGATGACGCGGGCAGCCAGACGCTCGTGATCGTCGCAGAGCCCGGCATCGACAAGGCGAAGCTGCCTCGGGAGATCGAGGGGCTTCCCGTCTCGATTGAGGAGGGGAAGCGTTCCAGGGCGCAATAGTCACGTCCCGGTTTCGCACCATCAAGCCGGATACGCTCGCGCCCCGCTCTAGCATCAATGTGCTGACGCTCGCCGGGCGGCGGCAAAGCCGCCGCCCGGGCAGGATCTCAAAGCGATGACAGTCGGCGATGAAGTCGGCCGCTCCCTTTGCCGCGACGGACGGCGTCGGCTCGACACGGTGTATCAACGCTTGACGTTTCCTTAGGGTTGTGTGAGTTTCCATGCGACACCATAGGGCCTGTCGCATGTCACGTATGGCTTGGCGCGACACCCTGATCATCGAGAAGCGCAAGCCCGAGCGGATTTTGACCCGATACGAGGATTTCAAGGGGAAGTTCGTGCTGCACTGTCACATCCTCGATCATGAGGATCAGGGCATGATGCAGACTGTCGAGATTGCGGATTGATACCAATTCAGCGCGTGAGCTTTCCGAGCCGGGAGTAGCTCCGTCATGAATTGAGCTAGCCCGCAGCTTAAGTGCTAAGGGCAGGACATGTTCCCGGTTGGGTTTCTCGACGAAAAGAAAAGGCAGGTCGATGCCGACAATTCGCCCCTGGACATCATTCTGACTGACAGCAACGGGTTTTGCGGAAGAGGGCAAATGTCGCCGGGCGGCCCGTCCATCACCGATGCGAACTATTCGTTGACCTTGTCCGACGGAGCGGTCGTAACCGGCGTTCAGGTCAAGCAGGACATTCACAATTGGTTCGCCGTCGGCGCGCCGGACACGGAACCTTGCCGCCCTCGGTTTGAGCGTTGCGAGGTCATCAATGAGTCCTGTTGGGAGGAAAACCGATGAGAACAGCATGGTCGATTGCGGCCGCGGCGTTGCTGCTTTCCACGACGATCGGGCATACGCAAACCCGCCCAAAGGCCGTGCGAGCGGCCAGCGAAGCCGCGCCTGCTGCAAGCGAGGCCTTGCCGACCGCCAATACGGATGCGTCGATCGCGGGAAAGTGGACCTATCGGAGTTATCGCAACAGGGCCGACATCATCGTGAACGCCGACGCGGAGCCGGCCGTCAAGAATCTCAGCGGGATCTACGGGCAGGAAGTGGAGACGGCGAACTCAGCCCTGAAGGCATTGAGTCTGGTCTTTGGCGAAGGCATCATGACCTTCGATCCGCCGTCGGGAAACGCGATCTCAGGCAATCTCGACATGGGCGGCGGCTATGTGCTGGACCTGAAAGGCACAATACAGCCATCAGCCGGGACCGATGTTCTTGTCCTCGAGATTTTCGGGACCGGCCGCGCGGGCACTCCAACCGAAAACTGGGAATATGACTACAAGGCGTTCACAACGCCGAAGTGGCCCAATGGCATCAACCAGATTCCCGCCTTCGTGGGCACCGTGATCCGGGCGAAACCCCACGGCTCGTCACCGGCGGGGGTTGTGGCGTCCTTCGTGTCGATCAAGCAGTAGCGTGAGCTCGGCGAGGAGTTTGCCAGCGATCTTCGGAGACCAGGTGTCGTTGAAGCGCCCAAACGAGCTGGTCAGTTTCTTCTTGTGGAAGGGTGAGAGGTGCTGGTTCAGCGCGGCCACATCACGAATGATGGCCCCGAGTGGGCCGGCGACGCCCTTGTCCTCGGCCGGATACCTGCCGTCCGGCGCCGCAAAGCGCCCCGCACGGCCTCGAAAGCCGAATGATGCGAGATGAGACGGGTCGAGTTGCTTCCGAGATGGATGTCACCAAGTCCTTATCCATCCCATGCCCAAACAGGTCGTCGAAATCCGGCACCCTGGTCCGAACGGTTCGTTCCAGGCAGGGAGCTTTTCATCGGTAAAATCCCAGGACGGCCTTGGTCTCGAGATATTCCTCGATGCCCTCAAGGCCGTATTCCCGACCGTTACCGGAACGCTTGTATCCACCAAAAGGTGCGTTCGGGTCCCAGTCGGGATGGTTGAGATGGACCTGACCCGACCGGATCTGCCCGGCGACCGCGCGCACCGTCTCGATATCCGTGCCTTGCACGTGGGCACCGAGGCCGTAGACCGTATCGTTGGCGATCTCGACCGCTTGCTCCACCGTATCGTAGGGAATGATCGACAGCACCGGGCCGAAGATCTCCTCCTGCGCGATCCTCATGCCGCGACGGACATTTGAGAAAATCGTCGGCCGCGCATAAAGACCGATCTGAAGGTCGTTCGGCCGCCCTGGCCCGCCGGTGACGAGCCTGGCGCCTTCCTCCAGGCCGACACCGATCATGGTCTGGACGCGTTCGAACTGCGGCCGGTTGGCGATCGGCCCATGGGTCGTGCTTTCCGCAAGCGGATCGCCGACCACCAATTCAGATGCGGCCGTCGCGGCGAGAACCTCGACCTCCTGCATCTGTGCGCGGGACACAAGCATGCGGGTCGGTGCGCTACAGGATTGGCCGAGATTGCGGAAGGCGGCGCCGACGCCGAGGCGGACAGCGCGACGCAAATCGGCATCCGGCAAAATGATGTTCGGCGACTTGCCGCCGAGTTCCTGGGCGACGCGCTTCACGGTGGGCGCCGCCGCTTGGGCGACGAGAACCCCCGCCCGAGTCGAGCCGGTGATCGAAATCATGTCCACCTGCAGATGCGACGCCAGAGCGGCGCCCACAATTGGACCTGTCCCGTTGACGAGGTTGAAGACGCCGGGCGGACAGCCGGCTTCATCCATCACCTCAGCGAACAGCAGGGCACTCAGCGGCGACAATTCGCTCGGCTTCAATATCACCGTGCAGCCCGCTGCGAGCGCCGGACCGACCTTGGCCGTGATCTGGTAGAGTGGCCAGTTCCAGGGCGTGATGAGGCCGCAGACGCCGATCGCCTCGCGCATGATCGAGGTACTGCCGCGCCGCGTGATGAACGGATAGGTCGCGAGATTGTCACGCGCGACCCGGATATGTTCGGCGGCCAACGGCACCTGGGCACGGCGTGCGTAGGTGATGGCGGCTCCCATCTCGCAGGTGAGCGCCTGCGCGAATAGCTCGAGCCGCTCGACGAGCAAAACATGAATCCGGTCGAACAGCGCCGCCCGCTCGGCAGCCGGCTTGCGAGACCAGCCTGCGAAGGCTCGTCTGGCGGCAGCAACAGCGCAGTCCACGTCCTCCTCATCGCCGAGCGCGACCTTGGCGATCGGTTGCTCGGTCGCGGGGTTGATGACGCTCGCCGTCACCGATCCGATCGCCTTCCGCCATTCTCCGTCGATATAGAACTTGCCGAGCAGGCCGGCTTCCATCAGGTGTTGAACCGGCGACGTCATTGGAAGCGATCCTTGATCCGATAGTAGGCGCCGATCAGCGGAAGGAACCAGGGCGGACCGAGATGGCCCGGAATGGCAGGCCAGGCGAAGTCTTTCCAGGGATTGAGCTCGGTGCGTCCGTCCATGACCTCAGCCATGATGGTCCCCATCAGGGTCGACATCTGGGTGCCGTGACCGCTGTAGCCCATGGAGTAGTAGATCCCGTTGCGTTCACCGGCGCGTGGCAACCGGTCGCGCGTCATGTCGACCATTCCGCCCCAGCAATAGTCGATGCGCACGCTGCGAAGCTCGGGAAAGACCTCGTGCAGCGTAGCCTGCAGGATCGCGCCGCTCTTTTCGTCTGACGCCGGATTGGAGATGGCAAAGCGCGCGCGACCTCCGAACAGCAGCCGGTTGTCGGGCGTTGTTCGGAAGTAGTTGACCAGATTCTTCGTATCCACCGCCATCCGTCGGCGGGGCAGAAGCCGATCGAGCGTCGCGATTGGCAAGGGCTCGGTGACGATCAGGAAAGCCCCAACCGGCACGATCCGGCGCCGAATCCAACCCAAGGGTCCCGTTTGAGAGATGCCGCTCGCCAGCAGAACCTGCGAGGCCCGAAGCCGGCCTTTGGGCGTCTCGATCTCGTGGCCTCCGCCTGGGGCCGGTCGCAGGCCCGTCATCGGCGAATGCTCATGGATCTCGACGCCGCGTCGCACGGCGGCCTCCGCGAGCCCGCGGACGAAACGTCCGACATGCATGCCAGCGCTCTTGCGGTAGATCAGCCCGCCGTAGTAGCGCTCCGATCCCACCTCACCGGCGAGATCAGCGCGGCTCACCATCGCGGTGTCGGGATCGATATTGGCGGCCAGCAATTCCTGGCTGCGCGCCAGCTTGTCATAGTGCTCGGTCCGTGCCGCAAGCTTGATCTTGCCGACGCGCGCGAAGTTGCAGTCGATCTTCTCTTCGGACACCAGACGCTCGACCATATCAACCCCGGCGTCGAAGGCACGATAGAGCCGGTCGGCGACCTCCTTGCCGAGCCTGGCCGAGAGCGTGCCGTAGTCCTGAGCGAACCCGTTGTTGCACATGCCGCCGTTACGGCCGGACGCCGCATGCCCGATCGTCTCGGCTTCGAGCAGCACGACGCGCGCGCCCTTCCTGGCGAGTGCCAAGGCGGCAGAACAGCCGGTCAAGCCGCCACCGATCACCGCAACGTCGCAGCTGCCCTGCACCGGTGCTGTGGCGGCGCTCTTAAACGGGCCTGACGTATCCAGCCAATAGGACGTAAGCTTCATACCTCCGGCTCCGAAATTCTCACCTTGCGAATGGCCTCTGCAAGTCACGACAGCCCGCTTCTGCTCAAGAGCCTACCAACCGCGCATCCGCGGCCATCGCGTTTCGATTGCGTCGCTCCCGGCGGCGATGACGTTGTAGAGATCGTGTTGCGAGGCCGTCGCGCAGGCGTGATTGGGCAGGATCCTGACCTTGGCGCCGATCGAAAGATCCGGCAAAGCCTGTGTCGATCCCGATCTGATCGCGACGATGCCGTGCTCCTGGCTCGCCTGCACGACGATCAGGTCTGGATAGACCTTGCCTGAGAGATCGCAGACGAGGCCATAGCCTTGGTCCACCGGCTGTGCCGCCGTGCCACGGTCGCGCGACAGCGCCATCCAGCCCGCATCGACCAAGATCCAGCCCTTCTCCGGTTTCGTGCCGATCACGGTGGCAAGGACCGAGATCGCGATGTCGCCGGTCGTGCAGACACCGACACCGTGCATCACCAGATCGAAGAACATGTAGACGCCGGCCCGCATCTCCGTAACGCCGGACAGGTCTTCGGCGAAATGGGCCGTCGGAGTCGAGCCGACGCTCACGATGGGGCATTCGTGCCCCGCCGCCCGCAAGGCCTCCGCCGCGGCGACCGCCACCGCCCTCTCATTCTCCGCGGCCGCGACAAGAGCGTCCGGCGAGCAGAGGCTGTACGATTCGCCGGCATGGGTGAGAATGCCGGCGAGCTTGACGCCCGCATGGGCCAAGGTGGCCGCGACGGTGGTGAGCTTGGGGTCGGTGGCGGTCAGCCCACCGCGGTGACCGTCGCAGTCGATCTCGATGAAGGCAGAGGGCGTCACACCAGCGGCGCGACCGGCCGCGCCCAGCATCATCGCCTGTTCGGGGGAATCGAGCAGCAGCTTGAGGTCGATGCTTGCTTTCCGGAGACGCATTGCTCTTTCGGCGGTGTGCCGTGCCAGACCCACGGCATGGGTCATGTCGCGGAAACCGTGCCGCGCGAAATACTCTGCTTCCGCCAAGGTGGAGACAGTGATCGGTCCCGGTCCGGACGGATAGGCGCGTCGGGCGACGTCGATGGATTTCGCGGTTTTCATGTGAGGACGCAGCACGACGCCTCGCTCTGCCATGCGAGAGGACAGACGCGCGAGATTGCGATCCAGCCGATCCTTGTCGAGCAGGAGAGCCGGTGTTGCCAGCGCCCCGACCGTAGCGGCCGTCTCGCCGTTCTGGATATCCGTTTCGCTCATCTCGCGCCGTGACACTTCGATCTCTCCTAGCCGAACGACTGGTTGGCAAGCGCGAAGGTGCGCGCTGGCCCGGTCGCAGGCGCTTGTGTCCCCAAGATCATGGTGGTGGCATCGCTGACCTGTTGCAGGCCGATGCCTTCGAGCCAGTCCCCGAGTTGCGATGTGGCCGAGGTGTCGATGCGGACGAAAACGCGCCCGAGCCGTGCGAGCGCAGCCTCGATAAGCGCGCGTGCATCGGCTGGGCTTTCGGCAACGACAGGCCCGATGACATGCCCGCGACCGAAAAGACGGGAGATGGCGTAACCGCGGGCCATGCCGTCACGCTGCAGGACATAGCCATCAGCACTCTGGAGGAGCCGATCCAGCATCCGTCGCCTCTCCAAACCGGATGCCTCGCGATCGAGCCGCGCGATTGCCTCGAAATCCGACGCAGCGATAGACCTGACGAGGCCCGAC
>Ga0207699_10001730_pt1 | contig 10321 bp, 9 predicted proteins | sample LARL51metaG_FD_184344 | JGI IMG/M metagenome (GOLD analysis project Ga0207699, IMG submission 184344) | Corn, switchgrass and miscanthus rhizosphere microbial communities from Kellogg Biological Station, Michigan, USA - LAR L5-1 metaG... | ecosystem: Host-associated > Plants > Roots >...
AAGCCGGTGGTGCGCAGGTTGGCGATGTTGTTGGAGATCACCTGAACGTTGAGTTCCTGTGCCGCCATTCCGGTCGCAGCGGTGTGGAGCGCCTGCATGTCAGATTTTCCTTATGCTACTGATACTGGTTGCGGGGTCAGGCCGGGACGTCGGCGAGTTTTTCGATGGCGGTCTTGTGCAGGTCGCTCTGCTGCTGCAGGATGTTGGCGACGCTCTGATAGGCCCGCGAGATCGCGATCATGTTGCTCATCTCGGTGACCGAGTTGACGTTCGACTTCTCGATGTAGCCTTGTTCCACCGTCGACTTGGTGTCGAGTTGCGGCGTGGCGCCCTCGGCCGCGGCGTAGAGATTGCCGCCCTCCTTCAGAAGCTGCTGCGCATTGGCGAAGCTGACCACGCGCAGCTTGCCGCGGATCGAATCCGCCCGGCTGGCGCCTTCCAGCACCGTGATGGTGCCGTCGGGAGCGATGTTGACGTCGTGGTCGGTCGGCTGGAACACGATCGGGGCGCCGGCGGCGTTCAGGACCTGATCGCCCGTGGTGGTCACGAGCTGGCCCAGATTGTTGAGATGGAAATTGCCGTCGCGGGTATAGCGTTCGCCGGCGGCCGTCTGCACCGCAATCAGGCCGGCGCCGCTGATTGCGACGTCCAGCGGATTGTTGGTGAGCTGCGCGGCTCCTTGCGAATCATCGCGGAAGCTGCCGCGGTCCTGCACGAAGCTGACGGCGCGGTCGCGCGAGACGAAATTGTCCTCATGCGCCCCCGAGCGAAGATATTCCTCGAACAGCGCGTGGTCGGACTTGAAGCCGTTGGTGTTGACGTTCGCAAGATTGTTGGCGGTGACGTCGAGCTGCCGCTCGAGCACCATCTGCCGCGAAAGTCCGATGAGAAGCGCGTTCTCCATCGGTGATCTCCCCTTTTGCCGCGATCCGGATGGCCAGCCTCTCCCAAGGCGCACGACCGTTCGGACCTCTCTCGAAGCGCGCCAGCTCTCCCAAGCCGTCATGCTTCGACCCGTTCTCAGCGAAAGCCCGTGCCAACCTGAAAACCTGCAATGTTGGAATGGCTTAGCCGTTGGGCCTGTAACGGAGGGGCCGGCAATAAGGTCTCGTTGACCATGTTGACCCGGCAACTTTTTCCCAGTTGGCGGGCCAGAGAAAGGTTCCATTAACCATTGTTAACTAGCGTTGCCGAATGAGCGCGTGTGCGCTGGGGTCATTCTTGTTTCGCGTCATTGGCAGCCTGGCGGCATCGAGCTCGCTTCTTCAAGCAAGCCGAAGCGGATCGGGTCATGGCGGATAGCGAAACGGAAGGCGGCGCGGCTGAGGGCGCAGGGGCGACCGCCGCACCGAAGAACAAGCTCAAGCTCGTCATCATCGCGGTGCTCGCGCTGGCGGTCATCGGCGGCGGTGCGGCGAGCTACTTCCTGTTCTTCAGCCATTCCGGCGAGGAGAAGCACGCGGAAGTGGCGGCGCCAAAACCTGCGGCGTTCGTCGAGGTGCCGGACATGCTGGTCAACCTGGTGGGCGCACCGGGCGAGCGCGTGCAATATCTGAAGGTCAAACTGGTGCTCGAGGTCAAGGAAGAGAAGCAGGTCGAGGCGATCAAGCCGTCAATGCCACGCGTCACCGACATCTTCCAGACCTATCTGCGCGAGCTTCGGCCTTCCGACCTCAACGGCTCGGCCGGCCTGTTTCGTCTGAAGGAAGAGCTGACCAAGCGCGTCAGCGCGGCGGTGGCACCGATCCCGGTCAATGCGGTGCTGTTCAAGGAAATCGTGGTGCAGTGAGGATCAAGGTCTAGAGCCATGGCGGGCAACGATCCGGTCGATCAAGATGCAATAGCCGCGCAATGGGAAGCCTCGCTCGATTCCGAGGATCCCGCCGAGGCCGCGAAGGCGGCTGCGGAAAACGAACTAACCGAGGCCATGGCGCTGCAATGGGCCGCCATGGTCGAGGACGGCAGCCGCGACTTCGGCAATGCCAAGAACAATGGCGAGCGCGTCCTCTCCCAGGAGGAAATCGACAACCTGCTCGGCTTCACGGCGGGCGAGGTCACGCTCGACGACCATTCGGGCATTCGCGCCATCATCGATTCGGCGATGGTGTCCTACGAGCGTCTGCCGATGCTCGAAATCGTCTTCGACCGCCTGGTGCGGCTGATGACGACCAGCTTGCGCAATTTCACCTCCGACAACGTCGAAGTCTCGCTCGACCGCATCACCTCGGTGCGGTTCGGCGACTACATGAATTCGATTCCGCTCCCCGCGGTGCTCTCGGTGTTCAAGGCCGAGGAGTGGGAGAACTTTGGGCTCGCCACCGTCGATTCCAGCCTGATCTATTCGATGATCGACGTGCTGCTCGGCGGCCGGCGCGGCAATTCCACGCTGCGCATCGAGGGCCGGCCCTACACGACGATCGAGACCAACCTCGTCAAGCGGCTCATTGAAGTCGTGCTGTCCGACGCCGAGCAGGCGTTCCGGCCGCTGTCGCCGGTGAAATTCTCCATCGACCGGCTGGAGACCAACCCGCGCTTTGCCGCGATCAGCCGGCCGGCCAATGCCGCCATCCTGGTTCGCCTGCGCATCGACATGGAGGACCGCGGCGGCAATGTCGAATTGCTGCTGCCCTATGCGACCATCGAGCCGATCCGCAGCGTGCTGCTGCAGATGTTCATGGGCGAAAAGTTCGGCCGCGATCCGGTCTGGGAAGGGCATTTCGCCACCCAGATCGCGCAGGCCGAGATCTCGGTCGATGCCGTGCTCTACGAGGCCGACATTCCGCTGAAGCAGTTGATGCGGCTGAAGGTCGGCGACACCCTGCCGCTCGACCTGCGCTCGGACGCGCTGGTGTCGGTGCGCTGCGGCGACGTGACCTTGACGGAGGGGCGGATGGGCCGGGTCGGCGACCGCGTCGCGATCCGCGTCACCAAACCATTACGCAAACCGCACACCACGCTCGCGATGTTCGAACGCGCGGACGAGCAGAACAAGTTGCTGGAGGCCCAATGACCCACACGATCGGTATGACCATCGAAGCACTGGTGGCGGTCCTGCTGCTCGTCACGATCGGTTACTGCATGCTGCTGAACAAGCGGCTGACACGGCTGAAGGCCGATGAGCACTCGCTGAAGGCCGTCATCGCCGAACTGATCACCGCGACCGAGATTGCCGAGCGCGCGATCGGCGGGCTGAAGCTCGCGGTGCGCGATGTCAACGAGAACCTCGGGGCCCAGCTCGACCAGGCGAGCCAGATGTCCGACCATCTGAAGAAGCAGCTTGCCGAAAGCGACTACGTGGTCCGCCGCCTGTCGAAGATCGCGATCGCGGCGCGGCCGCAGTCTGCCGCGGCACCCGTAACCGAGCCTGACCTCGAGCCGGCCGCACCGGTGTCGGGTGCCAAGGCGATCGCAGCGGCCGCGCAGGCATTCTCGGAGCGCAAACGGGCGGGTGGCCTTGCGGCATGAAACCGCTGCGTGACATCCGCGTGATTCCGGTCGTCGTGGTGGCGATCGCTGGCCTTGCGGTCCTGAAGATCGCCGGCCTCGTGCTGGATGGCGGCTATGTGTTCGACTCAGCGCATGCGGCCAGGAAATCCCTTACGAAATCCTGGGCGCAGGACAACCTGAATTTCCCCGGCGGGCGTCGCGAAGAGGACATCACGGGCTCCGTGCATGGCGGCGCGCCCACGGAGAAGAAGGAAGAGAAGAAGGACGAGGCGCCAAAGCCCGATGCCCCCGAGACCAAGCCTGAGGCCGAAGCAGCGCCGCCGATCTCGGCCTCCGAGCGCGCCATTCTCGAACGGCTGCAGGCGCGGCGCCAGGAACTCGACGCCCGCGCGCGCGAGATCGACATTCGCGAGAGCCTCTTGAAGGCCGCCGAAAAGCGCATCGAGGAGAAGAGCGCGGACCTCAAGGCCACGGAGGCGCGGGTCACCGCCGCGAGCGGCCAGAAGGACGAGGCGGAGAGCGCGCGGATGAAGAACATCGTCACCATGTATGAGGCGATGAAGCCGAAGGACGCAGCCAAGGTGTTCGATCGGCTGGAAATGGGTGTGCTGATCGAGATCGCGGTGCAGATCAAGCCGCAAAAAATGTCCGACATCATGGGGCTGATGCAGCCGGAAGCCGCCGAGCGGCTGACGGTCGAAATGGCTCGCCGGGCAGGCGCGGACAAATCCGCCGCGGCAGTGCCCGATCTGCCCAAGATCGAGGGCAAGGTCACCCCGGTCAAGCCGAACTGAGACACGGTGTTGCGCGGCTCCTCCCGGCGGTGCCGTCTCACGATCGACACGTTCTTGCCGCAATCATCTCCGGCGACGATGTCGTCGCGGGGGGAAGGTGACCGCATGAACGACAGGATATTGCCTTATCTCGTTTCGCTCGGGCTCATCGGCACGGGTGTGGTCTGGATCGTCGCCGGCACGAACGCGGCCAACCCGGCGATCTGGAGCACGCTCGGGGGCCTGACGATGGCCGTCGGCGCGATCAGTCTTTTGGGCGAATTTCGCAACAGAACACATTAGTTTTGCTGCGGAATCCGTCGAACAGATGCGGCATGCCGGGTGAACGAGTTCATCACGTCTCGGTCGCGGAATGTTGATCCGCGCGCTGAGGTCGATCAAAAGCCGGAACGGGTTCCCGAACGTGTCAAATCTGCCGCAGTGTGGGCGAATTCGTGGGATGATGCTCGCGCAGTAATTGTAGCGCAGCGGCCTGTGGGTTAGCTCTCGGTGTTGAATCTTGCGAAGTTCCGATTCTGCTGATCTTTTAGGAGAACAACCGTGGTGAAGATTCTGATCGTGACAGGTGCGACGCTTGCCTTCGTGACCGCAGCCGCTGCTGCCGACCTTCCGCATCCGCAGCCGGTCTACCAGGCCGCTCAGGTCGGCAAGATGCCGATTGGCAAGAGCCCGGTCGGCAAGGCTCCCATTGGAAAGACGCCCGTTGGCAAAGGGCCGGTCGTGACGCGAGCCTACTGATAGACGATAGGCTCACGACTCCTTTGTCTTGTTGAGAGGCGACGAGAAGGGACAACGCGTGGCGAATGCACCGATGAGACTGGGCGTGAGCCTGCTTGCGAGCGTGTGCACGCTCGCGCTTTCGCTGGCGTGCGACATGCGGCCGGCTTCCGCCGTCGAGGCTGAAGCTGCTCGTGGATCGCAACACGCCGTCGTCCAGAAGCGCCCCGCTGACGCGAATGCGCTGGCTTCGAACGAGGCGTCGTCGGCGCGCGCGCCCAGGTCGGCGAAGGGGCCGTACTACGTCGATTTCAGAGCCAGAACGGCGGCGAGCTGGGGGCATGCGTTCGTCTGGTATGGCAAGACGAGCGAGCGACAGGTCGAAGTCGCGGGACTGACGCCTGCAGGCGACACCCTGGAATATGTGGTGGGCTACTTTACCTGGGTGCCGTCCGAGACCGGCGCAAGCTACGGCGATCTCGATCCGCAATATCTGACCGCGAGCTATCGCGTCTACCTGAACGAGGCCGACGCCAAGCGGGTGTTCGCTTACATCAAGAAGCTGCAGGCGAGTTCGCCGGTCTGGAACGCCGAGACGGCCAATTGCACCGGCTTCATCGGCAACATCGCGGAGTTCATGGGCCTGAAGACGCCGTCGCGCTGGACGCGACCCGAAGAGTACGTCAACAAGCTGAAAGAGATGAATGGTGGGCGGCGGTTGGTTCAGCTGACGTCGGACCAATAGCTGGCCTTCACGATCCAAGGACGCTTCAGGTCTTGAAATCAGAGCACGCTCGGAAGCGTCGATAGGCGCTTGCGGAGACGTGCGCCGTTTGATCCTTCTCAAGTCAAAGCAATCACCCCGGTGCACCGGCCAGGACAGGCCAATAATCTGTGGACCGGGCGTTGATATCGCGCTTTCAAACGCGGGCGCGCGAACGCTTTCCGGATTTCGCCACGAATCAACCGTCTAAATTGACGTGGGAGTTGGCGGGGGGCGTGCGAGCGTCTGGTCGGCTGATAATAGTATCCTAGGTGAACGATCACCGCAGAAGTACAACGTAAACAATTTTGGCTGGCGGCGATTTATCCAACCTCTGGACGCGCATTTTTCCAACCAATGGAGTTGTCATGCGAAGTACAGCCGTGAAAGCGTTCGACCGCAACGAGGTCAATCTTGGTATCGCCGACCAGCTCGAAAAGGATATTGCAACCTTGGCGCGTCCTCCGGCGCTACCGGCCGATGAGGTCCGCAACTATGCGCCGCCAGCGAACCGCACGGCGCCGCTGCCCGACTATGTCACGCACCGCGACGGTGTCAGCGAGATCGGCAAACTCTCGGCCGAAGCGGTGATACGCGAATACGAGGCGGCGGCCCGGGAGATCGAGGCCATGGGCCAGGAAACCGCAAAACGCTGCGAGGCGATCACGGCGAGCGTGGCCGGCATGCTCGAGGACGTGAAGGCCACCGCCGCTCACTTCCGCAAGGAGGCCCAGCGCATCTTCAATGACATCGAATCCTGCTCGATCATCACCGAGGAAGTGCGGACCACCTGCGATGCCCTGAAGAAGAAGATCGTCGAGTAGCCGCGCTTCGCAGCGACACGCCATGCGGGCCATCACCCCTCGCCAGGTGAAATGGCGTTAACAAGTCCTTAATGCACCGGTCCTACAGTCGCAGGGAAGCGACCTGTGAAGATATGCTGGAATGGCGAGAACGGCTGCCGCGAAAAATGGCCCGCTTCTCCGCGCCTTCGCGCGGAGTTGTGGCGGCTGGCTGCGTGCGTTCGGCCTGGTGTCGCTGCTGCTTGTCCCGGGGGTGCCCGCTGCGGCGCAAGGTGATGCGGCCAGGGCCGAGCCGGTCAAGGGCGAGGCGACGTTCTCGGCCGCCAATGGCTATGCCCGGCTGATCCTGAAATTTGCCGACGATGTCACGACCGAGGTGGTCAGCGCCGGCCAGATCCTGGTGATCCGCTTCAACCGCCCGGTCGATGTTCCGGTCGAAACCCTGGGCGACGCGGTGCCGAGCTACGTGTCGTCGGCCCGGCGCGATCCCGACGGCACCGCGATCCGCCTGTCGCTGGTGCGCAAGGTGCGCATCAGCACCATGGCGGCGGGCGAGCGGGTGTTCGTCGACATGCTGCCCGATGGCTGGAGCGGTGCGCTGCCCAGCCTGCCGGCCGAGGTCGTGCGCGAACTCGCCGAGCGGGCGCGCGCCGCCGAGCGCGCACTGCGCCTGCAAAAGGCCGCGGCCGAGGCGCAAAAGCTTCCGCCGATCCGGGTCCGTGCGCTGGTGCAGCCGACCTTCGTCCGCTTCGTGTTCGAGATGCCTGACGGCATCGGGGCCTCGTCGGTGCTGAATGACCAGAAGCTCGTCGTGCAGTTCTCCGGCATCCTCACGTTCGACCTCGCCGACGCCAAGGTCGCAGCTCCGCCGAACGTCGCCTCGATCGAGCAGAAGGTCGATGCCACCACGACCTCGGTCGAGATCGCGCTGATCGGCGACGTCAATGTGCACGCGTTCCGCGACGAGAAGAACTACATCGTCGACGTCGCGTTCCAGCAGCCTGACAAGAAGGAAACGCCGCCTCCCGTGGCCGACGCGTCGCACGGCGCAAAGCCCGCCGGCGCGAACAAGTCGAAGGAAAGGGACTCGGCGCTGCATCAGGAGATCACGCCGCCGACCTCCGAGACGATCGCACGCCAGATGAAGATGAGCCCCCAGGAGGAGGCGAAAGCGTCTGCGGCACCCGAAGCGAAAGCGGAGGCTGCACAGGAGCACGCGCCGCCGATCAAGGCCGAAGCCAAGTCCGAAGCCAAGTCCGAGGCAAAGTCTGAGGTAAAGCATGAGCTAAAGTCCGAGGCGCGGGCTGAGGTCAAGCCCGAAGCAGCGCCTGAGGCCAAGCCCGAGGTCAGGTCCGAGGTGCACGCGGAAGCGAAGGTCGACGTGAAGCCCGAGCCCAGGGCTGAGGAGGCTGCGAAAGCCGCGCACGAAACGCCCAAGGCCGAACACGCGGAGGCGGCGAAGAAGCCGGCCGAGGCCGCGGCGAACGCATCGATGGCGGCACCCGCGGGCAAGGTCGATGCGGTCAGGGACAGCGATGGCCTGCGCCTGACATTTTCCTTCGCGTCGTCGACGGCTGCGGCATCGTTCCGTCGCGGCGACACCATCTGGCTGGTGTTCGATGCGGCGCGGCCGCTCGATCTCGAGCCGATCCGCACCAAGGCCGGCGCCATCATCGGCGACGCCAGCCTGGTGCCGCTCGAAAAAGGCCAGGCCCTGCGGATCCATCTCAATCGCCCGCTGATGCCGTCGCTGACCTCGGACGACCGCGCCAGCGGCACGCAATGGACGCTGATTCTCGCCGACAAGGTGCAAAACGCGCCCCTGCCGCTCGCGCTGGTTCGCAACATCACCGATCCGGCGCACGCCAATGTCGCGGTGTCGCTGTCCGGTCCGGGCCAGTTGCATCGGCTCGTCGATCCCGACGCCGGCGACACGCTGATGGTGGTGACCGCGCCGCCGCCGATCCGCGGCTTCGTCAAGCGGCAGGATTTCGTCGACTTCACGGTGCTGGAATCCGTGCATGGCGTCGCGATCCGTCCGAACTCGGACGACGTCGCCGTCGAGCTTGGGCCGGACAAGATCATCGTCGGCCGGCCCGGCGGGCTGACGCTGTCGTCGGTCGGCACCGCCACCGAGCGGGCGCCGACCGCGGTGCGGCCGCTGTTCGACATCGACGACTGGCACAAGAACCAGGAGGAGGGCCTGGTGCCAAGGCTCGATGCGCTGATCGCGCAGGCCGCGAACGCCACGCCCGACCAGCGCTCGCAGGCCAGGCTCGAACTCGCCCGCTTCTACATGGCGCGCGGAATGTACCAGGAGGCGCGGGGGGTCACCAATCTCATCATCTCCGACGGCGATCCGCGGACCGATCAGTCCGTCGTGCTGATGATCCACGCGATCGCGAGCATTTTGATGGGGCGACCTGACCAGGGCATGAAGGACCTCGCAAGTCCCGCGATCGGCAACAACTACGACTCGCAATTGTGGAAGGGGCTGGCCTTTGCCCGGCAGGGCCGCTGGACCGACGCGCGCGAAAAATTCAAGAATGTCGAGTTCGCGATCGCCTCGCTGCCGCTCGAGCTGCAGCGCCTCGTCACGATGGACGCGATGCGCGCCTCGCTCGAAGTGAAGGATTTTGGCGGTGCCTCGAAGCGGCGCGCCGAGCTCGAGGTGGTGGGGGTGCCGCCGGACATGAAGCCGTCGTTCGCGGTGCTGCGCGGCCGCCTTGCCGAAGCGCTTGGCCAGGACATGGACGCGCTCGACGACTACACCTCGGCGATCAAGTCGCCGAACCGGGAGGCGGCGGCGGAGGCCAAGCAGCTCGAGGTCGCGCTGAAACAGCGGCGCAAGGAGATCGACCAGACCGACGCGCTGCACGAGCTCGAGACGCTGTCGGTGACCTGGCGCGGCGATGCGATCGAGCTCAGGACATTGCAGATGCTGTCGCAGATCTACAGCGACACCTCGCATTATTTCGAGGCGCTGGCCGCGGCGCGGCAGGCGAGCAAGCTGGCGCCCAATTCCGAGATCTCGCGGCAGGCCCAGGATGCGGCCTCCGACCTGTTCTCCGACATCTTCCTCAGCGCCAAGGGCGACGAGCTGCCGCCGATCGAGGCGCTCAGCCTGTTCTACGAGTATCGCGAGCTGACGCCGATCGGCCGGCGCGGCGACGAGATGATCCGCCGCCTCGCCGACCGCCTCGTCGCGGTCGACCTTTTGGACCAGGCGGCCGAGCTGTTGCAGTACCAGGTCGACAAGCGCCTGGAAGGCGCGGCGCGGGCCCAGGTCGCAGCCAAGCTTGCGATGGTCTATCTGACCAACCGCAAGCCCGATCGCGCCATCCTGGCGCTCCGCTCCACACGGATCGCCGATCTCAATGGCGAACTGCGCCAGCAGCGGCTCCTGCTCGAGGCGCGGGCGATGAGCGACGTCGGGCGCCATGACCTCGCGCTCGACATCGTCTCCAACATCGGCGGCCGCGAGGCGATCCGGCTGCGTTCGGACATCTACTGGGCGGCGCGGCGCTGGCGCGAGGCGGCGGAGCAGATCGAATTGTATTACGGCGACCGCTTTCGCGATTTCAAGCCGCTCAACGCCGCCGAGCGCAGCGACGTCCTCCGCGCGGTGGTCGGCTACGCGCTGGCCGAGGACGCCATCGGGCTGGCGCGATTCCGCGAAAAATATGCGCCGCTGGTGACCGGCGAAGCCGACAAGATCGCCTTCGACGTCGCCAGCAAGCCGGCCTCGGGCTCCAGTGCCGAGTTCGCACAGATCGCAAAAATGGCCGCGAGCGTCG
>Ga0207699_10001732_pt1 | contig 10306 bp, 18 predicted proteins | sample LARL51metaG_FD_184344 | JGI IMG/M metagenome (GOLD analysis project Ga0207699, IMG submission 184344) | Corn, switchgrass and miscanthus rhizosphere microbial communities from Kellogg Biological Station, Michigan, USA - LAR L5-1 metaG... | ecosystem: Host-associated > Plants > Roots >...
GGCGGGCATGATGGGCGGGCCTTCATCGTCATGGAGTACCTGGAGGGTGTGACGCTGAAGCACCGTATCGCAGGTCGCCCGCTGGAAACCGCAGTCCTCCTCCCGCTGGCCATCGAGATCGCCGACGCGCTGGACGTGGTTCACTCCGCCGGCATTGTCCATCGAGACATCAAACCCGCGAACATCTTCGTGACGAAAAGAGGGCATGCCAAGATTCTGGACTTTGGATTGGCGAAGGTTACACTCTTCGGTTCAACCAGTTACGTCGTAAATTATTCGGCGAATTGCTCCTAAGTTAGTATCGAATGCTATCAAATCCGCATAGGTACCGCTTCTAGACCCATCTGAATGATTATCGATTTACATTGTAAACTCACAGATTTTCTAACCTGGTCGATCGCAAATAGTTAGAGACTACGGCGTGGCCTTAGACAAGTGAGATATGTCGCCAGAATCCATCGTTTCGGGCTCGCCAAGCGTCATTTGTGAGCGAAGACGTGGGTGGGTGCCCCGACGTACGTCTCAAACAGACGGTCTTTAAGACCCCCTTTTTGGGAGTACCTTCTGGTTATGGTTCCCCTAAATTGGAGGCGCGCTGACCTTCTCGAGAATGCGGCCGTATCCGCCAGCTGTTGGAGACGGGTGCGAGCCCCGAGGCGCGAGGTCGGCAAAACTGGAATTAAGCCGAAGGGGTGTCGTGTGGCTGCAAATTGCTACGCAAAATGGCCAGATTTGCCATGCACAAAGGTAGCATTTGCCCTGGTGACCCGAGCCCCGCATGAGCTTGCCGCTACCAGCTAGTCACGAACCATCAAGGAGTTAGAGATGGCACGGCACAGGTCACGGCACAGCGATGGCAGCGAATGGGGCTCGCTCCTGAATTTTTCGCGCTCCTCCTCGACAGCCACGAGGAGAGAAGGCCTTCGGCGGAGGCCCAATCCTCCAAAAGGAACTGCCTGACGGTGGGGTATCTGGCGGGGTGGGCCGCTCCAAAGGGTGGCCCTCTGAATGCCAACTCAGGCAGCCGCGGCGATTCGGTACATATACACTCTCACGGCCTGCGTCGCTTCATCCTGTGCTCGGCTCATCGCTGGGAACCGACATCAACTTTGAGTTGGGGCCGAATTTGAAAATTCTCCGCCTCGATGCTCGTCCCTGCTCGGCAGGTCGACACGCTCGCTCCCTCACTGCGAGAGCCTCGAGACTGTACCTCGCCTCTGTCAATTTCCTCGCGGCGACTTCCTCATCACTCGGCGGTATCGGACTCGTTCGATTGCTCATCGCATGCCATTCGTCTCCTTTGCAGTCTGTGACTCTGCCTTGATTCGATACGCGAGAATCGCGAGGGCGACCTGAGCGAGCGGGGAACGATAAGCGTTCGTGAACGTTCTCAACTCCGCCGAAGGCTTCGGCATCAAACTTTTGATATCGTCAAGTTGGACGCAGAAGACAATCGCCAATGCCATGCTCGCGACGGAGTTTGTTGCAAATAAGAGATCGGCACCTCGGTTTTCCTGAAGTTATCGAAACCGCTGCCGCCCGTTATCTGTCCGTGATTTTAATAAACATTTTCCTGAGGACACGCTGGCCGTGAGTGTAGATTCGGCTGCCTCTGGCGGCCACAATTTGGAGCGGCCCACCCCGCCAGATACCCCACCGTCAGGCAGTTCCTTTTGGAGGATTGGGCCCGCCGTGCGATGCGTGTCGACCTGCCGAGCAGGGACGAGCATCGAGGCAGCGGAGAATAGCAAGCAGCCTATCCCGCGACCAGTCACCCCAGGAGTCGCGGCGATTGAACAGGAGGTCGAGTACGAGAAATCCATTTAGGATAGATACCAAGAGGCTCTCGACACTGTCGCCCGACTCCGGGCCCCCGCACAACGAGCGAGGTGACGTAAACCGACTTGAGGAGGATGCGATGAAAATAGTGAAGGATTCTGCCGCGAGAGCGGCGACATTGCTGCCCGAGGAAGGCGAGGTCATTGCGGAGGGTTTGAACCTGGCCTTCGCGGATGTGCACCGCTGGCTGCAACCCCGAGACATCCGGTACCATGAGCAGTTCGCATCTGGCTTGATGCAGACGAGGAGAATTCGGACATGAGAAGCATGCGGTCGATTTGGCTGAGTGGGCTGATCGGCTGGTGCCTAGTTTTCGGCACCTACGCACACTGTCAATCGGAGGAGATTGCGCCGGGGGAAAACCTCGTCGTGCAACGTCTGCCAAGGATCCCGGCGAGCATCGCCGCACAAATCGGTCGCTATACGGAATATCGGCAGGCTCAGTTCAGAAGCTGGAATCCAGTTCGCCGCGAGATGCTGATCATCACGCGATTCGGCGACACCTACCAGGTACACCGCATCAGTCATCCCGGCGGCGCACGCACCCAGCTTACATTCTTCCCCGACAACATATACATGGGAGTGCACTACGAGCCGGTACGCGGAGAATCGTTTATTTTTGCCAAGGACATTGGTGGCGGAGAGTTCTACCAGATTTACCGCGATGATTTGCGCGACGGTAAGATGACGCTGCTCACCGACGGCAAGTCGCGCAATACGAGTCCGCTGTGGTCGTACCAAGGCAATCGCTTGGGCTACGGTTCCACGCGGCGCAACGAGAAAGATGTGGATATCTGGGTGGTTGACCCCCTTTCATCCCGAGAACAACCGCATGCTGAGCCAAATGGAGGGCGGAGGCTGGGAAATCACGGACTGGTCGCCCGATGGTAGCAAGCTGCTGGTACGGAATGAAATCTCGGCAGCGGAGTCCTACATCTGGCTGATTGATGCGAACAATGGTCAGAAGACGCTGCTGACACCCAAGTACGGCGCGGACACGGTGGCGTACGGGATGGCGAAGTTCGGCAAAGATGGGAAAGGTGTGTACCTGACCACGGACCGGGACTCGGAGTTCCAGCGGCTTTCGTACTTCGACCTGACTAGTAAGCAGTACCGGTTCCTGACCACAAGCATTCCATGGGATATTGACAGCTTCGACCTTTCGAATGACGGCAACCTGATCGCGTTCGTCGCCAATCAGGATGGGATCAGCGTGCTGCACCTCCTGGAGGTCAAGACAGGACATGAGCGGCCGGTGCCGAAACTACCGGCCGGCGTCATCGGAAGCCTCAGATTCCACAAGAACAACCGGGACCTGGCGTTCTCTCTGAACACATCCCGCTCGCCGGGTGACGCTTACTCGATTGACGTGAGCACCGGCAAGCTCGACCGCTGGACGTTTAGCGAGGCGGGTGGGCTCGACACCAGCACATTCTCTGAGCCACAGCCGCCAGCTTTCCTTTCTGGAATGATCAAAACCAGCCTTCCACGCGGTTTCCCGTCCCCGGGCCAGCAACTAAATTCTTGCTTTGGTCGCCACAAGGGTGCATCATTTACGGGGCAATCTGCCGGGAGGTTATACATATGCCTCCAACTCCATCTTCAACTCAGCAGTTCAATCTCTTCGATGTAGAGTTGATCCGTCGTCTCGCCTACGACTTCTATGAACAACGCGGCAAGTTAAATGGTCATGACTTGGATGACTGGCTTCAGGCTGAAGCTGAGCTGAACCTGCAGGCTTTTCTGGCTGACACATTCTCCAGGCTCGTCAGCCAGTGCATCGACCTCGTTGAGCGGAGGAGCCACGGGAAGGATGTGACCAGATGAGATCCCAGCACTTCCGCGGCTTCCACGATTCCGCGCACAACTTGTGACGCAAAGGTTCCCTTGCGCGAATACACAATGGAGATGCGGCGAAGGGCATGACCTTGGCAAGCCAGCTCGGGAGTTCGCGCAGGTAATCACTTGCCGGACTGGCAATGCTTACGGACGTAGCGCCAGCCATGGTCGAAGATCGCATCAGAAGTCCCACCCGCATTCCACAGAATTTTCCGATGTTCCTCGGCGACCCTTGCCGACGCGAGCGTCAAGGCGCTGGAGTAAGGCCCAAACAGAACATCGACGTGATCGTCTTCGAGCAGTCGTAGCGAGCTCTGGCGGGCGCCTTCCACCCGGCTCTGATCATCATAGGAAATAAGTCGAACCGGCCTTCTGCTGCGACCGCCGACCTCGATGCCACCCTGCAAATTGACGTACGATTCCCAGAGACGTGCTCCATTGAGTGCCTGACCCCCTTGATAAGAAAATCTTCCAGAAAGAGAGATGGAGAGGCCCAAGGTGATTTCGTTGTCCTAATTCATTGAAAATCTCATTGAGCCTTTCCCGAGGCTCCTGGTCCCCAGCCTACGCAGGCAAAGAGAGGTGGCGAGTGAATGTTGAACAAATTTCCGCCGTGACGCTGAAAGTGGCGAATATGCAGGCGTCCATTCAGTTTTACCGCGATCTCCTGGGAATGGAGGTCGTTTATGGAGGCGAGGATTGGTGCTTTTCCTCGCTCCGGGCGAAGAGCACTAAAGACCCCATCCTCAATTTAGAGCAGGGCAGTCCGGTGCCTCAGTGGGGGCGGCTTATCTTCTATGTACCGGAAGTCGATGCGTTCTGGAGCTATCTGAAGGAAAAAGGATTTCATGCGGAGAGCCCTCGAGACGCCTCGTGGGGCGAACGGTATTTTCACATGTACGATCCGGATGGTCACGAGCTGTCGTTTGCACATCCGCTCTGATGAGCTCCCGAGATCAAAACACCCGCCCTTAGCGGTTTACCTCTCCCTGGGGTCTTTCCTTTGCTGGCTGGTGCTTAGCGAATTCGTCTGGCGTGAATTTGCCGCCCTTAACGTAGCTCTCATTCAGATCAGCAAAGTGCTTCCATTTCTCCGGCAGATCGTCGAGAGCGAAAATGGCCGCCACGGGGCAGACGGGAACACAGGCCCCGCAGTCGATGCACTCTACGGGATCGATGTAGAGCTGTGGAACTTGGTCGAATGTCGGACGACCGTCATCGTATGTCGTGTCCTTCTTGGGGTGAATGCAGTCAACGGGGCAGGCATCGACGCAAGCAGTGTCCTTGGTCCCGATGCAGGGTTCGGCAATAACGTATGCCACGGATCACCTCCCTGGCGCCTAAATACCAACTTACGCCCGCCCGACGCGAGGTTCAACCCAGCTGCCTACAGATCTACTCAAGGCCTGTTGCGGGTGCAAAAGGAATGCTAACCGGCACGTCGTTTGGCGCTTTTGCCTAGGGCGACCAGGAAGATGGTGCTCTTGCCCGCGGCGTGCGGCGAGAAGAAGCGGACTACCTCGTCATCGTAAAAGGTGAGCCCGGTGGCGCCAAGGCCCAGGCCATAAGCTCCAAGGTAGAGCTTGCCGCCGATTACGCCGGCTTCGAGCTGCACCGAGCGGTATCCGCGGTTGCCGAAGCGCTCCAGGATCGCCTGCAAATCGGCCAGCAAAAAGACGGCGACGCTGGCGTCCGCAGGGAGGTCTTGCTCCAGGCCAAGATATCCTGCCTGGGAACGGAAATCGCCTTCTTTCAGCAGCTCCAGCGCACGCCGCTCGCGGTGGAAGAAGTAGGCTCCCGGACAGAGACCTTTGACGGCATGGACGATCAGGTACAACTGGTTGAGCTGCGCGCCAAAGGGATCCAGAAAATCCGCGGGCACGCCGCGAATGGTGCGGTCGAGCAACGTGGAAAGCTGAGCAAAAGTGATGGGCTCGCGGGCAAACTGACGGGTGGAGCCGCGTCGGAGGATGACGCGCTCGATAGGATCGTGAGGACTTCTGCTGGCTCCGGCGGCTCAAGCGGAACGACCTTTCCGGCAGGACCCTTTATTATCGCGATTGGGGTTTCCCCGCGCCAGGCCGCGACCTCTTCTGGCGAGAGGAGCGAAGATGCGGCATGGAATTCGCGCATGGCGGGGTAGTCGACTTCTTTCCTGGACAGCGGCACGGTCTCAAGTCTGAGAGGCGAAATCTCCGTGGGCGCCGAAGGAGGTGGTTCTGCAACGTGCCCAATAGCCACGAGAGAAAATCCGACTTCGCGCTGCGTATCCAGATCGAGTAATCGATTTACCTCGGCGTCCACGAAGCCGCAAACGATCTTGGCGGACAGGTCGAGCGCTGTGCTCATGGCCAGCAGGTTAGCGAGTAATGTGCCATTGTCCCAGCCAAAATGGCGATATGTGCGCGCCTGGTATTTCCAGGCATTGCGCCAGTACGTGCCAGTACAGATGACAATGAGCGGCGCGTGCGCAATCGAAGGCTCGGCGGCGGTCGCTTCGACCAGCACCCCGCGGTGGTCACCAGTACGCAGCCTGCGCAGACCAAAATCGGCGGGGGCGAAGTGATACAGCCCAGCTTCGAGGCCGGCCAGGGAACCACAAGTGAAGTAGAGTTCGATTTCGTAAAGCGCACCGGTGCAAGCAGCTGCGCGGAAATAAAGCTGGCCACCGGGATAGGTGCGGCGGCGCGTGATGCCTGCAGAAAAATAGAGCAATTGGCTGATCGAGTTGAGATCAGGAACAGCATTATTCGGATGGATAGTTTCCGCGATGGCGGAGAGCGCGGCGACGCCGGATTCCCTGACCTCACGCGGAAGCGTCAGGGGCTCGAGCTTGGGATAGATGTTGAAGGAAAGTGGCTGGTTAGCCCAGTCCAAGAAGTGCGGATTTGTGCGAATGCTTGAGGAGGAATGTTTGGTGGCATTGTGGTAGGTCCAGGCGGCCTGGAGGTCCAAGTTGGGCATGGTTGTCATGGTTGATCTTAGTACAGGGGAGCCAGAGAAACTGTTGGGCCGTACGAGACGGAGTGAATCTAACGAGGCGCTGTTGAACCACATCTTAAAAACTGCCTCCTTGCGACCACATTAGAAATGATCCCTTTTAGAGTACCTCCGGGAGGAGGGACTGAGATTGGGGCGGACTGGATTGAGCGGGAAAGAGCCTGCCGGGTGCAGTGATTTGGGCATCAAAGACGCTCGCCTGCCTGTGCACAAGCCCGTTGATTCACCGTAAAATGCCCCCAATGTCCTTGGAGCTATGCATCGGCCTCTGGTGCTTACTGTGCGGTTTTGCTGGCGTGTGGAAGATGCGCCGCGACTATAGCAATGCGTTTTTTGAATCGTACTGGAGACTGGAGGCCGTCCTAACTCTCGTCGCCTTCTCGGCGGGGCTCGGTTTTTCGATTTACGCGCTACTCTGGGCACGCTAAGTGCTTAAACCGGTTGAGCCAAAACCCAACGTTTTGCACTCGGCCTTCGTTTAGCGGTGGATGCGTTATTGAGACTACAATGGCTGGGCCGGCCCTCCCAAGATCCTGAGCCGACGGGAAGCGAGGCTCTCTTGTCAAGTCAAGCAGACGCGGCAATCCCAATTGGGCCCCTCCCCTTCATTTGGCGATTATGCCAACGGGGGCGAGTACCTTCGAGGCCCTCCGGGGAATGGACGTCGTGCGGAATCAGGTCATTCCCCTGGTTGAGGGTGAGATAGCCCTTTTGCTTTCCATCATCAACCGGTCTTCGAATGTCATCAAGAGCCAAGCGGAAATCCTTTCTAGCGCCGTCCTGTCAATTCATGGAGCAGCGACAGCCCACCAGCCCAGAGCTTGCAGCCGGTCCCTTGGTACCGAAAGCGAGGCTTAGCCCGAAGGCAGCTTCTGTGTTCTGCCGGTCGGCAATAGCGGAAAAGGCGTGAACTATTGTGCCGAAACCTCACCCTCAGGGTTCGAAGACCGCCGATGTCAGCCAATGATAGGTGCTTTCGGACCTAGAACGTTCCCGTCGCTCTGCGACAGGCGGCACTGTGATGCCGAAATACGGCCTGATGTCGTCCGGCATCTTTGCGTGCTCAAGAGACTGCCTTGATGTCTCATTCTTTTCGACCAGCAGTCGGAAAGGGTAAGAGAGCGGCTTGGAAGCGGTGCTCAGTTTGGTGTGCTTGCTCACGTGGTCTCCTATCATGCGCAGAAGACCGTCGCCCGCTGGGGTAGCGGAGAGGTGCGTATAAAACCACTATACGCCCTTTTTCAGGTTCGTTCCTTCCGCCGTGCGGCGTACATAATCAATTCGGCTTCCTCAGTGACCCATTTCCGCTCCGGCTAACCTTAGCTCACAAAACGGGACAATCTAACGGTTCGTGGCAGTGGCGTGCGTGAGAGATTGCTTTATTGGCATGTCTCCGGCGCATCCAGCACGATGCGGCTGGCCCTGTTTCTCGGTGTGCCAAAACCTGCTTGCAAAAAAATGCGGGGTTTGTGGCCGGCCCGATTTGCAGAATGTCGAGGGAACATCCGCCCTCCACTGAAACCGGTGACATGACACCCGGTGCGCTTGGAATTCTTAGCGGCGAGGCGGACGGGTGGCGAATCCCATAAGCATGCGGACTGGCAAGCCTCAAATAATCGTTGTTGGCGGAGGGTTTGGCGGTCTATATGCCGCCCGGGCGCTGGCACATCTGCGGGTGAAGTTAACCGTACTGGATCGCAAAAACCACCACACCTTCCAGCCACTGCTATACCAGGTGGCGACAGCGGGGCTCTCGCCGGGAGACATCAGCGCGCCCATTCGCTGGGTGCTGCGAGACGCGGTGAATACGGAGGTGCTGCTGGCCTATGTTACCGGTTTCGACCTGGACCGGCGTGAAGTAGTGGCTCAGGATCTTCGGCTTCCCTACGATTATCTGGTGGTGGCGGCAGGGGCGACGCATGCTTACTTTGGACACCCGGAATGGGAGAGTGTAGCGCCAGGGCTGAAGACGCTGGAAGACGCGCTGGAGATCCGCAACCGGGTGCTGCTGGCGTTCGAGGTGGCGGAACGACAGGCAGCCGTCGTCGGCCAGCATGCACCCTTGACTTTTGTTGTAGTGGGCGGCGGGCCGACCGGCGTGGAATTGGCAGGAACGCTGGCGGAGATTACCCGCACCGCTCTGGCGCACGATTTCCGAGCCATAGATCCCAAGCGCACGCGCATCGTGCTGATCGAGGGCGGGCCGCGGGTGCTGCCGGCCTATCCCGAAGACCTCTCGGCCGACGCGCAGCGGCAATTGGAGAAACTGGGTGTAGATGTGCTCACTTCCGCTATGGTGACGGGAGTGGAGCCGCAGGCGGTTCGGATGGGTGACAAGGTGCTCTCTGCCACGGTCACTCTATGGGCGGCCGGTGTAGCCGCCTCACCGCTCGGTCGAGTGTTGGGGGCACCAGTGGATCGAGTGGGACGCGTATTTGTGCAGCCAGACCTCAGCATCCCGGGCCACCCGGAAGTATTCGTGATCGGCGACTTGGCCGCGTTTCGCACGGAGGACGGAAAAGTTCTGCCCGGGGTGGCTCCAGTGGCGATCCAGCAAGGCAAAGCGGTCGCCAGGAACATCGAACATGATCTTACCGGCCAGCGGCGGGAGGCATTTCATTATTTGGACAAGGGCAGCCTGGCGACCATTGGACGGGCCGCCGCCGTAGCGCAGTTCGGGAAAATTCACCTCTCCGGGTTTCTCGCCTGGCTGGCCTGGCTGTTTGTACACATTTTCTTCCTCATCGGGTTCCGCAACCGGTTCGTAGTGATGTTTCAATGGGCGTGGTCGTATTTTACATTCGAGCGTGGCGTGCGTCTGATCACCGGCAACCCGGAGGCGGTCGCACCCGATGTCAGCCCGCGCCAACCCGTGGCCAGGTGAGGGCACTTAGGGGGCGCAGTAAGGTTAGAAGCACCCGCCCAGCATCAACAGGAAAACCCGGCGCAGAACAGCCGAATCGAGTGCCTTCCCGCTCACAGGCTCAATGGAGAGAGATTGGCTCCTCGTAATATCAATTTTGGCTTGCGGCGCACTTGCGTGTGGGAGCTGTGAAGGGGGGCGAGGTCTAGCAGGCTAGTATTCCGGCATCTACCCTGGACCGCCCTCGCTAACCATTTGAGATGAGGCTTCTTCGTCGCGACGCTCGTCCTCGGTTTCGCGACGTCGTTCACCCTCCGACGAAACCCGCACACCGTACTCGGCCCTCTGCGACACTGCCGTTTCAGTGCTTCGGCTCTTCGCAGCGAAGTCTTCATGTTCGTGCTTGCGGAGAGCTGCTTTTGTCTTCGACACCAGCATCTTCGACTCCTGAGGTGGTTGTTGCTTCCTTTTTGCATTCACGCGCCGAGCGATCTCTCGCCTTTCGCCTGTGTTGGCATCTCTTGACTATGTCTGATCTTGGTCACGAAAGATGTTCAGTTCTGTACAGACTCGGATCGTTCAACGCTGCTTGACAAAGTACCCCCCAACCGGGGGAGAAGCAAGGAGCGCACGAACTATGCAGGGATGTGAGTCACTCTTTGTTCATCCAATAGCAGAACGCAGCAATAGCAGCCACCATGGTCAGCCAGACTAAAAGTGTCAGAGCCGCCTCCTGCCAGCTAGGAGTTCCCTCTTAAGTACGGG
>Ga0207699_10001733_pt1 | contig 10305 bp, 10 predicted proteins | sample LARL51metaG_FD_184344 | JGI IMG/M metagenome (GOLD analysis project Ga0207699, IMG submission 184344) | Corn, switchgrass and miscanthus rhizosphere microbial communities from Kellogg Biological Station, Michigan, USA - LAR L5-1 metaG... | ecosystem: Host-associated > Plants > Roots >...
TGGTGATCCGGTCCCCGTCCAGGGTCAGGCTGAGCCGGAGCATGCCGTGACCGGACGGGTGCCCGGGTCCAAGGTTGATGACCAACCGCTCCGGCGCGGCACCGGTGCCCACCGGCGCCCAGGCACCCGTGACCGCCTCCGCGTGGCGCTGCGCCATGGCCCTCATGGTCCCACGCGCCCTCAGCCGAGGTGCGCCAGCGATGCCGGGAGGTCCAGGCCCACGGCCTGGACCAGCCAGCCGAATGCGCCGAGCCCCTCGGGGTCGATCAGCTCGGCCTCCTCCGAAGCCCGGCACAGCGCCCATGCGTAACCCACCGGGTCGTCCCCCGCCTGCGCCAGCGGCGGCCGGCGGCCGGTCAGGCCCAGCGCACGGAGAGCCTGGCGCTGCGTGGTGAGGACGGTCGCTGCCGCGCCCGCCGCCCGCCCGGCGGCCGCGCACGCGTCGAGCGCGACGTGCGCCGTGATGTCGCGCGACCCGTCCGGGATGGCGCGCACCACCCGCCCGTCCCGGTACCCGGCGAGGGTGCCCTGCCGGGGCCGTCCTATCCGCAGGTGGCCGTAGTCGGCGGCGACCGCGAGGCCGCGGGTGATCCTCCGGACAACCCCGGCCCAGGCCTGGCACCGCGGCCGGCCCAGCTCGGCGCGGTCGCCCGGCTGGTGCAGCGGCCACCATGTGCGCGACCAGGCCAGGTCGGCCGGGCGGGGCGGCGGCCCGGACCGTTCCGCTCCGCTTCGGGTCTCCACCAGCACCAGCCGAGGCCCGTCCGGCGCGAGTTCCGCCACATCGAGCGGGATGTTGTCCAGCCACTCGCTGGCGATCACCAGCCCGGTGATCGCGTCCGGCGGTGATGCCTGCCAGCGGATGCGCGGGTCGAGCCCGTCCGGCCGGGGCGCGATCTCGACCGCCCGGGCGGCGACCCGCGCCGCCAGCCCGCGGTCCCGGCCGGACAGCCTGGCCTCATCGATCAGCCCGAGCAGCTGGCCGAGCAGCTCGCCGCGGCCCGCCCCGATATCGACCAGGTCGAGGCGGGCCGGGCGGCCGAGCGCGGCGTCGGCCTCGCGCAGCAGGCTCAGCATCGCCCCGGCGTAGGCCGATGACACGTGCGCGGAGGTGCGGAAATGCCGCGACGGCGGCTCGCCCCTCGCGTAGAAGCCGGCCGGGCCGTACAGGGCCGCCCGCATGGCCTCCCGCCAGGTCATCCACATCACGCTGACTCTAGTAGCCGGTAGGCGGGACGCATCCTGGGCAGGCGGGCGTGGATATGCTGATCACTGCCGTCCGATACCGGGAGGGACACTGACGCGATGCCGAACCCGGCGGGACCGCCGACCCAGCCCCATCCCGCGCGGCTCCGGGTGGGCATCATCGGCGCCGGGCGGGTCGGGACCGCCCTCGGCGCTGCGCTCGCCCGGGCCGGGCACCACCTGACCGGTGTATCCGCGGTCTCCGAGGCCTCGGTGCGGCGCGCCGCGCGGATGCTGCCCGGGGTGCCGGTCAGGCAGCCGCAGGAATTGCTCGCCGAGGCCGATCTTGCCCTGCTCACCGTGCCGGACGACGTCCTGCCCGGCCTGGTGACGGGGCTGAGCGCGACCGGCACCCCGCTGGAGGGCCGGCTCCTCGCGCACACCAGCGGCCGCCACGGCATCGCCGTCCTCGCGCCGGCGACGAGCCGCGGCGCCCTCCCGCTGGCCCTGCACCCGGTCATGACCTTCACCGGCCGCCCCGACGACGTCGACCGGCTGGCCGGCATCTCCTTCGGCGTCACCGCGCCCGAGCCGCTCCGGCTGGCCGCCGAGGCGCTGGTGATCGAGATGGGTGGCGAGCCCGTCTTCATCGAGGAAGCGAGCCGCGGGCTCTATCACGCGGCGCTCGCCAGCGCCGCCAACCACCTCGTCACGCTGGTGGTCCAGTCGGCCGAACTGCTGGGCGTGGCCGGGGTCCCCGACCCGCCCCGGATGCTGGCGCCGCTGCTGTCGGCGGCGCTCGACAACGCGCTGCGGCTGGGGGACGCCGGGCTCACCGGGCCGGTCGCCCGCGCCGACGCGGATACCGTCGCCGGCCACCTGGACGCGCTGCGCGAGGTGTCGCCCGAGGCGCTGCGCGCCTATGTCGCCCTGGCCAGGCTCACCGCCGATCGCGCTCTGGCCGCCGGGATCCTGGACCCGCCCGCGGCGCAGCGCCTGCTCGACGTGCTGGCCGGTGCCCCGCGATGATCCCGATCCTCGCCCGGACCAGGCGCGGGATGGCCGCCGCCCGCCGCGGCCTGGGCGCGCCGGTGGTGCTGGTCCCCACCATGGGCGCGCTCCACGACGGCCACCGCGCTCTCCTCCGCCGCGCGCACGAGATTTCCATGCCAAACGGATCGGTCGTGGTGTCCGTCTTCGTCAACCCACTGCAGTTCGGGGCGGGTGAGGACCTTGGCCGCTACCCGCGTAACCTGGACGACGACCTGGCGACCTGTGCGGAGGAGCAGGTCACGGTGGTGTTCGCGCCCAGCGCCGCGCAGATGTACCCGCGGGAGCAGCTGATCACCGTCGACCCCGGGCCGATGGGGCAGGTGCTCGAGGGCGCGTCCCGGCCCGGGTTCTTCACCGGGGTGCTCACGGTGGTGCTCAAGCTGTTCCAGCTCGTCCAGCCGCAGGTGGCGGTCTTCGGGGAGAAGGACGCCCAGCAGCTTGCCCTGGTCGGCCGGATGGCCGGGGACCTGGATCTCGGGGTCCAGATCGCCAGCGTGCCCACCGTGCGCGACCCCGACGGCCTGGCCGTCTCCAGCCGGAACAGCTACCTGTCGGCGGCCGAGCGCCGCACCGCGCTCGCCCTGCCCCGCGCGCTGCGGGCCGGGCGGGAGGCGCAGGAGGCCGGGCCGGAGGCGGCGCTGAAGGCGGCGGGCGCGGTCCTGGACGAGGCGGCCACGGCAGCGCCGCCGCTGGTCACCGACTACCTGGCGCTGGCCGACCCGGACACCTTCACGCCGGTCGCGGCCGGATACGCAGGTGATGCCCTGCTGCTGGGGGCCGTCAAAGTAGGCGGCACCCGGCTGATCGACAACATGCAGCTCGTGCTGGGAGGCCAGAGCTGATCGCGCCGGGCCCGCTGCGTCGGCCGCGAGTGGAAGGCGCCGGCGGGATGGCATCGGCGGCCCGGCGGCGCCACGGGCGGGAGGCGCCACAGGGTGGGGCGCCGGCGGCAGCGGCGGGCAGAGCGGGCGCCGGTGGGCGCGTGAACCGCCGGATGTCCCTGGCCGGGGCCGCGGCGATAACTGACAGAATCGTGGTACTACGGTCGGCCGGGAGGCGCGGAAGGCCATGCTGCTAACGATTGACGTGGGAAACACCAACACCGTGCTCGGCGTGTTCGAGGGCGAGCAGGTGATCGAGCACTGGCGCATCGCCACCGATCCCGTGCGGACGGCCGACGAGCTCGCCGTGGTGCTGCAGGGCCTGCTCGCCCAGAGCGCCGTGCTGAAGGACCCCGACATTACTGGGATCGCGTTGTGCTCGACGGTGCCCTCGGTGCTGCATGAGATGCGCGAGATGTTCCAGCGCTACTACGGCGACGTCCCGGCCCTGATCATCGAGCCGGGCGTGCGCACCGGCGTCTCCATCCGGATGGACAACCCGAAGGAGGTGGGCAGCGACCGCATCATGAACACCGTCGCCGCGGTCCATCTCTACGGCGGCCCGGCCGTGGTGGTGGATTTCGGCACGTCGACCAACTTCGACGCGGTGAGCGCGCAGGGGGACTTCGTCGGCGGGGCGCTCGCGCCGGGGATCGAGATCTCCGTGGATGCCCTGTCCCGGCGGGCCGCCCAGCTGCTGAAGGTCGAGCTCACCCGGCCCCAGCACGTGATCGGCAAGAACACGGTGGAGGCCCTGCAGTCCGGCATCATCTTCGGGTTCGCCGGGCAGGTCGAGGGCATCGCGGAGCGGATGAGACACGAACTCGCCCCCGGCGACCCCGACTCGGTGACCGTCATCGCCACCGGCGGTCTTGCCCCGCTGGTCCTCGACGAGATCAGCGTGATCGACGCGCACGAGCCCTGGCTGACGCTGATCGGGCTGCGGCTGGTCTACGAGCGGAACATCACCAGGGGCGAGTGAACACCCGGGCGCCGGCCCCGCATGCTGCGGCACTACGACGCGATCGGCCTGCCTGGCCGTGGTGGGCCCGGCGAGCGGATCAGGGGCTGACCATGTGCTGGCCTGGCCCGGCCGGAGGCCATCCTCCCGGCGGGCGCTCCAGGTAGCTCTGGTCGGGGTGGGTGAAGCCGAACTTCTGGTAGAGCCCGTGTGCGTCGGAGGTGTGCAGGCACCAGCGGAAACCCGCCCCCGGCCCGTGGTCGATCATGGTTTCAACCAGCGCGGTGCCAAGCCCCCGCCCCCTGGCGCCGTCCACCACGAAGACGTCCGCAAGGTAGGCGTAGGCGACGCCGTCGGAGACCGCCCGGGCGAAGCCGGCCATCCGGCCGGAACCGGTCTCGTAGGCACCTACCACGCGCCAGGCGGCATCCAGCTGGTGCTCCAGGTCGGCGCGGCTCCGCCAGCGTCCCCAGTACGCCTCCTGTGACAGGAAGGCCCATACCGCGTCGCGGTCTACCCGGCCCGGGTCGTCGTCGAGTTCAAAGCTCCCGGCTGTGTGGCGCATTCACAGAACGTACCGGCTCGCCAGCCGGACCTGGTCCGGGCCATGCGGAGCGGGACGTGACAGCATGGGACAGAAAGTCCACCAGCGCGGTCCGGTCTACCGCGGATGCAATTGGGGCCGCCGGTGGCGGAGAGCTGTGCTACCGCAACGGGGAGGTCGCGGTGACCGAGGCTGGGCGGATCCTCCGTGAGACCGGCAGCATCCTGCTCGTGGACTGGCCTTCGAAGGACGTGCCCGAGACACTGGCGCGGGCCGGGTACACGGTCCTGGTCCAGGGCGGGCCCCAACCGGACAACTATTCGGTCTATGAGGTCCGTAACGGGGAGGTGGTATCCCGCCGCACCGGCAGGGCCCCGGCCGCCGTCGATCTGGTGTATTCCTACCGGCCCGTCGAGGAGCTCCCGGGCATCGCGGCCATGGCCCAGCGCCTGGGGGCCGGGGCCGTGTGGCTGCAGTCCGGGGTGGCCAGCGACGGGACGAAAGCCCCGGATGGCTGCTGGATGGATCAGGCGTCCTCACGGGCGGCACGCGCAGTGGTCGAGTCGGCCGGCCTGGCGTATATCGAGGCCCCCTACATCGCCGATGAGGTGCGCAACCGCGGAAGCCGCGAATAGCCCTCGTGTTCACGGTCAACGAGGGAAGGTAATCCGCTGGCGTGACTTCCGCACTCGCGCCGTCGCTATGGCGGCGGCCGACGCCAGCGCCACGAACTGGCGGTTAGGCGGGCCGGACGCAGCTTTATGCGCGTCTGCGACAGCTCGCGTACGGTGGCTGCGGTTCGTGTCGTCTCGCGCGCGGCCTCGCGCGTTGCGGCGCGCCTCCGCCAATGGAAGTTGGCCATAACGAGATCATCAGGCCCGAGACAAGGAGGGCGACATGACAGCGCAACTGCCGCAGCAACCTGAATACCCGGTCCAGTTCTCCGTCGACTACCCGGACCGGGACCTCAGCCGGGTGACCACCGCGTTCCGCATCTTCACGATCATCCCCATCGCCATCGTGCTCAGCACGGTATCCGGCGGCACCTGGGAATCGTCCTACCAGCACGGAGCCCGCACGACCATCGTCATCGCCGGTGGCCTGCTCTTTCTCGGGCCGTTGCTCATGATCCTCTTTCGCGAGAAGTACCCGCGCTGGTGGTTCGACTGGAACCTTGAGCTGCAGCGTTTCGGCAACCGGGTGGGCATTTATCTCGCTCTGATGGATGACAGTTACCCCTCGACCGACGAGCACCAGTCGGTGCATCTGGAGTACGTCTATCCGGACGTGGCCCGTGACCTGAGCCGGTGGATGCCGGTAGTGAAATGGCTGCTGGCGATCCCGCATTACATCGTGCTCTTCTTCCTCGACATCGCCGCAGTAGTGGTCGTCATCGTGGCCTGGTTCGCGATCCTGTTCACGGGCCGTTATCCCCGGGGGATGTTCGACTTCGTGGAGGGGGTCATCCGCTGGCACAACCGCGTGGTCGGCTACGCGCTCACCCTGGTCACGGACCAGTACCCCCCGTTCCGGCTGGCGCCCTGACTGCCGTACGCGGGCAGCCGGCGCCTACCAGGTCGCGGGCTGTCCCCGCGCGGGCCTTACTCGGGCGACCGGTGGGCGCCGGCCCGGTAGCCTCTTCCGGGTGAGAGACGATGAGGCCCACGGTGGTGACGTCCCCGGGCACGAGAGGGACCAGCCTGACCTGCCGGAGCAGATGCGGGTCCGGCTGGCCAAGCGGGAGCGGCTGCTGGCAGCGGGCGCCGACCCCTACCCGGTCGGCTTTCCCCGCACCGCCACGATCGGCGAGATCCGTGAGCGCTACCCGGATCTGAAGCCCGACACCGCGACCGGCGAGAGGGTCGGCGTGACCGGCCGGGTGATGCTGTCCCGCATCGGTGGCAAGCTCTGCTTCGCGACCATCCGCGACGGCACCGGCGACATCCAGGTCATGATCTCGCAGGACCGGGTGGGTCCCGAGGCGCTGGCGTCGTGGAAGCATGACGTGGACCTCGGGGACCACGTGGGCGTGGAGGGCGAGGTCATCACCTCCCGCAGCGGGGAACTGTCCGTCCTGGCGGACTCGTTCGCCATCACGTCCAAGAGCCTGCGGCCCCTTCCCGAAAAGCACAGAGGATTGGCGGACGTGGAGTCGCGGGTCCGTCAGCGTTATGTCGATCTGATCGTCAACCCGGAAACACGGCGGATGGCGGAGCTCAAGAGCGCTGTTATCCGGTCGATACGGGATGAACTACACGCCCGCGGCTTCCTCGAGGTGGAGACGCCGGTGCTGCAGCCGGTGCATGGCGGGGCCAATGCGCGCCCGTTCACCACCCACATCAACGCCTATGACATGGACATCTACCTGCGGATCGCGCTGGAATTGCACCTCAAGCGGCTGGTGGTCGGCGGCGTCGAGAAGGTCTTCGAGATCGGCCGCATTTTCCGCAACGAGGGCGTGGACTCCACCCACAACCCCGAGTTCACCATGCTCGAGGCGTACGAGGCGTACGGCGATTACAACACGATCGGCACCCTGACCAGGGAGCTGATCCAGGCGGCGGCGGTGGCTGGCCTCGGCAGCACGGTCCTGCGGCGCGCGGACGGCGGCGAGTACGACATCGGGGGTGAGTGGCCGTCGAAGACGGTGCACGGCGCCGTGTCCGAGGCGCTGGGCGAGGAGGTGACCCCCGGCACCAGCGAGGAGCACCTGCGCAAGCTGTGCCTGCAGGCGGGGATACCGACCGAGCCGGACTGGGACGCGGGCCATATCGTGCTTGAGATGTACGAGCGGCTGGTGGAGCGGCGGACCGTGGAGCCGACGTTCTACCGGGACTTCCCGGTCGAGGTCTCGCCGCTGACCCGCGCGCACCGGGACGATCCACGGCTGGCCGAGCGGTGGGACCTGGTGGCGTTCGGCACCGAGCTCGGGACCGGCTACTCCGAGCTCATTGACCCGGTCGAGGAGCGGGCCAGGCTCACCGCTCAGTCGCTGCTCGCGGCCGGTGGCGATCCCGAGGCGATGCAGGTGGACGAGGACTTCCTGCGCGCGCTGGAGTACGGCATGCCGCCGTCCGGCGGGATGGGCGCGGGCATCGACCGGATCCTGATCATGATGACCGGCGAGAGCATCCGGGAGACGATCCTGTTCCCGATGGTCCGCCCGGAGTAACCGGGTTGACCCCATCAACGGATGTGCGTCAGCCGACGATGCGGACGGCACCCACGTAGACATCCCACATGACCGGCTCCACCTGGACCGGCTCCCCGAAGTTGGGGGCGTCGACCATCAGGCCGTTGCCGATGTACAGGCCGACGTGGCCGATGTCGGGGTAGAAGAACACCAGGTCACCGGGCTGCAGGTCGGCCCGGGCCACGTGCACGCCCATGTTCCACTGATCGCCAGTGAAGTGCGGCAGGCTGATGCCGACCTGCGCGTAGGCCCACAGGACCAGACCCGAGCAGTCGAATGAGCTGGGCCCGGCCGCCCCCCAGACGTAAGGGTCTCCCCGCTTGGTCAGCGCGAACCGCAGGGCCTGGGCGCCGATCGTGTTGGCGGTGGGGATGGCGATGTTGGGGTAGTTGCCGGTCTGCTTGAAGACCGTCATCGCCTTGGCGAAGACCTTGCTGTTGAGAAGGTTGATCTTCTTCTGGGCCGCCTGCCGCTTGACGGCCATGGCGGCGGCCAGCCGGGACGCGATCTGGCCCTGCTGTTCCGCGCTCGCCTTGGCCCGTTGCGCCGCCGTGACCGCCTCGACCATCTGGTCGACCCGGTCGCTGTTCTGCGTCTGAAGCTGCTGCATGATCGCGGCGCGGCTGATCATGTTCTGCGCGTTGCTGGTCGTCAGCAGCGACAGCGTGGTGTCCAGGCCGTTGTTCATGTAGCTCTGGGCCGCGAGCTGGCCGATGCCGAGCCGGCCGGCGCTGAGCTGGACGATGTCCTGGGCGTAGGTGCGCTGGGCGACCTTGGCCTGGGTACGCGCCTGGCTGAGCTGGATGCGGAGCCCGTTGTACTGCTCGTCGAGCTGGTTGATCTGGTTCGACAGCACGCGCGCCTTGGCGATCAGGGTCTTGAGGTCGGGCGCCGGCTGCCTCGGTGCCGCGGAGCTCAGGCCACTGGGGAGAACGAAGCTGGCCAGAGCGGCCGCCCCGGCCAGGGTGGCCGTCTGCCGCCAGAGGCGGCCGTATCGCCTGGGATGAGCCTGTCGTGGATCACTGTGCTTATGCCTAACGGGAGGCACGTGCTCCACGTGAGCTCCTCTCCTCGGGCGCCGATGCTTACCCGAGGGTCCGGGGTCGTGCTGGCGCGGGACGGGTCAGCCGCGAAACAACGCCGACTAGCGCGGAATGTTAATGGATCAGCGTCCCGCCGGGAGGCTGAACACATGAAATTTCTGTCATGAAAGGGCACCCGTGAGGCTCCGGAACGCGGGGGTGACTAGGGTTCACCTCCCCATAGGGGCGGCCGGAGCCTAACCGGATCGGCGTCTTTGCAGGTCAGAATGGGTTTGAAGCCTTTTATGCAGCTGCGTGATGTGCTTGTGATGTGCGCGAAATGATTTGCTCCGACGCCCCGTGAGGCAATCCGTGGTTGCGCCGTGACGTTACGTTGAGCAATTGTCGCTGGTCGCGTTGGGTAGCCGGCCGGGGGGGCCGGTAGTGGCGGAGCGCCGTGGCGGCAGGCGGGGTGCGGGTATGGCGGCCGGCCGCTGGTGGCGTGGGCAGGCGGCCGTCCCCATTAGGGTGTGCGGGCAATGGAATATGCGATCAGACGTGCGCGGACCAGTGACGTGCGGGCGATCGGCGGGCTGGTGGACGACAACGTCGATTCCGGCCGGCTGCTCGCCAAGGCGACCGTCACCCTGTACGAGGACGTGCAGGAGTTCTGGATTGCCGAACGCGCCGGTGATGGCGAAGTGATTGGCTGCGGGGCTCTTCACGTCCTGTGGGAGGACCTGGCCGAGATCCGGACCATCGCTGTCCGCGCGGATTACCAGGGAAGAGGGGTCGGCCACCGGCTGGTGGAGGCGCTGCTGGGCGGCGCGCGCGAACTGGGCGTGCGGCGGGTGTTCGTGCTGACCTTCGCGGTCGGGTTCTTCGCCGGGCACGGCTTCAAGCCGATCGACGGGGCGCCAGTTTCACACGAGGTCTACGAGGAATTGCTCCGCTCCTATGACGAGGGGGTCGCCGAGTTCCTCGACCTCGACCGCGTCAAGCCCAACACCCTCGGCAATACCCGCATGCTGCTGCACCTTTAATCACGTGCGGGCGCGGCTCACATTAGGCGCAGCTGGCGGTCCGCAGGACGGCGCGACCGGGCCGGGGACGTGCGGGAGAGCAAGGCGGGGGAGATCGCGGCCAGGAAGGGTGAGGGGCCGGTCGCGATCACCGCGCCGTGCCGGCGCCGCTTGGCGGCGCTGGTGAGGAACAGATGTGTCCGCGCCCGGGTCATGCCGACGAATAGCAGGCGCCGCTCTTCGGCCGGGTCCGGGCCCGGCCGGACCGCCGTTCCCCCGCCGCCGACCGAGACCTCACCTCCGACCGAGACCTCATTGCCGCCCCGGCCCTCACGGTCGGCCTGGCGCTCGTTGTCGGCCTGGTCCTCGCTGTCCCCGCCCTCGCAGTCGGCCTGGCCTCCGTCCCTGGCCTGGCTTCCGTCCCTGGCCTGGCTTCCGTTCCTG
>Ga0207699_10001734_pt1 | contig 10302 bp, 11 predicted proteins | sample LARL51metaG_FD_184344 | JGI IMG/M metagenome (GOLD analysis project Ga0207699, IMG submission 184344) | Corn, switchgrass and miscanthus rhizosphere microbial communities from Kellogg Biological Station, Michigan, USA - LAR L5-1 metaG... | ecosystem: Host-associated > Plants > Roots >...
GCGCGTAACGAACGGACGCGACGGTCATGGCGATCCTCTCCCTCCCCCCTCCAGGGTGGTGGAACAGCGGGCCCCCATATCCCCCCAGTGCAGGGTGAAACGCAATGGGGGGGGACGTCGTGTCGCGGCTTGGCTTGACGCCGGGCGCGCCTCGATGTACATAACCATATGGTTATGCAACCCAGCCTCGATGCGACCTTCGCCGCCCTGGCCGATCCCACGCGCCGCGCCATCCTCACGCGGCTCGCGTCGGGTGAGGCATCGGTGGCGGAGCTCGCCCGCCCCTTCGCCATGAGCCAGCCCGCGATCTCGAAGCACCTGAAGGTGCTCGAGCGCGCCGGCTTGATCCGCCGGGGCCGCGACGCGCAGCGCCGGCCGCGGCGGCTCGAGCCGAAGCGACTGGCCGAAGCCACCGAATGGCTGGAGCGCTACCGCCGGCTCTGGGAGGGGAATTACCAGCGCCTCGATACGTTGCTCGAGGAGCTGAAAACCAAGGAGCGAAAATGGGACAGCTGAAAGTCACGATGCCGTCGGATCGCGAGATCGCCATGACCCGTGTGTTCGATGCCCCGCGCACACTCGTGTTCGACGCCCACACCAAGCCCGAGCTCGTCAAGCGGTGGCTATTGGGGCCGCCGGGCTGGACGATGCCGGTATGTGAGATCGATCTGAGGGTAGGTGGGAAGTACCGCTGGGTGTGGCGCAGTGACAATGACGGAAGCACGATGGGGATCGGCGGCGTGTACCGCGAGATCGTGGCACCCGAACGCCTCGTCACCAGCGAGCGGTTCGACGAGGCCTGGTATCCGGGCGAAGGGCTCAACACCCTCGTCCTTGTCGAGAAGGGTGGCCGGACCACGCTCACGCAGACGATGCGCTACGAATCGAAGGAGGCGCGCGACGCGGTCCTCAAGTCGGGCATGGAAAAGGGCGTGGAAGCGAGCTACGACCGGCTCGCCGAGCTGCTGGCGTCGACGCCGGCCGCGCGATGACCAAGAACTTCAACGGTGAGCGAGGTTACATGCAAAAGATCGTGCCGTTCCTCTGGTTCGACGGCAACGCCGAAGAGGCGATGAACTTCTACGTGTCGATCTTCAAGAACTCGAAGGTCGTTCGCGTAACCCGCTATGGAGACGCGGGACCCGGCCCGAAAGGGTCGGTCATGTCCTGCACCTTCCAGCTCGAGGGCCAGGAGTTCTATGCCTTGAACGGCGGGCCACAGTTCAAGTTCACGCCGGCCATTTCCCTGTTCGTGAACTGTGAGACACAGCAGGAAGTCGACGAGCTCTGGAAAAAGCTGCTCTCCGCGGGCGGGCGAGAGGATCAATGCGGGTGGCTGCAGGACAAGTACGGCCTGTCGTGGCAGATCATCCCCACCGCGCTCGGGCAGATGCTGGGCGACAAGGATCCGAAGAAGGCGAACCGGGCCATGCAGGCCATGCTCAAGATGAAGAAGATCGAGATCAAGGGCTTGCAGGCGGCATACGACGGGCGGTGAAGGCCCAGGCTTTAAGCACCGAGCACCTTGATGAGCTGCACCTGGCCGGCGTGGTACACCGCGTGGCAGGTGATGCCCAGCACGAGGTTGAACCGCTCCGCCTCGTCGAGCGGTGAGCGGACGCCACCCGAGCCGATCTTCGCGAGGATGGTTTCGAGCCGGACCTGCTCCCGCTCCAGCGTGCTGACGATCGCGGGCCAAGCGAGGTCGCGCTCGCTCGAGATGGCGAACCAATCGTCGCCCGTGAGGGGAAAGGGCTCCCCTTCGCTGCCCGAGAGCTGGTTCGCGACTGAGCGGACGCACCAGGCGTGATGCATGGCGATCTCGGCGACGTTGTGCCGGCCCGGGCGGGGGCGACGAAAGGCGGTAGCAGCCGACACGTCGGCCAGCGCGGCTTTCATGTTGGGTCCGTGCCATGCGCCCGGTCCGTACCCTTCTTCGAGGATGCGGGCGGGCAGGCTCTTTTCGGTGGTTGCTGGGCTCATGGGGTCCTCTCTAGAATTCGCCGTATGCGTGTACAGCCGTGTTGGGACGGATGATACGGAGCGATCGGCCCGCCGTCTTGGGGAAAATTGCTCACGAGGTGGACCGGGCCTTGGCGCTTCGGGCCAGGACCGGGGCGCCGGGCGGCACGACGCCGACCCGCCTGGCCCAAGGAGCGGGGTGGTGCGTCGACGACGTGATGTGCACGTCCGGGCCCGGCGACCGGCCGTTTGAGGAGGAGCACCGGTCGGTGTCGATCGCCATCGTGCTGTCGGGTACGTTCGAGTATCGGGCGTCCTCAGGCGGCGCCCTGATGACGCCTGGGTCGCTCCTACTGGGCAACCCCGGGCAGAGCTTCGAATGCGTCCACGCCCACGGCGCCGGCGACCGTTGCATCGCGTTCCGGTTCTCACCGGAGCTGTTCGAGCAGCTCGGCATGGACGGGAGCACCCCGCGGGGCCGCGCGGCTTCCCGCTTTCGCGCTCCGCGTCTGCCACCGCTCAAGGCCTCGGCCTCTCTCGTGGCGCAGGCTGCCTTCGGTGTCGTCGCCCCTGCGGCCGCGAGGGAATCGTGGGAAGATCTCGCGTATCGGCTCGCCGCGGCGACGCTTGCGCTCTCGTCGGGAGAGCGGTTCCACCCCGGGCGACCGCCGGCAGGCGCCCTGGCGCGCATCGCGGACAGTGTGCGCCGCATCGAGCGAGACCCGGGGGCGCCGTGGACACTGAAGCAGTTAGCCCACGAGGCCGCGCTGAGTCCCTTCCACTACCTGCGGACGTTCAAGCGGGTCACCGGCGTTACGCCGCACCAGTTTATTCTGCGGGCCCGCCTGCGCGCCGCGGCGCTTCACGTGGCGGCGGACGAGGCAAGGATCATCGATGCGGCGGGAGCGACAGGGTTCGAGGACCTCTCGAACTTCAACCACGCCTTTCGTGCGGAGTTCGGCGTCGCCCCCCGAACGTACCGAAGGATCGCCAGCCGCCGCCGGCACGGCATCCCCAGCGGCGGCTGACGCTCCGGTCCTAGTGCCGATGGACCGGCTCCACCTTCACCGTCACGCCCGACGCGGATGCATCGATGGTGGCGGCGTCATGACCGTCCGACTTCCCGACCCGGACGCCGACCCGGATCTCCTGCGGGCCGTCGATCATCGCGTTGACCTTCGTGAGAGTCACGGTCGCCGCCTCGGGACTGAGCCCGTTCCACGCTCCCGTCGCGGCGTCGGGGATGATGCCGAGCAGTCCCGTGAAAAGAATGTCGAGCGCGAGAATGCCACCCCGCATGTGGTGCTGAATCTGGAAGTGCCCGGGGCTGTAGCCCGCCTTCTCGAAGGTCAGCGAATAGTCGTTCTTCCGCTCGAGATTGATGGACGTCGGTGTCGTGTACTCGCCGGTGGGCGGCGACGTGGTCACCTTCGCCCCGTCGGGCGATGACTGGACCTGAATCGTCTCGTGCGCGCCGCCGAACATCAGGCCGCAGCCGGCGACCGATGGTGGCAGGATGGCCAGGCACAGCAGTGACAAGGATCTGCGGAACTGCATAACGACCTCCTGTGATGGGACGGACCTGTTCGTCACGACCGACCGTGGTGGGCGGCACCGGTCGCGAGGATCGCCGCGGCGCGTTCCAGCAGGGCCAGCTCGCGGCGCAGCGCGCCGATCTCACGCCGGATGTGCGCCAGTTCCTCGAGCCGCGGGGTCGGTGGGCGGCGGGCGGTCCCGCCGCGTAGCAACTGCTTCCATCGCCGGACCTGATCGGCCCGAATCCCGAGCTCGCGCGCCACATCGGCCGCGCTGCGGCCGCGTTCGACCACTTGGTCAACAGCCCGTCGCTTGAAGTCCTGGTCGAAAACGCGCCGTTTCACCGTTGGAGGGATACGCCGTGGCTAAGCGCGCCGCATGGGGCGTTTGCCCTATGTGGCGAAGCGTGGCTTGGAGGGTTCTGCTACAGCGACTTCAGGAATGCCACCAGGTCGGCCTGCTCCTGCTGCGTGAGCCCAATCTGGAAGCGCAGGTTATAGAAGCCCACCACTTCGTTCAGGCTCGCGCCCGCGCCGTTGTGGAAATACGGTGCGCGCGCCGCCAAGCCCCGCAGGATCGGGCCCTTGATCCGTTCCACGTCGCTGCAGTGCCCGGTGATCAGCGCGCGGCCCGGATCCGTTGTGAAAATGGCGGGGCTCCCGCCGCATGAGATCTGAAAGACCGGCAGATCCGGCATGCTCAACTGCGCCAGGGCCGCGCGGATGTTGGGGTCCTGCTCGTACTGCAGCGCATGGCTCGTCCCGATGTCGAGCGGCACCGGCAGGGAGTGATTGCCGACGTTCGGCGAGTCGTGGCAGGTGGTGCACGTGCCGTTGATCACCGGCAGGTTGAGAGCATCGTTCAGCCCACGGACGCTCGTGATCGAGAGCGGATGCGTATCGAAGATCTCCTCGCCGCGAGCGACCGCCGTCCGCGCTTGTGTGTATGTGCTCCGGTCGGAGCTGGGCAGGTTGAGCCACGGCCGGTAAATCGTGAACGCCGACGGGTCGAACGGTGTCCCGGCCGGATTGCCGCCCAGCGGGTCGTTGATGCCGGGGAAGAACGGCTGGCTCGCCAGCTCGAACGGCCCACCGTTGGCACCCTGCGCCTCGAGGATGCCCGCTGCCTGGTCGGAGCGCTGCGCCGTGAACAGGGCCAGCTCGAAGTCGACGATCGCGGAGACCTGCGCGCTCGTCGGCGCGACGGCCGCCTGTGCGTGGCCGAGCGTCGCGTCCATGGCCTGATGGGAGAGACTGGCGCGGAGGTTCGCCGCGTGGGTCGCCGGATTGTTGAGCGGGGCGACCGTCTCCCGCCCGTCGAACATCACGGTGCTCAAGAAGGCGAGGTTTGTAGCCGGCAGGGGGCGCCGATACATCGAGGCCGTGAGGCCGTTCACCGGATCGTCGACGAGGGCGCAGTTGTAGGGATCGTGGACCGCGGTGATCGTGAACTGAGCGGTCTTGGGCACCGTCAATCCGATACGAATCAGCCCGTTGTTGAGCAGCAGGCTGTGGGCACCAGGCCCGCTCCCCGGAGCGACGGTTGGACAGTTGGCCCCGTCAACGGAGGCAAACAGCGGGTCCGTCCCGCCGCTGCTCGCGAACCGGGCTTGGGCGTTGGCGGCCGAGAAGCTCAGGGCGTTCTCGACCAGGTGGCAGGTGGCACAGCTCCGGCCGTTCGTGCCCAGGGACTGGAAGAACGGGTTCCCCAGGTCGATCGACCCGTTCGTGCTGTAGGTGGCGACAGTCCCGCTAGGGTCGGCCGCGGGAAACAGGTTGCCGACCGCCGCGGCGGCATCGAGGGAAAGCTCGCGGGGAGCCTGCACGGGGGTCGGCTCGCAGGCGGCGAACACCAACGCCGCGGCCGCGAGCATGGCCCGGCGCGGGGAGCCGGGGATCGTCCTGGTAAACATCGATGTGCTCCTGCCTGGAGGTTGCCTTCAGGAGGTATATCGGAATCGCGTCCCCAATCCCGACATGGGGGCCCTGGCTAGCGCGTGGCCAGGGACTTGAGGAGGGTGTGAGCCTCGACGGTGAACGGGTGGCCGGGCCCGAAGCCCACGGCGAGCGCTCGCATCGCGGCCGCCACGGCGCCGCGGGCTCCGGCAGTGTCGCCGGTGGCGAGAAGAGCCTGGGCCTCGAGCAGCCGCGCGTGGCCGACCCATCCGCTGCGCTCCGCGGCGAGGGAATCGACCGTGGCGAACGTCGCGGCGGCGCGGGCATACTCGAGGGCCGTGGCCGGCTGGCCGAGATCGAGCGCGGTCCGAGCCACGAGGAGTACCACCGGCCGGAGGCGCGTCCGTCGCTTGCCCTCGTAATATCCGTTGGAGCGCAAGGCGGCGAGCAGGCTGGCCTGGGCATCCGCCGCGTGTCCATTCGCCAGCGAAAGTATCCCGGCTAGTATCGTCGTGTCCGGTACCAGGTCGTCGGTGCTCTTCACCTTAGGATAGGCGCGGGCGACCCTGGCGAACCGCGCGGCGCTGGCCCGCGCCCGGGCCAGCTGGCCGAGCGCGATTTGCGCTCGCGCGAGGCCAAAGAGTCCTCGCCCCTGCCAGAACGGATTCGCCTCGGCATCGGCTCGGGTCACGATCATCGCGAAGTACTTACTGGCCGAGTCGGCGTGACGCTCCGTGAGCGCGGTCTCCGCGTAGTGAATCAAGGGCTGCCAGTCGATCCGGCCGTGACGGTCGGCGGCGGCCGCTCGGGTCAGCACGTCGTGCAGCATCCGCTCGGCTTCCGCCGTCTCCCCGAGCCGGATGAGCGAGAGAGCCGCGTCGTGCTCCATGATCATGCGGGAGAGCATTCCGCCGCGTCCGGTGCTGTCCATGCCCTGCATGGCGCGGGCGAAGGTCGCGAGGGCCTCGCGCGGGTGCCCTCCTTCCTCCAACGCCGACGCCAGGCCGCTCAGGAGGCCGAAGCACTCCGCGTCGTGAGTCTGGCCGAGCTGCTCCTTGATCCGTAGGGCGCTTCGAAATGCCGCCACGCCCTGATCGCTGTGCCCGGTCTCGAACTCCAGGTCACCGCGAGATTGCAGGCATTGGACTCGTACGACCGGGTCCGGCGCGAGGGCCAGGAGCGACTCGGCGACGGCGAGCGTGGATCGCGCTTCGTCGTACTTCCCCTGCAGTCGCTGCGCATCCCCACGGTCACACCGCACCTGCGCCATGAGATCGGGGGCCTCGAGCGCGGTCGCGATCGAGTCCGCCCTGGTCAGGAGGGTGTCGCGCACGCGCCGGTCCCCGATCTCGCCATAGCGGTCGGACAGGTCCACGAGCAGGGACACGAGGAACCGCGGATCGCCGCCCGACTGCCGCAAGAGGAGGTGACGCCCGCGATCCAGGATCTCCCCCATAGTCATCGGCCGGTCGCCGACTTCGGACAAGAGCAGCGTTTGAAACTCGACCTGGGCGTCGGCTCGCCGGGTCTGGTAGCGGGCTTCATCGCGCTGGATGCGGGCCGCCCGGGCCTGCAACGCCGTGACGATGGCGGCGCCGACCAGAGCGAGCCAGACGGCCGTGCCCGCGAGTACCGCGCCACGGTAGCGGCGGACGAACTTGCCGGCGCGGTACGTCCACGTTGCCCGGCGAGCCGACACCGGCATGTGGCTCGCGTATCGCGTGAGGTCTTCGGCAAACGCGGCCGCCGTTCCGTAGCGACGGGCGGGGTCTTTCTCCAGCGCCTTCGCGACGATGTTGTCCAGGTCGCCCGCCAGGAGCTTGCGAAGCCGATCCAGCGTAACGGCCCGGGACAGCAGAACTGGCTCCACCTCGATGATGGCGAGCGCCCGAGCGGCCGGAGTGGAGCAGTCTTCGTTCGTCGGGTGGCGCCCCGTGAGCAACCGGTACAGCAGGATGCCGAGCGCGTAGATGTCCGTCGCGGTGGAGATCGGCTCACCGCGGATCTGCTCCGGGGCCGCGGAATCGAATGTGAGGTGCCGGTCCGTGGTGACCGTGTCGTCCTCCGGAGCCCGCTCGAGCAGTTTGGCGATGCCGAAGTCGAGGAGCTTTACCGTGCCGTCCTTGGTCACCAGGATGTTGGACGGCTTCACGTCGCGATGGACGATCAGATTCGTGTGCGCATGCGCGACGGCCGCGAGCACCTGCTGGAAGAGCGCGAGGCGGGCCGGCACATCGAGGTCGTGTTGATCGCACCACGCATCGATGGGAGCGCCGTCCACGTACTCGAGCACCAGGTAACGCTGACCGCTTGGGCTGACCCCGGCGTCGAGCAGCCGGGCGATATTGGGGTGCGTGAGCCGGGCCAGCACCGTGCCCTCGCGACGGAAGCTCGCCTCGCCCTCCTCCCCGCCCACGGCGAAGTTCAGGAACTTGATCGCGGCCGTGCCCTCGAAGCGACCATCGCGGCGCCGCGCGAGCCACACCGTGCCCATGCCACCCTGGCCGAGGGGGCGTTCCAGCTTCCACGGGCCGAGCACGAGCGCGTCGGGCGAGGCCAGGAGATCGGCGGCGGCCTCCTTGCGCGCAGGATCCAGGAAGCCCTCGGCGTCGGCCCTGGTCTCACGCGCCAGCAGCCGCTCGAGCTGGGCGGCGACCTCGGGCTGGTCCCGCCGCCGCTCGGCGAGCCACGTGGCGCGAGTCGCCGGATCGAGGTCCAGCGCCGTGTCGAGGAGCGCGCTCAACGCCTGCCAACTGCTCGGGTCGAGAGGGGTCGTCATTGGCGCAGCTGATGATGGAGGATGACGCGTGCCTTGCGCCAATCTCGTTGCACCGTACGCTCGCTGACCCCGCGCACCGCCGCGATCTCGACGAGCGGTAGTCCGCAGAAGAAATGCAGGTCCACGAGCTCGGCCAACGCGGGATCGAGCGTGGCGAGCTCGTCCAAGGCCAGGCCCAGCTCACTCAGATCCGCGTCGTCGGAGCCCTCGGGGGGGGGGACATCCACGTTGTTGAGGGGCAGGAGCTGGAACTCCCCTCCTCGCTTGGTCGCGGATCGGCGTCGCGCGTAGTCGATGATCAAGCCCCGCATTGCGCGCGACGCGTACGAGAGGAAGCGGGGGCGATCGGGGAAGCGGAGCTCCTGATTGTTGCTGAGGCTCAGGTAGGCCTCATGCAGCAGGGTCGTCGTGCTGAGCGTGCATCCGAACGGGAGGCCACGCAGGCGCCGCTGTGCCAGGGCGTGCAGCTCGTGATAAAGGGCCGCGAAGAGCTGCTCGGGGGAGCCGCTCGCTCGCAGGTCGGCGTTGGGCTCCGGGGATTCCGGCACAGCGGCGCCTGTCGGCTCTCCCACGTGACGGTGCGGTGGAGTGGCCATTCGATTGTTGCGGCGGCGCAACTTACGGGCCACGGTGACGGTGCAGGTTAAAGCATGAGAAGCGGTTACGCCAGTTGGCCGAAGCCAGCGCTGTAGGCAGACTTCGACAAAACTGACGAGTTTCATCGCCAGGGCTTCATGCTGCAACGGGGACCCCGTGCGCGTCACCGGGCTCCCGCACCGTCCCAAATCGGGCTATCTCATCCACGGACTCTAGGTGCACACGATGACCGCAACCTGCACGCATCTCGACCAGGTGAAGGACGTGAAGCCGCGCACGCCGGACGGCTGCGAGGAGTGTTTGAAAATGGGCAGCTGGTGGGTCCACCTGCGGCTCTGCCTCGCCTGCGGGCACGTCGGCTGCTGCGACCAGTCACCCAACAAGCACGCCACCAAACACTACCACGGCTCGCATCACGCGATCATCCGGAGCTTCGAGCCGGGCGAGGACTGGGGCTGGTGCTATGTGGACGAGCTGATGATGGAGCCCGCCCCGACGGCGAAGCGTCGATGACGGGCGACGTCTGGCCGGCACTGCCACTCGACGCGTGGCGGGACACGTACGCCACGCTCCACATGTGGACGCAGATCGTCGGAAAAACGCGTCTCGGGCTCGCGCCGATGCAGAACCACTGGTGGCAAGTGGCGCTGTACGTCACGCCGCGCGGGTTGACCACGTCGGCGATGCCTTGCGGCACGCGCACCCTAGCGGTCGATTTCGACTTCCTCGACCACCAGCTGACTGTGCGAACGAGCGACGGCGCGACCCGCTCCATTCCTCTCGTCGCGCAGTCGGTGGCAGATTTCCACGCGGCGTACCAGGCGACGCTCCATTCGCTCGCGGTGGACGTGCGCATCATGCCGCGCCCCGTCGAGGTGGTGACCGCGATTCCGTTCCCGCAGGACCACGAGCACGCCGCGTATGACGCGGATGCGGCGCAGCGGTGCTGGCGGGTCCTGGTCCAGGCCGATCGGGTGCTCAAGGAATTCCGGGGCCGCTTCATCGGCAAGTCGAGTCCGGTGCATTTCTTCTGGGGGGGGTTCGATCTCGCCGCGACGCGCTTCTCAGGACGGCGGGCTCCGGCGCACCCGGGCGGCGTCCCGAACTGCCCCAGCTACGTCATGGTCGAGGCGTATTCACACGAGTGCGCGAGCTGCGGGTTCTGGCCGGGGAGCCTCCTGGGGCCGGGCCCTTTTCACGAGCCCGCGTTCTACGCCTATGCCTATCCCCAACCCGAGGGATTCGCGGATCGCCCCGTCCGGCCGGACGGCGCGTATTACCATCGCGACTTAGGCGAGTTCATCCTGCCGTACGACATCGTGCGCCGCGCCTCCTCCCCCGACGAGGCCGTACTCGCCTTCGTGCAGTCGACGTACGAGGCCGCCGCGGATCTCGCGCACTGGGACCGCGCCGCGCTCGAGCGGCCCAGGTAGCGGGCGATGCTCACCCCCCGCACCCCCCTCACCCCCCCGGTCGGTCGCGGCGATCATGCGTTCGGACCCCCGGACGCTCGCGTGACCCTCGTCGAGTACG
>Ga0207699_10001737_pt1 | contig 10285 bp, 9 predicted proteins | sample LARL51metaG_FD_184344 | JGI IMG/M metagenome (GOLD analysis project Ga0207699, IMG submission 184344) | Corn, switchgrass and miscanthus rhizosphere microbial communities from Kellogg Biological Station, Michigan, USA - LAR L5-1 metaG... | ecosystem: Host-associated > Plants > Roots >...
GCTGCGGAGCGTCGAATCGGGAAGGTCGATTCGCACGTCGTACCAGCGCTCGAACGCTTCACATACCTGAGCGAGCGGCGTCTTGTGGAACTCGAGCTTCCCCTCCATCCACCCGAGCAACGTCGAGATGTCGACGCCTTCGGTGACAGAGACCAGCCCTGATCGTGCCACGCGGCCGAGTTGCCCACGCGATAAGGCCACGCCGCGACTCGCATTCGAGGTATCCGCGTGGAGCGCAACCTTCCCTTCAACCACCATCACCTCAACGACACTGTCGCTCGAGCGCGCGCGGATCACGAGGGTCGTCCCAAGGTCCTCCGTCGTCGTCGTGGCCGTGCGCACGCGGAACGGCCGTCGCCCATCGTGCGCGATGGCGAAGTAGGCATCCCCCTCGAGCATTACCGTCCGTCCATGAACTCCAAAGTCCCCAGGGACAGCGAGCCGACTGGCGGACCCGAGCACCACGCGGGTGCCGTCCACGAGATCGATCGATAAGCGTTGAGCGGGACGCGTGGCGAACTCACGAGCAGGAGTCGCTAGCACCGACGAGGAGATGCGTTGCCACACGACCCAAGACGCGATCAATACCAGGACGGCGGCTATCCCCGCCGCGACGCCCATCCATCGACCTCTGGGCTGTTGATCCAGCGTGAGGCGGGGCGCTCGAGGATCAGTGAGGGCACGCCTGTTCACCATGCCCGCGCCGAGCCCGACGCGCTCCATGATTCGGTCGCGCGCGTTTGGCGCCCGGTGCTCAAACGGTATCTCGCCAGCCTGCTCCCAGGCGGCGCGCAGCAACGCGATCTCCCGGGCCCGCGCCGGCTCCTCTGCCACCCAACGCTCTACGCTTTGCGCCTCGTCGGACGTACACACACCCCCGAAGTAGCGGGCGAGGAGCGTCCAATCGATGTGCGTCTGGTCGTCCAGCGTCATAGGTCCGCCTGTCGTGAGCGTCTCATCGCTCTAGAGACACGGCCTAGGGCGCCTCTCCCCCAACCTTGGCTACGCGAAGATGGTTATTCGACGACGCTACGGACGCTGTATACGGCGGGGGACGCTCAGTTACTCAGGAAGGGAGCGAGACGGGCACGGAGCTCTCGGAGCGCTCGGCCGATCAGGTTCTCAACGGTCTTGGGCGAGATCTCCAGTATGGCCCCGATCTCGCTATACGTGAGGTCATGCTGACGGTGCAGCAGGAACACTTGGCGCGTCCGCTCAGGGAGGTCGCTTACCGCAAGCCTCACGGCGCGGGCGAATTCCGCCGCGTGGAGCTGCTCGTCGACTGGCGGTGTACCTTGGCCCATTCCCGGAGGCGTGGAATCGGGAGCGAGGCGCTCGAGTCGCCGCACCTTTGCGCGGTCGTCCCGAATGCGGTTGAGCGCCCGATTACGCGTCGCGGTGTAGAGGTACGTCTTGAGGCTTTCGCGTATGTCCAGGCGCTCGCGTAACTCCCACAGCCGTACGAATACGTCCTCAACCACCTCCTCCGCCTCGGCTTCAGACGACGCATATCCGGCCGCGAACGCGCATAGCGCGTCGTAGTAGCGGTCGAGGAGCGCAGCGAGGGCGCTCCCCTCTCCCGCGCGCATGCGCTCAAGGAGTACGTGATCGTCGGTGCTCAAGCTGAGGTGTACGCCCGCTAACCCAGGGCTTGGGTGCCTTCGCTGAGGAACCGCATCGAGTCGGTGGACCGCACTACTGGCGTTCGCACGCCGGCTTGCCGACGTCTCACTCGGCGTCCCGGTTCCGTCAAGCCGCCCAGCAGTCACCAGAGCGACCTCGCGCGACGCCGGCCGGGACGCTCCAGCCAGCTCAACGGCGCTCTCCCCATGCTTCTCGGACACCGCGGACGGGCTTCCTCCCCCATTGGGGATTGAATTAAGGAAGGGCGCGACGCCGGATGGTAAACCACGAGCTGTCTCATTCAGCAACAAGCCCAGCAACCGTTGGACGCGAGTCGATGCTACGTCCCCACCCGCCGAGTCGCTAGATAGCCCGCGTAGGGGCTAGGCATGCCTGAAGGGTCTATCATGTGAACCTGCGGATCGCTCGTGCGGAAAATGTTTCGGAGGAAGGATGCTGCGAGATCGGCTCGCCATCGGCGCGCTCGGAGTCGCGTTGTTCGCAACCCCCGCCCGGGCGCAGGGGCTCGGCTCGTTCGAGGCCGCTGTTCTCGTGCGCGGGACCCTCTTCGATCCTTCCCTTACGCGCGAAACCGCCATTGGCTGGGGCGGCCGGGCGGGCGTATATCTCGCGCCGGCGTGGCTCGTCGAAGCCGACCTCTCGACCAGCAACGCAGACGGGCTTGCCTCCTTCACCCGAGCGACTTACCGGCCATTTCATGCGCGCGTCAACTTCCTCGCACCGTACTCGGACCGAGGAAAGGCAGTCTTCGGGCTCGGCGTTGTGGCAACTCACTACGGTGGGGATTTCGGCAAGAATGACGCCGGGCTCGCAGGCCTGTTCGGCTTGTGCCTTGATCTTCACCACTCCATCGTCGGGCGCGCTGACTTCACGCTCGATTTTGTGCCGTCCCCAGCGAACCAAGCAGGTAACAACTTCATCGCGGGTGTCCAGGTGGGCCTGGGTTACCGGTTCGGGCGGCAATGAGGAGCTGCGGGATGCCGAATTGGGCGCGGCCCGATAGGCCATTGAAACAATTTTACTCGTTGGGTAACTAGGTCGCATGCAGCGTATGCGTTCACACCACCGGCATCACCATCGCCACCCGATGAGCGGGAGGCAGCCGGAGGCGTACGCAAGGTAGCGACTCACCCTTAGTACCTTGAGTACTTCACCGACGCCGGCCTCCCTGGGGCCGGCGTCGTGTTTCTAGGGACGCCGTCGCTCTGGGGCTTCGCGTCGGTCAACGATCGGAGCGCGATACGATGTCCCGACAATCCGGTTCTTCGACACCCCTGCGCCTCGGCCTGCCAAAGGGCCGCATGGAGCAAGGCGTGCTAACCCTACTGAGCGATGCCGGCATCCAGACACGCCCAGGCGCCAGGGGCTATCGCCCCGAGGTCTCGCTGCCAGACACCGAAGCCAAGATCCTCAAACCCCAGAACATCGTCGAGATGCTCGCGCTGGGCAGTCGCGACCTCGGCTTCGCGGGGGCCGACTGGGTGGCGGAGCTTCAGGCAAACGTGGTCGAACTGCTGGACACGGGACTCGACGACGTCCAAGTGGTCGCGGCCGCACCCCGGACTCTCGTCGAGAAGGGCAACCTGACCGCCCAGCACTTGGTGGTCGCGTCGGAATACGAGCGGCTGGCGACTGGCTGGATTGCCGAGGGCGGGCTGGACGCGGAGCTCGTGCGCTCCTACGGTGCCACGGAGGTGTTTCCGCCCGAAGACGCGGACGTGATCGTCGACAATACCGCCACCGGGGCGACTCTCGAAGCAAACGATCTCGTCGTGGTGGACGAGCTGATGCGCTCCTCCACACGCCTTTACGCCAATCCGGCTGCGCTCGCCGATCCCGACCGGCGCTGTCGCATCGACGACCTTGTCATGCTGCTCGACTCAGTGCTCGTCGCCCGCCGTCGCGTGATGTTAGAGGTAAACGCCTCCGCCATGTGTCTCGAGGCGGTTGTTTCCGCCCTGCCGGCGATGCGACAAGCCACCGTCGCGCCGTTGTTTGGCAACGGGGGCTACGCCGTGAAAGCCGCCGTGCCGCGGGACCTCCTGCCCCAAGTCATCCCCGCGGTGAAAGCAGCCGGTGGTACAGACGTCGTCGTGTCCACGTTCTCTCAGATCGTCCCGTGACTACAGCCATAACGCCCGCCGCCGGCCCTATTTCGCGCATCGATCCGGCCACCGCGTACAATCGCGCGCCGACCGATCCCAGAATGCTGCGCCTCGACTGCAACGAGGGGGTGCTGCCCTCGCAGGACCTGCTGCGTAACCTCGCGATCGCGGATCCCGAACTGCTGCGCCGTTATCCGGAGGTCGCCCCTCTCGAAGCCGAGCTCGCCGCGCGCCTTGGCGTAGCGGCAAACCGCGTTATCGTCACCGCCGGCGCAGATGGGGCAATCGACCGCGCCTGCCGCGCCTTTCTCGAGGCGGGCCGCACGATGGTCGTGTCAGAGCCGAGCTTCGACATGTTCGATTGCAGCGCCAGGCTCGAGGGTGGTGAGCTCGTGCGCGTACCGTGGCGTGATGCTGCCTTCCCCATCGACGGCTTTCTCGAGCGGCTCGACGACCGGACGGCGGTCGTCGTTGTAGTATCGCCCAACAATCCGACGGGAAGCGTCGCGACCCTGGGCGACGTGCGGCACCTCGCCACCGCGGCGCCCCGCGCGCTCCTTATTCTCGATCACGTGTACGTCGAGTACGCGGACGCAGATCTCACCCTCGGCGTGCTCGACCTCCCGGGCGTGCTCGTCCTGCGCACACTCTCGAAAGCCTGGGGGCTCGCCGGGTGCCGGGTCGGCTACGCCGTGGGGAGCCCCTACGTGATCTCCGTGCTACGTGCCGCGGGTGGCCCGTACACGGTGGCCGCGCCATCGGTCGCGTTGGCGCTCGCGCAGCTCGAGCGAGGGGCAGGCCCGCTGCGAGCCCACGTTGCGCGCGTGCGCGAGGAGCGCCGTGTCCTAAGCAGTCGCCTCGCGGCGCGCGGGCTCGTGCCGCAACCATCGCAGGCGAACTTCGTGCTGGTGGAGTGCGGGGCACGCGCGTCCACCATCTGCGCCGGTCTTGCCACGCGTGGCGTGTTGGTACGCGAGTTTCCCGGCCGGCCGGGACTCGAGACGGCGCTGCGCATTACCCTGCCCGGCGATCCAACGGACTTCGAGCGCTTGTGGGCCGCGCTCGAGCACACGCTCGATGCGGACGCCCGCCCATGACACCCCGCACCGCAACGGTCACGCGTGACACCCGCGAGACGTCAACCACGGCCACGCTCGTGCTCGATGGCGGCGGCAAGGCAGACGTGAAGACTGGCCTCGGCTTCCTCGACCACCTTTTCGAGGCGCTAAGCCGTCACTCCCGCTTTGACTTGCTCCTTAAGTGTGAGGGCGACCTGCATGTGGACGACCACCATACCGCGGAGGACTGCGCGCTAGCGGTGGGTCAGGCGCTGGATCGCGCCCTGGGGGAGCGGCGCGGGTTAAGCCGGTTCGGCTGGGCGTACGCTCCCCTAGATGAGGCCCTGGCCCGTGCCGTGGTCGATCTCTCAGGCCGATCGTTCGCCGACGTGTCACTCGGCCTCGAGCGCGAGGCGATCGGCAACCTCGCGTGCGAGAACATCCCGCACGTGCTGCGCTCGCTGGCGACGGCGGCGCGGCTCAGCCTGCACGTCGACGTCCTCAAGGGCGAAAACGACCACCACCGTGCCGAGGCGGCCTTCAAAGCAACGGCGCTCGCGTTGCGGCAGGCGGTGGCCTGCTCGGGCTTCGACGACATCCCCTCAACGAAGGGCACACTGGGGAGCACACGCAATGAGTGATGTCGTCATCCTGGACTCGGGTGTCGCCAACCTCGCGTCGATCACGAGCGCGTTCCGTCGGTTGGGGGCTGTCGTCGCGGTGACGAGTGATCCCTCCGTCGTGCGCGACGCGCGCCGCGTCGTGCTGCCCGGCGTGGGGGCGTTCGCCGCAGGGCTCGCGGCGCTGCGCGCCCAGGGGCTCGATGCCGCAATCAGGGATGCCGCGAGGGCCGGTACACCGGTGCTCGGCGTCTGCCTCGGAATGCAGATGCTGTGCGAAGCGAGCGAAGAAGCGCCGGGCGTGGCTGGGCTCGGGCTTATCCCTGGCGCATGTCGTCGACTGCCGGAAAACGTGCGGGTGCCACACCTCGGCTGGAACGCCGTTAGCGCCGCTGCGGAGGGGCTGGTCGCGACGGGGGTAGCGGCGTTCGCGAACTCGTATGCCTTGCGGGAGGCCCCACCCGGCTGGGTCGCAGCCTGGACATCGCACGGGGCGCGGTTCGTGGCCGCCCTCGAGAAGGACGGCGAGCGTCTACTCGCCTGCCAGTTCCATCCCGAGCTGTCGGGCGCGTACGGCGCGGCACTACTTGAGCGCTGGCTCGCAGGAACGAAGGGCGCACAACCTTCGGCCTTGGCCGACTCCCCGGGATTGTTGCCGCGCATCGTGCCCTGCCTCGACGTGAAAGACGGACGCGTGGTGAAGGGGGTGCGATTCCAGCACCTCCGGGACGCGGGTGATCCGGCGGCACAGGGAGCGCTGTACGAGTCTCAAGGCGCCGACGAGATCATCGTCCTCGACGTGGCCGCGTCGCCCGAAGGGCGTGCCACCCAGATCGAGACGGTGGCACGCGTGCGCGCGGCGATCCGCATTCCCCTCACCGTCGGCGGGGGCGTCCGGAGCGTGGATGACGCGTGCCGACTGCTCGCGGCCGGCGCGGACAAGGTGAGCGTGAACACGGCAGCTGTTCAGCGCCCCGCCCTCCTTTCCGAGCTCGCTGCCGAGTTCGGCAGCCAGTGCGTAGTGCTCGCGATCGACGGGCGCCGAACCGCCAGCGCTTGGGAAGCACTAACGCAGGGCGGGCGCAAGCTCGGCCGACCCGATGCCGTGGAGTGGGCGCGGGAGGCTGCGGGAGTGGGAGCCGGAGAGATTTTGCTCACGAGCTGGGACCGTGACGGGACACGCGCCGGTCCCGATTTGGAGCTGCTACGGGCCGTGCTCCGAGCGGTGCGAGTGCCGGTGATCGCGTCGGGCGGGATCGGCAAACGGGCTCACGTGGCGGAGGCGTTTCGCGCCGGCGCGGATGCCGTGCTCGCCGCGTCGGTGTTGCACGACGGCGACGAGACTGTCGACGGTATCAAAGCCGATCTCTCGCTTCGCGGCATTCGGGTGCGGCGATGATCGTGCCCAGCATCGACTTGATGCAGGGCCGCGCCGTCCAGTTGCGCGGGGGCCGGGACCTTGTCCTCGACGGCGGCGACCCGCTGACCCGGCTCGAGGAGTTCGCCGTGGCCGGAGAAGTCGCGGTCGTGGACCTCGACGCCGCGCTCGGCTGGGGCTCGAACGCGGGACTGATCCGTGAGATGGTGCCCCATGCGCCGTGTCGCGTCGGCGGTGGCATTCGCGATCTGGACGCAGCGCGGGCGTGGCTCGACGCGGGCGCCGCGAAGATCATGATCGGAACCGCGGCGACACCGGACTTTTGTGCCGCCCTGCCGCGCGAGCGGGTGATCGCGGCGGTGGACGCGGAGCGTGGCCTAGTGGTGGTGGAGGGCTGGCGCACTAACACTGGCGCGTCCGTACTCGAGCGGATCCGCGCTCTGGCACCGGTGGTCGGCGGGTTCCTCTTCACGCAGGTAGATAAGGAAGGCGCTCTGGGCGGTTTCGATTTCCAAGCCGTGGCGGCCGCCGTAGGCGCGGCGGGCGAGGCACGGCTCACTGCGGCCGGGGGCATCACCACTGCGACGGAGATCGCCGAGCTGGACCGGATTGGCGCGGACGCGCAGGTGGGCATGGCGCTCTACACCGGGCGACTGCCGCTGGGCGACGCCGTAGCCGCTCCGTTGGCGAGGCCACTCGAAGGGTCCGTTTGGCCCACCGTCGTGTGCGATGAATGGGGGCACGCGCTGGGATTGGTCTGGAGTACGCGCGAGTCGCTCGCGCGCGCCATCGCAGAGCGCCGCGGCATCTACTGGTCGCGCTCGCGCCGAGCGCTGTGGGAAAAGGGCGCGACGTCGGGCAACACGCAGGAGTTAGTGCGCGTGGACCTGGACTGCGATCGCGATGCGCTCCGCTTCACGGTGCGGCAGCGCGGCGCTGGGTTCTGTCACCTCGAGCGGCCGTCCTGCTGGCAGTCGGGGTTCAATCTCGCAGACCTCGCGCGCACCATCACGGAGCGAGCTGCCCGGCCCGAGCCGGGATCTGGAACCGCGAAGTTGCTTGCGGACCCTGCGCTGCTCGCGGCGAAGCTCCGGGAGGAGGCTGAGGAGCTGGGGCGGGCGAGTGACCGTCCTGAGGCGGTCCAAGAGACCGCCGACGTGCTGTACCTCGCGCTGGTCACCCTCGTGCGTAGCGGTGGCACCTTGGCCGAGGTGGTAGCGGAGCTCTCCCGCAGGCGCGGCGCGGTGACGCGTCGGCCGATGGTCGCGAAGTCTGAAGCGATCCCATGAACGAGCGTCTGTTGCCCCGGCGATCGCTCCCAGACGTGGTGCGTCGTCGACGAAACGCCGTGTCCACCGAAGCGCTGGCCGAGGTCGCCCCTATCGTGGACGCCGTGCGGACCGGAGGCGAGGGGGCGCTGCGCGAGTACGCCGAGCGGTTCGGCGATGTTCGGCCGGGAACGCCGCTGTTTCACGACCGTACGGCGCTCGACCAGGCCCTCACGCGTCTCGCAGCAGGCGATCGAGCCCGGCTCGAGCGGGTCGCGGGGCGGATCCGCACATTCGCGGAGGCCCAACGCCAAGCATTGTGCCCGGTGACGGTCCCCGTGCCCGGGGGAATCGCCGAGCATCGGATCGTGCCCGTGGAGCGTGCCGGGTGCTACGCACCCGGGGGCCGCTACCCCTTGCCTTCGTCGGTCCTTATGACGGCCCTCACGGCGCGCGTCGCAGGCGTGGCGGATGTGTGGGTGGCGAGCCCGAAGCCGCAGCTCTTGACGCTCGCGGCGGCTGCGGTTGCGGGCGCCGACGGGCTGGTAGCGGCCGGTGGAGCACACGCGATTGCGGCGCTCGCGTACGGCGCCGGATCAATCGCCCCCCGCGACGTAATCGTCGGACCGGGGAACCACTACGTGACGGCGGCGAAACAACTCGTCGCCGGCACAGTGCGTATCGACCTGCTGGCGGGACCGTCCGAGCTAACTGTTTTCGCGGACGACACAGCCGATCCGGGCAGCGTCGCCGCAGATCTGCTGGCGCAGGCCGAGCACGATCCTGACGCCGTGCCGATGCTCGTGACCCTCGCTCCTACTCTGCTTGATCGCGTGGAGGAAGAGCTCGCCCGCCAGCTCAGGGACTTGCCAACGGCCGGGACGGCGCGGGCGGCGCTCGCTAACGGCGGCGTAATCGTGGTGAGGAGCATGGACGATGGCGTTGCGGCGTGCGATGCCATCGCACCTGAGCACTTGCAGCTCGACCTGCGAGATGCAACCGCCGTGGCGCCGCGGCTCGCCCACTACGGCGCGCTGTTTATCGGCGCGGGAGCCGGAGAAGTCCTGGGCGATTACGGCGCGGGTCCGAACCATGTATTGCCGACCGGTGGCACCGCCCGCTCGACCGGCGGCCTCTCGGTCTACACGTTCTTACGGGTACGCACTTGGTTACGAATCGACGACTGGGCAGCGGCGCGGCCGCTTATCGAGGACGGGATCTGGCTCGGCCGTGCGGAGGGACTCGAGGCGCACGCTCGTGCAGCGGAGCGGAGGCTGGGGCAACGTAACGCGACACGCACCGTGCGTAGCTAAGCGCTACCGTAACCCGCGGGCGCACCACGCGGGAGGAGACCCGCACGTTGCTCGCGGCCTTCTTCCCGACGTTCTGGATAACCACGTCGTGCGTATGGATGATGAAGGGCGGCTGCCCCGGGGGCCTGGTTGTGAAGGCGGAGGAGTGCCCGAAGTAGCTGACCAAGTCGGCCTTGCCCTCGACCCGCTTCGTGATCGCGGCGCCGACGAACGCGCCCAGCACGAACTTCACGGCGTCGAGGACGAGGCCTGGCACGGTCATGCGTGGCGAAACTACCCTCTCGCGGAATTATGTTCCCAAATCTGTTCCCAATATTCTGGGGAGACGGGCGCAAGTCGTTGTGTTACCGAGAGGCGCCGGTCGGAATCGAACAGACGAATAGAGGTTTTGCAGTAGCCCGAGAACTCCTGCGTTGGACTCGATCCCGCTCCATTCCGCTTCACAAGGCCCACCGTTTCTCGGTAGGACTTCGTCTCATTGTGTTCCGCTGACACTAGTTGTGCCCCAGCTGTGCCCCGCTCACTCCTCGGGAGGTGGTTTCGAAGCCCCGGGGGCCGACTAGCTCATCCGCAGCGTTCGTCGGGCGGCTCACTTATCTGGGCCAGGCGACGGCACGCGCGCGGAGGCGGCTCCCCAGTGCTCCAGGACATGGTGGATCACTGGCGACAGCATCACGCCCGCAACGACAAGGAACACGCCACCTGCGAACAGCGCATACACCCCAGCAAGCCACTTTCCGGCTTCGGTATGCAGCGGATCCACGGGTCCCATACCGCCGAGAAGCATGGCTGCGTTCAAGAAAGCGCTCGACCACGAAAGTCCCTCAACCCAATGATACATGGCCATCCCGAGCAGTAGGGTAGCTGCCGCCAGCGGAAGGAGGGCAAGACCTGTCCGC
>Ga0207699_10001743_pt1 | contig 10275 bp, 8 predicted proteins | sample LARL51metaG_FD_184344 | JGI IMG/M metagenome (GOLD analysis project Ga0207699, IMG submission 184344) | Corn, switchgrass and miscanthus rhizosphere microbial communities from Kellogg Biological Station, Michigan, USA - LAR L5-1 metaG... | ecosystem: Host-associated > Plants > Roots >...
CACCGCGATCAGCCGTTCGAGCAGCCATTTTCCGAGGAATGCTCCCCGTCGTGCCTTCACATAGGGCTGCAATGCCTGCGCTGGAAGGGTCATACTGACCCCGCGCGCCAGCGCGGGGATGACGCACTCCGCCGCGAGCTCGGCCCCTCGAAGCGCCGCGTGGATCCCTTGTCCCGTGAACGGATCGAAGAAGTCGGCGGCGTCACCCACCAGGATCGCGCCACCGCCCGGAGCGACGGCCGCGCGCGACCACTGTGCGAACGGCCCCGTGACGAGTACTTCGCGTACTAGGCGGCGCGGATTGAACCGCCCCGCGAGGCCGGGGAACCGTTCCAATTCGTCGAAGAACGTGCTACGAAAGTCGCGACGCTCGTGGCGGACGGTGGCCTGCGGCACGACCAAGGCGACCGTCGTGACTCCCCCGCCCACCGGTCCCATGCCGACATAGCCATGATCGCTGACGTGCAGCTCTCCCACGCCGTCCACTCCCGCCACGTCGGCCACATGAGCGGTGAAGGCGACGCGCCGTGGCGGGGCGGTGCGCACCAGACCGAGCCGCCGCGCGACCACGGAGCGGAGCCCGTCGGCGCCGATCGTGATCCGCGCGCGAAACGTCTCGTGCGCCCCGTCCGCGGAGCGCGCGACGACTCCCGCGACGGCACGGCCCCCCCGGCCCCCCGGGCCCCCCCGGCCATTCAGGACCAGGTCGTCGACCATCACACCCTGACGGACCACCGCCCCGGCGCGCTCGGCGGCGGCGACGAGGATCGTGTCGAACGTCGTGCGCGGGAGGGCAAAGCTGTACGGCCGCGGAGCGTCGACGAAGCGGCCGCACATCGCCGCGCCGCTGGGCGCGACCACCTTCATTCCATATAGCTTGGCGTGTGCCGCGTGCTCGACCGCGTCGAGGATACCTTCCCCCAGCCGCTCGAGGATCGCGGTCGTGGCAGGACTCAGATACTCAGAGCACGGTTTGTCGCGAGGGAACCGCGCGCGGTCGAGGAGCAGCACGCGGGCCCCGGCGCGCGCGAGCAGGAGCGCGCTGGCTGCGCCAGCGGGCCCGGCTCCGACGACCACAGCATCCCAACCGTCAGTCATGAAATACCCACGATGATCAGCGCAGCGCGTATACCGCGATGGCGGCGACCGCGGCGCCGACGAGCGTGGCCGCGAAGTTCAGCGCGTCGTTGTCCAGCCATCGCCATCCCGTCGTGAGCCGGACCGGTTCGTGGCATACGGTATTCCCGCGCTCGAAGCGGGCGTCGCAGGCGGGGCACTCGTACTTGCCCTGCAGCGTCGCGCCGAGCAGGGAGTCGGCAAGCATGCCAGCGAAGCCGGCGCTTACCAGAGTGGCAAACCCCGGGGCCACACCTCGGGGTGAAAGCGAGACTACGAGTCCGGCAATAAGCGTTGCGCCCGCAACGCCGCCGAGCGTCCCGAGCGCTGTGATACCCCCCGAGGTGCCACGGGTGACCCGCCGCCAGGACGTCACGAGACGGGGCGGGAGGGGCGAGAAGGCTCCGATCTCGGTGGCCCAGGTGTCGGCCGCGGCGGCGGCGATGGCTCCGGCTGCCGCGGACCATGATCCGAGCAGCGCAGCCACAGCCGCCACTCCGCCATTCGCGAGCACTTGTCTCGCATTGCGGAGCGGCGCGCGCCGCTCGGCCAGCTGTGTGAGGAGACTCCCGGAAAGAAAAAAGGCCGCGAGCACTGCGAGCCCCGGCCAACCCAACCCCCACGCGACTCCGAACCCCACGCCGCAGGCTGCCACCAGCCCGCCCGGGGTGAGCCATCTCACTCGTCGAACAGCTCGTTCAGGATGCGGCGCTTCAACTCGAGAGGGGCGCCCTGGGCCCGGCAGCGGGCCTGCAGGAACTGCAGAAACAGCTTATCGAAATCGAACTCTTCGCCACAGGGGGGACATTCGACGAGGTGCTGCCGGATCTCGCTCTCGAGCTCGGGCGTGAGCTCGCGATCGAGGTACTCGAAGAGATGCTCTTTGCACTCGCCACAATTCATTTTGAGCTCCCCTTGATGTACCCCATGCCCACGGCGTAATCGTACAGCTTCTGCTGCAGCATGCGACGGGCCCGGAACAGGCGCGACTTTACCGTGCCCACGGGCACTTCCAGCACCCGCGCGATCTCCTCGTACGACATCCCCTCCACGTCGCTCAACACCACAGTCTCCCGGAATTGTTCCGGAAGCGTGTCGATGGCGCGGAGTACCTCGTCGTCCACGATCCGGTCGAAGAAAGTCCCTTGGGGATCGTCGTCCTGGACCTCCTGGAAGACCGAGAACGGCTCGATCGCATCGATATCGACCGTTTCGGGGTGTCGCGTGCGCCGCCGGTATTCATTAATGAAGGCGTGGCGGAGGATGGTGAGCAGCCACCCTTTGGCGTTGGTGCCGCGCTCGAACTGGTGCCAGGCGCGATACGCCTTGAGCATCGTTTCTTGGACGAGGTCGTCGGCCTCGGCCGCGTTTCCCGTGAGCCGCAGCGCGACGCGGTACAAGCTGTCGAGGTGGACCAGCGCTTCACGCTCGAAGCTCGCACGCTTCTCGGCATCGGCTGCCTGACCTCCCGGGGCGGAAGCCGGAGGGGCAGGTGGGGTGGGCGGAGTCGGAGGTGTCATAGCGTGACGTAACCTCTCCCCATTCGCCCGGGTTTCGCAATGGGGCCTGGATTGCTAGGTTTCGCGCGCCGTGGTCCACAGTATCGTGCCACTCGCCGTCCTCGAGGCGGTCAAGAACCTCGACACCCCGGTCGAGGACGGGCTATCGGAGTTCGCCGAGGAGCTCCTGTCCAAGCGCCTCGGCCTCTCGCCGACCGTCGCCATGCAGCTCCGCCAATACGAAGGCATGGTGCGGCGCAACGCCGACGCCGACCCGTCGCACGTGGAGGCGCTGTTGCGGCTGGTGGGGCGCCGCCCCGATGCCGACCTCGTGTTTGCCGATGCGGGCCGGCGGGCGGCGCGACGAGCGGTCCGGCGCCTGTTCACCACCACCCGGCTCGCGGCCCGCGCCGTCCCGCGGGCGTTCGGATACATGGCGGCGCGGCGCGCGGCGCGTGCCGTGTTCGCGGGAGAGCTGAAGCGCGAGAGCCAGATTCCCGTGGCGCGGGTCAGCGATCCCCTCGCGCTGCATGCGACGCCGGACGGCGCCGCGTGTGCACTCTACGGCGCGGGCTTCACGGAGCTGCTGCGACTCTTGGTCGGCTTCGAGGGTGCCATGCTGCATGTGTCCTGTCGTGCCACCGGCGGCACCGCGTGCGAGTGGCGGGGCGCCCCACCCGATCCCAGGCACCACTGATGGCGCTACTCGACGGCTTCGACTTCCCGGCCCTCGCCGACGCGCTCGCCGCGCTGGGCGCCGACGGCTGGCTGCTGTACGACTTCCGCAAGGTGAACCCGATCGCCGGGCGCATCCTCGGTGACACCGGCATGGGGACGCGACGGCTCTTCGTCCTCCTGCCGCGCTCCGGACGTCCCGTGGCCGTCGCCCACCGCATCGAGCTGCAGGCCCTGGAGGGTTTTCCCGGAGAAGTGCGACCGTACGGTGCGTGGGGAGAGCTGCATCGCCATCTCCAGGGGCTCGTCAAGGGACGTACGCTGGCCATCGAAACCTCGTCGCTCGACCAGGTGCCGTACCTCGACCGCGTGCCGCACGGTGTCGTGCAGCTCCTCGAGTCGTTCGGCGCCCGGCTGGTGAGCTCAGCGCCGCTGGTCTCACGTTTCGCGGCGCATTGGTCTGCGAGCGAGCTTGCCGGTCATCGTCAGGCCGCCGGCGCGCTCGCGACCATCGCGCGCGACACCTTCGCATGGCTCGCGAGCGAAGTGACGCGTGGCGCCGAGCTGCGCGAGGCGGGCGTCAAGCAGCGTGTGCTCGAAGCGATCGAGCGCGCGGGACTCTGGACCAACGACGGGCCCATCGTGGCGTTCGGGCCCACCACCGCGATGCCGCACTACGAGCCGCACCCGGGAGCGGATCGGCGGCTGGCGGCGGGCGACGTCGTGCTCCTCGATCTGTGGGCGGGGCCGGGTCGGGGTTCGGTGTTCGCGGACCAGACGTGGATGGGCTTCGCCGGGCGCTCACCCGACGCGGAAGTGCGGCGCGTCTGGCAGACCGTGAAGGGTGCTAGGGACGCCGCGGTGCAGTTTCTCCGGGAGCACTGGCGGCGGAACGGTGGGATCACGGGCGCTCAGGTCGACGACGCGGCGCGCACCGTTGTCCGCGACGCGGGATTCGCCGAGTATTTCGTGCACCGCACGGGCCACTCGATCGACCGGGACCTGCACGGCTCCGGGCCGCACATCGACAATTTCGAGACGGAAGATGCCCGCGCACTGGTGCCCGGCGTGGGGTTTTCCGTGGAGCCCGGCGTTTACCTCCCGGGACGCTTTGGCATGCGGAGCGAAATCAACGTGTACATCGATACGGCCGGGCCCGAAGTGACGCCGCCTAAGCCGCAGGAAGAGCTGTTTACTGTCTGACAACTCAGAGAACAGCCAGCACCAGCGCCGCCCACACCGCCGCGCCGACGGCGACATGGGCCGCTTGAAGGGGCCGGGGAAGCGCTAGCAAGATCATCGCCGCCGCGACGGCGACCTGCAGTGTGACCAGCGCAACCACGTACCATGCACTCCGCGTTCTCGTTCGGAGCGCCCACCACCACACGTACCCGAACAGCGTGTACGCGAGCAGACGATGCGTCCATTGCACGTGCTGCAGGTAATTCCCCGCGGGTAGGATCCGGCCGTTACAGAGCGGGAACCCGAGGCAGGCGATGGCCGCGCCGAGGTTCGCCGTGAGCGCACCGAACAGCACGGTCACGAAGCCCAGAACGAGCAGCAATAACCCCCCACGCGGGCGCGAGCCCGGTGTGAACCGAGTGCTCTTCGCGATCACAATCAGCGTCGCGAGCAGAAGCATCGCGGTGCCGAGGTGGAGGATCACGGTCCAGGGGGGAAGGCGCAGCGTGACGGTCACGGCGCCGAGGAGCACTTGTACCACGAGCAAGCCGAGCGCTATGTAAGGCGCCCTGCCGGGAGGGAACGGCTCCCCGCTCCCCGCTCCCCGATTTAACCACCATGCATAGGCCGCGAGCCCCGCGACCAAGGCGCTCACCGCTGCTGCCGCCAGCCGGTGCCCGTACTCGATCATCGTGGGGACGTCGAGCGGCGGAAGGAGCTTGCCGTTGCAGAGCGGCCAATGCTCGCCGCAGCCCAGGCCCGAGCCGGTGATCCGGACGATGGCGCCGAGGATGATGAGCAAGTAGGTGAACGTGGCTGCGGTCCACGCGAGCCGGGTGAATCGCGTCATGGGGGCCGAAATGTATATTCCGGCCGCGCATGTCCGCCTCTCCCCGCTCCGCTCCGTCGCCCGCTCCCGACCGCTGGGGTGACCGGTTGCCCCGCCAGCTCGGTTTGTGGAGCGCGGTGGCGGTGCTGATCGGGTCGACCATTGGGAGCGGGATTTTTCGGACGCCTGCGATCATCGCCGGGCGCGTTCCCGACCCGTTCCCGATGTTCGGCGTGTGGATCCTCGGCGGCCTGCTCGCGCTGTGCGGTGCGCTGACGTATTCGGAGCTCGCGGCGCTCTTTCCCCGCTCGGGGGGCGTGTACGTCTACATCCGCGAGGGATTCGGCCGGCTGCCGGCGTTTCTCTTCGGGTGGACCGAGCTGCTGTTGATCCGCGCGTCGGCGCTCGGGGCGATCGCGACGCCGTTCGCGGAGTATCTACTGCGCTCGCTCGGCTTCGATCCCAAGGTCGAGCCGAACGCCACGTACGTCCATTACGTGGCGGCGGGCGCGATCGTCGCGACGGCGACGCTGAATTACGTGGGTGTGCGGTGGAGCTCCATCATCTTGAACCTCACGACGGGAGCCAAGTACGGAGCCCTGCTCCTGCTGGTCCTGTTGGCGTTCCTGGTGGGGCAGGGGGATTTCACGCACTTCGGCCAGGTCGCCGGGGCGGTGACCCCAGGGCTGTTCGGGCTCTCGCTCGTGTCCGTGCTCTGGGCCTATGACGGTTGGGGCGACCTGTCGTTCGTGGGCGGTGAGGTCAAGGACCCCGAGCGCAACATGCCGCGCGCGCTGGTCATCGGGACCCTGGCGGTCATCGGCATCTACCTGCTGGTCAACGCGGCCTACCTCTATCTCATCCCGATCGGTCAGATGGCGCAGTCGCCGCTCGTAGCGGCGGACGCGGCGCAGCTGGTCGTGGGGCGGGTGGGAGTGGGGCTCATTGCGGTCGTGGTCATGATCGCCACGTTCTCGACGCTGCTGGGGTCGATCCTGACCTCGCCGCGGATCTTCTTTGCGATGGCGGATGACGGGTTGTTGTTCAAGCAGGTGGCGCAGGTGCACCCGCGGTTTCGTACGCCGTCTGTTTCGATCGTGGTCACGGGGTTGCTGGGCGTGGTGTGGGTGCTGCTGCTCAACTTCGAGCAGCTGGCCGATCAGTTCGTGGTGGCGATCTTCCCGTTTTACGCCCTCGCGGCGGCGGCCGTGTTCGTGCTCCGGCGCAGGCAGCCCGACCGGCCGCGTCCCGTGCGGGTGTGGGGCTACCCGGTGGTGCCCCTGCTGTTTGTGGTAGCCACATTTCTCATTCTGGGGAATGCGTTGCGCGAGCATCCCGTTGGTACCGGGCTCGCGTTCGGTGGCATTCTCCTCGGCGTGCCGGTCTATCTGGCGGCGTTCGGCTCCCGCGGAGCCGGGAAGGGAGCGGGTGTGTGACGCGAGTGTGACATTTTCTCAGATTGACGACCTTTCCGACCGCAGGCATGTTTACCCCGCCCTAACACGCGTCCCCTCAGATTCTCGGAGATCCTTCGGATGAAACGCTTTGTGTGGTCGATCGGCGCTCTCGCCGCGGTCGTGCTGTTGATGCTCCCGCGAGCGACGGCGGCGCAGGGGGTCACCTCGGCGGCGATTGCCGGGCGGATCACGGATGAGTCGAACGCTCCCCTGGCCGGAGCCGAAGTCAGCGTCGTGAACCCCTCAACGGGCGCACGCGCGACCCGGCGCTCCGGCGACGACGGTCGCTACCTCTTCGAGAACCTTACCCCGGGCGGTCCTTATATCATCGAAGTGCACACGCTCGGCTTCAGACCGGAAAAAACTGAAGGCCTGACGCTCACGCTCAACCAGCGAGCGATCATTGACTTTTCGCTCAAGCGGGCCGCGGTCGAGCTCGCGAGCGTGACCATCGAAACGGAAGCAAATCCGCTTATCTCGACGTCGCGCACGGGCCCATCGACGCTCCTCACGGCGCAGGCCTTGTCACGTCTCCCCAACATCACGAGAAACTTCACCGACCTCGTCCAAACCTCCCCGCTCGCGGGCACCGCGCAATCCAGCTCGTCGGTCGGCGGTCAGAACAACCGCTTCAATAACATCCAGATCGACGGCGGCGTGAACAACGATGTCTTCGGACTCGCGTCGAGCGGAACACCAGGCGGGCAGGCGAACGCCCATCCGATTTCCATCGAGGCCATCCGGGAATATCAGATCCAGATCGCTCCCTACGACGTGCGTCAGGGAAGCTTTACGGGTGGCCTGGTGAACGGGATCACCAAGTCGGGAACCAACGAGTTCCACGGGTCGATCTTCGGCTATTACCAGAATCAGTTCTTGGTCGGAACGGACACCTCCTCACCCACGCCAAGGAGGGTCACGCCCTTCTATACCGACCAGTACGGCTTCTCCATTGGTGGTCCGATCGTTCGGGACCGGGTGCAGTTCTTCGCGAGTGGCGACTGGCAGCAGCGCGGTTTGCCCTTCTCAAGTCAGTTCTTGATCGGGCCGGACACCACGGGCGGGCTGGATTCTATCGGCGTCGGAATCCGGGCGAGTCGCGCCGATTCCGTCATCAACATCCTGAAAACGAAATACGGGTTCGACCCTGGCACCTTTGCGTCCCCGACGCTCGGCAACCCCGACAAAAACCTGTTCGCCAAGGTGACGGTCCATCTCGGTACGAATAGCGACCTCGAACTTTCGCACAACTACGTCAACGCCACGGCGGAGAACCTGACTCGGAGCCCGATCTTCGGCACGCAGTTCCGTGACGGATACCAGTTGTCGAACTCGGGGTGGGGCCAGCACAACCAGACGAACACGACGCGCGCCGTGTGGAAGGCTCTTCTGTTCAACAAGTTCTCGAACGAACTGTTGGTGGGCCGAAACGCCATTCGCGATATCCGGGATCTCCCCAACGATGTGCCTCTCATCCTGGTGAACGGAAACCGCCCGGGTGACACGAGTAGCGTCCGACCGACGACTGTTCTCGCGGCTGGCGCGGACAAGTTCTCGCAGAACAACTTCTTGAACCAGGATATCTACGAGGTCACTGACAATGTGACCTGGAGTGCGGGCCTGCACACGGTCACCGTCGGCACGCACAACGAGTTCTACAAGTTCTCGAACGGCTTCTTCCCGGGCTCGTTCGGGGTGTGGGCGTTCGTGAATCCTGAATCACTGTTCGTCGGGCACGCCTATCACTACGAGATCGCGCTTCCGGCCGACACGATTCTGCGGCCGCAAGGCGCGATCGCGAACTTCAACGTGCAGCAGATCGGCGGGTACATACAGGATGTCTGGGCCGCCAGCCCCAAGTTGAGAATCACGGCTGGTTTGCGGCTCGACGTACCCTACATGGACCATCCCGTTCGTAATCCGGTGCTCGACACCCTGACCGGACTCAAGATCAACACCTCGGACTCCCCTTCGGGCAATGCGCTCTGGTCGCCGCGTCTGGGATTCAACTATGACGTGATGGGTGACGCGTCGACGATCGTGCGAGGGGGGATCGGCGTATTCAGCGGTCGTCCACCGTACGTCTGGATCTCGAATGCGTTCGTGAATACCGGCCTCGAGCAGTTTACACTCTCGTGCGACGGTGCTCTGGTCCCACAGAACTTCACCGTCGATGTGGCCAGTCAGCCGAAACTGTGCCAGGGTCAGACCAGCGCCAACACCAACGCCGTACGGACCGTCAACTATTTCGACCCCAGCTTCAAGTTTCCCGAGGACCTGAAGATCTCTCTCGGTGCCGACAAGAAGTTGCCGTGGGACGTCGTGGGGACATTCGACTTCCTGTATACGAAGGCGCTGGAGCAGTTCTATCTCACGGACGTGAACCTCAAGGGTATTCAGGGCGCGAGCGTGGGCGAGGCCGGACGGCCCCTCTACGGCGCGATCAACGCGGCCAACGGGCGGACGACGGCGGCCCGCATCAACGCGGGCTTCAGTCAAATCATCGAGCACACAAACGAAAGCAAGGACCGATCCTTCTTCCTGACCGGTCAGTTGCAGAAGACACTCAGCCGCGTCTCGTTCAACGTGGGGTACACGTACTCGCACACCGAGGATCTCATCTCCCTCACGTCGTCGATCGCGAGCTCGAACTTGAATTTCGGTGCGCTGGATGGACCGCTCGCCAGCCGCAACCTTCGCACCTCGGTGTTCGATACCCCGAACAAGATCACGGCGAGCGGCACGATCAATCTGCCGTACGGTGTCGATTTCTCGCTCGTCTACATCGGATACTCCGGCATGCCGTTCAGCTACGTGGTGTCGAACGACGCGAACGCCGACGGGATCTCAGGGAACGACATGATTTACGTTCCCCGGAATCGAAGCGACATCACGCTCTCCGACACGACGACCGCGACCTGGAACAAGTTGAACGGCTTCATCTCTGGGGAAGACTGCCTCAACAACAATCGCGGGCGGCTGTTGCCACGCAACTCGTGCCGCAACCCGTGGCAGGACTACCTGAACGCCCGGATCGTGAAGGGGTTCCGTACCCTGAGCGGTCAATCGGTCGAGCTGTCGATCGATGTGTTCAATATCCTGAACCTCCTCAATGGCACGTGGGGGCGTATCACGCAGACTGCGCAGTTCGAAGAGCAGCCCATGCTGACCCAGACCGGCTACGATGTCGTCAATCAGCGGGGTATCTACAATCTGTTGCTGCCGAAGCGACCCGCCGTGTTGTCGAACTCCCTGACGAGTCGCTGGCGTCTGCAAGGTGGGTTGAGGTATATCTTCTAGAAGTCGCTAGAAGTCGCTAGAAGTCGCTAGAGGTCGGTAGAAGTCGGTAGAGGTCGATGGAGTGGAATACCTCTACCGACCTCTACGACTTCTACCGACCTCTACAACCTCTACCGACCTCTACAACCTCTACCGACCTCTACGTCCTCGCCTTCCTCCACAACCACACGCCCGCCACCCCGAACATCAGGTTCGGGACCCACGCGGCGAACGCCGG
>Ga0207699_10001752_pt1 | contig 10251 bp, 12 predicted proteins | sample LARL51metaG_FD_184344 | JGI IMG/M metagenome (GOLD analysis project Ga0207699, IMG submission 184344) | Corn, switchgrass and miscanthus rhizosphere microbial communities from Kellogg Biological Station, Michigan, USA - LAR L5-1 metaG... | ecosystem: Host-associated > Plants > Roots >...
AATTCACAGGCTTTTCCCATGGGTGTCCACAACAATCAACCGGCCGCTCCCCATGTTGTCCACAACGCTGTCCACCGGCCGGGGTTGACCACGCCACACGTCGTGCCTAGTCTCGGCCGAGATGGGTCCCCGGGCACGGGCCGTAGTCACCACGGGGAAGGGGGGCTACCTGCTCGTAGGAACCGCTGGCGCGACCGCCCGGTTCCCCGCCCGGGGGCTCGTGCATTTCGGGCCTAACTTCGGGCTCCCGGAATGGATGCCCCCGTTTTATTGCGCTACGACGGCCGTGTGACTGTCATACCGCCGCGCGAGCATTCTCCTCATGAGACCAGTACTGAAACCGGGCCTGGAGACCGTATGGCGGAACCGGGACACGGTGCAGATCGGGATCGACCCGCGGCGGGCCATCGCGCTGACCGGGATGCGGGGTGCCGCCGGCCTGCTGCGCCTGCTCGACGGCAGCCGGGACCGGCATCAGGTGCTCGCCGCGGCCGGCGATCTCGGCATGGACGCCATTGCCGCGGACCGGGTGCTCACCCTGCTGGCCGCGGCCGGAGCGCTCGACGATTGCCCGGCCGGCGGCCACGGTGCGCTCTCCGCCGGGATGCGGGCCCGGCTCGCGCCCGAACTGGCTGCCACATCGCTGGCGCACCGGGACGCCGACGGTGGCGCCCAGACTCTGGCCCGGCGCCAGGCGGCCCGGGTGCGGGTGCACGGCGCGAGCCGGGCGGGCTTATGGATCGCCGGACTGCTGTCCGCCGCGGGCGTGGGCCTTGTGCTGTCCACGGGTCCCGCCGCGCCGCCCCCCGGCCCGGCCGGGGCCGCCACTCCCCCGCCGCCCGCCGAACCCGGCGCCGCGACCGGCAGAACGGGCACCGTGACCGGCCGGCCTGGACCCGGGACCGGTCCGCAGTCTCAGTCGCGACGGCCCGCCGACCTGGTCATCCTGGCCGACAGCCACGGACGCGAACTCCCGGGCGTGCTGGTCAGCCATGCGGTGCCGCACCTGGCCGCATCGGCGAGCGAGGCGATCGGCGTCGTGGGCCCACTTGTGCTGCCCGGCCGCTCGGCCTGCCTGCGCTGCCTCGACCTGGCCCGCACCGAGCGTGATCCGGCCTGGCCGCTGATCCTGGCCCAACTGGCCAGTCAGGCCGCTACGGATCCGCGGGGCTGCGACACCGTGCTGGCCACGATGGTCGCCGCCCAGGCCGCCGCGCAGGCCCTGGCATTCCTGGATCAGGGCGCCGAGGCGGCTGCCGCGGTAACCAACGGCACGCTGGAACTGGTGCTGCCCGGCTGGCAGTGGCGCCGCCGCACCTGGCAGCCCCACCCCCAATGCGGCTGCCAGCACCAGGCCTAGCCGGTCGCGGTCGATCTTGGCCTTTGGTGATCATGCGGCCCAGCCCCAGGTTGCCAGGAGCAGGCCGTGGTTCTGCCCGGGCGCGTTGACGTCGTAGACCTTCAGCGCCGACCACGGGAACCGGCTGGTCACCTCCGTCAGCGAGTCAGGTTCGACGGTCTGGAAGACCTGGATCGCGAACAGCAGTTTGTGGCCGGCCAGAGCGGCGGTGATGACGTCGATGACCTCGGCCACCGGTGGCTGGGTGCGGCGGAGGTCCAGGCCGGAATCCCCGCTGAGGGCACGCCCCCAAGGCGGAGCGACGAACACGATCAGCAGGTCTTCGCCAGGCTCCCCAAGCGCCTGCAGCCCGTGCCGGTAGCCGTCGTGCCTGAGGTCGATGCCCAGACCCATGATGGCGATGTTTTTGCGGGCCAGCTCGAACACCGCGTCATCCACCTCGAAACCGATGGCCGAGCGCGCGCCGACGTGCCGCTTGATCCAGTACAGCGTGTTGGCCGACCCGGCGAACAGGTCAACAACCACGGGCGAAGCGGCGGGTGCGGTCTGGGCCACCGCCGCGATGTCGCGCCCGATCAAGGCGGCCAGCCGGTCGCGGGTGCACTCGACCGCCGTGCGGCCCAGTATCCGCACGCCGCGCTCGTGCCATTCGTGGGGCTTGAGGCCATAGAGCGACACGTAGTCCGGGTCACCGAAGCTGTCCCGGCCGTACTGCTGCACTTCCCACAGGGCGAGCACGTCGTTGCGTTTCTCGCCGAGCAGGAACCAGCGGTCATACACCCGTTTGCCGGGGTGACCGGCTTCGCCCACCTTCCCCTGCCTAGCTCGGTGGGCTTACAAAGGTGCCCATCGGGCTGGTGACCACCAGGCCTTCGTCCCGCAGGGCGACGATCACCTTCTGTGCCGTGGTCATGGCCACGCCGTACTCCTGGCTGATGGAGGCGATCGAGGGCAACCGGTCACCCGGAGCAAGCTCTCCAGAGGCGATCCGCCCGCGGAAGATCTCGGCGATCTGCCGCCACGGCGCGGTCGGCCCCTCCCTCATGATCACAATGTGCAGCGTAGAGAGGCACCGTAAACCGGCTAACAGAGCCGTGTAGGGGCGTATACGGTAGTACACTAGAGCTGTGGACGACGATCTTACCCAGTTGCGCAGGGACCACCCTGGGTGGAATTTCGGGTCTGTCTGGGCGAGCGCCGCCAGTGGGCCGGACGCTCGTCGGCTGTGGGCCTCCCGCGACGGCATGCTCCTGTCCGCCTGGACCGCCGCCGAACTATCCCGCGACATCCGGCACGAAGAGCAGGGCTACCAGCGAGGCCAATGACCTCCGCTGGTACTACCGCCTCCGGACCACACCGTCAGGAGTTCGTGCTGGCGGACCGGCAGTAACTGACGACCGACAGCGCCAGGGCCTGCGCCTGCTTTTTCACCGTGGCCTGAAGCGACCCGGATGTCTGCGCGGCGATCCCATCGGCCACCCGGAACCTGTCCAGGGCCAGGCGCAGCTTCGCGCTATGGGCCTGCGCCGCCGCGTGCCTGAGGGCGGCGGAATAGGCGCCAGCGGTGAGATCGCTTCGATGTGCCTGGTACCAGCCGTTGAAGTCCTTGCAGGCCTGAGCCGCCGGATGCGCGGCCGACGACGTCGACGTGCCACCGCCGCACGCCGCCGCCAGAACCGCGACTGCCGCTACCAGGCCCAGTACCCGCTTGCCCATGGTTCTCCCTCTGCGGGAGCCAGGACCGAGCAACGATTCGGCCGCCCCCATAGCGAAACGGTCAGACCTCGACAAGTGTGCCTAGCGCGGGATACGCGCACGCCAACTCCGGGGGGATGCCAAGCGACGCCTTGTGGGCCGGAACACGACGTGCCCGATCGCTGTTAATACCACTGCTGCTGACGACTCCGGCGCCCCGTAGGGCCAGCGGCACACAGGGGCCTCAGATGTATCACCCATGACGGGTGGTGGCACCCCTCTTGCAGACTGACGGACAATGGATATTGTGAGCGATCTCCCCCGCCGCGCTTTCACGCGCACCGCCAAACTGGCGACCCTCCCCGTGGGGCTGGCCGGCCGGACCGCATTGGGGCTCGGAAAGCGCATCGGCGGGCGCCCCGCCGAACTGGTCGCCGCCGAGATCCAGCAGCGGACGGCCGAGCAGATCTTCCGGGTCCTGGGAGAGCTCAAGGGCGGCGCGATGAAGTTCGGCCAGGCGCTGTCCATCTTCGAGGCGGCGCTGCCGCCGGAGCTCGCCGGGCCGTACCGGGCGACGCTGACCAGGCTCCAGGAATCCGCGCCGCCGCTGCCAGCCCGCACCGTGCACCGGGTTCTGGCCGAGGACCTGGGACCGGATTGGCGCGACCAGTTCATCGAGTTCGACGACAGACCGGCCGCCGCCGCGTCGATCGGCCAGGTCCACCGGGCGATCTGGCAGGACGGCCGCCCGGTGGCCGTGAAGATCCAGTACCCGGGCGCTGGCAACGCCCTGCTCAGCGACTTCACTCAGCTCAGCCGGGTGGCCCGGCTGTTCTCCGTGCTGATGCCGGGCCTCGAGGTACGGCCCCTGCTTGACGAGCTGCGCACCCGCATCTCCGAGGAACTGGACTACGAGCTAGAGGCCCAGGCGCAGCAGGCCTTCGCCGACGCCTACGCGGGTGATCCCGACATCTCCGCGCCGCACATCGTGGCGGCCACCGGTCACGTCCTGATCTCGGAGTGGATGGAGGGGATCCCGCTCTCGAAGATCATCAGCGATGGCTCACAGGACGAGCGGGACCGGATGGGGCTGCTGTTCGTCCGGTTCCTGTTCTCCGGCCCGGCCCGGGTCGGGATGCTGCACGCCGACCCGCATCCGGGCAACTTCCGCATGCTGGCCGATGGTCGGCTGGGCGTGCTGGACTTCGGCGCGGTGGACCGGCTGCCCGGGGGGATGCCCCCGTTCATCGGGCGGCTGGTGCGCATGGTCCACGACGGCGCGGACCTCGCGCCCGCCGAGCAGGAACTGCGCCAGCATGGCTTCCTGCGCGACAGCGTGAACGTGGACATGGAGTCCCTGCGCGCGTTCCTGGCCCCGATGGCCGAACCGTCCCGCCAGGATCGCTTCAAGTTCAGCCGCGACTGGCTGCGCGGCGAGGCGCAACGGGTCACCGACCCGCGCGCGGCCAACCTGAGCCGACGGCTCAACCTGCCGCCCTCCTACGTCCTCATCCACCGCGTGTCCACGGCCGGCACCGGGGTACTCTGCCAGCTGGAGGCGGAGGGCCCGTTCCGTGCCGAAATGATCAAGTGGCTGCCGGGATATGGGGACACCGACCGGCCCGGCCCGGACGGCGATCCGGACGGCCCGACCCACGACGAGCGCCTATCCGACGCCGTTGCCCCACGCGCCTAGCGCAGCCGACGGCCCGCGACGCGAAGAGGCCACGGCTATACATGCGTTACGCACGGCCCCTGATCGCTGGCTCCGCCGCGGTGCTCGCGGCCATCCTGGGTGCCACCGCGGCGTTCGCGGCGACCACGTGGACCATCAAGCCCGGCGGCGCGATCACGGCCAGCGCACCGCTTGCGAGTGTCAAGGACACCAAGACCAGGAGCAACGCCACGTGTGACTCCATGGCCGCCCACGGCACGTTCAAGAGCGGCAGCGGGCTGCCCGGCTCCGGGGCAGGCTCGATCACCGCGTTCACCTTCAACCACTGCACCAGCCCGCTCGGCGTGACGTGGTCGCTGACGGCGACTGACCTGCCCTGGCACCTGAACCTGTCCTCCGCCAGCGGAGGCGTGGTCACCGGGAGCATCAGCCACATGCAGATCAAGCTGCTGGGCCCGAGCTGCACGGCCGTCATCGATGGCACCAGCGCCACCGTCGGCAACGGCCACGTGAGGTTCCACTACTCCGACGCCACCAGCCATCTCACTACCCTCACCACCGGCGGGAACCTGCACTTCTACAACGTCACCGGCTGCGCCGGGCTGTGGAACACCGGCGACCCGATGACGATCAGCGCCAACTTCACCGTGAGCCCCAAGCAGGCGATCACCAGCCCCTGACCGGAACGTGGCGGCAAAGCGATGGGCCGGCCCCGGGATCACCGGGGCCGGCCCATTATCGAAGTCACCATGTGTTATCAGGACGCGTGGTCACTGCGGGCTCGCAGGACGCCGGTCTGAGCAGCGACAAGACGGCGTTCCGCGCGCGCGACCCGGCGGGCCGCCTTCCTGAGCGCGAGGACGCGATAACCCTGCCGCTGTTCGTGTGCCCGTGCCAGGAGGTCACGGTGATGTTCCGACGCCTGCCGGGTGTGGGCGTACATGGCTTACCTCCCTTCGTGTGCTCGTAGCCGGTTCACTTGGTGGCCAGTTCTGTTCGTGTCGGGCCCTCGCCACTGGTTCTGCTGGTACTTCCTCAGGCCGCGACCTCGGTCTTGCGCGGACGCCCCCGGGGCCGCTTGCGCGGGATGACCTCGCCGCGCAGGAAGAGTTCTCCGCCCCAGACTCCCCACGGCTCACGGCGCGCTACGGCGCCGGCGAAGCACGCGATCCTGATAGGGCACTCTCGGCACAGGGCCTTGGCCGTCTCGACATCGGCTGGGGACTCGGCAAAGAACAGATCCGGGTCCTCCTTGCAAGGCAGGTCACGGGCAGTGGGCGCCACGGGCACCTGGGTGCCTGGGAGAGCCTGCCCTACCGGCCTGGAGGTCACCGGCGGCGACGCCACCGGCTCCGTCTCTTGCCTCGTCACCCGCAATGCGAGCGCTGCCTCGAACCCCGCCGCGCCCCCCGCGGCGGTGGTGCCGGGCCAGTACATGTCCTTCCCCTCTCGTCCTCGTCGATCTGCTCGTCGTGTGTTCCACTCGGCTGATTCGGCGGCCCGGGCATAACTAAGGCCGCGGACCCGGTGTCGGGTCCGCGGCCTAGGGGGATCGAGGCCGGTCTTTCTAGACCGGATCCCAAGCCCTATGCGGACCCAACTTGGCGCCGTTGATGGCGGCACCGTGGGTCATGAACGGGTACTTCTGGAGCTGCGTCTGCGGCCGCTTGACCACGACATCGCCGGACATGGCGGTGCACGCGACCATGAAGCCGCTGCCGTCCTGGACGAGCTGAGCGCACACTTCGCCCCGCGGACCGGTGCCCGCGACGGCAAAGGCTCCGCGCGCAGCAGAACTCGCGACGGCGTAGCCGGCCGGTGTGACGTTGTTCACCGTGGGCACCTCCTTCCACGCAGCGTTGTGGGCCCACTCTTTGGACATGGATGCAGCCTATGAAGTGGCTGGCCAACGGGGCAACTGGTTTTTCGCCACGTTTTTGTCTCGCCGCGAATCCCCGGCCTTACCGCCCCGCATGTCTACTAGGAGCGCCGAGCGCCCCCGGTGATACATGCCGCGCCACATATTCGTCACGGGCGCACGCGCTCCCGGTGCACCCGAGGGCAGGTGACCGGGACCACCGCCAGCAGGTCATCGAGCCCCGTGAAGTCATCCGGATTTGTCGTGTACAGCGGCAAACCGGCCGCGATCGCGGTCGAGGCGATCATCAGGTCGGCCGTCCTGCGACGCGGGCTGCGGCCAGCGCCAATCACGGCCGCGGTCACCCGGCCGTATGCCCTGGCAGCCTCGGAGTCGAACGGGATCGGGTCAAACTCGTGCTCGGCTCGCTGAAGCACATCGAGCCGTCTGCCGCGTTCCGCGTGCTCGTCGTACTCGCTCTGTTCGCGGTCGGGCCGCACCTGGTGCGGGCCGGCTGACAGTTCGGCGAGCGTGATCGCGCTGATGGCCATCTCGTCCGGTAGCTCATCGGGGTTCACGAACCGCCGCAGGATCAGGATGTTGGTGTCGAGCATGCCCCGGGATGGGTGACGACGGGTCCGGCCAGCGGACGGTTGCTGGACCGGGCGATCAGCTTTCATAGGGATCGGCAAGTTGGTGATCCGCTGACGCGTCCTGGTCCGCACGGAACGCGTCGACGTCGACCATCGCGGCGGTCCCTGACATCGTCGCGAATTCCTGCCTGGGAACGAAGCGGCGCCGCCCGCGGAGCGGAATCAGTTCACCGATGCGGTGACCGTCCCGGGTGACCGTGAACGCCTGCCCTTTCTCGACGGCGTCCATGATCTCTTTGGACCTGGTCCGCAGGTCGCGCTGGGTGATCTCGGGCTGGACGCTCATATGACAAGCGTACCAACCTGTAGCACCAGGTGCTATCTGGTGCTACCCCGGACCGCCTGGGTCAGGAGGGCTTGGGGATGCTGCGGATGAGGCCTTCCTGCATCACCGACACCACCAGGCGGCCGTCCTGGAACACCTGCCCGCTGGCCAGGCCACGGGCACCGAATGCGGACGGGGACTCCTGCGCGTAGAGCATCCACCGGTCGGCGCGGAACGGGCGGTGGAACCACATCGCGTGGTCCAGGCTCGCCCCGGTGGTGCTGCCGTCCGCCCAGGACAGGCCGTGCCGCAGCAGGATCGAGTCAAGCAGCGTCATGTCCGAGGCGTAGGTCATCAGGCAGACGTGCAGCAGTGGGTCGTCGGGCATGTCGCCGTCGGCGCGCAGCCAGACCAGGTTGCGGTCGGTGCGCAGGGACGGGTCACGTTGCGCCTCGACGGACAGCGGCCCGACGACGCGCAGGTCGATCGGGTTGTCCCTGAAGTACTTCGCGGCCTCGGGGCCCCATGCCTTCTCCAGCCGTTCCGGGTGCGTCGGCACGGTCTCCGGCGGCGGCGCCTCCGGCATGGCGGCGGTGTGGTCCGGCCCGGGCTCAGGGTGATGGAACGATGCGGACAGGGTGAAGATGACCTTGCCGTGCTGGATGGCGGACACCCGCCGGGTGGTGAACGACCGCCCGTCCCGCACCCGGTCCACGATGTAGACGAGCGGCACCGACGGGTCGCCGGGGCGGATGAAGTACGCGTGCAGCGAGTGCACGGGCCGGTCGCTCGGCACCGTCCGGCCCGCGGCGACCAGCGCCTGGCCGGCCACCTGCCCGCCGAAAACCCGCTGCCGCCGGTCGTCGGGGCTGCGCCCGCGGAAGATATCCAGTTCGATCTGCTCCAGGTCGAGCAGGTCAAGCAACTTGCCCAGAGTGTCGCTCACGGCTGGCCCGCCGCAGTCCTCATGCCCGGGACCCTGCTTTCTTCTCGTCCGCGGCTTCCTTCTCGCCCGCGCCGGTGCGCGGCGGCGCTGTCGCGCACAACGCCAATACCGCGGCACCGTACCGGTCCAGCCTGCCAGGCCCGAAACCGGGGATGCGGGCAAGCCCGGCGATGCTGTCGGGCCGCTGCGCGGCGATGTTCCTGAGCGTCTCGTCACCGAACACCACGTACGCGGGAACCCCGGCGTCCCTGGCGACCCCGCGGCGCCACTCCCGCAGCGCCTCGACCAGCGCGGGATCGGCGTCGGCGAACTGGTAGTGGCTGGCGGCCGGCTTCGCACGGGCGGCCCTGGCCTGGCGCCATCCGGGCCGGAGGCCGTCGAGGAACCGGGACGGCGTGCGGTTGCGGCCGCCGGGCAGCCGTGCCAGCGGCCACGACAGCAGGACCTGCTGCCGCGCCCGGGTCACCCCGACGTACAGCAACCGCCGTTCCTCGGCCACCGCCTCGTCGCCGTCCGCATGCACGATGGGCAGGTTGCCCTCGGTCAGCCCGGGCAGGAAGACCACGTCCCATTCCAGGCCCTTGGCAGCGTGCAGCGACGCCACCGTGACCCCCTCGACCTGCGGGGCGCGGTCGGCCGCGGCCCGGCGGGCCAGTTCGGCGACCACATCGGCGAGGCCCGCGCCCGGGCTGGCCGCGCAATGGTCCTCGGCAAGCTGGGCCAGCGCGGCCAGTGACTCCCAGCGGTCCCTGGCGGCACCACGCCCGGACGGCGGCTGGATGGTCAGCCCGATCCCGGCGAGAATGTGCCGCACCTCGGCGACCGTCTCCCCCGTCGCGGACGCTCCCGGTTCCCCCGGTTCACCTGATGCCTGCGGGCGGGCGCTCTTGGTGGCGGCCCGCAGCAGCCCGGTCGCCTGGCGCACCTCGGCCCGGTCGAAGAACCGCTCGGCGCCGCGCACCTGGCAGGGCACCCCGGCGTCGGCGAACGCCCGCTCGAACCGTTCGGTCTGGGCGTTGATCCGGACCAGCACGGCCATGTCGCGCGGTGGCACGCCCGCATCCATCCATTGTCTTGCCCTGGCGGCGACCGCCGCCGCCTCCGCGGCCTCGTCGTCGTACTCGGTGAACTCCGCCGGGGGCCCGCTGGCCCGCTGCGCGACCAGGGGCGGGCCGCCCTCACCCCGGTCGGCGCCGGCCCAGCCGCCGCCTCTCCCCCGGCCGGCCCGGCCCTGCGCCAGCCGGTTGGCGCAATCGACGACCTCGGGCGTGGAGCGGTAGTTGCGCACCAGCTTCACCACGGTGGCGTGCGGGTACTCCGCCGCGAAACCGGTCAGGTACCCGGAGGTGGCCCCGGTGAAGGAGTAGATCGTCTGCCGCGGGTCACCGACCACGCACACGTCGTCCCGGTCGCCGATCCACACGTCAAGCAGCAGCTTCTGCAGCGGGTTGACGTCCTGGAATTCGTCTACCACGAAGTACCGGTAGCGGTCGCGCATCTCGGCGGCCGCCACCGGATGCCCGGCCAGGATCGCCGCGGTGAGCTCAAGCACGGACTCGAAATCGACCAGGTGCCGGTCCCGCCGCAGGTTCTCGTACGCGGCGAACACCCGGCCGGCCGCTTCGTGGGCCACCGGCGGGGTCCGGCCCTGGCTGGCCGCCGCGGCGGCATAGTCCTCCGGGCGCACCTGCAGCACCTTGGCCCATTCGACCTCGGTGGCCAGGTCGCGGAGTTCCGCCCCGGTCGCGGGCACCCGCGCCGCCCGGGCCGCCTCGGCCAGCAGGGAAAACTTCTTGTCG
>Ga0207699_10001753_pt1 | contig 10250 bp, 8 predicted proteins | sample LARL51metaG_FD_184344 | JGI IMG/M metagenome (GOLD analysis project Ga0207699, IMG submission 184344) | Corn, switchgrass and miscanthus rhizosphere microbial communities from Kellogg Biological Station, Michigan, USA - LAR L5-1 metaG... | ecosystem: Host-associated > Plants > Roots >...
ACCTATAATGAAAGCCCAAGATGTATTAAGAAAACACATAAGTGCGCGCAATGTAAGCGATTTCTTAACGTAGTTGACAAGGACCATAAGAATGGAGATGGATCAAACAGCAATAACTCAAACTGTCAGGCACATGTCCTAATTATCAAGCTAGAAAATCAAAGAGTACAAGGAGATGAGTCTATTTGATTATATCCATTATAAGTTTGCATGCAGTGTTATCACTTGGGTACTTTGTTTGTGAAATCTTCCGAATAGCTCTAGTCTATAATGCGCATTTTCACGTGCCTCATGAAGGACAACAAATTTTTATCAATATACCTAGATCTTACTCTATACAACAGATATTGACACCAAGTCTGAGGAAATCTCGTAGATCTTTGGTTAGAACTTTGTTTCAAGAAAGTTATCGTAAAGTTCTGTCGATTAGCTTAAATTCTGCAGCCTTTCTTATCTTTAATGTATGTTTACTCTAAATATACATCAGAAGATGTTATCAATATCAATAGGAGGAGCATTATTACTCTTGAGTAGTTCAATGTATTTTCCAGCACATGCCCAATCTGTAATAAAAACATTAAGTGTTAACGACCCGGCAGGCATAGTACTTGACCCTAAAGGCAATGCATACATTGTGGAGACTGGCAAAAATCGTATTCTTGAATTTAACAACAATGGTACGTTAATTAGGACATGGGGGACTTCTGGCTCTGGCCCTGGTCAGTTTAACAACCCAATAGGTATTACGTTAGATTATGCCCGCGGTTATGTTTATGTAACTGATACAGGAAACGATCGTGTACAAAAGTTTACTAGGGACGGCAAGTTCGTCACTATGTGGGGTTCTTCTGGCTCTGGTCCTGGTCAGTTTAAAACTCCAATCGGCATTGACGAAGATGAATCCAAGCAGAATGTCTACGTAACTGATATTGGTAACAATCTTGTTGAGAGATTCTCCAGTAATGGTTTATTCGCTGGGCAATGGGGCTCTCTTGGCTCTGGTGATGGTCAATTTGCTAATCCTGGCCGTGTAGCAGTCGATCCTGCAGGGAATCTTTTTGTGGCTGACTTTGGCAATAATCGTATTCAAAAATTTGATGAGAATGGAAAGTTTCTTATGACTTGGGGTTCTCTAGGTAGTAATAATGGTCAGTTCTATAACCCAACTGGTATGACTGTGGCATTCCCCCAAGGCAATGTCTATGTAGCTGATACCGGCAATAGTCGCATACAAGAGTTTACAAACGACGGTAAATTCATCAATAAATGGCCAATCAATACACCTACTGGCGCAATCGATAACATAGATATCGACGTGAATTCTAAGGGAATTATATATCTAGCTGATCGTGCAGCCGATAAAGTATTAGTCATTTCCCCTTAATTTAGCAAGGCAAAGTAACACAAATGTAAGGAAAAGAGATAGGTAATGACTTATTTATTATAGGCCCTGATCACTAGCGATACCAATTACTACTAAGGATGAAAATTTCTTTCCGATTCATCCTATGTTCTACATGTTCTAAGGTTTATTTTCCACTCAGTTTGGGCAATGCCATGTCAAATACGTCCCTATGTGTTAGCAGAGCAAAGTGGTCATAAGGAAATGGCTGACCTAATGTAGTATAGTGAAAAGTAGGACTTGCCTCGGCGCTATGAACGGGTACCAAAAAGTCATCATGTCCAGGAATAAAACAATTTCCTCCATCTGTCACCAATCCTCCGAAGATACCAGTAGGACACAACTTATCTGGCAGCCAGTTTCCGACAAGCGCGTAATAGTGGGTACTGTGAGGTCGGTCTACTACCAAAGTAGCAGCTGACCCAGGAAACAAATCGCTGTCAGAACCAGGAGGACAACCGGTAAAGTACCAGACTGAAACAGGAGAACCAGAATTTGGAGTTCCAATCATGATTAGATTTGCGACCTTACCAGCTCCACCATGTGCAATATACCATCTTACATCTAGGCCGCCTTTGCTATGTGCAACTATATTGACTTTCTGACTACCTGTATTCTGCAGAATTCTATTTACTGTATTGTTTAGTTCAATTGCATGTTCTTCAACGGATCCACATTTGTCATTGCTGAATGTTATTGGGTATACGCTCGAAAAGTTGTTAGCCCCTAGCCAATATCTCCATGAATTCCAAACACTAGAATCCTCACCGTAACCATGTATTAATAGAATTGGAAGACGATTAGAATTAGGTTGTGCATTTACTGAAAGAAATGAGCCGCTAGTAATAGTAAGGCACCAGATTGATGCCAGCGCGATTATACATATTCTTCCTATATGTGTTATCATGATTTCTTGGTTTCAATGGGGTTGTTGATCACCTGTTATAAAGTCATTTTGTGATTGCTTAAGAATGCTTTTGATATTGGATAGCAGCTGCGTTTTCGTGATAACCTAGGTAAAAACACATCAGTCCACTGGCAGACGACGAGAGGCCGTCAATTTAATTTAATTGTGTACTGAGGGTAATTCTTATCTCAGATATGGTGTTTATTAGAGTCTGGACTGAAAGAAATTTAGCGCCTTAGTAGTGAGAAATTATATTAGGTACGTAGAATCTAGACTTTGTAAAATCGCATTTCCAGGAGACTTTTCCCAGGGACTATTATGACTAAACCTCTTGGCTATCAGAAGGAGATATTCAATGTAAAAGAAGTCCTTGAATTTTTTAGGGTATCAAACTATTCGTAAGCCTTCACAAACAAGATACAGTCAATAGTCAGTGAGTTTTAACACATCGGACACTATCGGATTTTGACACGGCCAGTATAAGGATATACTATATCTTACATTTGATTAATATGATCAAATGAGTAGAGGTATTCATTGAAAAATCCGTTCAAGAGATCAGGTAATAATAAGAGGACACCTGAAGGGGAACCTCTTGAACCTGTAGGATCAGGTCTGGTTAGAGGGTCTAACAAATTGTTAATTATAGCAGCAATAGCTACATTTATCATTATTATTTTGGTAATGTCTGAATCAGTAGTTATAGTACAAGCAGGACACAGAGGAGTTGTACTATATGCTGGTGCAGTCGAGAACAGAGTATTAAGTGAAGGGGTACACTTCATAATACCATTTGCTGAGCAGGTCATACCATTAGAAGTACGTACACTCAAATTCGTGGCTAATGCATCAGCAGCTTCAAATGATTTACAACAAGTACAAACCGTGATAGCATTAAATTACCATCTGAATCCTGCTGATGTAAATAAGGTTTACCAACAATTGGGTCCAGACTATGCAGATAGAGTAATTGCACCTACAATACAAGAATCAGTTAAAGCAAGTGTGGCAAAATACAACGCTGAGGAGCTAATTACAAAAAGAGCCATTGTTAAGGATGTTATAGCAAGTGCGATAAGAAACTCTTTGTCAGCTAAGGACATTGTGGTGGAGACAATATTTATTACTGATTTTAGTTTCTCGCCAGCATTCTCTAGCCAGGTTGAAGATAAAGTAGTAGCTTTTCAAAAGTACTTGACAGAATTGAATAATTTGAGAGGAATTCAAGTAGTAGCTAACCAGACAGTTGTACAAGCTCAAGCACAGGCCAAAGCTAACATAGCAAAGGCTAGTGGAGAATCACAAGCAATTAAAATTATTACATCGCAGTTAAGACAAGATCCTCAATATCTTCAGTGGCAAGCAATCAATAGGTGGAATGGACAATTGCCATTTTCTTTAGGTGGAGGACAGGAAGGAGGAACAGTCCCATTTTTCCAACTACCACAATCTACGTCGTCTCCTTTGCAACAGCAGCAACAACAAAATCAATCGAAATGAATGAATTAATAAAATGAGACTGCTTCTATTATTTCTTACTTATATTGTTGAAGAATGATGATGGAGGTATAGAAGAGATATTAGCTAATCAAATGCGAGATTTGTGACGATTATCAAATAAATCATAAACGTACCGTCGAGTATTGTGATTAGCCTACGACTAGCATGATAGATTTAGATTGGTCTAGGGAAATGCCCTGATTAAGAAGCCCGAACAAATTCATGTTTACGCTTAACAATCATCAGTACATAGGAGGTTATAACAGGAATAAGAAGTAAGAATGCAACAGTTAGAACTGGATCATCTACTTTACCAGACGAAAGGGCGTTAACTATATATCCTACAAGAATAACTGAAATTGGAACAATTAATGCAAAATATGCAGTAAGATATAGTCTACTTGTAAAGGTAGACAATTTGTGTTCCTGTCCAATGTACAGTCCAAAGATTACATACGCTAATCCCATCATGAAACAATAATGGTCAGACTTAGCTGGATAATGCTTCCTTGTCTTGACTGTTGCAACAGCGCAATTATAGTATCAAGGCGATTTTCTATTTGGGAACTTGTATTCTCAAATGATCGCTGACCGAATGATATTTGTTGAGTCCAAAGGGTACGATCAGAACCTAATAGCGCGATTAAAAGCAACCGGACGAACAACAGGCAGCTAAACCTGATGATAGCTGCCTATTTTACCCAGAACAAATGAAGTGTAGGCCAGATCCAATAACTGGCAAATGTCCGCCAGACTTCTCTATGAACGTTAATCAACATTGCTATCCTAGTAAGCCAAGTCCAAATGGATTAAGACAAAACCAGTGCTTTGCTATCTAATACTCAAAAAACCAGTTTCCATTAGTCGATAAATTGTGTATCATCAGCCGCTGGTTAGAACTCAATCCCATCAGGTTTGGTGGATTGTTGAGACTGAATCCAGCATCGCCAGCGACAACACGAATACGACTCGTTATGTATATATCGTTAACTGATCTTATAGACTTTATTTGTCTATGAATGGTTGGTGATCAAAGAGTCAGAAAATCCAATAATCTGGTTTGCGATTAAAGTGGGCTATTGGTGATAAAGAACTCTTTATATAATTTCCTCTTTGAGTATTCAATTGATCTTCCCGTGACAACAACAGTTCCATCGATCAATCAAGAAAAACTTGAGCAATTTATGGGAAAGGTATTATCAGATTTTGGTGGTGCGGCAAGTGCAGTTTTAACGTACATTGGGGATAGACTCGGATTGTATAAGGCCATGTATGATTTTGGAAAACCGATAACTTCACAAGAACTTGCAAATAATACTAGAACGTCAGAACGTTATATAAGAGAATGGCTTGCAAACCAGGCTGCCGGTGGATACATCACATATGATTCTTCATCTAATAGGTATACACTACCCATTGAACATGCAGAAGCACTGGTTAATGAAACTAGTCCTGCTTATTCTGCTGGAGGTTTTCAGATTTTAATGTCTCTTTACAAAGATGCTCCAAAAATATTAGAAGCGTTCAAGACAGGTAAAGGAGTAGCATGGGGAGATCATGATAAAGATCTATTTGAAGGAACAGAAAGATTGTTTAAGCCAGCTTATGAAGCAAACCTAGTAAGTTCTTGGATTCCTGCCCTTGATAATGGCAACGTAGAAAAGGCACTTAAGAAAGATGGTCTAAAAGTTGCAGATATTGGATGTGGTCATGGAGTTTCTACTATACTAATGGCAAAGGCCTATCCAAATTCAAAATTTTATGGATTTGATAACCACGCAGGATCGATAGAATATGCAAGAAACAAAGCTAAAGCAGAAGGATTAGACGAAGACAGAATACATTTTGAGATTGCATCTGCAACTAATTATCCAAGTGATGATTATGATTTGATAGCATTCTTTGATTGTTTACACGATATGGAAGATCCAATAGGAGCAGCAGCATATGCACTAAAGGCGTTAAAATCAGAAGGAACGCTAATGCTAGTAGAACCATTTGCAAATATCAAATTTGAAGATAATCTGAATCTTTTAGGCCGATTGCTTTATGCTGCATCAACCATGGTGTGTGTCCCTGCATCCTTGAGCAAAAATGGACCTGCACTAGGTGCACAAACAGGTGAACCTGGTATGTCACAAGTAGTAAAGTCAGCTGGCTTTAAGCGTTTTAGACGAGCAGCTGAGACTTCGCTTAATATAGTATACGAGGCAAAGTCCTAAATCAGTCAGTAATTAAAAGTCCTTAGCAAGCTGAATTACTCCATCTACAGCAACCAATCTAGTAGTGCAGGTGTGGTAGATAGGAAATTTTGTCAAACGTGAGGGAAGAGATCATATTACTCTAGCGAATCAGTAGTTCAAACTGGAGCAATCGATACCCTTGCGGCATACGGAGAACAGGCGATAGATACTATAACTGAAGTCATTAGCCTGTCTAGTTAATTCTTTAGTAATTCCTGGCTTAGGCACCCATCGAAGGTGGTGGTAACTGTATCAATAATGCTAAAATCTTGTTTTCAAGACTCTCATATTGTTACTCATTACTATTGATACTGTCAGGACCTACTTTTCATATTTCAACTATAAGCAGTAAATACGGAAGCTTTCAAAAATTTAATGGCTACTATTACTTTCTGTTACTACATAGTCAGGACTACTTTACCTCTTGGGTGGACATCCTTTTGGTAGTTTAGCGCCTTACCAGCTTCATCTAGTGAAAATGTCCTGTCTACATTTATCCTTATATTATTTTGATCTACCCACTGTGCCAATTTAGTCAACCGTTCTCTATCTGCTTGTGTGAACTGAAATATTGCCTTGACATTATATTGATTCATCAGCTCTGAGTTTGGCTGCTCTAGCATAGAAATAATTATGCCACCTTTCTTTAAGACTTTGAAAGACCTTTTGTATGTTTCTCCACCGACAGTATCAAAGACTGAATCATAGTCATGCAGCAGATCTTCAAAGTTCTGACTCTTGTAGTCTATGACTTGATCAGCTCCCAGTTCTTGGACAAACATCTTGTCATTTGCACTTACTGTTGTCACTACGAATGCTCCCAAGTTCTTGGCAAGCTGTATAGCAATTGATCCTATACCTCCTGCTCCACCATGAATTAGAATTCGCTGACCATCTGATAATCCAATGTTTTCAACAAGTGCTCGCCAGGCACTAACACTTACAAGCGGTAAGGCAGCTGCTTCGATATGGCTTAGTCTCTTTGGTTTATGGGAGATATTTTCCGCATTTGCCATTGCCTTCTCTGCAAATGCTCCTGACCCGCCAGTAGCTACTCCAGCTTGGCCATATACTTCATCTCCTTGTTTGAAATCTAATATACCTTCTCCAATTTCTTTGACGATACCTGAAAAATCCATACCCAATGTAAAGGGGAATTGGAGTCGCATCATCTGTTGGAAGTAACCTTCACGAATTTTCCAATCTACAGGATTTACGCCAGCTGCTTTTATATTGACTAAAAGCTTTCCAGCTGCAGGCATGTTTGGTATAGTGGCATTCTGAGTGATTCCGACAACTTCGCTGCCTCCATACTTACTAATTTGAGCAGATTTCATTATTACTACTAATCCCAAAACAAAATAACGTATTAAAGGTGGCTATTACACTTCACTCTGCATACCAAGGAAGGGAAGTAAATTTTGCTTTAGAAGGTCTGTCTGAATCCATACAATACAATATGAGTTAGAACCACTTGGAAGTCATAATTATAGAACCTGCTTTGGGCCTAACTACTGGAACGATGTGAAAATTGAAACAAGATGCACAAATTATGATACACCTATCTAAAGTTGCAAGAGTGATTCTGCAGGTTGTGATTCTCCACCAGCCTTTGCTATGTTAGCTTTGGCCTGCTTGGAGTAGAAGAACTATACCAGATAAGGAATGTGACATTAGATATCATCTTCAGAACAGGAGTGCTAATGATATAATAACGCAGTCTGAACCAAACTTACTTCATTCTCAAACACTTGTCCGTGAATTGGTCGACTTCGTGATTCTGGCCTCTGGATTTTATCTAACCATGCAATCTTTATCGTATCAAAGCAACTGGAGCTCAAATTATGGCTGCTACTGCCACTACTGCCGCTACTGCACCACCACTACTATGAATGATATTCTTTACTATTATGTCGGTGTCTATCTTTTGCTTGATTATTGTGATTGAGACAGATGGTGGTGATTGAATTGGTTATGATGTGCAACCACCAAATGTGCACCCCGTGGAATTTTGCCATCGCCATTAGGACCTTTGTTGAACATTTCATCAGTGCCACCAGTCCATTTTCCATCTACACAACCTAGTTCTGGTATTCTAGCAGTAGTATCGCCATCACTACGTTTGACTGGAACTCCATCATGACCAGGAATACCTGGCTCGACCTTTGAATCGTCGCTAGTCATGTCTTTTGTGTCCTCTTTAGATGGACCTGAAGGGGCCTTTGTTGCCATTATCCAAATTAGACGAACTACTACTAGAATCCCCGTTACCACCACCATCACTATCTAAATCCTTACTCTTCTTGGCCAACACAGATGTATAACCCGCAATAAACAAAGCAGATGCGGCTATCATCATAACTGCCAGCACTACAGCAAACAGAGCATTTGCTATTGCTTTCATTCCAAACTATCACTCTAATACAAATCCGTTACCGATAACGATAATGGGGATAATATCAATATGATTGTTCTACACATCGCTATTTTAATTGCATTTTCACCAATGGCGATAGACCATGTCGAAATAACAACCATAGCCCTCAACCTCAAATCCTGCCTCGTTTGCACCGCCTTTAATCTCCTCTTCACCAGCCTGCTCAAAAGTCCATAAACTCGTTGTCTTGCAGATATGCAATCATCCTAGTTCCTTCATATCTCTTTTTTTCGCTTAGCATATTATTTCTACCTGGTATGCTGTACGCACCAGAATACATACTCGGTATAGTTGGTATACTGATTGCACTTATTAGACTGAGGGTTTATAGTATACTGTATGAGTAAATAGTAACGTTGAAAAACATCAAGGTGAGCGACGAAACTCATACGGAGTTAGGCAAGCTGGATGCATGGGGCGAGACGATGGATGATGTCATAACCAAATGCAAATGCATAAACTCGTATAAGAAGGAGAATAAGATATAATTTGATGTTTAGATAAATGTCTAAGAATTGCGTCTGGTTAGATTGTCAGAATACAGTCGTTTTTGGAGACGAAGAGGCCAAGACGGAGTTTGATGACATGTGTCCTTACCATAAGGCAATGATAGTCATGTATAACCGAATGCCTCCAAAACGAAAACCAAAGCCTGAATCCGAATCTGAGTCAGAGCCAGAGACAAAATCAGCCTAATTATCTATAGCAGATATTCTGTTCAGAAATTTAGCAGCACTATATTTATTAGGTAATTAACTTTAGCATGACAATAAGAAAGGAAGATTTTATCCCCATATCTGACGGCTAAAAAAACTTTAATCAGTGTGATAATAGTACTGGATCCTGCACTAACATAGCCCATATAAGAATACCAACCTTGTCCAATAAAGCGTTTTTGCGTTTATTCTCTAAACTATATTTAAGTATTGACCATGTAATCCCATGATTTTAAACATGATCCATTTATTTATCTGTAGTAACATATAGATAATCTAAATTTAAGAGAGGACTATTGTATGAATGACTGACTGCTCTCCAAATCTAGTAAAATAAATCAGGCTGTAGCTTCTAATTTCTTATGCAGTTGCATTTTCAAACTTACCTGGACTAATTCATAGTACCAATATGCCTACTCCCCGAGCGAGACATCCATCCGCCTATGATTCAGGCCAGAATTGGAATTACAGACGCCTAAGTATATCAAAATCAAAATAATAACCTTAATCTATTATAGTAAGATAGTAAGATTACACTAATCGAAGTTATCAAATAGTATGATAGGAAATTCCGGCAAATAGCGTTAAGATATAACCAGAATTTGTAGCTATATCAAAAGAGATTCATACTCACAAATTATTTTAATATCTATGGGAAAGGTAGAGTAAATGGGATGTCATTCTGTGAACCTCTGCCATTACCTCCAGAATTAGAACTTTTCGAGTTTGCATGTGTCGTTAATATATCTCCGGCGTTTGCTTTTATCTTTGCATAGTTGCCTGGCGAGGACAAAATAAATGTGATAGATTCTACTTGCGATCCACATGACGATGTCGTCGCTTGACCGATATTCTCGTTAGTACACGTTTTAGCGGTAGCTTCATTTATTTGAGATCCTTTTGGCAATAATACACCCGTTAACAAGAGTACGAAAAAAATGGTCACACCTAACCATAGAATAATTGCACTGTTATGACGACTATGATGATATTTCGTAGGACTATATTTTTGACTACTGCTTATTATATTAGATTTAAGGAAATT
>Ga0207699_10001757_pt1 | contig 10233 bp, 10 predicted proteins | sample LARL51metaG_FD_184344 | JGI IMG/M metagenome (GOLD analysis project Ga0207699, IMG submission 184344) | Corn, switchgrass and miscanthus rhizosphere microbial communities from Kellogg Biological Station, Michigan, USA - LAR L5-1 metaG... | ecosystem: Host-associated > Plants > Roots >...
CTGGAAGGCGCACCCCACGTGAACGGCGTGCGCCACGTGCAGTGGCCGCACGAGGCGCTGGAAGCGGTTGCGCGGTTTGCGGTGACCGGCGCACGCGACGATTAGCAGGGCCCGGGACAAAGGAGCGAGGCGAAACGCATTCCGCAGTTCGAGATACGCGGCATCGTAGAGCGTGAGTTGGCATCGCTGTGCCAACGCCGTAAAGCGCGCGGGACAGCCACGCACGCCTCAATACGGCAGCTGCGCCTGCCGGTCGATCGCGCAATCGACGACGGTGAGCGCCGTCATGTTGACGATGCGCCGCACCGTCGCCGACGGTGTGAGGATGTTTACCGGCTTCGCGACGCCGAGCAGGATCGGGCCGAGCGTGACGCCGGCGCCGGAAGCGACCTTCAGCAGGTTGAACGAGATGTTCGCCGCATCGAGTGTCGGCATGATGAGCAGATTGGCGTCGCCGGTGAGCCGCGAATTCGGAAACGCGGCCGCGCGCACGTTCTCGGAGAGCGCAGCATCGCCGTGCATTTCGCCGTCGATCTCGAGATCCGGCGCGCGCTGGCGGATGAGCGCGAGCGCATCGCGCATCTTCTGCGCACAAGGATGACCGCTCGTGCCGAACGACGAATGCGACAGCAGCGCCGCCTTGGGCGTGATGCCGAAGCGGCGTATCTCGTCCGCGCACAGGAGCGCGATTTCCGCGATCTGCGGAGGCGTCGGGTCGGCGTTGACGTACGTGTCGGCGATGAACACCGTGCGCGCGGGAAGCAGCACCGCGTTCATCGCCGCATAGGTGCATACACCCGGCCGGCGTCCGATCACCTGGTCGATGTAGTGCAGGTGCAGCGCGTGCGTGCCGAACGTGCCGCAGATCATGCCGTCGGCGTCGCCGCGGTGGATCATCATCGCGCCGATCAGCGTGAGGTGCCGGCGCATCTCGATCTGCGCGTACGTTTGCGACACGCCCATCCGCTGCGTCAGCTCGTAATAGTTCATCCAGTAGTCGCGGTAACGCTCGTCGAATTCGGGATTGATCGTCTGGAAGTCGACGTCCGGCTTGAGGCGCAATCCGAAGCGTTCGATCCGGCGCTCCAGCACCGCGGGACGGCCGACCAGGATGGGCCTGGCGAGTCCTTCATCGACGACCACCTGCACCGCGCGCAACACGCGCTCGTCCTCGCCTTCCGCGTACACGATGCGCTTGGCCGCCTGCTTCGCCGCCGTGAAGATCGGCTTCATCAGCAGGCCCGAGTGATAGACGAAGCTCGTCAGCCGTGCCCGGTACGCATCGAAGTCGTCGATCGGGCGCGTCGCGACGCCCGAGTCCATCGCCGCCTTCGCCACCGCGGGCGCGATCATCACGATGAGCCGCGGATCGAATGGTTTCGGAATCAGGTACTCGGGGCCGAACCGGAGGTTCTCGTGGAGGTTGTATGCGGTGGCGACGATGTCCGATTGCTCGATCGTCGCGAGATCGGCCAGCGCGCGCACGCAGGCGAGCTTCATCGCCTCGTTGATCGCCGTCGCGCCGACGTCGAGCGCGCCGCGAAAGATGAACGGAAAGCAGAGAACGTTGTTGACCTGGTTCGGAAAGTCCGAGCGTCCGGTGGCGATGACGGCGTCGGGACGCGCCGCCTTCGCGACGTCGGGCATGATTTCCGGCTCCGGATTGGCGAGCGCCAGGATCAGCGGCTTGTCGGCCATCGTCGCGAGCCATTCGGGCTTCAGCACGCGCCCGGCGGAGAGCCCGAGAAAGACATCGGCGCCGGGAAGGATTTCGCGCAGCGTGCGCGCCGGCGTGGCCTGCGCATAGCGCGCCTTGTTGTCGTCCATCTCCTCGGTGCGGCCCTGGTAGACGACGCCCTTGATGTCCGATACGTAGATGTTCTCGCGCTTCAAGCCAAGACCGACCAGCAGGTCGAGGCACGCGAGCGCCGCCGCGCCGGCGCCCGACGTGACGAGCTTCACGTCCTCGAATTTCTTGCCGACGACGCGCAGTCCGTTCAGCACCGCGGCGCCGACGATGATCGCCGTGCCGTGCTGGTCGTCGTGGAACACCGGAATCTTCATCCGCTCGCGGCACTTGCGCTCGATGTAGAAGCACTCGGGCGCCTTGATGTCCTCGAGGTTGATGCCGCCGAACGTGGGCTCGAGCGCGCAAATCATGTCGACGAGCTTGTCCGCGTCGCGCTCGGCAAGCTCGATGTCGAAGCAGTCGAGGCCGGCGAATTTCTTGAACAGCACCGCCTTGCCTTCCATGACCGGCTTCGCGGCCAGCGGGCCGATCGCGCCGAGGCCGAGCACCGCGGTGCCGTTGGTCACGACGCCGACGAGATTCCCGCGCGCCGTCAGCGTCGACACTTCGCGCGGATCGCGGACGATCTCGTCGCAGGCCGCGGCGACGCCCGGCGTGTAGGCGAGCGCCAGGTCGCGCTGATTGGTGAGCTGCTTCGTCGGCAGCAACGCGATCTTGCCGGCCGGCGCACGCCGGTGATAGGCCAGCGAATCGTCGCGAATGTTCTGATCCTGGTCGGACATGGCTCTCCGCTGCTGATGAGCGACGCGAGCGTCCATGATAACGCCGCCCGCCGAATCCCCGGTCGCGTGCAGGGCACGACACCCTGCGTCGCTATAATGCCGGCTCCCTGATGCCTTTCGCTTCCCTCTTCTGGCTCATCGCACTGCTGCTCGTCGCCGGCACTGTCGCGGCGCTCGTGTGGCCGCTCCTTCGCGGGCGCAGCTCGCCTTCCCCGGAAGACGATTCGGCCGCAACGAATGTCTACCGCGATCAGAAGCGCCAGCTCGACGACGAGCTCGCAGCAGGCGCCATGACGCGCGCCGAGCGTGATGCGCAACTCGACGAGTTGAGCGCGCGCCTCGGCGCCGAGCTCGCGGCCGCATCGCCGCCCGCGCTTCGCACTTCACCCAGGTCGTCGTATATCGCGGCGCTGATACTCGTCGCGGTGATTCCGGCAAGCGCGTTGCTGCTGTACGCATCGTTCGGCAATCCCGGATCGCTGCGCACGGCGACGCGGGCGAGCGAGGCGCCGTCGATGTCGCAGGAACAGATCGTCGCAATGGTGGACAAGCTCGCGACGCGGATGAAGGAGCATCCGGAGGACCCGGTCGGCTGGCGTCTGCTCGCGCGTGCGTATGCGTCGATGGGCCGCTTCGGCGAAGCGGTCGCGGCGTTCAGCGAGGCCGCCGCGCGCGCACCGGCCGATGCGCCGCTGCTCGCCGACTGGGCGGATGCGCTCGCGATGCAGAATCGGTCGCTGCAGGGCGAGCCGTCGAAGCTCGTCGCGCGCGCGTTAGCACTCGATCCCAGGTATCCCAAGGCACTGGCGCTCGCGGCCACTGCCGCACTCGAGCGCAAGGATTACAGCGGCGCGATCGGCGAATGGCGCAAGCTGAAGATGGAATTTCCGCCCGGTGGTGAAGAGACGAAGCAGATCGACGCAATGATCGCCGAAGCGGAAGCCGCGCGCAGCGGTGCGCCGAAGGCGGCGTCCGTCGATGCGTCGGCGATCACCGGCCGCGTGTCGCTGGCTCCGAAGTTGCGCGATCGCGTCGGCGCGCAAGATACACTGTTCATCTTCGCCCGCGCGGTCGACGGACCGCGCATGCCGCTCGCCGTGGTGCGCACGACCGCCAGCGACCTGCCGCGCGATTTCCGCCTCGACGATTCGATGGCGATGACGCCGACTGCGCGCCTGTCCGCAGCCGGTCAGGTGATCGTCGAGGCGCGCGTCTCGAAGTCCGGCAGCGCGACGCCGGCACCCGGCGACCTTCGGGGAACGAGCGCGGCCGTCACGCCGGGCGCGCATGACGTGTCGATCGCCATCGATGACATCGTGCGCTGACGGCGTTGCCGCGGAAGGACTCGGCGCACGGCGCGGGTATGCGACGCTGTTCGCGAATCTGCAATTTTCCGTGATGGCCGGCTGCGCGTTGACCGTCACCGGCGCGAACGGCAGCGGCAAGACGACGCTGTTGCGCATCATCGCGGGTCTTACGGCGCCGGTCGAAGGCGAGATTCGCTGGCAAGGACAGGCGATGCGTCCGTTCGATCGACGGATGCGTGAGGCCGTCGCGTTCAACGGTCACCTGCCCGCGTTGAAGGATGAATTGAGCGCCGAAGACAACCTGCGCGCGTGGATTGCGCTCGATGATCGATCGCCGGACGCCGATGCGGTCGTCGAAGCACTCGACGCGGTCGCCCTGGCGCGGCAGCGACGGCTGCCGGTGCGCGTATTGTCGCAGGGCCAACGGCGGCGGATCGGGCTTGCGCGGCTGCGGCTCGTCCGGCGTCCGCTGTGGGTGCTCGATGAGCCGTTGACGGCACTCGATGCTGACGGCGTCGATGCACTCGGCGCGCTGCTCGACGCGCATCTCGCCGGCGGCGGCGTTTGCATCGCGGCGTCGCACCAGGCGCTGCCGATCCCACGCGAGCGCGCGCGCTCGCTGGCACTTGGGCCTGCGCGTGAATAGGATTGACCCCTCTGCGCAGGATTCGGTGTTCGCCGCGGTCGGCTGGGCGCTTGCACGCGACCTTCGCATTGCCATGCGCTCCAAGTCGGAGCTTGGCGTGCAAATCCTGTTCTACGTGATCGTCGTGTCGCTGTTTCCGCTGGCGGCGTCGCCAACGCGCGAAGTTCTGACGACGATCGGCCCCGGCGTGCTGTGGACGGCCGCGCTGCTCGCATCGCTGCTGTCGTTACCGCGCCTCTTCGCGAGCGACTTCGCCGACGGCACGCTCGAGCAGATCGCGCTGTCGCCGCGGCCATTGCCGGCACTCGTGTCGGGCAAGATCGCCGCGCACTGGCTCACCACCGGATTGCCCGTCGCCGTGCTGGCGCCGCTCCTCGGTGCGCAATACGCGCTCGACTCCACCGTACTGATGACCCTCGCGCTCACGCTGCTGCTGGGCACGCCGATCCTGTCGCTGCTGGGCGCTGTCGGCGCCGCGCTGACGCTCGGCGCCCGCGGCGGCGGCAGTCTGCTCGCGTTGCTCGTGCTGCCGTTGTACGCGCCCGTCCTGATCTTCGGCGCCGGCGCGGTGGATGCCGTGCACGAGGGTGTTTCGGATACCGCCGAGCTGTCGCTACTTGGCGCAGGGTTGCTCATCGCCATCGTCGCCGTTCCGTTCGCTGCCGCCACTGGGGTCCGCATCGCGCTCGACTGATCAGGCGACAAACGGATCGCTCGCTCGCACGCGGCCGTAGAGTCTTCCGTTCTCGAAGTCCTCGGACCAAAGCGTGTCGAGGCCGAAGCGCTCGGCGTACGCCCACATGTGTGCGTCGAACCACGAAAGTCCGTATGTCGCCGCACCCCGGATCGCCACTCGCACGACCTCCTCATCGGGATAGAGCACCTCGAACTGTACGAGCATCTCTTCCAGTTCGCGTCTCGCGTCGTCCGGCGAGAGCAGCGAAGGCCCGTTGCGGCTCAGCGGTCTTGTCGTAGCGGCGATGAATTCAATGAGCGCCTGGTGCGGTACGCGGATCGAATCGTCGGCTATACCGGTCCGCAGCAATTCGGTTGCCCGCGCCTGCTTGTCGGGAAAGCGCGGATCGAACCGGTAGACCAGGATGTTGGTGTCAACGAGTGCGGCCACGCGTGTAGAGCTCGTCGCGCGTCCAGCCGCGTGTTCGCGCGGCATCGAGTTGAGTGCGACGTTCGCGATTGCGTTGTCGCGTGCTCGCCTGGTCGAAGTGCGAAAGCCGGTCACGACGCAGATCCGATGTGTCTCGCTTCGAACGCCGGTCGATCCGGATCGATTTTCCGATCGGCCGCAGATCGAGCTCGTCACCGACCTGAATTCCGCATGATTCGGCGAGCGCCTTCGGGAGCGTGATCTGGAGCTTCCCCGTTACCTTGGCCATGCTCGCAATTATCGCAAGCAGCAAGGACTGCGTCAAGGATGTTTCCTTTATTTCGCCTTGCCCGATCTCCGCGACGGGTCGCATCGACCACGCGGACAAACGCGCGGATGAGGCGCTGGACTCGCAACCAAACGGAAAATCGGGTGCCGAACCGCGAGCGGCGTTGCGTCCGGTAAAATGACGGCACAAGTCAATGCTGATCAACTGGTTTCGCTTCTCGTCGCCCGTTTCGTTCTACCCCGTGGCCGGGAGCTGGTCGTATGCGTTCGGCGCGATCGCCGCGTTGCTGGCCGGTGCCGGACTCGTTGTCGCGCTGTACATCGCGCCCGCCGATGCGACACAGGGCGACGCGTATCGCATCATTTTCATTCACGTGCCCGCCGCGTGGATGGCGATGCTCATCTATCTCGTCATGGCGGGCTGGAGCGCGTTGGCGTTGGGCTTCAACACGCGACTCTCGGCGATGATGGCGCAGGCGCTGGCGCCAACCGGCGCGCTGATGGCGGCGATCGCGCTGTGGACCGGCGCGTTCTGGGGCCGTCCGACCTGGGGCACGTACTGGGCGTGGGATGCGCGCATGACCTCGACCTTGATCCTGCTCTTCCTCTACCTCGGCATCATCGCGTTGCGCGCCGCGATCGAGGACCCGCGGCGGGCCGATCGCGCCTGCGCGCTGCTGGCCCTGGTCGGCGCCGTGAACGTGCCGATCATCTATTTCTCGGTGCAATGGTGGAACACGCTGCACCAGGGCTCGTCGATCAGCCTGACCGGCGCGCCGAAGATGGCGATGACGATGCTCGCCGGCATCCTGATCATGACGATCGCCGCGTGGTGCTACACGATCGCCGTCGTGCTCGCGCGGGTCCAGGCGATCATCGTCGAGCGTGAGCGTGGCGCGGGCTGGCTCGAGTCGCTGATCGATTTGCGGGCTGCGCGATGAGCGAATTCCTCGCGATGGGCGGCTACGCGTGGTACGTCTGGATGGCGTACGGTGGCGCCGCATTGGCAATTGCCGTCGAGATCGCCAGCGTGCGTGCGCGGCGCAAGCGTGCATTCGATGAATTGCGGATGTCCGTGGAGCCGACGCTGCGCTCGCCGTCGATGCTCGGCGCAAGGGGCGATCGATGAAGGCCCGGCACCGCCGCTTCGCATGGATCGGCGCGGGGCTGGTGGCGCTCGGCGTCGCGGCCGCGCTGGTGCTGAACGCATTCCAGTCGAACCTCGTGTTCTTCTTTACGCCGTCGCAGGTGATGGCAAAGGAAGCGCCGCAGTCGCGGCCGTTTCGCATCGGCGGGCTCGTCGAGCAAGGCAGCCTCACGCGCGATCCGAATTCGTTGACCGTGCGCTTTCGCGTGACCGACACCGCGCAGACGATCCCCGTGACGTATACCGGGCTGCTGCCCGATCTCTTCAAGGAGGGCAAAGGCGTCGTCGCGCAGGGCAAGCTGGGGCCCGACGGATCGTTTCACGCGACGGAAGTGCTCGCGAAGCACGACGAGAATTACATGCCGCCGGAAGCGAAGGACGCCATCGAGAAGGCGCAGCAGAAATCGGCGATGGCGATGCCGAGCATGCACCGCTGACCAACACCATGATCCCTGAAATCGGCCATTTCGCATTGATCCTGGCGCTGCTCGTGGCACTCGTGCAGGGCATAGTGCCGATGCTCGGCGCCGCGCGGCGCGACGGCGCGCTGATGGCGCTTGCGGTTCCGGCGGCGCGCACGCAGTTCGTGCTCGTGGCGATCGCGTTCGGCTGTCTCGCGTACAGCTTCGTCACGAGCGATTTCTCGGTTCAGAACGTCGCCGAGCACTCGAACTCGCATCTGCCCGCGCATTACCGCTTCGCCGCGACGTGGGGCTCGCACGAGGGCTCGCTGCTGCTGTGGTCGCTGATGCTGGCGGGCTGGGGCTGCGCGGTGACGCTCTTCTCGCGCCACCTGCCGCAGGCGCTGCGCGCGCGCGTGCTCGCCGTCATGGGCCTGATCGCCGTCGGCTTCCTGCTGTTCCTGCTGATGACGTCCAATCCGTTCGCGCGCCTCTTTCCGGCTGCGGCGGAAGGCAGCGATCTCAATCCGCTGCTGCAGGACCCGGGAATGGTCGTCCATCCCCCGATGCTCTACATGGGCTACGTCGGCTTCTCGGTCGCCTTCGCGTTCGCGATCGCCGCGCTGATCGGCGGTCGACTCGACGCCGCGTGGGCGCGCTGGTCGCGGCCGTGGACGACCGTCGCGTGGGCGTTCCTGACGATCGGCATCATGATGGGCAGCATGTGGGCGTATTACGAGCTCGGCTGGGGCGGCTGGTGGTTCTGGGATCCGGTCGAGAACGCATCGTTCATGCCGTGGCTCGTCGGCACCGCGCTGATCCATTCGCTCGCGGTGACCGAGAAGCGCGGCGCGTTCCGAAGCTGGACGGTGCTGCTCGCGATCATCGCGTTCTCGCTGTCGCTCATCGGGACGTTCCTCGTGCGCTCCGGCGTGCTGACGTCGGTGCATGCGTTCGCAACCGATCCCGCGCGCGGCGTCTTCATTCTCGCTTTCCTCGCGATCGTCATCGGCGGCTCGCTCGCGCTCTACGCCGTGCGCGCCGGCGCTGTCGGCGCAGGCGGCGGCTTCGCCGTCGTGGCGCGCGAATCGATGCTCCTCGGCAACAACATCCTGCTCGTCATCGCGATGGCGAGCGTGCTGCTCGGCACGCTGTATCCGCTGATGATCGACGCGCTCGGACTCGGCAAGATTTCTGTCGGCCCGCCCTACTTCAACGCGGTGTTCTATCCGCTGATGGCGCCGCTCGTGTTCCTGATGGGCGTCGGACCGATCACCGCATGGCGGCAGGCGCGCGTCCCGGATCTGTGGACGAAGTTGCGGTGGGCGCTCTACGTCGCGCTCGCGGCGGGCGCGCTGCTGCCGTTCGCGATGGGGCAATGGAAACCGCTGGTCGCGCTCGGATTGCTGATGTCCGCATGGATCGCGGCGTCGACGGTCAGCGCGTTCTTGCAGCGGCTGCGCAGCGCGCCGCAGCGCGGCTTCGCCGACAAGCTGCGCGCAAACGCGTCTGCCTGGTATGGCATGCTGCTCGCGCATCTCGGGGTTGCGGTGTTCATCGCCGGCGTCACGCTCGTCAAGGGTTACGAAGTGGAACGCGACGTGCGGCTTGACGTTGGCCAGAGCATCGAAGTAGCCGGCGACACGTACACGTTCCGCGGCGTGGCACCCGAAGCGGGTCCCAACTACGACGCCACGGTCGCAACGGTCGACGTGAGCCGCGACGGTCGGAAGATCGCGACGCTCACGCCGCAGAAGCGCGCGTATCGCGCCTCGGGCCAGGTGATGACCGAGGCGTCGATCCAGACGCGCCTCGCCGGCGACCGTTATGTCTCGCTCGGCGAGCCGGTCACCGCGGACGGCGCAGCGGGTGCATGGGGCGTGCGCATCTACGTGAAGCCGTTCGTCGACTGGATCTGGGGCGGCTGCCTGCTGATGGCGCTCGGCGGCTTCTTCGCAGTGGCCGATCGCCGCTATCGCTTCGCGGTGCGCCGGCGCTTTGCGGCGGCGGTCGCCGCCGTGTCGGCCTGATCGGTCGGGGCGGCCCTTCCCGACTATGGCGACGCCGATGAAAGTGCTGCGCTGGTCGCTGCCGCTCGCGATCTTCGTCGTCGTGCTGGCGTTTCTGTTCGTCGGGCTGTTTCACGATCCACGCGAAGTGCCGTCGCCGCTGATCGGCAAGCCGGCGCCGTCGTTTTCGTTGATGGAGTTGCACCGGCCCGACCACAAGCTCACCACGACCGACATGCGCGGCCAGGTGTGGATGCTGAACGTGTGGGCATCGTGGTGCGTGTCGTGCCGGGTCGAGCATCCGCTGCTGGTCGACCTCGCGAGGCAGAACATCGTGCCGGTGATCGGCCTCGCATACAAGGACAAGCCCGCTGACGGGCTCGCGTGGCTCGCCTCCAACGGCGATCCGTACAAGCTGTCGATCGTCGATCAGGACGGGCGCGTCGGCATCGACTTCGGCGTGTACGGCGTGCCCGAGACGTTTGTCATCGACAAGATGGGCATCATTCGCTACAAGCAGATCGGTCCGCTCACCGCCGAGGCGCTGAAGCAGACGATCCTTCCGCTGGTGCGTGAGCTGCAGCAGTCGCCTGCGTGACAAACACGAGCCGATGGGCGAAAGGATCGCGCGTGATCGTCGCGTCGAAGCGATCTGCAGCCGCGATCGCGTGCCTCGTCGTCGCGTTGTCATCGGCATCCGCCTGGCCGGACCTGGCGCTCGACACGCGGTTGAAATCGCTCGAGTCGCAACTGCGCTGCCTCGTCTGCCAGAACCAGACGCTCGCGGAAAGCGAAGCG
>Ga0207699_10001759_pt1 | contig 10232 bp, 8 predicted proteins | sample LARL51metaG_FD_184344 | JGI IMG/M metagenome (GOLD analysis project Ga0207699, IMG submission 184344) | Corn, switchgrass and miscanthus rhizosphere microbial communities from Kellogg Biological Station, Michigan, USA - LAR L5-1 metaG... | ecosystem: Host-associated > Plants > Roots >...
TGTTAATCGGATTGCTTTTACGGTTTGTGGGACCCGTCTACCACGTGCCTTTGAGCAGGTCATGGCAGTACGCCACTTGGGCGCTGCAACAGGAATTCATCCTGCAATCCATCTTCTTCGTTCGCCTTGAAGCTATTCTGGGCCCGCGACGGGCCGTTGTTGCAGCCGCATCTTTGTTCGCGTTGGTGCACGTGCCGAGCCCGGTTCTCACTCCACTTGCATTTTGCGGTGGAATTTTGTTTTGCGAACTCTTCCGCCGGTTCCGAAATCTCTATTCGCTTGGGATTATTCACGCCGCACTTGGACTTACTATCGCCGCCAGCTTTCCTGACAAATGGCTGCACCACATGCGCGTGGGATTCGGTTACCTGATGATTCACCACTGAAACTGATTTCAACGTGTGAAGCCTGGCTACCTATGCGAAACGAGGGTGCTGCCTTGCAAAAATCCAGAGTAGGTGTACCATCCTCCTACTCTCAACAGGAGCGCCTTCGTGAAAAGACACTTGCAAGTTGTGGCTTTCGCAGTCGCCATCCTCGCGCTATGCCTGATGGCCGCCCAGGCTCAATCGGCGCCTGCGAACTCCAGTACAACCCAGCAGTCGCCATCAACCACCGCCGCTGACACGCAAGCCGCAACCGTCCAGTCGACCAGAGTGACCGCATATACGCTGCCGCCCGACCTGTACAAGAAAGCACACGACCGCAGCCGGATTCGCCTTCATCTGGCCTTGATCGGGTCCGTTTATGGAGTGCTCGTACTTTGGCTCATCTTGCACTGGAAGCTTGGTCCCAAGTTTCGGAACTGGGCAGAAACATTTTCGCGGCGCCGATTTCTGCAGGCAATGGTGTTTGTCCCTCTGTTGCTCCTAACCATTGCGATTCTCACTTTACCTCTGGATATTTATGGCGAAGTTATCGAAAAACAGTTTGGCCTCTCAGTGCAGGGATGGGGGTCCTGGAGCTGGGATTGGATAAAAGCGGAGATCATCTCGCTAATCATCGGCACAGTTCTGATCTGGCTTTTGTACATCGTCATTCGCCGCAGCGCGCGGCGCTGGTGGTTTTACTTTTGGCTGATCTCGTTCCCGATTGGCGTGTTCTTGTTTTTTATTGGCCCCTGGGTGATTGATCCGTTGTTCCACAAGTTTGAACCGCTGCAACAGAAAGACCCGGCGCTTACCGCCAGCCTGGAGCAAATGGTGCAGCGCGCAGGTGAAGACATTCCGCCGCAACGTATGTTCTGGATGGGCGCCGGCGAAAAGACCACCGGGTTAAACGCCTACGTTACCGGCATCGGGAGTTCCAAGCGCATAGTGGTTTGGGACAACACTATCGCCAAGATGAACACGCCGCAGATTGTATTTGTCGCAGGACACGAGACCGGCCACTACGTTCTTCAGCACATCCCCAAGCTATTGACGTTTTTCGCCGCCCTGCTGTTGTTGTTCTTTTATCTGGGCTATCGCTCGGTGGGATCCGTGTTGGGCCGCTGGGGTGCAGCCTGGGGAATACGGGGTTTGGATGACTGGGCATCCCTGCCGGTCCTGATCCTCCTGCTTTCAGTTTTGGTTTTCATCTCGACTCCCGTGGGTAGCGCTTTCAGCCGGTATTTCGAACACCAGGCAGATCAATATGGATTAGAAGTCACCCACGGGCTCACGCCTGATTCCGGCCAAGTGGCTGCCCAGGCCTTCCAGATACTCGGCGAAGTCGACCTGGGCGATCCTGACCCTAATCCGGTAGCTGTTTTCCTGTTCTACGATCATCCGACGATTTCGGATCGGGTCCGTTTCAGCCTCACCTATGACCCGTGGGCAGCCGGAGGGCAGGGTGAGTTCGTGAAATAAAATCATATCTGGTTGTTAATAAACCCCTTGCAGCCTTTCCAGCTCAGTCGTCAGCTGCGTTCCTGATGCTTAGTCGCTCTCTCGGGTTGATTCATATCTTATTGCCTTAAGTCAGTGATCTCCCGTCGATTGCTACCCCATCGCACCGATTGTTGCCGCGCGCCAAGTTCCTTAGGCTGAGACGTGCTTCCAGGAGCCAAGCCGTGACTACTCACTCTTCACGAATCATGCTTACTGGCGTCATCTTAGTTCTAGCTCGTTGCCTGGGAGCGGCTCAGACCGCAGGACAGCAGGCGCCTGTTGAACTCGTCAAAGCCGTTATCTACAACGAAGTGCATCCAGCGAATCATGACGAAGTGCACTGGAAATACCGTCTGGAAAAAATGTTGGATGGTAAGCAGGAAACCAGAGAGGTTGTCGAAACGAAATCGGGATCGCTGGACAAGCTCCTTTCAATCGCAGGTAACCCTCTTAATGATGTCCAGCAACGCGGTGAGGCAGACCGTATTTTGAAGTTGTCGCGGGATCCAGGGCAGCAGCGCAAAGCAGAGCAGGCGAAGCGCAAAGATGCCGACCAGTGCAATTCATTTCTGCAGATGATTCCCAACGCCTTTGCGTTCGAGAACGCTGGTCAAAACGGCGACTTGATGAAAATCACCTTCAGGCCAAACCCTAACTTCCAGGCTCCCTCGCGCGAAGGCAAAGTTCTGCAGCAAATGGCGGGGGAAATGTGGGTGGATGCCAGGCAGAAACGTCTGGTCAGCATCGACGGCCAACTCGTGAATGAAGTGAAATTCGGCGGAGGCTTGCTGGGCCACCTGGAGAAAGGCGGCCAGTTTGCCGTCAAACGTGCCGAACTCGCGACCGGTGACTGGGAAGTGACTGAAATCAACGTGAACATGCATGGCAAGGCGCTGCTCTTTAAGAGCATTTCGGTCCAGCAGAAAGAAATCCATAGCAACTTTGAGCGCGTCCCAGAAGATTTGACTCTGGGCGATGCCGCCAACCTTCTTCTCCAACAAGCCTTGGTTGCCGCCAAACAATAACCGGCAAGCAGGCACCAAGAACTCTCTATCTCGCTCGCGTCAGGATATTCCTGATGCCATTACAATGCTCGTTTCCTGGTGAGGCGAGCTATTGCGAACAGCTGATGTAGTAATTATCGGCGGAGGCATTGTCGGTTCCAGCATTGCCTACCACCTGACTGCCTCCGGCTGTAAGAGCGTTCTAGTAATTGAGCGAGAGTCCTCGCAGGGCAAAGGTTCGACCGGCAAGAGCATGGGAGGGGTGCGCGCCCAGTTTTCGACTCCGGTGAACATTCAGATGTCGCTGTACTCCATTCCCTTTTATGCATCATTTGATGAACGGTTGGGTTATCCCTGCTGTTATCGTTCGCAGGGTTATCTGTTTTGCGCAACCTCTGAAGACCACCTGGCATATCTGCGCACGAATTACGGGACGCAGGTCCGCCTCGGGCTTGAAACTGCCCGACTGGTTGCCAGCGAGGATATCCGGAAGATGTTTCCTCAGTTGCGTTCCGATGACATCCTTGGCGGCGCGTTCTGCTCAACCGACGGGTTCGTCGATCCTTACAGCGCCATGACCGGCTTCATGTCGTGCGCAACTGAACATGGGGCCGAATTGTGGAAAAACACGCTGGTTACCGGTATTCAGCGCGATGCCCAAGGAATTATAGGAGTCGAAACCAACCGGGACGCGGTCAGTACTCGAACCGTCGTGAACTGCGCCGGGCCGTGGGCCGCAAGCGTCGCAGAAATGGCTGGCATCGATTTACCGGTGCAGCCGCTGCGCCGAATGCTGGTGCCCACTGAGCCTTTCGCTGACTTCCCGCACAGTGCGCCCATGATCATCGACATGTCCAATGGATTTCATTTTCGCCCTGAAGGACTGGGATTCCTGCTGGCATGGAACGATCCCGAAGAGACGCCCGGATTCAAAACCGACTTCGATCCGGCATTCGTAGAAAAGATTTTGACCCGCGCTGCGGACCGTGTACCGGTGTTCGAAAACCTTGCGGTCAATCCCCGGCGCGCCTGGGCCGGACTGTACGAGATGACACCCGATCACCACCCGGTTCTTGGGCCGGTTCCTGGGCTTGCAGGGTTCTTCCTGGCTAATGGCTTCAGCGGGCATGGTGTGATGCACGCGCCGGCAACGGGAAAGATTCTTGCTGACCTGATTCTGCGTGGTACCACCGACCTGATCGATGCGTCGCTTCTGAGTTTGTCACGCTTTGCTGAAGGCCGCATGATCACAGAAACCGCGGTCCTCTAGCAGAACTCCGGAGATTACAACCCTGAGCACACAACTTTGGTTGGTGTGTTAGGCTTTCTCCCCATTGAGTTCCCGAGGGGCCTTATGCTTTCTCGCACACTGCTGCCATTTTCGTTTATGTTTCTTGCTTCTGTGCTCGTGCCTGCCCAACCGAAGAGTGTTGCTGAACGTCTTGGTTTTCCCGCAAATTCAAAACTCCTGATTGTGCATGCCGACGATTTGGCGGTTGCTCATTCGGTCGATTCTGCCAGCTTCGACGCTCTGGACAAGGGCGCAGTGACTCCTGCCAGCATCATGATGCCTTGTCCGTGGGTCACAGAGGTCGCAGACTACGCGAAGTCACATCCCGATGCCGATCTTGGACTCCACCTCACTCTTACCAGCGAATGGAAGACCTACCGCTGGGGTCCGGTCGCATCCTCAGGCAAAGTTCCCAGCTTGCTTGATCCGGCAGGAACATTCTGGAACGACACTCCTCTAGTTGCGCAGCATGTAAACGCGAAAGAAGCGGAGATCGAGTACCGCGCGCAAGTCGAACGGGCAATGGCGCTGGGAATTCATCCCACACACCTCGACACGCACATGGGATCGGCCATCGCCACTCCGGAAATTTTCGCCGCCTATGTCAGAGTTGCCCATGATTACCGGCTACCGTTTCTGGCGATAAGAATTCCCGGCGTTACCGATAAGATTGAATCGGCTCTGTCGGAAAAAGATATCGTACTCGACGCCCTGGTGATTGCTGAGCCGTCAGTTCATGCGGATCAGTGGAAGGACTTCTACTTGAATGCGCTGAAAGGCGTGAAGCCCGGGCTGACAGAAATGATCGTGCACTTAGGGCAAGATGACGCTGAGCTGCAAGCAATCACTGTGGGCCATCCAGACTTCGGCTCCGCCTGGCGCCGGCGTGATTACGATGTGGTCACCAGCCCCGAGTTCAAGAAAGCCTTGCAAGACAATCACATTATCGTGGTGAGGTGGAAGGACCTGCAAAAACTGGTGCAGTAACTACGAGTGGAGTGAAAGAGTAATTATTCGGAGCCGCCCAGGGCGTCCTTGCCGTCAAACTTGGTTGTATCGTTTGTCCATCCGGAGGCGCCGTCTTTGGTCTTGATCTCCACCCACCATTCGACGCGGCCGTCCTTTACCCATTTCCCAGTGCAGTTTCGATTGCAACCTCCATCCGGGCTGCTGAAACCGCTGCCGTCGAATTGCTCGACCCAGTAGCCGTTGAACCAGGCGCTGAAAACACCCTCGCCATAATTCATGTATCCGAAGATCTTGTCGCCCGGCTTCAGGCCGTAATTCGGCATGGGGGCGGTGACCTCAATCTCTGATGGTTCAAACGTAATGTTAACGCCCGTAATCGCGGTGACTCCTTCGCCTTTGGCAATGATGGCGACGGGCTTTCGATCCGGCGTCCACGTGGAATAAAGCTGAACAGAATCGGTGGCGGTCCATGCGCCGAACTGGCAGCCTTCAAATGGACAGGCTTTCTCGTCAATTTTCGGCAGCGCGGGTTTCGGGGCCTTTTGCGGGGTGAGCGAGGGGTCGAGCTGCGGCGCAGCAAACAAAGCCAACAGCACCAGGATTTTGATCATGGCCAAAAATAACAAAAGTTCGCACTAGATGGCAGGTTCCGCAGGTGTAAGCACGTTAGTTCAGATTCGTATGATCGCTTGGCCGCAGGCGAAGGTGCTCTGCGGTGGTGTGCGCGCGTCGCTCAACTCGGCTGCTTCCGCTATATTGAAGCAGAGATGCCGCACGAAACTTCCGTAATTATCCATCCTGCGAAGAACTTGAACGGCTCGGTTCGGCTGCCTGGGGACAAATCCATTTCGCATCGTTACGCGATGCTGGGTGCCATCGCGGAAGGCACAACCAAGCTCGAGAATTTCTCAACTGGCGCCGACTGCGCCAGCACGCTCGCGTGTTTGCGATCGCTTGGCGTCGAGTGCGAGCGCAACGGTGCGTCTGTGGCCATTCACGGTCGAGGCGCAAAATTGCGAGCGCCAGGCGCGCCCCTGAATTGCGGGAACTCGGGCTCGACGATCCGAATGCTGAGCGGCATTCTCGCCGGACAGGTATTTACCAGCGAACTGATGGGCGACGAGTCGCTTTCGCGCCGTCCCATGGGACGAATTATCAAACCGCTGGAGCTCATGGGTGCGCGGATCGGATCTTCCGACGACAGCAGACCACCCTTGCGAATCACGGGAGCTCAACTGAAGGCAATCGACTACAAGTTGCCGGTCGCCAGCGCACAAGTCAAGACGTGCTTGTTGTTTGCGGGCCTATATGCTGACGGAACTACGCGGATTGAGGAGCCGATCCAAACCCGTGATCATGGTGAACTGGCGTTGCAGGCATTCGGCGGGCAGCTCGAGCGGCGTATGAGGGAAGTCAGCATCAGCGGCGGGCAGAAGCTGCGTGCGATCGAAGCCACTGTCCCGGGAGATATTTCGAGCGCAGCTTTTTTCCTGTGTGCGGCAGGTCTGTTTCCGGATTCACAGTTGATAATTCCCGGACTGCTGCTGAATCCTACCCGCGCGCGTCTGCTGGATTTCCTCATCGGCTTAGGCTTGCGACTTACAATGGGCGACCTTCAGGAGCAACACGGAGAGCTGGTAGGAACACTGCAGGTGCAAGGCGGGCAATTGAAGGGTGCGCGAATCTCGGGCGGAGATACTACGGCACTAATCGACGAAATTCCGGTACTCGCGGCCATCGCACCCTACACCGCGGACGGAATTGAAATTCGCGATGCGCAAGAGCTGCGTGTAAAAGAGTCCGATCGTATTGCAGGTGTCGCAACCAACCTGCGCCTTATGGGAGCTGAGGTCGAAGAATTTGCAGACGGGCTACGCATTCCAGGAATGCAAAAGCTTCATGGCGCGGCCATCGATTCATTCGGTGATCACAGGATTGCTATGGCCTTCGCGGTGGCAGCGCTGAGAGCAGATGGAGAAACACAGATCAAGGGAGCGGATGCCGCAGTAATCTCTTATCCAGAATTCTTTGACGTGCTCGATAGCTTGTTGCAGAAATAACTTATTGCAGAAATAAAAGGGCGGACTTGGTCAGTCCGCCCCGTGGCTGTCAGAACCTACTGAATTTTTTCTGTCTTACCGTCGTACTTCACCGACCCGTTCTTCTGGTTCTCGTTCTCGACATCCGAGTTGGTGTAGGTACGAGCAGCGCGCTTCGCTGTTTTTGCAGCCCCAGCCGCTTCAACCGCGCTCGAGGTTTCATTCTCTCCGGCGTAGTATGTCCACGCGTGTGAGACCTCGGCGCCATGCTCATGGCGGCCCTCTTCGCGCGGTTCTTCCATTCTGACTCGCCCACCATGCAACGGATGCGGCATCAGTGATACTTCCGGGGACGACATCAACGGTGCGCCACCGCCCGAGTACCACACCCCTTCGGTGTAATTGGAACTGGTGTTGCCGTTAATAATCGAAATGGTCGAGTTCCTGGCACCCGCGAGCAGACCGTAGGTGGCATTGCTGGCTCCGACGGGATTTGGCGAAACCGACTGCAGAGAAATCTGCGGGGTCGTGATCAGCGGAACATAAGGCTCATAGCCGATATACGGGCCAGCTTGCCTCCCTGGCATTTGGCACAGGGCGACAGCGGATAGAAACAATGCGGCGCAAAAACCGGTGATTAAACGCATTCCTACCTCCTGGGGACGACGTAGCTGGCAGAACATCAGCAGGTACTCTGCCAGTCGGCTTGCGCTGCGCCAGTTCCGTGGAATTTACCTGTCTTTGCCAGTGAATTAGCTGGTTGTCTTATATGAGATAGCTCCGCGCGAAGATGGGAGTGCAAACGATTGCGCAAAAGCCGCACCTCTGAGCACAGGGTGCGTAGGTTTATCAACGGCCAGGCTTTGAATTACCATTGCCGCTCATTACTTTTTCTCTTCTAGAAAGTCTAAAGGTGATTATGCCGAAGAAAGCTTTTGCATTACCCCTTTGCTTAATAGTCACGGCTCTCGCCGCGGCTCAGAATCCGGCGACGCAATCATCCCAGCAGCTGGCTATGCCATACACGCCCAGCCTCGACGTCAACTCGATGGACAAATCCGCGGACCCCTGTGTCGATTTTTATCAATATTCATGCGGTGGCTGGAAGAAAAATAATCCCATTCCTTCCGACGAAACTTCCTGGGAGGTTTACGGCAAGCTCTACCAGGACAATCTCAATTATCTGCGGGCCCTTTTGGAGCAGGCGTCGAGCGCATCGCAGCGCGACGCCGTCACCCAGAAGATCGGGGACTTCTACGGCGCGTGCATTGACGAGAGCGCCATCGAGAAGCGCGGGCTTGCCCCGGTGCAAGGTGACCTGGACGCCATAGGCCATTTGAATTCCGCGAAGGACATTACGCCACTCCTGGCGCGCCTGCAATTCGCGTACGGCCGGACCATTCTTTTTTCGCAAGGGTCAACTCAAGATCCCGACAATGCCGAGCAGCAGATTGCCGAGCTCGATCAGGGCGGCCTGGGTCTTCCCGACCGAGATTACTACGTGAAGACTGACGCAAAGTCGGAGGAGATCCGGCAGCACTACGTCGAGCATGTGCAGAAGGTATTTGAACTAATCGGCGAGAACGCGCAAGTTGCAAAACAAGACGCCAATATCGTAATGCAGATGGAGAACGCCCTCGCCAGAGCCCAACTGACGCGAGTGGAACGGCGCGATCCGTACAAGCTGAAGCACAAGATGAATGTCCAGGAGCTGGCCCGCATAGCGCCGCATATCCAGTGGAAGGTTTATTACCAGCAGCTGCAATATCCGGGATTTCAAGTCTTGAACGTCGCCACCCCCGATTACCTGAAGGAAGTGAACCGGCAACTCACCGCGGAGCCGGTCGCAAACTGGAAAACATATCTGCGCTTTCATGTCGTCGACTCGTTCTCGCCGTACTTGGCGCCAGCGTTCGTCGACGAGAACTTCGACTTCTACCGCAAGTATCTCCGCGGAGCGAAGGAGCAGCAGGCGCGCTGGAAACGTTGCGTTCAGTACACCGACCGCGATCTGGGCGAGGCGCTGGGCCAGGTGTATGTCCGAACCGCTTTTTCACCAGAGATGAAAGCCGCTACCCTCGACATGGTGCGCCGTATCGAAGATGCCATGGGTGAGCGCATCCGCCAGCTCGACTGGATGAGTCCTGAGACCAAGCAGCAGGCGCTCAACAAACTGCATGCTATCCGAAACAAGATTGGATATCCCGACCACTGGCGCGACTACAGTTCAGTGGAAATCTCCCGGGCTGATTTTGCTGCGGACGTACGGCATGCGGGTGAATTCGAGCGGCGGCGCACAATCAACAAAGTCGGAAAGCCGGTGGATCGCGGCGAATGGGACATGTCTCCACCTACGGTGAACGCCGACTATAACCCGCAGATGAACGATATTAATTTCCCAGCGGGCGTGTTGCAGCCGCCGCTCTATGACGCCAAACTGGACGACGCTCCTAATTACGGCGACACCGGCGGGACCATCGGCCACGAGCTAACTCACGGCTTCGACGACGAAGGCAGCCAATTCGATGCTGATGGAAATCTGAAAAACTGGTGGAGCAAAGAGGACCGGACGAAGTTCGACGCTCGCACCAAGTGTGTCCAGGACCAGTACGCGCAATATGTCATCGTGGACGACATCCATATCAACAGCGCGCTTACGCTCGGCGAAGATGTTGCGGATCTCGGCGGCGAGATTTTGGCGTACATCGCCTGGAAAGGCGCGACCAAAGACAAAGCGCTCGCGTCCGTCGACGAGCTAACTCCGGACCAGCGTTTTTTTGTCGGATTTGCGCAGTGGGCGTGCAGCAACGATCGTCCAGAAGAACTTCGCCTGCGGGCCGCGACCGATCCGCATTCTCCGGCGAAGTACCGCGTCAATGGTGTGGTGGTAAATATGCCCGAATTCCAGCAGGCGTTCTCGTGCAAAGAAGGCCAGCCCATGGTGAAACCGGCGGACAAGATTTGCAGGGTATGGTGACGATGGCGAGCGGGTACGATCGTCGATTTTCTTCTGCCTAGCTGCTGCCCATGGAGATGGCGCGGGCAGCGGGATTAATTC
>Ga0207699_10001762_pt1 | contig 10217 bp, 7 predicted proteins | sample LARL51metaG_FD_184344 | JGI IMG/M metagenome (GOLD analysis project Ga0207699, IMG submission 184344) | Corn, switchgrass and miscanthus rhizosphere microbial communities from Kellogg Biological Station, Michigan, USA - LAR L5-1 metaG... | ecosystem: Host-associated > Plants > Roots >...
ACTGTGTCCATGGTGGTTGAATTCTAGCTTTGAGGGGGACGGTCAATCGAAGGCAAAGTTTCCATGGCTTCGATTCAAGACTTAGCGGAGCGCAGAATTTTCAATCGGGACTATCGACGATTTCGATGATGCACGATACGCTCTCCATCCGCCAAAGTGCGTGATTTCGGTCGCACCGGCCATGGCATGAGGCTCGCACACGAAACATTTCACCTCGTCGCCGTCGTCGATGGTGACGGTGCCGATTCCAAGCGGCGCGGGAATCACAGCGACAAAGTCTCCGAAGCGGTCTTCGGGCATCGCCCAGATTTCCAGTTCAATGCCAGATCCGCGGAAGCTGGGATCGCGCACGAGTCCAGGCTTCGCAGGAACAGTCCCAGCCAGAGCATACAGGCGGTAGTCGGTGGCTGTGCGGCAGGTCTTGAGCAGGCGCGCGCCTCGTTCGGTTAGCTGATAGTTCAAGGGTTCTCCGCTGAGGTGGGCTCCAACGACCGCAACTTCTACACAGCCCGGACACTTGTCGACCAGTGGCGTTGTCCCTCCCAGGTATCGGTGTGCGAGAGCGAGCAGCGCCTCGTCGGTGAAAGCGGTCCCGATCAAGGAGATGCCGAAAGGCAAACCATTTGGACGGAAGCCACCCGGAACCGCGACGGCGGCGAGATCCATCAGGTTAACGAAGTTTGTGTAATAGCCGAGATTCGAATTCAGCCTGATCGGCTCAGCGGCGATCTGGTCGTGCGTGTAAATGGTGCCGGTGGTCGGCAAGACCAGCACATCCATCTCGCGCCATTGCGTCGCGGCTTCCGCGCAAAGCTCTCGCAAGCGATACTCACTTGCGAATGTGTCGGCAGCTGTGAGCTTGGTGGCTCCTCCGATAATGTTCCGGACGACAGGATCCATTTCTGCAGAATGCGCACAGAAGAAATCCTTAATGGCCACGAACCGCTCCACGACCCACGACCCGCCATACAACAATTCGGCAGCAAGGCGAAACGGAGTGTAGTCGATGACGACCTTTTCTCCACCGATTTGCTGAAGGTGTTCGACGGCCGTCTGGAACAGGTATGCGGCTTCCTCGTCGCCGAAGAACTCCAGTTGTTCGGCCGCCGGCACACCGAAGCGGAAATCGGAGTAGAGCCAAGGTGCAGCTCCTTGTCCCGCACGTGGTTCGCGCGAATATGCGTCGGCTCGATCAATTCCGCGGGCTATTTGCCAAACCTCGTGAGCATCAATGCAGTTGGCAGCGAAGATTGAGACACAATCGAGGCTTCGGCATGCGGGAACCACTCCGTGCGTGCTTAACAGACCGCGAGTGGGTTTCAGACCGATCAAGCCATTGAAGGCGGCGGGCACCCGTCCGGAACCTGCCGTGTCGGTACCGAGCGAGAAGGTAACTTGCTTTCTTGCCACTGCGACAGCCGAGCCCGAACTTGATCCTCCAGAAATATAGCGCGAATTGAATACACTCGAGCAGGCGCCGTAAGGCGAACGAGTTCCAACCAGGCCTGTGGCGAATTGATCCATATTCGTCTTGCCGATCAACAGCCCCCCGGCCTCTTCGAGTCGCCGGACTACAGTCGCAGTCTCGCTGGGTTGAAAGGCATAGGCGGGACATCCAGCAGTTGTATCCATCCCGGCTACATCAAAGTTGTCTTTGACGGCGAACGTCATGCCCGCAAGGGGTAGTTCAGGGTGAGTCTCGATCTCGCGAGCACGTTTGAGAGCGCTTTCGCGGTTGACGCGAGAGATCCAGACCGGGTTCAGTGACTCAGCGTCTAGACGATCGTAGAGCGACGCAACCTGGTTGACGAATTCAACCGCCCGTTTCACGCAGTGGCCTCCGCACGCAATAGCAACAGTATTTGCCCGGCCCACACCAGAGCGCCGGCAGCACATGCCAGGCTTTCTACAATGCCAGCCCTTGGTGCGGTCACAGCAATTTCGGTCTTCATCGCTTCAAGCACCATCAGCTTTTGCCCCGCCTCAACGCGCTGTCCGGTCGCGACGGCGACGTTCCAAACGCTCGCCGCAATCGGTGAGCGGACTGGAGAGCACCCGTCGGGAACGTCCGCCTCGGCCGCAGGACCTGGCGCCTCGGGCGGCTCAAGGTATTCGGCCTGTCCGGCCGCCGCCCATCGTTCACGCTCTGCTTCGAATGCCGCCTGCTGATGTTTCTTGAACGACTCAGCTTCTGGCTTGATCGATTGCAGAAACGCATGATAATCGCGGAGTCGAAACTCGCGAGGCTCGATGCGCAGGGGATAACGTCCTCGCGGAAATGCTTCGCGAATCTCGAGCAATTCTTCCGCGCTCACCGGATAAAAGCGCAACTCATCGAAAAACCGAAGCAGCCACGGCGTTCCGGCAGGAAATTCCCGGGTCGTATGGAACGTGTTCCACATCTGCAACGTGCGGCCGACGAACTGATAACCTCCCGGACCCTCCATACCATATACACACAAGTAAGCTCCGCCGATGCCGACAGAGTTCTCGGCGGTCCACGTTCGCGCGGGATTGTACTTGGTGGTGACCAGCCGATGGCGTGGGTCCACGGGCGTCGCCACAGGAGCGCCGAGGTAAACGTCGCCCAGTCCCAAGACAAGATAACTCGCGCCGAACACAATCTTGTAAACGTCGTCAATCGAGCTTAGCCCGTTGATGCGGCGGATGAATTCGATATTGCTGGGGCACCACGGCGCGTCCGGCCGGACGCTCTGCATGTATTTCCGAATCGCAAGCTGAGTTGCTGGATCATCCCAGGAAAGAGGCAAGTGCACGACGCGAGATTCAACGGAGATGTCGTCGAGTTCCGGGATGCGGCGCTCGCAAGCATCCAGGGCTTCAAGCAGTTCTTCGCGCCGCAGGCGGGCATCGTAGTGAATGTGCAGCGAACGCACGCCAGGAGTTATGTCAACGATTCCAGGGAGATTCGCTGCGCGCAGTTGTTGTTCGAGCGCGTGAACACGGAAGCGCAGATTTAGATCCAGAACATTCGGGCCGTATTCAATGAGCAGATAGCGGTCGCCATCTGCACGGCAGACGACCGCCGGCGATCCATTCGAAGCAGGCTTTCGCGAGATGACCGCTTCTTCATTGATGGGAGCAGGCAGCTGCGGCAGAAATCCATCCAGCGATGCAACACAGTTCTCGACTTGGATTCGCAAATTCTCAGCTTGTGTCGACGACAAGCGACGGAATCGAACAAAGTCGCCCGCCTTTAGTTGTCCCATCTTCCAGATCTCGGCTTCAACGATAGTCGCGGGACAAACAAATCCGCCGAGGCTGGGACCATCAGGACCGAGGATCACGGGCATGTCGCCGGTGAAGTCGACGGTGCCGACCGCATAAGCGTTGTCGTGAATGTTTGAGGGATGAAGCCCGGCCTCACCTCCATCTTTGCGCGCCCAGCGCGGCTTTGGACCGATCAGGCGAATGCCGGTGCGGTCGGAGTTGTAGTGGACCTTCCAAGCCGTGGAGAAGAACATTTCGATGTCTTCGTCCGTGAAGAAATCGGGAGCACCGTGCGGTCCGTAGACTACGCCGACCTCCCACTCGCGGCTGTACTGCGGTGTAGCTGTTTTTGCCAGAGATCGTGTTTCGGTGACCGCTGTTTCCTGGAAGTGGAGGACGTCTCCGGCGCGAAGAACGCGACCCGACCCGCCGAATTTGCCAAGTATGAAAGTGGAGCGGCTACCGAGATATGGCGGTGTATTAAACCCTCCCGCGATAGCTAGATACGCACGCGCCCCTGCGGCTTCAGCATTGGTCAGTTCGAGCGCAGAATTCTGTTTGACGCGAATAGCTTGCCAGCGCAGCACGGGGCGGCCATCGATTTTCGCACCGAAGTCCGCACCCGTGATTGCAATCGTCGCGTCACAGGCAAAGCGAAGCCTGGGTCCAGTCAGCGTGATCTCGAGCCCGGCGGCATCTTCTTTATTACCTACCAGCCGGTTCGCGATCCTGAAGGCAAGCGTGTCCATCGGCCCAGACGGCGGTACGCCGACATGCCAATAACCGAGACGACCGGGACAGTCCTGGATCGTGGTCTGTGTTCCCGGTTCGAGGACTTCGATTGCTCGCCTGTGATATCGGAAGCCTTTGAGAAAGGATGTCGTGAGGCCGCCAATTGCGAAGTCGCCGCTATCGCAGACCTGACGGAGATAGGAAAGGTTGGTCTCAATTCCGAAGAGTTCGGTGTCAGCGAGTGCGGAGCGAAGCTTGGAGAGGGCGTCCGCTCGATCCGATCCGTGAACGATGACCTTCGCCAACATGGGATCGTAGAATGGAGTGATCTCGGTACCTGAGTCGATCCAGCTTTCTATACGCGCCGATTGTGGCCATCGAACGTGCAACAAGCGGCCTGCGCTGGGTTGGAAGTTCTGCGCAGGATCTTCGGCATAGACGCGAACCTGGATTGAACTCCCGGCCGGTTTGATCGTGATGTTTTCGAGCTCAGGCATCTCGTTAGCTGCCTGGCGCACCATCCACTCGACCAGATCCACGCCAGTGACCTCTTCGGTGACCCCGTGCTCCACTTGAAGCCGCGTATTCACTTCGAGGAAGTAAAAATCTCCACTCGAATTGTCGTAGATGAATTCGACCGTCCCAGCAGACTGATATTGGACGGCCTTCCCGAGCCGGACGGCCGTCTCGAGCAGCTTTTTGCGAACATCGTCGGGCAGGCCGGGAGCGGGAGTTTCTTCAATCACTTTCTGATTGCGCCGCTGGATGGAACAATCACGTTCGCCGAGAGCAATCACCGATCCGCGGCCATCGCCAAAGATCTGTACTTCGATGTGCCGTGCCGCAGTGACGAAGCGTTCCAAGTAAAGGTTGCTGCTGCCGAAACTGGTCTGACTCTGACGCGAGACTGCTTCGAAAGCATCGCGGAGTTCGTGGGGAGAGCTGCATAACCGCATCCCGATGCCGCCACCACCGGCTGTACTCTTCAGCATCGTGGGATACCCGATGGCATCGGCAGCTTCCAAAGCAGCGTCGACGTTCTTCAGCACCCCGGTGCCGGGAAGCATCGGAACACCATTCTTGGCTGCGATTTCGCGCGCGGTGTGCTTCAGTCCAAAATCCCGCATTTGCTGAGGTGTTGGACCGATGAACACGATGCCGTGTTCGGCGCAGGCTTCGGCGAATTTCGCATTCTCGCTGAGGAAACCATAGCCGGGATGAATGGCCTCGGCTCCTGTTTCCTTGGCGGCTTTCAGAATCGTGGGAATTGAAAGATAACTCTGTGCGGCCGGGGGAGGGCCGATACAGATGGATTGATCCGCCTGATCCACATGAAGCGAGTGATGGTCGGCTTCGGAATATACGGCGACCGAAGCCACTCCCATCTTGCGGAGAGTCCGAATGACGCGGCAGGCGATTGCGCCGCGATTGGCGATGAGGACTTTATGCAACATCGGTTGCTCGGGTCATTCCTAAGTAGATCTTTTGTGTGCGGTCAAAATCCCCACTCTGTCGCAAGAAACGCGACAAGGATGGGGCACCCACGACTACGGTTGCGCATCCCAAATGAGTACTTCCACCGGCGTCGGATTGTAGGCATTGCACGGGTTGTTCAGCTGCGGACAGTTGCTGATCAGAGCAAGGACGTCGGTTTCGGCGCGCATCTCGACATACTTGCCGGGCTCGGAAATTCCATCTTCAAAAGTAAGCTTGCCCTCCGGAGTAACCGGAACGTTCATAAAGAAATTGATGTTGCTGGTGATATCACGCTTGGACATGCCGTGGTCCCACTCAGTGACCGCCTTCAGAAAGCTGCTGCGACAGGCGTGCATGTGACGCTTCTCGATGGCGTAGCGCACCATGTTGCTTTCGTTGGCACACGCTCCACCGAGCGTGTCGTGCCGTCCGCACGTATCGGCAACGATCGTAAGCAGGACGGTTCCGGCGGTCGACATTAGTCGGGTCCCGGTGGTCAGATAGATGTTTCTTTGCTGCTGGATTGTGTCCTGTGCGCTGTAGCGGTCGGAATAGTCGTGTGCGTTGTAGAACAGCGTGTCGACAGCCTGGTTCCCATGCAGGTCGACGATGCGGACGAATTGTCCCTTCTTGATTTCGTAAATCCAGGGATCGCCCGCGTTGATCACGTGACGGTAGATCGCAGCTTCGGGTCGGAGCTTGCTCTCAAATAGGTTCTTGGCGGTCGTGATGGTGGCGGTCATGGTCTGTTCCTCAGAGGAAATATCGTTCGGTCAGGGTGAAGCCGCGTCCGTTTTCGGCGCGGGAAAGGCGGCAGGGATCATCCACGGTCGGAGCCGCGACTCGACGGATCGAAACCTGAACCGGCTTGGGCTGATATTTCGGATTAGGATCAAGCGGATGTTGGCAGGTATTCAGGATGACAAGCACGTTCATCTCCGCGCGCAGGTCGATCGAATCGCCGGCTCTTGAATTTCCCGGAACGAAGCTCAGACCTCCGTCATCTGCAACATCCACACGGCTGAAGAGATTCACGTTGGCCACCAGATCGCGTGGACCCAGTCCCCACTTCCCAAGCTCCACGAGGAAGCTGTCGCGGCCGTTCTTGTGATAATCGTTGCGCTCCAGCTGGTAAGTGGAAGGCCCGTATTTTGCCTCGACGATCTTGCGATTCGACGTGCCGCCGATCGGGTCGTGCCAGCCGACGGAATCGCCGATGACCGAGAGAAGGATGCGTCCCATATCGGAGTAGAGAACGAATCCCTTCGTAAGCCTCGCAATGTGTTGGGCCTTCAGCGTGTCAGGCATGTTGTAGCGTTCAGTGGGGCATTCGAAGTTGTAGAAAATGCCGCCGATATTAGCTCCGCCTTCTAGATCGGTAAGGCGAAGAGCTGTGCCGCGTTTGAGTACATGCGACCACGAGGCTCCGGGCTGAATGGTCTCTTCCCAAAGAACGGTCTCGTTCATCGGACACCTGCTGTGTGGAATTTTTTGAAACGGACTTCAGATCAAGACGGGCTAAAGCGAGGACGGAGGGCCGCAGCAGACAAACATGCGGGTCAGGCGGAGATAGACGTCGAGAGAGATATTAGCTCTGGATCGTCGGCCGCAAGCATCAAGCATGGAGCGCAGTCTTTCATAGTCGTATCAATCAGCGCCAATCGTAAATTCAGTTGGGAGGCATCTGGTTCTTCGATGCGAGGAAAAACTTGAAGGACCGGCGCCGCAAGCAATCGCTTCTTTCGGCATTCCAAAGACAACACAGGCGGCCTCCTCCTGAGCAACGGTTTCGCTCTCTCGAGGTTGAGCCTGAACGTCGCGCGTCAGCCTGAAAACGAACAGGCAGAAGTGTACACGTTTCGGTTTCTACAGAACCTTTCTGAGGAGGTACGCAGAGCAACGGGTGTAGAAAGTTTGTTTATGGACAGCTTCCTGCTTTGGAGCAGGGCCTGCCGGCAGCGCGCACAGCTGCCATCCCGCGACAATGAACCAGATCGCCTGCCCCAACCAAACGGCGCCCATACCATGTACATTCAGTCGCAAATGGCCGATCAAGATGCCGATTATGATCAGCGCCGAAAGGATGCAGCCATACACGGCCACGCTCCGGCTAAGCCCGCCATTCCGCAGGACGGAGACCGACCACAGGATCATCGCTACGGAAGCAGCCACAGAGTAAATCTGCGCGAAGGCCTGGTTGATCTGGAAAATTCCTTCAATCACAACCTGCCACGTACGCATGTCGGCAGCAGTGTCGCGCGCCATGTGCTTCATCGTGGCCGGCACAATGAATCCGCTCACAGTGGCGGCGATGAAAATAGCGACACAGGCAAATCCGAAGGTCACAATGCCTGCAAATGCGAAGCCACCCTCGCCCACCAGGCTTCTCGTCAACCCACAAGCTCCCAGGAACAATACGATGACGCTGGCAATCGCAAGCCCGTGCGCAACTTCCGGAGACGATTGCCAGCCGATCCACTTGCGCCACGGTCATCACACCACCTGCGGTAGGATGAATCGCCATGGTGACGATGCCGCCCACCGAACCAGCGATGAGAGCAATGCCTGACTTACGATTGTCTGTCATGCTGCCACTCTAGCTAGAAGAACTTCCGTTCGGCACGTTGTAATTTTCGGAAGTGGCACGATACGGGACAAAACCGCAGCATCTGTCCAGGAACACGAATTTCGTGAGAGCCAAAAAATCCAAAGCCGCCAAGGCTCCTCAGAAAACCGATCGCCGCATTGCCCGGACGCGCAATCTGCTTGGGGATGCTCTCATCGAACTCCTGCAACAGAAAAAGTTCGATGACATCACCGTACAGGACGTCCTCGATCGCGCCGGGGTCGGCCGCTCAACCTTCTACGTGCATTACCGGGACAAGACCGATCTGTTCCTGAGCGACGTCGAAGATTTCTTTGAACTTTGCTCCGGGCTTTTAAAAAAGCACAATGCCAATCCCAAGCGCCTGCTGCCCGTACAGGAAGTGTTCGCGCACATCCGTGACATGCGCGAGTTCTATGCCGCCGTGGTTCGGTCCCGCAAAATCCATGAAGTGCAAGCGCTCGGTCGCGGTTTCTTCGCGCGCTCCATCGAAGAAAGACTGGAATCTGCTGGCGTAAAACTCGAGCCGTTAGAACGGTCCGCGAAAGCCTACGCCTTGGCCGGAAGCTTTTTCTCAATTGCTCGATTGGTGGATTGACGAGGGATTGAAGGCCGAGCCCAAGGAAATGGACGCGATCTTCCACCGCATGGCCTGGAACGGGCTAACAGAACCGCGTGCCCAGCCCTAATGCTTCAACGAGAAAGTCGTGTAAGATTCTGAGTTCTTTTTTTGTATCGCTAAATAGGACGATAGGCCGACTGGGGCGGCATCCGCAAAGAGGAGGTCTGTCGAAATGCCGTCATCCAGGCGAACATTCCTGAAGAGCAGTGCCGTTGCGAGTGCGACCGTGGCACTCGGAGCGATCCCAGGTTCCGGCGCGATTCTGAAGAACGAAGAGACCGCGCTTGCCACCGAACCGCTGCCTTTGGATTCTCCTGCCGTGCCGGGCACCGCCGCCGCGACGCCATTCACCCGCGGCCTCGGAATCTATCCCGGCGATCCGCGCGAACACTTCAGTCCCGACATGGTGATTGATACTGCACGCTACCGCAACCTCGCCCTGTTGCGCCCCGCGTACCACTCCAGCAGTTACGACTACAATCTCACGGCGCAACTCGTCACCGACGGCATCAAAGACACCGACTGGCCCGATTGGGTCGCTACGTCAACGAGTTCGGCGGGCGTTCTCCCCAAAGTTCAGCGCGAATTTGTTCTGGACCACGCCCACACAACCACTACGAACGTGCAAGGCACTGCCGCCACGGTACAAATCCAACTGGGTGGCGGGAAAAATGTCCCTGAGGTCGATCGCGTCGATATCGTGGTCATCCCGCCGTATGGAACGCCCAAGTCGAACCTGGAATTCACCGTCTCGGTCTCCGACGATGCCCGCACCTGGAAGCAAGCCGGCAGCGTGAGCGCTCCGGAACCCGCGTCGGTCGAAGGATATCCCAAGGAATTTGCGCGACCTGGGCAGCTGTATATTCCTTCCGTTGCCCTCACTCCAGCCTGTCGCAGCCGCTTTTATCAGATCGGATTCGGAATTCAGAATGCCCTGCCGCAAAACTCCTACCTGCAATGGCGGGTCGGTGAGGTCGCATTCTTCAGCCACGGCCAGCGAGTCAACATAGGCGGGCCACACAAATTCACCAGCGCATGGATGAGCGAAGGTCTCGGCGAGGAATGGGTTTACGTCGATCTCGGCGCACTCTGCACTTTCGACCGGGTGAAGCTGTACTGGATCGCACGTGCCGCTGAGGGCTCGATTCAGGTTTCCGACGACGCTGAGAAATGGACGAACCTTCACCGCCTTGCATCCGAGTCTGGATTGATCGACGACGTGAAACTCTCCCACCCTGCGCGAGGCCGCTACGTGCGCGTATTGATGACGCGTCCTACGTCTCCCGATGGTTATGTCCTCAGCGAGATCGAGGTGTACGGCCGCGGTGGTCCGGTCCCTCGTCCGAGACAGAAGCCAGCAAAGCCGGCAACGCCAGCTCAGGTTCGTCCTGGCGAGCGGTTCAATCTCGCCAAGCAGACCTGGCGCGTCCAGCGTTCCTCGCTGGTCACTCAGGATGGAGTGTCTCTGTCAAAGCCAGGAGTCGCCGATGAGGATTGGGTCCTAGCCACGGTTCCCGGAACGGTCCTGCCCTCTTACCCCAATGTCCAAGC
>Ga0207699_10001770_pt1 | contig 10191 bp, 13 predicted proteins | sample LARL51metaG_FD_184344 | JGI IMG/M metagenome (GOLD analysis project Ga0207699, IMG submission 184344) | Corn, switchgrass and miscanthus rhizosphere microbial communities from Kellogg Biological Station, Michigan, USA - LAR L5-1 metaG... | ecosystem: Host-associated > Plants > Roots >...
GTCGCGATAGAATATCGCTGGGCGGATGGCCAATACGATCACCTGCCAACATTGGTTGCTGATCTTGTTCGCAAACGAGTTTCGGTCATTGCTGCGACCAGCACCCCCGCTAACCTCGTGGCAAAGTCCTTAACCACTTCGATTCCTATTGTTTTCACGACTGGTGGCGATCCAGTCCAACTTGGACTGGTCGCGAGCTTGAGTCGGCCCGGTGGTAACGTCACGGGTGTGACGCAAATGACCGGAGAAGTCGCGCCGAAACGGGTGGAGCTCGCTCACGAGTTGGTCCCGCAGGCGACTGTTTTTGGCATGCTCATCAATCCAAAAAATCCGTTGGCCGCGTTTGTCGAACGAGATTCACAAGCCGCGGCGCTAAAACTCGGAATCCGACTCAATGTACTGCACGTCAGCAGCGACGCAGAACTTGAAGAGGCCTTCGCGAGCTTCCGCCAATCGGGTGCCGGTGCGCTTGTGATAGGCACGGATGCGTTCTTCAACAACCGTCTCGAACAATTGGCAGCACTGGCGCTCCGCAATTCGGTGGCTGCGGTCTATGAGTATCATCAGTTCGTGGCAGCAGGAGGCTTGGCCAGCTATGGCGGCAGCATCATGGATTCCTACCGCCTCGCTGGCGGATATGTTGGCCGCGTTCTCAAGGGGGAAAAACCCGCTGACTTGCCGGTCCAGCAGGCGAGCAAAATCGAACTGCTCATAAACCTCAAGACCGCGAAGGCACTCGGTATTACCGTGCCGCAGTCGATACAAAATCGCGCCGATGAAATCATTGAATGACTCGAAGCGGACATCACATCACATACGGTTTCCCCTTTGGGCAATTGATGCCGCCTTGGTTCGCGTTCACGCCAGCCTTGGCGTGGTGTAGCGTCCAATCGACCTGATGTCCGCTTTGGCCAACTGGCACCGGCAAATGAGACTTAAACTGGTATTTTGCGCGTTGATCGCTTTGGGAATTCCCGCGGCGATTTTTGCGCAATCGGCGCAAGGTGAAAATGCGAGCGGCTTGAAGAACGCCGTCATTCTGATCATCCGCCACGCCGAGAAAACGGATGATGGTCGTGGCTTGTCGCCTCTCGGAATCAAACGCGCCAAAGCGTATGCTGATTATTTCAAAAATTTCACAATCGACGGGCGAGCGTTGAAGCTGGACGCCATCTTCGCCAGCAAGGACGGTCGGAATAGCCATCGTCCTCTGCTCACCGCAGAGCCGACTGCCGAGGCGCTTGGTCTCAAAGTCAATGACCGGTTCAAAAACAACCATTTCAACGAACTGGTCGACGAGATCAAAAGTAAGCCCCGCGGTGAGAACATTCTGATTGTTTGGCATCATGGAAATATGGTTGGACTGCTTCGCGCACTCGGCGCAGATCCGAAAACTCTTTTTCCCAAGGGCAGATGGCCAGGTCACGTCTACGATTGGCTTATTGAATTACGCTACGACGAGAATGGTCGCTTGATTGAAAGCAAGCGGATCAAATCATTCGGGGACCGTGAATTGAAAGAGTGATTTGCTCCAGGTCCGCTACCCGGGATGATTTTGATTGCCTGAAAATCACGCGAAAATGGACGCGGTATCAGGGCCGCCTCAAGGTTTCCAATCGCCTCCCCGTGTAGTTTTCCTGCACGAGAATTGGCGAGTTCAAACAAGTCGGACCAAACATGTCGGTTGTATCTAAGCGAATTTGCGCGGCAGACGCGGCATTCGCAGCCATAAGGGATTTCTACCTGACCTCGCGGTACGGCAAACGCCGCGGCGATCCAAATATCTGCGACCTTACATTTGGCAATCCTCACGAAATGCCGCTCAGCGGATTGGTGACGGCGCTGCGTGAGAGAGCGCTGCCAAGACACAAGGACTGGTTTGCTTACAAGACCAGCGAAGAAGAGCCGCAGGCCTTCCTCGCCAACCGGCTTCGTAGCGAACTCGCCCTGCCCTTCGAGCCTTCCGACATTGCTCTTACCAACGGGGCATTTGCAGCGATTTCTGTGGCGTTCCACATCCTGCTCAATCCTGGCGACGAAGCTGTAATTTCCGAGCCGGCATGGTTTTGTTACGAACCAATGCTGCTCGCCGCCGATGCGGTTCCTCGCAAAGTCAAACTGAAACTCCCCAACTTCGATCTTGATCTGTCAGCGATCGAAGCGGCGATCGGTCCCAGGACCAGACTGGTCATTGTCAACACGCCCCACAATCCGACAGGTCGAATTTACGACGGCACCACACTTAAGGCATTGGCCGAAGTTCTAGACCGCGCGTCCGAAAGATATGGTCATCGCATCTTTTTGCTTTCGGACGAACCATATCGTCGGTTGCGCTTCGATGGCCGGAGTTTTGCAAGCCCGGCGTCGTTTTATCCGTGGACGTTGATTTCCTACAGCTACGGCAAAATTCTGCTCGCACCCGGCCAGCGTATTGGGTATTTGGCGATTTCCCCACATATGCCGCTCAAGGAGCGTCAAGCGCTGTCGAACGTGATGTTCTCGACACAGATGGCACTCGGATGGTGCTTTCCCAACGCGATCATGCAATACGCCGTACCGGACCTGGAAAATCTGTCGATCGATCTGACGGCGCTCACGCGGCGACGAGATGTGCTTTCCGCCACGCTCACCAACGCGGGCTATGACGTGTTATCGCCGGATGGGACTTTCTATCTTTGGACGAAATGGCCAGACGGTGATCCCGCGACCTACTGGAACAGACTTGCCGACCGCAACGTCTTTGTGCTGCCCGGCAGCACGATGAATGCGGCGGATTATTTTCGCATCAGCCTGACCGCGTCGGACGCAATGATCGAGCGCGCACTACCGGCGTTTTCGGAAGTAACCCCGAGCCCGCATCATCAACCGATGTCTGCCATTGGCGGGTGACGGACAGTTCGACTTTAGACCGCGAAGTTCGCTTTCAGCGGCAAAGCGACATCCGACTATCTCTTAACGCGCCTCGCCTGAAGCGCTACGATTGCTCCGTCCTTGGGCTTCGGGGGAAGGCAATGAGACGGCGGGACTTCATTTCATTTTTTGGCGGCGCGGCGGCAGCATGGTCACTAGCCGCGCGCGCACAGCAGTCTGACCGTGTGCGGCGCATCGGCGTCCTCATGGCCTATGCCGAGGACAATCCTGACGGAAAACCCCGTCTCGCGGCGTTCGCGAAGGGCCTGCAGGAACTGGGTTGGATCGACGGGCGCAATATTCGTATCGAGTATCGCTGGAGCGCGGGAGATGCCGAACGCACGCGCAAATACGCTGCGGAATTGGTAGCGCTCTCACCTGATGTCATTCTGGCCGGCAACACCTCCACCGTGGGCCCATTGCAACAGGCAACTCACACAGTGCCGATTGTATTCGCAGGCGTGGTTGATCCGGTCGGCGCCGGTTTCGTCAACAGCCTTGCACGCCCGGGAGGAAATATTACCGGGTTTACGCAGTTCGAATACGGCATGAGCGGCAAATGGCTCGAGCTGCTCAAGGAAGTCGCGCCCGGCGTCGCGCGCGCCGCGGTCCTGCGTGATGTGACGATCGCGGGGACCGGCGAGTTCGCCGCCATCCAGGCCGTGGCGCCCCCGCTCGGTGTTGAGGTGAGTCCGCTCGGTTCGCGCGATGCGGGCGAAATTGAGCGCGGCATCGCTGACTTCGCGCGTTCGCCAAACGGTGGCCTTGTTGTAGCGACGGGTGCGACCGCAGTCGGGCACCGCGAACTGATCACCAAGCTGGCAGCCCGGCACCGGTTGCCGGCGATTTACCCGTACCGCTTCTTCGTCACCGTCGGCGGCCTGATGTCCTATGGGCCGGATCGGGTCGACCCGTTTCGGCGCGCGGCGGCTTACGTCGATCGTATCCTCAAGGGCGAGAAGCCGGCTGACCTGCCAGTGCAGGCGCCGACGAAGTACGAATTGGTGGTCAATCTCAAGGCCGCCAAGGCTGTCGGTCTCACAATTCCGCCCTCACTGCTCGCGCGCGCCGACGAAGTGATCGAGTAAAAAGTGCGCTCACGGACTTGCCGCGACTGAAGCCGGCCCCGGGTTTCTCCGGTTGAACAATGTCCGCCAATGCCCAAAACTCTGTGCATCTCACATTGGATCGCACAGCATGTGGACCTTTCATCTCGACCCATTGATTGCGGCCGGCGTCCTGGTTTGCACCGCGATGACGGACGCCGTGTACGTGGCCTTCACCTCGGCCGTCGTTGCCCGCCGGCGCTTGCCGGCGGCGACATGGAGCAGCATCTGGTACCTGCTCTCATCTTTTGCCGTAATCAGTTACACAAACAACTGGTTTTACGTGCTGTTTGCTGCCACCGGTTCGTGGATCGGGGCCTACCTGTCATTGACCTTCCTGCACCGATCGTCGATGAATCGGCCGCCACCTCTCGGACCGACGGCGGATTGAGCGACTTTGAAGGGCTAAATAGGCACGGTGGTACGCCGTTGCGCTCAAGAAATAAGATAGACTGATGATCAATATCCCGCTTTCGACCATAATGCGGGCATCGTTTCGCAGCGAACTGCGATGAAGGGAGATCCCATGCGACGCTTCGTGCTGTGTATTCTGCTGATAGCTTTGACGCCGGGTTTTGCTCTTGCGGCAAAAGGACCGATGAGTATATCGGAAGCGCAGGCAGCTGCCGCCAAAGGCGACTCCGACGCCGCTGCCGCCATCACGCTGACGACCGACCGCCAGACCTGTCTGAGTGGATGCGCCAGCCGGGGCCACAAGCAGGATCAATGCAACACTGCCTGCCGCCCAGGCTTGTGTCATCCGGGCGCCTCGCAGCCTTATTGCGTAGCGAAGTAGACGCACGTCACGGGGACAAGGCCCGTAACGCTATTCAGCGTTGCGGGCCTTTTCACGTCAGCTACCGACGGTGCTAACCAAAAATCTGTCCATGTTTGGTCATGCACGTTGCGTACACCGCAAACTGGTTTGGGAGTTGAGTGATAGGATTGAATTTATTGGCCTCAACGTTGCAATCGTGAATCGCGGTCACCCGCGCCGGCTCGGCCATATCGCGATCTTTTGCATAGGCCGGTATCGCACTCGTGTTGGCAAGGACGCCCAACACCATTGCAGCTGCAAGAACTTTCAGGGAGTCTAAACGCTTCTTCACTTGAAATCTCCTTTGGTCGATCAGCCCGCCAGTGACAAGTTTGCGCTGACCTTGCCATCGTTTGCGTTTCGGTTGTCGATGCTGAGGGCACCGGCGCCGAATGCCACGATCTGCAGAAGCCCACCCGCCATCATCACGTTTTTGAGGAAGTGGATCATCTGGTTCTGGTCAGCAAAGTTTGCGTGGAATGAAATCGCCGTCGCGAGCGAGAACAGCGCAAGCGCTGCTGCCACATAGCGGGCGCGATAGCCGGCGATGAGAAGCAGGCCACCGCCGAGCTCGGCGGCGACTGCCACGGCGAATGCCAGGGTGGGAAACGGCAATCCAGCGGCGCTGATCATCCCGGTTGTTGCGCTGTAGGCGCCGAGCTTGCTCACGCCACTCATGGCGAAAGGCAGCCCGATCATCAGCCGGCCGACGAAAGGAAAATAACGGATGGCATTCATGGCATTTCTCCTAACTCTCTTCTCTCTCAGTGGTTCAAAGCGGCGACGTGATTGTGACGTCACCGCGGTGCTCGATCACGGAAGCTTGTCGAAGAAGAGATAGACGGCGGCGATCCGGCCGTTCCGTGCAATAACGAAATCGGTCCCGGCGTACGCTGGCGCCTCGCCCGGGGTGCCAGACACCCACTGGCACCGCGCAGCGTCGCCCAATTCCTCAGGCGCGGCGATCGGCTGATACTGATAGTCTGGGTGAGTGGCCTTGATTATGCCGGCGATGCGGTCGATCGCGTCGCGACCACGGTGGACCCCCTTGTTGGGGTCGTAGAACACGGACTCTTCATTGTAGAGCTCGTTGATGGCCGCGCGACGACGCGACGGGTCTTTTTCGCCGAAGACATCACGGAGATTGCGAAGAAGGAGCTCGGATGCTGTGTAGGACATGATTTCTCTCCAGACGCGGATTTGCGTCCCTTCCCTCTCAGTCAAGCCGCTCGCATATATTGATTTTCAGTGAGAAGCTGTCCGACTTGCACGCGAGCTTCGTCGAGAGCGTGCTGGCGAGCTTCGGGACCGAAGGCGAGTTTCTCGACGCGCACGAAAGCCGCGTCCTTGATTCCGATGAAGCCCAAAAGCGTTCTGAGGTGCGGCTCCTGCGAATCGAGCGCTTTGGTTGCGCCCTCGCTGTAAAAGCCGCCGCGACTTTCGATAACGATCGCGCGTTTGCCTTCGAGCAGGCCGACAGGGCCCGCTTCGGTGTAGCGGAACGTGATGCCGGCGCGCAGCACGTAGTCGAACCAGGCCTTGAGCGTCGACGGAATGCCGAAATTGTACATCGGCGCACCGATCACGACGGTGTCGGCCGCTTTCAATTCCGCGATCAGCGAATCCGAGAGCTCCTGCGCAGCCGCCTGGGCCTCGTTCGCCGGCGTTGCGCCGCGCAACGCGGTAGCTGACTCGGAATTAAGATGGGGAACAGGACTGGCGCCGAGATCACGAACAGTCACTGTCAGGCCCGGGTCACGGGCACGCAGCTCCGTCAATACGTCTTGCGTGATCTGGTTCGAAACTGACGCGCCGCCGAGTGCACTGCTATTGAGAACGAGAACCTTTGACATGGGATCAACTCCTGGGAGCGGCTCATTGCGCCGCCTCGCCCAGATAAATGCCCTCTTTCCACTACGTTGATAATCTGCGATTTTGGCGGTACTCTATTTCCAAAATGGAAACAGACGGATTGCCCTAGCCCGTGGATCGCATTGGGGAATTGGAGGTTTTCGTCGCCGTTGCCGACCTGCGGGGGTTCGCCCGGGCCGGCCGCCGGCTCGGCATCTCGCCGGCGCAAGTGTCGAAAGTGATCGCGCGCCTGGAAGACCGTCTCAACAGCCGACTATTCAACCGCACCACCCGCGACGTCTCCCTGACTGATGAGGGCCGCGCGCTACACGCCCGCGCACGCGTATTGGTCGAGGAGTACGATCAACTGGAACGATCCGCGCAGGAAACGGCAAAGCCGCGCGGCCTCCTGAAACTCAGCGCACCGATTTCCTTTGGCCAGCAACTCGGTCCGGCTCTCATTGATTTTGCCAGCGCCTACCCTGATGTTGCGCTCGATGTATCTTTTACCGATCGAATGGTGAATCTGGTTGAGGAAGGATTCGATGCCGCGGTCCGCATCAGTTCGCTTGAAGACTCATCCTTGATCGCGCGCAAGCTTGCGAACGTTCAGGCCGCCACGATTGCCGCTCCACAGTATCTGGCCAAAAAAGGCACGCCGCAGGTTCCGGATGATCTGCGTAACCATGAAGCCATTATCGACCTGAATATGTCGGATCCTTACACCTGGACCTTCCGCACGGGTTCCAAGCAGTTGAATGTGCGCGTGAACGGCCGCCTCCATTTTGGCGATCCTTACATCAGCCTTGCGGCCGCACGCGCGGGCTTCGGCATTGCACGCGTCCCGGATTTTGTCATGCAGAACAATTTGAAAAGCGGAGAGCTGGTTAGACTGCTCGAGAAATACGAACCAGCAGCGCCGGTAACGATGTATGTCGTCTATCCGCACGCACGCCATTTGGCATCAAAGGTGCGCGTGTTCGTCGATTTTCTCATCGAGAGATATTCCCGAACGAAGACAAAGGGCGACTGAGCTAACATTGCTTCTGCCCGTCGCGCCGGCGATCGATACTGCCCCAATGGGCAGTATCGCCCTGACCGCTCGTCGCGGAAAATCACACTCCGATGCAATGACTCGGAGTGCGCGATGCAGACGAGTGCCAAGTTCGTGACATCCGCAATTTTCTTTACCGGCGCCGCCTTTGTTGCCGGAACGTTGGTTTTCGCAGGAGGCTGGCACGCCGCCGCTCAGACAAGGCCAGCCGCACCCCCGCCCTCCACCTCCAGGGACATTCCTGCTCCGGTCGTGGCAGACGCCGCGGATCGACTCTTGAAGCAGATGGCCGCCTATATCGGTTCGGCCGAGCAATTCACTTTCAGTGCCGACATTACTTTCGATCACGTGCTGCCCACGGGCCAGAAACTGCAATTCTCCGCGGTCGAGAACATCGCGATGCAGCGTCCGAACGGACTTTACATCGAATGGAGCGGAGACCTCGGCGACAGGCGATTTTGGTACAATGGTAAAACCGTCTCCATCTACGATCCCAGCACGGTTTTCTATGGCATCGATGCTGCTCCGCCCGCGCTCGACGACATGCTGGACAAGGTGATCAAACAACTGAATTTCACGCCGCCCCTCACTGATTTTCTCTACAGCGATCCTTACAAAAGCGTGCGCGGCACAATCCAGTACGGTTTTGTAACAGGTGACACCCAGATCAATGGCCGCAGCTGTCGCGGGCTCGCCTTCGTCGAGAAACACATTGACTGGCAGATCTGGATCGACAGTGGGCCGCAGCCGGTGCCCTGCAAGCTCCTCATCACATACAAGAACAATTCAGCACTGCCGCAGTTCAGCGCGATCTTCAGTGACTGGGATTTTGCACCGCGCATCGCCGCGTCGGTGTTCACGCCGGAGTTTCCGCCGGAGCTGCAAAAAATTCCTTTCGCAACGGTCTCAGCAAGCGCCGGTGCCAAGTAATAAAGGTAGCAGGAGTAGCCCGCTCATGCCGAATATTACGCGCCTGAAAAAGATGGCCGCCATCGCGCTTGCCGGCGTTGGCGTGGCGATGGTTCTTGCTGTGACCAGCGAACAGGTTGCGGCACGTTTTGGCGGCGGCGGAGGATTTCGCGGCGGCGGCGGTTTCGGTGGATTCCACGGCGGCGGATTCGGCGGTGGCGGGGGATTCGGTGGCGGAAGGTTTGGTGGTTTCGGCGGTGGAAGGTTTGGCGGTGGCGGTTTCGGCGGGTCGCGTTTCGGTGACGGCGGGCTCTTCGACCGTGGCGGAGATGCCGGTTTTGGCGGTGGCGGGTTTGGCAGCATCCGCAACAGCGGCAACTTTGCCGATCGCAGCGGCGCCTTCCAGGCGAGCCATCCGGAGTTTAACGGCGACGCGAAACAGCTGCAGCAGAATCGCTTCAACGAGGCGAATACGCTGCAACAGAATCGCTTCGGTGAAGCAAACACCTTGCAATACAACCACGAGAATAACTGGAATTACTGGGGCGGACACTGGGGCGGTTATTATGCCGGGCTCGGTCTAGGTGCGGGCTTCGCAATCGGCGCTACCGTTGCCGCGTTGCCGGCCGCTGCCGTCGCGCTGTCAGTTGCCAATGCGCAATATTGGTACGCCAATGGCGTCTATTACGGATTGCAAAACGGCCAATACGTCATCGCACCGCCGCCCTACGGCGCGGTGGTGAGCACCGAGCCGCCGTCGTGTTCCGTCGTCTATGTCGGCACAAGCAGTCGTCTCGATTGCGGCGGCGCGTTTTATGCACCTGTCTCGACCGGTTATCAGGTGATCCCGCCCCCGATCGGAGCAACCGTCACCAGCCTGCCCAACGGGGCTTCGGCGGAGACCATCAAAGGCACCGCATATTTCGAGTTCGGCGGCGCCTACTACCGACCCTTCTACAGCGGCAGCAGCGTCATCTACGAAGTGGTGGCCAAGCCGGGCTAGCCCATGATCCGCACAGCACCGGGCGCCGATAGCGGATTTTCGATTTCAAATTCAGTTGGCAATCGCGACATGAGGCCTTCTGGGTGTCGCCGCTTATGCCCCTTCGGCCAATACCGTCGCACCAGAAGTTTGCTCTAAAATTGCGCCGTCAAATGCTGGACTTGTGACAATAAACCATGAGGTGGCGACATGCGTTTGTCATTGGTTTTCGCAATCTGCACCGCGTTCTTCTTCGCCCTGCGCGCTGACGTCTCACTCGCTCAGACAAATTATTCCGGGTATAACAGTCCGAAATCGGAGCGGGCTTGCTACAAGTGCTGCAGACGCTGGCAAGCGAGGATGGGGTGGTCAGCGAACAGACTCGATGTATGCACGCAAAAGTGCATGATCGGGACGGGCCGCAACTGCTGACATCATTGCGCCGCTTCAACTTGGCTTGCGACGTCGTTCCACTCGTCGCCTTTTTCGACCTGAAGGGAATTGAGCAATGAAATTCAGCAAGCGGTCATTTGCCATCGTCCCTCTCCTCTTTACGGTGCTT
>Ga0207699_10001773_pt1 | contig 10186 bp, 7 predicted proteins | sample LARL51metaG_FD_184344 | JGI IMG/M metagenome (GOLD analysis project Ga0207699, IMG submission 184344) | Corn, switchgrass and miscanthus rhizosphere microbial communities from Kellogg Biological Station, Michigan, USA - LAR L5-1 metaG... | ecosystem: Host-associated > Plants > Roots >...
GAGCAACGCATCCCGTACCGCGAGGCTCGTGTGGGTGAAGGCGGCCGCGTTGATGACCAGCCCGTCCGCCTCGCCCTTGAGCCGTTGGATGGCCTCCACGAGCTCGCCCTCGTGATTCGTCTGCGTCCACGACACCTCGACGCCGAGCGTCCGCGCTTGCGCTCGGGTCCGTGTCTCGATCTCCGCCAGGCTCGTGCGCCCGTACAACTCCGGCTCGCGCTCGCCCAGCAGATTCAGGTTCGGGCCGTTCAGCACGGCGATGTGCACTATGACTTGAGGCCCCGGAGCCAAGCCTGGAACTGATCGAGATCGCTTTCGTCCTCGACCGGGGGCATGGCCCTGCCACCGGAGGGCCGAGCCGGCGCGTCCGGCGACCCGCTCGCCGCGGGCGACGCCCCTGCGGCGGGGCCGGGGCCGGGGCCGGGGACGGGGACGGGGGCGGGGGCGGGGGCGGGGCTGAAAAACTGATCGAAAGAAAACCCTCCGCTCGGCGCGGCCGCAGGTGGGGTGGGCCCGGCCGCCAACGGTGGCGAGGCGGCAGGCGCCGCCGGTATCGAGCTCCGGGGACCTTCGTCCCCGAAGACCTCGTCGAGCGAGATGCCCTCCGATGCCGGTCGCGTCGCTTCGCCCGGCGCGGCGGCGCCCGGATCCGTTTCGACCTCGGGCGGCACGACCGCAAACGCGCGCTCGAGTGGGGATCGGCCGCCAGACGGCCGCGCGTCCGTGGACGCCGCGGGCCCTTCCCCGGGGCGGGCAGCCAAGATGCGTCTTAAGAACGCCTGGACGTTTTCTCCGCCGGCCCGGCCAGCGTCGGCACGCGCCTGCTTTCGCCCACCGGGGGTGAGCGACTCGACTCGCGAGCGCAACCGCGCGTCCCCGGGACGTTGTGCCAGCAACGCCTGGTACACGCGCAACGCGTCATCTTGGTGCCCCTGTCGCAGGTACAGCTCGGCCATCGTCTCGGTCAGCACCGGCTCAGCCCGGGAGAGCGCCGCCGCATCCGCCGCTCCATCGTCGTCGGACAGCGCGACTGCCGCCGGCGGCTGAGGAGTCGGCGCGGGCGGCCGGGGCGTCGGAGGGGACCGAGGCGCCGGGGGCGACGGCAGCGGCGGGACCGGCGGGGGCGTCGGCGCCGCGTCGGCGACTCGGGCGGGCGTGGCCGGCACCGCCTCCGGCACATCGTCCGGCATGATGAGCGGGAGATCGATCTTGGGGAATCCCCCTCCGTCGTCCAGCTCCGCCTCCAGTGGCTTGGCAAAGATCCCGCTCTCGTACTGTGTATGTGCGAGTCCCTCGACCACGAGGTCTTGCGGCGTGAGCTGCACTTCCTCCTGGACCTCGATGCCATCCGCCTTGGCCGCATCGCGCGCGGCCGCATTGAAATCGATCGTGCCATCGAAGGTTTCGATGTCGGCCGGCGCGCCCTTCACGTCGAGGGTCGGAGACGTGGGACCGTCGGACGCGTGTTCGATCACGAAGTCCGGCTGCGCTGCCGCCGGGGGAGCGGGGGGAGCCGGGGGAGCCGGGGAAGCGGCGGGAGCCGGGGTCGAGACCGCCCGTTGCGGCCCCGAGGGTTGGCGGGCCGCGGGTGGCCGGGGCGCGGGCCGGGCCGCTGTCTGCAGCGTCTCGGGCACGATCCTCGCCACGGGCTCCGGGCTCTTGGGCGCCGAAGGCTGCGCGGCTTTCGCTTTGGCGCGTGCGAGATGCTCGGCGGCCTCGCCGTTCATTGGGTCGGCGGCGAGCAAGCGTCCCAGCCACACGACTGCCTGGTCGAAACGCCCACTCCGCTCGGCGATCTCCGCCAGCATCTTCAGGGCGAGAACATTTTCGGGGTCGAGCGCCAGCACCCTTTGGAACACTTCGGAGGCGCCCGCGTCGTTTTTCTGGTCGATCAGGCAGCGCGCGTGCACGATGTGCGCGCTGACATAATCGGGGTGGAGCTGGAGACCGGCGGTGCACAGCTCGAGGGCCCTATCTAGTTCTCCCGCTTTACGATAGGCGTCGGCGAGGGGTGCGAAGTTCCGCCCCTTGGGATTCTCGGCCCACCGCTTTTCGAGCTTTTCTATTTCGCTGGTGTAGGCCACGGCCTAAGTAGTTGGGAGAATTGAACGAAGATAGTGTTTGCTCGGTCGCGCTGTCAATCGGATTTTGTACGGGCCGCTTGAGTTTGCGCGTTGTCGCACTTAGACTTATGCCCCTCCTCACCCGTATCCGCTGGAGTTTTGGTAGATGATCCGCGCGATGAAGTCGATTACCAAGCCCGTCTTCTGGGTTGTCGCCATCTCGTTCATCGGTTGGATGGCCTACGGTCAGGTGCAGGACTTCGTTCAGGGCGGCAAGGACGTGGTCCTCAAGGTCGACGGCAGAGTCGTGCGCCAACAGCCGTTCCAGCAGCAGTACCAGTCGACGCTCGACCAATACCGCCGCCAGCAGGGTGGCGGTCGCCTGTCGCGCGAGGACGAGCAACAGGTTCAAAATCGCGTCGCCGACCAGTTCATCCAAAATATCCTGCTCGACCGCGCGTACCAACGTCTCGGGATCGGCATTTCCGACGAGGAAATCCGGGAAGCGGCCCGGAGCTCACCGCCGCCGCAGATTCTCGATCAGGTTATGCGGGACGCGACGTTCCAGACGGACGGCCGGTTCGATATCACCAAGTGGCAGCGCTACCTCTCGACCGCCGGAGCGGATTTCCAGGTGCAGGTGGAGCAGCTGTACCGTGAATACCTGCCCCAGCGCAAGCTCGAGGACTATCTCACCGCGGACGTCTACGTCTCCGACGCGAAGTTGTGGCGCATTTGGCGTGACCAGCACGAATCCGTGACGGTCGCGCTGCTCGCGATCCGTCCGGAGGACATTCCCGACTCGCTGGCGCCGGTCTCGGAAGCCGAGCTGCAGCGTTACTACGGCGCCCATGAGACGGAGCTCAAGCGCCCGGGGGCGGCGTGGCTCAGCTATCTGATGGTCCCGCGGATCCCGGACAGCGCCGACAGCGCGGCCGCGCGGACGCATGTCCACGCGCTCCGCGCGGACATCGCGGCGGGGAAGACGAAGTTCGAGGACGCGGCCAAGCGGGAATCGGCAGACTCGGGGAGCGCGGCGCGCGGCGGGGACCTCGGCTGGGTGAAGCGTGACGCGCCCGGATTCGTGCCGCCGTTCGCCGCCGCCCTGCGCCGCCTCTCTCCGGGCGTGCTCAGCGAGCCTGTACTCACGGAGTTCGGCTATCATCTGATTCGCGTCGACGCCGCGAAGGGCGATTCGGTGCACGTCCGGCACATCCTCATCCCGATTGCGCTGCTCGCCAAGCACCTCGACGCCGTCGATGCGCGCACCGACTCGCTCGACCGGCTGGCGGCGGAGCAAACCGCGGGCGCGCGGCTCGACAGCGCCGCGCGCGTGCTTCATCTGTCGGTCGCCTCGACCCCGAAGCTCGTTCAGGGCGAAGGCCTGTCGCTCAACGGCCGGGCCGTCCCCGACGTCAGCATCTGGGCGTTCGAAGGGCGCGCGCCGGGTGAAACGAGTCCCGTGATCGACGGAGACCACGCGAGCTACGTGTTCCGGCTCGACTCGGTTCAGGCGGAGGGTGTGCCCCCCTTGGACCAGGTCCGAGCCCGTGTCGTGGCGGCAGTGCGGTACGAAAAGAAGAAAGGCCTCGCCCGAACACGAGCGGAGCAGGTTGCCGAAAAGCTTCGGAACGCGAGCGATCTCCTCACGGCGGGTCGGGCGATGGGATACCCCGTCGAGCGGCTGGGTCCCTTCACGCGGGTGACGGCGCCGTCCCACTTCGTGCGCAACCCGATGGCGCTCGGGGCGGCGTTCGGTCTGCGGCCGGGGGAAAAGAGTGGCGTGGTCACCGGCGACGCCGGCAGCTTCCTGCTCCAGGTGCTGGCGCACCAGAACGCGGACTCGAGCGCCTGGTTCAAGCAACGGACGCAGCAACGTGAGACCCTGATGCGCCCGCTGGTGCAGGCACGCGTGCAACAGTACCTGGCTGCGCTGCGCGCGGACGCCAAGATCGTGGACCGGCGGAGCGAGATCTACCGCTCGACGGCGAGCAGCGGCGGCAGCTAGTCGCTCAGGCGCTTCGGATCACCGCTCGAGGAGAGCGGCCCGGATCCCGATCCGCTCGTAGGAGGCTGGACGTTGCGCGGCGGGGAGGGTGGATCGTCGCTCGTGGCGTCCTTGAGGCTGCGCTTGAACTCCTTGATCCCCTGCCCCAACGAGGACCCGATCTCCGGGATCCGCTTCGCGCCGAACACTAGCACCAGCACGAGCAGCAGGATGAGGATGTGGCTGAAGGACAGGTCCCCGAACATAACGCGCCTCGCTTCAAAAGATCGATCGGGCGACGTAATACGCGATCGCCACGCCTACGAGCGCCAGCAGCGACACGTCGAATCCGATCGGCCCCAGCGTGATCGACACGACCAGGAGGTCCATGTGGACGGGCCCGAGTGTGGGGGTCACCGCCCAGGTAAAGATCTCCTTGGCCGGCCCCTGCGGTAGGAAGCGCCGCAACAGCGAGTGAACGAACCCGCCGAGCACGAAGCCCGCCGCCAGCACTCCGAGGTAAAATAGCGGCCTGCGCGGGCCTTGCGCCATTGGCTAGCTGCGCCGCTCCACGGCGTACGCGATGCTGTCGCGCAGGGCGTCGCGCGCGCCGGACGGGGCCAGGATGTCCAGCTCCGCTTCGGCCTGCTGGGCCAGCTCGAGCGCCCGGCGGCGGGCATACTCCAGGCCGCCGCGTGCCGCCACGAGCCGGACCACCTCGGTCACGAGGCCATCGCCGGGCGCCGGCTCCGCCATCAAGTCCCCCACGACGCGCCGCTCGGCGGGGCTCATGGCGTCGAGCGCCGCGATGAGGGGGAGCGTCACCTTGTGCTCCCGCAGGTCGAGGCCCGAAGGCTTGCCCGTCACGGCTTGGGCTTCGGTGTAGTCCAGGAGGTCGTCGGCGATCTGGAATGCCATGCCGAGCCGCATGCCGAAGCGCGCGAGCGCCGCGCGCGGCGCGGGCGCGGCGCGCAACGCGCCCACTTCGCAGGCCCCGGACAGGAGCGACGCGGTCTTCGCGCGGATCAGCTGATCGTACTCGGCCTCGCCGAACGCCAGCTTGTCGTGCGCCTCCAGTTGGCGCATCTCGCCGATCGTCATTTCGTTCGTGACGCGGGCGAACACCCGCAGCGGCTCGAGGTCGTCGAGCTCGACCAGCTCGATGATCGCGCGCGAGTAGAGATAGTCGCCCATGATCACGGCGATCTGATGCGAGAAGAGCGCGTTGATGGTCGGGAGTCCCCGCCGGAGCGTCGAATGGTCCACCGAATCGTCGTGGACGAGTGTCGCGAGATGGATCAGCTCCACGATCGCGGCGAGGGTGACGGCGCGAGCATCGTCCGACCCACTCGCGTGATTCGACAGCAAGAGCAGCGTGGGGCGAAACAGTTTCCCTTTCATGTGCAGCAGATGCTCGTTCACTTCGGCGATGAGCGGAAAATCGGCCGCGATGATGCGCTGCAGCTCCGTCGCCACCTGCGCGAGCTCGGCCGCGACCGGGCGTTGCAGCTCCCGCAGGGCGATCGGCGCGACCTGTTGGCTCATCTCACTTCGCCTTGGCCAACGCCTTGGCCCGCTCCCCGACGTCCCGGAACCGGATGTCGACGGCGAACACACGGCCATACAGCTCGCGGGCGTCGACCCGCTTGCCTTGCTCCTCTAAGGCCCGGCCGAGCCAATACAGAATACCGAGGCGCTCCTGATCACCCGAGGCCGGCAGCTCGAGCGCGCGTCGCAGGATCGACTCCGCGACCACATAGGCACCCTTTTCGATGAAGCACACGCCGAGCGCTTCCGAGCTGCGCAGCTTTCCCTCAGGCGCCCGCAGCGCCTTTTGCAGCTCCGCGATTGCCTCGTCCAACAGGCCCATTTCCTTGAAGGCCACGCCCAGATCGTAGTGTGATTGGAAGTCGGCCTCGTCGATGTTCTCGTCGATGCCCTGCTTGAAGCGCGCCAGCATCTCCTGGAAGTCCTTCTCCTCGTCGCCGGTCGGCTCCTCGTCCGCGACCTTCATGCGCGTATCGCGCTCAGGCATGTCGTCGGAGAGAATCATGGCGCTCAGGTCCACGAACTCACCGTCATCCGATGCGTCGTCCCGTACCTTCAGCTTCGCGTCCCGCGGCGCCGTCCGCCCCTCCGTGTCTCGCGCCTTGGTCTTGGGTCGCCCCGCGGGCGCGGGCGGCGGGGGCGCGACGACCGGCGCGAGCATCGCCAGCGCCGCCTGCGCGCGCGTGTTGCCGGCGTCGTGCTCCGCCACGCGTTGGTACACGGACCGCGCCTTGTCCGGCAAATCGCTTCGCAGCAGGGTGTCGGCCAGCTCCAGATACGCGTCGATGAGCTTCGCCTTGTCACCCAGTTTGAAGGCGAACTCCACCTGTTTCTGGCGGTGGCGCACGCTGTTCGGGTCGAGACGCAGAATCTCGTCCACCAGGTCGCACGCGTGGGCCAGGTTGCCTCGGTTCTCGAACCCCGCCGTGGCCAAATCCAGCTCCTGGACCCCGCGTTCGCGGTCTCCGGATTCGACCAACGCCTCCCCCAGCGCCTGATGACTCTCGGGATCGTCCGGGTCGTCGGCGACGCGCGCCTCGAGATCCTCGATCGCGGGCTTCGGGGGCGCCACGTCCATGTTGTCGAACACGATCGATCCCGCTTCGTCGCCTTGATTCACGACGCCGTCCAGACCCAGGTCGATCGCCGCCGACCGCCGGCCGGACGTGGTGATCGACGTGTCCTCCTCGGTCTGAATGAAGTCCGACCGCGGGCCCGACACGGCCACGTCGTCCAGCGCGAGCGGCTCATCGTCGATGTCGTGGCCGGCGGGAGCGGCGGGGGGGGCGGGGGCTTCATCGTCCGCGGTGTCGAAGTCCGGCTCGAGCTCGAGCGGTGGCACCTCCACCACGGTCTTGCGCCGTGGAGGCTCCGCGGCGGGCGGGGGAGACGGTGCGGCACCCGGACGCTTTGGGACCACCGGCTTAAGTTTTGTGGGTTCCGGGGGGCGCGGCGGCGTGGGTGCCCGCGGAGTCACCACCTTCGGCGGTGTCGGAGGGGGCGCCGCGCCGGGCCGTCTTGGCACGACCGGGGCGACCCTGCCTCCAGCCGACGGCGCCACGGCCTTCGGCGGCTCGATCTCGATGTCATCGGCGAGCAGCGGCTCCGGCTCGGCTTCCTTTGTTGCGGTCGGCTCGAATTCCGCCGGCGGCGGGATCTCGTCTGGACTGATCTCCTCCTGCAGGGGCGCGACGTCGCCTGCGGCGAGGCGGACATCGCCGAATTCGGCACTGGTCGTCTCGAACCCCTCGAGCATGTCGGCCGCGCCCGCCGGTTCGAGCCCCTCCCCCAGACTGGTGGACTCGATCTCGAGGGACGCGTCCGGCTCGGCCGTCACCGGCTCCACCAGGCTCTCCGAAATCGGCGCTGGTTCGAGCGGCGGGGGCGAGGGAAGCGGCGCGGCTTTCGGTGGTGGTGGCACCGGCTTCGAGACGGGCGCGCCGCGCCCAGCCCCCACCCCGGGACGGTCCTTGGCGGTCGGGGGGGAGTCGACGTCCAGGAACACCAGACTCGATGTCTTGCGCTTGCCGGACTTCGAGAGATCCGGCGCGCCGGATGCCGGCGGCTTGGCGCTAGGAGCGGGCGCGGGAGCACTGGCGACCGAGCGCCGCTCCGGCGCACCGTACATGCGCAGGTGTTCTTCCAAGGTCTCTCGAAGGTGCGCGCCCTCGGGAGAGAGGTCCGCAAGCTCTTTCAGCGCGGCGAAGGCTTGCTGGATTTTTCCGGCCTTGTGCATCCGATCGGCGTACTCGGCGAAATTCTGCTTCGCCTCCCCCATGAAGCCCTTGGAGGCATATAGCTTCGCGAGTTTCAGATACGTCGTCTGTCGCCCCGGCGCGTTGCGGAGCACCTTGTTGCACATCGCGATCGCATTGTTGTGGAACCCGAGCTCCGCGTATTTGTCCACGGCACGGTCGTAATAATCGGCCGCGAGGGCGGGATCCTTGACCTTCAGGTAGAGGTCTCCAATGCGATTGAAGACCGAGAGGTCGGGGTTGGGATCCCCATCTTGTTCCTGCCCCTTGAGGACCTCCAGCCACGCTTCGATCGCCCCCTTGGGGTCCTTCCCCTCGAGGCTACGGGCCCGTTCTTTGAGCTTCTCAAGCTTCGACATGGGGCCCTAAAGATACCGGCGCCGTGGGGAGCGGACAAGCGGAACCTCCTGTCCAGACGGCGGTTACGAGGTTCTCGCCCATCCAGTACGCCACTTCGCGCCAATCCGACACGCCATGCGTCACCAGATCCGCGCGGAATCCCGGAGCGATTTGTCCCCGGTCCTGAGCGAGCCCCAGGGCCGCCGCGGCGTTGACCGTGACTGCGGTCACGACTTCCCCGTGGCGCAACCCCAGCTGCGAAACACCGAAGGCCATCGCGAGCGGCAGACTGACGGTCGGAGACGAGCCCGGGTTGAAATCCGTGGCGAGTGCCACCGCCGCACCGGCTTCTACCATCCGTCGGGCGGGTGCGTGCTGGCGCTTGCCGAGGAATACCATCGTCGCGGGAAGGAGGACGGCCAGCGTCTCGCTGCCGGCGAGGGCGCGGATGCCGGCGTCGGACACCCCGGCCAGGTGGTCCGCGGAAAGCGCGTTGAGACTCACCGCGAGCTCGGCGCCGCCGCAGCCATCCAGCTCATCCGCGTGGAGCTTCAACGCGAGACCGTGTCGCCGCGCAGCCGTGAGGATCGTACGAGTCTCGGCCACGTCGAATACACCAGGCTCACAAAATACGTCGCACGCGACGGCGAGCTTGTCGCGCGCGACGGTCGGGATCATGTCGTCGCACAACAGTTGCACGTAGTCGGCGCGCCGGTCGCGGAATTCCGGCGGCACCTCATGAGCGCCGAGGAACGTGGGCACCAGCGCGGGGCGCTCCGTCGACGAGAGGTCGCGGACCACACGGAGTTGCTTCAGCTCGGTCGCGGGGTCGAGCCCGTATCCCGACTTCACCTCGATGGTCGTGGTGCCGTGCGCGAGGAGGGCGCGTACTCGCGCACGTGTGAGCTCCACGAGCTCGCGCTCGCTTCGCGCCCGGACGTCTCGCACCGATTGAAGGATGCCGCCGCCCCGAGCGGCGATCGTCTTGTAATCCTCACCCAGGGCGCGACGCTCGTGGTCCTCGAGCCGCGGTCCGCCGAACACCGCATGCGTATGACAGTCGACGAAGCCGGGGAACAGCACTCCCCGGACTTCCTCAACCACGGCGCCCGCGTGGTCGTCTCGGAGGTCCGCGTACGACCCGACCGCCCGAATTCGCCCGCCCTCCACCAGGACGGCGGCGTCGTGCAAGACCTCGACAGCCCCGAGCTCGTGGCCACGGCGCGCCCGCGCGGGACCGCGACACGTGACGATCTGCCGTGCTCCGACGAGAAGGGTGCTCAGTCGCGGGTCTCCCGCATGGGGAGACGAATCCCATGCCGGCGTGCGGTGGCGAGCGCCTCGGGATAGCCCGCATCGGCATGGCGTGCCACGCCGATGCCGGGATCGTTCGTCAGCACACGCTCGAGACGTCGCCCGGCCGAGGCCGACCCGTCGGCCACGCTCACTTGGCCCGCGTGCAGGGAGTTGCCGATCCCCACGCCACCCCCGTGATGGAAGGAGACCCACGCCGCGCCCGAGGCCGTGTTGAGTAACGCGTTCAGAATCGCCCAATCGGCGATGGCGTCGGAGCCGTCCTTCATCGATTCCGTCTCCCGAAATGGCGAGGCGACCGAGCCCGTGTCCAGATGATCCCGTCCGATCACTACCGGCGCGCTCACGTCACCCCGCTTCACCAGATCGTTCAACGCGCACCCGAAACGTGCCCGCTCCCCCTGCCCCAGCCAGCAGATCCTCGCGGGTAAGCCCTGGAATGCCACGCGCTCCTGCGCGAGCTCGATCCAGCGACGCAGGTGCTCGTCATCGGGAAAGAGCTCCAAGACCAACCGATCGGTCCGATGCAGGTCCTTCGGCTCTCCGGAAAGCGCCACCCAGCGGAACGGGCCCTTCCCTTCGCAGAACAGCGGTCGGATGTACTCGGGCACAAAGCCCGGAATCTCGAACGCGTCCGCCAGGCCCCCATCCCGAGCCTGGGTCCGGATATTGTTGCCGTA